>Ga0181606_10004237_pt1 | contig 11979 bp, 6 predicted proteins | sample 041ome_10_FD_132994 | JGI IMG/M metagenome (GOLD analysis project Ga0181606, IMG submission 132994) | Coastal salt marsh microbial communities from the Groves Creek Marsh, Skidaway Island, Georgia - 041412US metaG (megahit assembly) | ecosystem: Environmental > Aquatic > Marine > Intertidal zone... | reverse complement strand
TCTTCTCAAAGTGGCAGCCAAACGCAGTCTCAATCCCAGTCATCTTCCTCCGGCAGTAGCTCTGGTGGGCAGCAGCAGGATTCCGCGATTCAGCGCGCAGCGCAGCAGATGCAAGAGGCCGCGGAGAGCGACTCAGCGTCAATCGCCGCTGCCCGCAGCCAGAAGGCATTGGAAAACTTGCGTCAGCAGCAAGAACAGCTGAGTCAGCAGGGCGAGCGCTCCGTGAACCAGCTAGCGCAGAATTTGAGCCAACGCGGCCAGCAGTTGCTGCAGCAGCAACGTCAGCTACAGGAGCAGATAGCGGAAACCAGCCGAGAGCAGGGGCTTGGTCAAACTCGCCAATCGATCCGCAACGATGAAAGCTTGCAGGAGCTTATACAGGCCCAACAGCAGCAGCAGCGCGACCTGGAAGAAATTGAGGATATGCTGCGCGCGATCATTGCGCGTGGTAGCAACGAAGATCAGCGACTCATGTCCCAGGCACAGGAAGCCTCAAGGGAGTTGCGGCCCATCAGGGAAGAAATGTCCACCAGCAGCAGGGTGTTGCGCAACGGCATGGTAAACCTTGCGGTGGATATTGAGGAGGAGATTGAAGGGCAGTTAGAAGAATTGGCCAGTTCTTTGGCCGCGCTGGATCCCTCCAATCAAGGTTCAGGGTCAGACCAGATTCAGCAGGCGGCGCAGGATGCCGAGAGCCTGCGAGAACAAATCGAAGCCCTGGAGCAACAGGCGCTTGCTTTCAATGAAGCGGGTCAGCAGGCCAGCGGTGGTAATGGCGCTGCGCCTAGCCTCCGGGAAATGCGTGAGCAGCTGCAGCGCTCGCAGCAATTAGCCCAATCGTTGCAGGAGCAGCTGCAAGAGCAAGCCCGCAGCGGTGGCCAGCAGCCGGGGGGACAACAGTCCGGAGGCCAGCAGTCAGGGGGTCAACAACAGGGTGGCCAGCCGGGCCAGGCCGGTGGACGCGGCGGCAGGCAACAGATTGGAGGGGCGCGCGGCGATGGCCAGGAACGCCCAGGTATCGGAGGCAGTGTCACGACTGATGGTGGCAACCTGCCATGGGGTAATGCACGCTCAATACGTCAACAGCTTACCCAACAGGACATTGAAGATTTCATTAATCAACCCGAACTTTTCCGACAGTTGTTGCAGCCAATTCTGGAATTAGAAGGTGCGCTGCGCGCCCAGGCTGAATTGGATAACATCAATAACAAGCTCTACGCCACTTTTGATGAAGAAGTGCCGGAGGAGTATCGCGAGCTGGTGGAAGAGTATTATCGTGTGTTGTCGGAAAGTCAGGGGTCAGGTAGTTCGATCCAGTAGCAATGCAATACACAGAACCTAATCTCTTTACCGCGTTTGCTGAAGGCAATGTTGACTTTGCCTACGGCATCAGTCCGTTACTTTTTCTTGTTTTGGTCGGCCTCATTGTTGCCGGTGTCTGGCTTACCTATCTCAAGACCACTCGACCTTTAAGCCCACCCTGGAAAGCATTTCTGGTCGGGCTGCGCTCCAGTGTGCTGGTGCTGCTGCTTTTTTGTCTGTTGCGGCCAGTAATTACCACTCTGCAAGTTTCCCCGCAAGAGACTTATCTGGGGGTAATTATTGATGACTCTCAGAGCATGGCAATCACCGATATGGCCGGAGAGCGATCGCGGCAAGATGCATTACGCGAGAACTTCTTCGGCGCTGGCGTCATCGATGACCTGGCTGAAAACTTTCAAATACGCAGCTTTCGCTTTGATAAACAGACTGAGCGCATTGCTGGCGAAGATGGCCTGACCGAGGCCGGCACTGCTTCCTCTATTAGCCAGGCGCTAGACTATGTCGACGGGCAGCTCAACGGTTTGCCGCTCGGTGGGTTGATACTGCTGACCGATGGCGCTGATAACAGCGAAATTGACCCTCTTATCAAGGCCAGGGATTTTGGTAACCGGCAAATACCTGTCTTCACAGTAGGTGTAGGACAGGAACAGATACCTCAGGACATCGGCATTGTTGACGTCAATGCTGCCAAGACTGTGCTGGAAGGCTCGGTGTTCAATATCTCTGTGGGGCTCAGTCATCAAGGTTACGAAGGTCAGGAAGTTCGTATGGCTGTGCTCGATGGAGATCAAGAGGTCACCTCTGAAGTCATTACGCTGGGTGCTGAGGGAATAACCCGCCGCTATGAATTAGAGCTTACGCCGGAACGCAAAGAAGCCATCGTGTATGAGCTTGAGGTTGAGCTGCAGAGCGGTGAGATTATAGAGCAGAACAATGAATATCGTTTTCTCGTGGATAACTCTGAAAAGGAGCCACTTGATATTCTTTATATTGAGGGGCATCCGCGCAATGAATACAAGTTTATTCGTCGAGCCGTTGAAGATGATCCGTCTCTGCGTCTGGCAACCTACCTGCAAACAGGACCGGAGAAATACTATCGTCAGGGCATAGAGTCTCCGACTGAATTGAGCAGCGGGTTTCCCCGTTCCAGGGAAGAACTCTATCAGTACGAAGCTCTGATATTGGGTGATATCGAAGAAAGTTTCTTTAACGCCGACCAGCTGCAAATGATCGAAGACTTTGTTGCTGAGCGCGGTGGCGGTTTTCTGATGAGCGGTATGATTGACGAAGGATTCATTTCAACACCCATCGCCGATGTGCTGCCGGTCACCCTGATTGAAGAAAGCTTCCTGCCCTCCCATTTGCGCGGAGGCATTCGGCGCGGCACGCAAGCAACCGGTGAACTTTTCTTTCCACGTCTCACCAATAATGGTGAATTTTCTCCGCTGCTGCGTCTGGCGGCTGACGACAGTGAAAACGACATACTGTGGCGGCAGTTGCCAGAATTGCAGGGTGTCTATGTTACTGGGCGGATCAAGCCTGGTGCCACGGTGCTGATGGAGCACCCCTTATTGCAATACCAGAACCAGGCTTTGCCACTGCTGGCTTCGCAGCGGTTTGGCAGCGGTCGCAGTGTGGCTTTGACCACGGCGAGTACCTGGCGCTGGCAAATGATGATGCCTTCCGCCGATGAGTCCCATGAGACACTGTGGCGACAGTTGCTGCGTTGGTTGGCAGTATCCGCACCCGAGCGGGTCACTATTGATTTCGATCGAGAATTTTATAACGTGGGCGATGAAGTCAATATCACTGCTACCGTGCTGGATATGGAATATGAGCCGGACAACGATGCCACTTTATGGATGCAAACCAATAACCCTTTGGACATCGTCACCGATTCGCCTATGGAATGGGATATTGAAGAAGATGGTGTTTACCGCGCCAGTTTCGTGGTTGAAGAAGAGGGCGTCTACGACCTGTTGGTCGATGTAGCCAGTGCTGCAGGTGAGGGGGCTTCCGGAGCATCCGAGAAGCGTGCCGCTTTTGTCGTTACGCCATCCCTGCGTGAATACAATAACGCCGCGATGGACGGCGGGCTGTTGGCCCGCATTGCCGAGGCCAGCGGTGGCACCTATTTCAACGTAGACGGAATTGATGCCTTGGCGGATACCGTTGAATTTACCCCCAATGCGTTCTCCCAAGAAGTTCAGATCGATCTCTGGGATCAACCCTGGCTACTGGCGCTACTGATTTCCCTGCTGTGTCTGGACTGGGTCGCTCGTCGACTCAAGGGTTTATCGTGATGAATCAGTTTGTATTAAGAAGACATGTGACTCGTCTGGCTCGATACACCGTGGGCCTATTTAGTTTGCTTGCCAGTCTGTCGGTATCTGCGCAGCTGCCAGATCTCGGTGACAATGCCAATTTCTTTTTGGATACGCCAGAAACTACCAAGTTCGCAGTAATCATGACGGGACCTGCGGTTGGCGATGACAACAGCTCCCGGTTCAGACAGTGGTCCCTGTCTCTGCACGATATTCTCACCCGTGATTATGGCTATAGCTCGGACACCATCACCTTGCTCTACGATCGGGGCGACACAAGTTTTGTTGGTGGTGAGCGAGTGGATGGGCCAACTAATCGCGAGGGCATAGTGGGAGCGCTTGATGAACTGGCGGCGCGGGTTAAAACCGGCGATCAGATTACTTTGTATTTGATTGGTCACGGCTCAGGTGCAGAGGAAGAAGCAAAATTCAATATCGTTGGCCCTGACATCACAGGCGTTGAGTTTGCCGAGATGCTGGACCGCTTCGATCAGCAAGACATGGTGGTGGTAAATACCACCAGCGCCAGTTTCGGCTTTTCGTCCTCCCTGTCCAGTGAGGGGCGCGTGGTGATTTCATCAACCCGTTCACCTTCGGAACGCTATGATCCGATCTTCTCCGGTTACTTCATCGAGGCCCTTGATCAACGCAATGGTGATCGTGACAAGAACAAGCGGGTATCCATGTTGGAGGCATTTGAATATGCCAAGGCCAATGTCGAACTCTGGTATGAAGAACAGGGCCGCCTCGCCGCTGAGCATGCTGGACTGGACGACAATGGCGATGCCCTGTTTAGCTTAAATCCTGCAGTTGACGTGGCCGATGGGCGTCTGGCGGAAATAGCCTATATCGACACCCTGGTGGATGATAGCGCTGGCCTGTCTGCGGAAGCGCTGCAGCTGAAGGCGCGGATTCAGGAAATTGAACGTTCGGTAATTATCATGCGAGGCCGAAAGGCTGAATACCTGGAAGCCGATTATTGGTCGCAAATGGAGACTCTGCTGGTAGAGCTGGCGCGTGCCACAGCACGATTTAATGCGCAGTATCGTCCCGATGATTCCACGAACTCCCAAACCACTCAACCCCCTCAAACCAATGGTGCGAGCAATGACTGATCTCAATGCTGGTCTATTTACTCCTGGTTCAATCAGAGGCCTTGTTCTCGGTGGCCTGATGCTGGTGACAACGCTGGCGATCGCACAGGATGATATTCCCCAGACCAACGACTCGCCGCTTTATCGTGGTGAGCAGATGATGCTGAATGGCTCCTACGCTGCGGCCAGTGAAATTTTCAAGATGGCAGACGGGCTTGACCGTGCTGATGGCTTGATTGGTGCCAGTAAGGCACTGGCGATGATGGGGAATTACCAGGAAGCAGAAAGTGTGGTGGCGGGCGCCATTGATAATGAGGATTATGTGGAATTTCCGCTGCTGACGACGCAACTGGCAGAGATAATGCGGGCCACAGGCAGATCGGCAGAAGCCCTGGCGATGCTGCAACAAGTTGTGGATGGTAATGCAGAACCTCCGGTGCGCACATTGGTGCAGTATGGCAGTCTGCTGAAGTTTGTTGGTGAGAAAGAGCAGGCGTTCTCGGTTCTGGACAGGGCGGTGCAGCGCTACAACGATGGTCTGGTGTTCAGTTCAGAAGATGTCGCCATGGTGGCAATGGCGAGCTGGTTGTTAGGTAATTTTCATGACGCCAATAGCCTGTTTGACGAGGCGACCCGTGCTAATCCCAATAACCTTGAGGCCCATACACTGTGGGCGGATCTATTTCTTGAAAAATACAACGCGGCAGATGCAGAGCGCGGTTACCAGGATGCGCTGGATCTAAACGGACGCTATGTGCCTGCCCTGGTTGGTATGGCCCGTGTGGTTGGGGATGAGCGCTCATTGCAGCGGGCCCTGGCCATTAACCCTAATTCGATTTTAGCGCTGGAGACCTATGGGCAGTTGCTCATGATGAACGGGCGCGAGGACGAGGCGCAGGAATATTTCCGCCAGGTGTTGGCGCTGAACCCTGAGTCTTTAAAGACACTGAGCGTGCTCGCGGCCAAGGCAGCCCTGGAAGAGCGCATGTCCGACTACGAGGACTATCGCCAGCAGGTTGAAGCATTCAGCCCTGATAACGCGGAATTTCTTGGTCATATCGCAGACAGTTTTGGTAATAACTATCGCTTCACTGAAGCAGTGGAGTATGCCCGTGCCAGCATCGAGTTCGACCCGGAGTACTGGCAGGGCTACACCTTGTTGGGCAGTAATCTGATTCGTCTTGGCGAAGAAGAGGAAGGACGCCGAAATCTAGAGATTGGATTCGATAACGATCCTTTCAACGTGATGACTTCCAATATGCTGAAAGTCTTCGACACCTTAGAGACTTACGCCACAGTGGAAAGCGAGCATTTCAAGGTGCATATGAGTGAGCGCGACTCACTTATTCTATGGCCTTACCTCGAGCCGCTGCTAGAGGAAAGCTGGACAACGCTGAGTGCAAAGTACAACTATGAGCCGGAAGGCAAAACACTTATCGAAGTCTTTGAGGACACCGCAGATTTCGCTGTCCGTTCAGTGGGACTGCCGGATATTGGCCCTTTGGTTGGCATCTGTTTCGGTAAAGTCATTACCCTCATTTCGCCCGATACGCTGACGGCAAACTGGCAGGAGATCGTCTGGCATGAGTTTGCGCACGTCATCACCTTACAGATGACCGATAACAGAATTCCACGCTGGCTGTCAGAAGGCATATCAGTCTGGGAAGAGCGGGAAGGCAGGTCTTACTGGGGACGCAGTCAGGGCCTGGATCTGGTGCGTGCCGCGGAAGAGCAGAAGCTTTTGCCAATTGGCGATCTCAACAGCGGTTTCTCCGGCGCGCAGAACAATGCTGACCTGAGCTTTGCCTATTTCCAGTCTTATCTGGTAGTGGACTACATCACTGAAACTTACGGCTTCAATAAACTCGTTGACCTGATTTACGAATATGGCGAGATCAAGGAGGAGTCAGAGCGCTTTCGAGCGGCATTCGACATGAGCCTGAATGAATTTGACGGTGGATTTCAGCGCTGGATCGATCAGCGGGTACAGGAAATCAATGTCTATGCCCATACGGAAGATGTGCCAGACGAGGGAGAAGGTCACGGTCATGGCATTCGAGAAAACAGCAGCGCTATTCTCGCGGAACTCTACAATAATGCTTCATTGAAGCAGCACATGCGTTCGCGAATCGAAGAAAACGAACGCGACTTTCAGGCCTATCTGCAATTAGGCATCGTACTGTTCAAGGAAGAGGCCTTTGCCGAAGCCAAACAGTATCTGGAAACAGCCTACGAGATGCTGCCCAGCTATACCGGTTATCCCAGTCCAGCATTGGTGCTGTCACAGATTTATGACCGCGAAGGTAATCAAGAAGCAAAGTTACAGTGGTTGGAAACGCTGCTAGAAAACCTGCAGCATGACTATGGCGCCGCCATTGAGTTAGCAGAGTCGGCCCTTGCCGCAGCTGACTACGAGCGCGCAGCCTACTATATTGACCGGGCGATCCAGGTTGACCCTTATCGCAATGATGTCCACGAGCTGAAGGCACGGTATGCTGAAGCGGTGAGCGATAGTGCCCTGGCAGTCACCGAATATGAAGTTCTGATGCAGCTTGAAATCAGTGATCCGGTAGAGGCGAGAACTAACCTGGCGGAGGCTTATCTCAATAATGGGCAGCCCGGGCAGGCCAAGCAGAATTTGCTTTATGCCCTGGAACAAGCGCCAAGTTTTGAGCGCGCACAACGGCTTCTACTGGAGTCTGTTGCAGGAGAATCCGGCCAGTGAAATTGAGTTGCCTGGCGAATCTGTGTTTGCTGAGCTTGTTGGCAGGTCCGGTTGTCGCGCAGGTGATGCCCTTACCCAGCAACAATGAAGATCTGGCAATCTACGGTACAGACATTGCGGAATTCACCTGGCTGCGCGGTCAGTATACCAACCATGGTGGTGGTCAGGGCGGGTATGGCTGGCGTCGTCGCGGTGGCTGGTGGGATACGGACTATCCGGACTCTGATGAAAATTTTCTGCGGGGTGTTCAGCGTTATACCAATGTTGATACGAACCCGGGTAACCACACTTATATTCAGCTTACGGATCCGCGCTTATACGAACATATTTTTCTCTACATGAACTGGAAGCGGGTGCCAATTGGTTCGTCCTACAGCGGTCCCAATTTTTCGCCCGAAGAGATCGAAGCGCTGCGTGAATTCATGTTTCGCGGTGGCTTTGTCATGGTCGATGATTTTTGGGGGCAACCTCATCTCGATGACATGTTCGTGGAGATGGGAAAGATCTTCCCCGATCGCGAGATTGTGAAACTGGACACCAGTCACGAAATTTTTCACACGTTTTTTGATATTGATGAAATCGCGCAGGTTCCGGGTCGTATGGTGACCTGGGACTTTGGTGGCTTCATGAATCTCGATGACCCGAGTTACCCTCCCGAGGTGTATGCAGTTTTGGATGATGATGGCCGGGTTATGATGGTGGCAAATTACAACACAGATCTGGGAGATGGCTGGGAACATACTTTTTATGAAGGCTATCCCACCAGGTCTACCAACGAAGCCTACAAAATCGGCATTAATTTTCTCATTTACGCATTTAGCCATTGAGCGATTGAAAGAAAGGACTAAACCATGGCAGAACAAGAAGAAGTACTGGATATCGAGGGTCAGGATGATATTGCTCTGGTCAAACGCATGCAGGATGGTCGCGACCAGATTGTTGGCGAGATCAAGAAAGTTATCATTGGTCAGGAAGATATTATCGATGAACTGCTGATCGCGTTATTTGGTGGTGGTCACGTGCTGGTGACCGGTGTTCCTGGCCTGGCAAAGACCCTGCTGATCAAGACCGTAGCCGATATCCTGCAAGTTGACTTCAGCCGTATTCAGTTTACGCCTGACCTGATGCCAGCTGATGTGGTGGGCTCCGAGGTCGTTGAAGAATCGGCAGAAGGTGGGCGCCAACTCAAGTTTGTCAAAGGGCCAATCTTCACCAATATCCTGTTAGCGGATGAAATTAATCGAACGCCTCCCAAGACCCAGTCCTCGCTATTGGAGGCGATGGAGGAGCGTCAGGTGACAGCGGCCGGGGTCACCTATCCCATGTCCAAACCCTTCTTCGTGCTGGCGACTCAGAATCCGATTGAACTGGAAGGAACTTACCCCTTGCCAGAGGCACAGTTGGACCGCTTCATGTTTAAAATCGAGCTGGGCTATCTTTCTGAAGATGATGAAGTGAAGGTGGTGAGTCAGACTACGCAAACCCATGATAGTGGACTCGCTCACCCATTGAGCGGCGAGGATATACTGGAATTTCAGCGCATCGCACGACAGGTGCCGGCAGCTGAAGCGGTGATCAAATACGCTGTGCGCCTGGTGCATGCTTCTCGCCCCCAGAGTGAGACAGCGCCGGACTTCATCAAGGATTGGGTCAGCTGGGGGGCAGGTATTCGCGCCTCGCAGAATCTAATTCTCGCCGGTAAGGTCAGAGCCTTGCTCCTGGGTCGCTACAATGTTTCCTACGGCGATGTGCGCGCCCTGGCACCTTCCGTGTTGCGACATCGAGTATTGCTGAATTTTCATGCTGAAGCGGAACGCGTCACTACCGACGACGTGATCAAACGCTTGCTGGAAGCAGTACCTGAGCCGAGCTCCGAGATTTGAGCCCAGTCTTCGTTCATCATTGAAGAAACAACGCTATGGCAGATTCCATAAACTTCCTCGACCCTGACGTGCTCGCCGGCCTCAGCAATCTTGAATTGCGGGCACGGGTAGTGGTGGAAGGTTTTCTCTCGGGCCTGCACAAGAGCCCGAACCGCGGATTCAGTGTTGAATTCAATGATGACCGCCACTATCAGCGCGGCGACGACATGCGTCACGTGGACTGGAAGCTCTACGCGCGTAGCGACAATATGTACATCAAGCAATATGAAGATGAGACTAATGTACGCTGTATGATTTTGCTGGATACCAGTGCCTCCATGGCATACAGCTCCGGGGGAATGAGTAAACTTAACTACGGCATTACCCTGGCGTCTGCCCTCGCATATTTCATCATGAAGCAGCGCGATGCCGTGGGTCTGATAACCTTTGATGATCAGGTCAGGGAATATATTCCAGCCAAGTGCAGGCAACCGCATCTGATGCATGTTCTGCGTACCCTTTCCACGGTTGAGTCAGGCAAAAAAACTGACACAGTAAAGCCACTTACTGATCTTGCCGCTTCATTGAACAAGAAGAGCAGCGTAATTCTTATTTCAGATATGCTAGATGACGAGGAGCGAGTAATTAATACGCTGCAGAATTTGCGGGGTATGGGCAACGACATCATTACATTCCAGATCATGGATGATGCGGAACTCAACTTTCCGTTCAATGAAGCATCAGAGTTCATTGACATGGAAGACAATGAATCTTACATCACGTCACCCGCAGCGATACGGAATGCCTACCTGGAAAACCTTAATGAATTTTTAGGCTACTGTCGTAAAAAGTGCCAGAGCAGCGGGGTGGACTATTGCCTGCTCAATACCGGTGAGCCGCTGGACGAGGCTTTGTCTGCTTACATGTCCAAACGGGCCAAGAGTTTCTAGGAGTCGCAGTACGCCATGGTATTTCTGACACCGCTGTTCCTGTTAGGCCTGTTGGCAGCCCTTATCCCGGTAGCGATTCACCTTATCCGTCGGGAAAAGCCACCCAAGATTATGTTCAGTACCATTCGATTTCTCAAGAAGACATCGAAGAAGCTGGTCTTGTTTCAGCACCTGCAGCAGATTGCCTTGTTACTGCTGCGGGCCGCTGTCATCGCCCTGCTGGTTATCGCGTTCGCCAGGCCACTATTGAATCAATCGGTGGCGCGATTGGTGGATGCGGACCCACAGTCAGCCGTCATCCTGTTGGATACTTCCATGAGCATGCGCTATGGCGATAATTTTGACGACGCCAAGGCTGAGGCGCTGGATGTATTGGATCGCTTTACTGGAGGAGACGAAGTTGCACTGGTGGCATTTTCCGGGGGTGCCGAGTTGGTACGCGAACTGGATGCAGATGTCGGCAGCATCCGCGAGCTCATTGAAGATATTGAAGAACCTGGCTACGGCGCGACCCGCTACTACCCCAATCTGCGCCTGGCCGATCAGTTGCTGGAAAACTCCCGTTATGAAAATCGTGCGATCTATCTAATTTCTGATTTTCAGGACATTGGCATGCAGGCGGCGGATGAAACCTGGAAGCTTGCGCCGGGCGTCGCTTTGAATCTGATAGATGTAGGTGCAGCAGAAAGTGAAAACCTGGCCCTCACGGATGTGCGCGCGCCGGAGCAACTTCTCGAAGATTCTGCGGAACAGCAGATTCTGGCGCGGGTGCGAAGCACCGGCACGCGCCTGCTTGAGCAGGGGGAAGTTAGCCTGAGTCTGAATGGGCAAATGGTTGATCGAGCCGAGCTGGATCTTGCTGATCGTTCAGAGCAGGTCGTTACCTTTGATGTCGAATTCGATGCTGAGGGTACCTACGTGGGAGAAGTGCGGGTAAGCGGCGATGAGTTCAGCGAAGACAATGCCTATTATTTTACGGTCGATGTTCTGCCCAAAATCAACGTGCTGCTGGTTAATGGCGAGTCTTCCGCAAATTGGTTTGACGACGAGGGTCACTGGTTTGGACTGGCGGTGAGCAGTACAGAGGGATCGCCATTCTCCCTGCAGACTATCGAATCAGCGGAATTGTCTGCTGCTGCGTTGCGTCAGAGTGATGTTGTGGCATTGCTCAATGTGGGCGATCTCAGTACCGGCCAGGCGAGCGAATTGACCGATTACGTCAACCAGGGGGGTAGTCTGCTGATTGCGCCCGGAGACCGGGTCAATGCAGAGTTGTTCAATCGCCAGTTTGGAGAAATCACGCCTGCCCAGCTCCAGAGTACAGATATGCTGGGGCGCGGCGATTACCTGGTGATTGCAGACTATGATCGGCGGCACCCGATTCTGCGACCACTGGACAGCGATTGGATGGCGCGCTTTCAGGGGCATTGGCTGCTTAGGCCAACTGAGGAAGCCAATGTGCTCATGCAGTTCGACAATACTGAGGCAGCGTTGGTTGAAAAAGATGTCGGTGAGGGCAGAGTGCTGCTGTTTGCTTCGAGCCTGGATCTGGAGTGGAATAATTTGCCGCTGCAGGGGCTATTTCTACCTTTTATCCATGAAACTCTGAGACATCTCGTGCAATCAGAGATCGGGCCAAGGTCATTCAATATTGGCGACAGCATTAACTTTTCCTTGCCCGGATCAGAGCAAAACCCTGTC
>Ga0181606_10004234_pt1 | contig 11982 bp, 11 predicted proteins | sample 041ome_10_FD_132994 | JGI IMG/M metagenome (GOLD analysis project Ga0181606, IMG submission 132994) | Coastal salt marsh microbial communities from the Groves Creek Marsh, Skidaway Island, Georgia - 041412US metaG (megahit assembly) | ecosystem: Environmental > Aquatic > Marine > Intertidal... | reverse complement strand
TTTCAACAAAATCGGCGGACAGCGGTCGTTCGCCGCGCTGCGGCGTGAAACTGCACTGACCAACAAAGCGGACCATCGATCTCAAGACTCTTTGTTCGTCCGGCTTTAAGACGCATGCTTTCCGGAGTCGGTTATTTTCTGCCATAGCAGCACAAGGCCCCGCTTTGCGATAAGCTGGCTTTGGTTTGCCTAGCCTAGCTCAAGACACCTTCCATATTGCGCAAGCACAGGAGGCAGATTGGCTTTCCCTTCTTGGTCGAACCAAGAAAATCATGGTAAATTCCTCCATCGCCAAAACAGGATCCCGCCGTGGAGATTTCAATACAAATGGCATGACACAAAGTGCCCAACTGAAAGCTCTTTGTTCACGGGCACCACTTTTTTGCATTCAGGTTTGGCCATTGGGCATCTTGTGTGGAACACACATCCTGATGGTGGATTCAACGGTGAAGGTAGCTCTCCGCGAAGAACGATCCTTTCTCTTTTGGTGTCCAGTTTTGGCTCTGGCACAGAAGACAACAGCGCGCGTGTGTATGGATGTCTTGGGTCCGCAAACATAGCGTCCGTTGGAGCCTGCTCTACCATTTGGCCCAAATACATCACGCCCACCCGGTCCGAGATATAACGCACAACACTGATGTCATGCGCAATGAACAGATAGGTCAGCTGAAGTTCCCGCTGGAGTTTCTTGAGCAGGTTCATGATTTGCGATTGGATTGAAACATCAAGTGCTGAGACGGGTTCGTCACAGACGACCAGTTTGGGGTCCACCATCAGTGCGCGCGCAATCCCGATCCTTTGACGCTGGCCGCCCGAAAATTCATGTGGGTATCGGTAATAGTGATCGGTCTGAAGGCCGACCGTATCCAGGATTTTGAGGACTTTTTCGGTTCGCTCGCGAGGTGTGCCAATATTGTGGATGTTCAACGGTTCTTCGAGGATCGCCCCGATGCGTTTTCTTGGATTGAGCGACGAATAAGGGTCCTGAAACACCATCTGCATGTCTTGCCGCAGCGTTTGCAGCGCTGACGGGTTCATGGCAAATATGTCAGTTCCCTCAAAAATGGCCTGTCCCGCCGTGGGTTCCGTCAGGCGCAGGATGGTTCGCCCCAAAGTGCTCTTGCCACAGCCGGATTCGCCAACGATTCCAAAGGTTTCACCACGGTTCAGTTTGAAAGACACATCATTGACGGCTTTCACCTCTTGAACCGTGTTCCCAAGCGCACCTCTGACTGGAAAGTATTTTTTTACGCCTTTGACGTCCAGCAAAGGACGGGCTTCGTTGAGATGTTCAGGCACGGATCGCCTCACCTTCCTCAGATATTGTTGCTGCGTGCCAGCATCGCGCCTTTTGTCCGGTGCCGTATTGCTCCAGCGGTGGCATCTTTGAGCGGCACAGGTCGTCCGCGAAGGGGCATCTTGGCGCGAACCGACAACCCTCCGGGATCTGATGCAAAGACGGCACCGTTCCTTTGATCACGTGCAATGGTTGAGACCGATCGCAATCCAGTTGCGCAATCGATTTCATCAGCCCTTGGGTGTACGGATGAAGCGGACGGGTGAAGAGACTCTTCACGTCCGCTTCCTCGACGATCTGGCCAAGATACATCACGACGACGCGCGTACAGACTTCGGCCACGACACCCAGATCATGGGTGATCAGGATCACGCCCATGTCGAGTTTTTGGTTCAATTCAACGATCATGCTCATGATCTGCGCCTGAATCGTCACATCCAGCGCGGTTGTGGGTTCATCGGCGATCATGACTTTTGACTCGCAGGCCAGCGCCATGGCGATCATCACGCGTTGCCGCATACCGCCGGACAGTTCGTGCGGGTATTCATGTATCCGTTTCTCGGGGGCGGGAATCCCGGTCAGCCGCAACAGCTCCAAAACGCGGGCATATGCTTCTCGTTTTGAGACATTCTTGTGGATCAGGATTGCCTCGGCGATCTGATTTCCGATTGTGAACACCGGGTTCAGCGAACTGAGCGGGTCCTGAAAGATCATCGAGATGTCGTTGCCGCGGACCTTGTCCATTTCCGACGGTCGAAGACTCAGTAACTCCTTGCCTTCGAAGCAGATTTCCCCTTCGTGGATTGCCTGCTTTTCGTCGTAGAGACGTAGGATCGATTGTGCGGTGGCGCTTTTACCGCATCCCGATTCCCCGACAACGCCCAAGATCTCGCCTTTGAACACGTCGAATGAAACGCCATCTACGGCGGTCACTTTGCCTCTTTCCGTCCTGAAGCTTGTCTTCAGTTCTTTGACCTCAAGTATTGGTTCTTTGTCCATTGTCGCCCCGCCCATTATTTCGTGGCCTTGCTCGAATGCGGGTCCAGCAAATCGCGCAAGCCGTCGCCGAACAGGTTCAGACCAATGATCGCCAAGGTGATGGTCATGCCGGGAAAGAAGGTCATCCACCAAGCCTTGTAGATGTAAGTTTTGCCATCAGACAGAATGTTTCCCCAGCTTGGGGCGGGGGGTGGGATACCGGCGCCAAGGAAACTGAGCGCGGCTTCGACGATGATCGCTTCGGCAAAAATGAATGTCGCCTGTACGATCAGTGATGACAGTGTGTTTGGCGCGATGTGACGCCAGATGATCCGGGTATCGGACGCCCCAAGCGCGCGGGTGGCCTCGACAAATGTCTGTTCCTTGAGCGCTAACGCTTCTGACCGCACGACACGCGCGATGTATGGCGTTGCCACGATGCTGACTGCAATCACAACGTTAGACGCCCGGCCACCCAAAGCGGCCATCAGGGCCAGCGCCAGCAGCAGTCCCGGAAACGCCATGATGCCGTCCGAAATGCGCATCAGAAGATGATCCAGCCATTTGTAGTAGCTGGAATAGATACCAACAATTAGCCCTGCCATGCTCGCAATTATGGCAACCGCAACCCCGATACCCATTGAAATGCGGGCACCATAAATGACCCTGACCAGAACGTCCCGACCCAGATTATCGGTTCCGAACCAATGGTCTGCACTTGGTGCCGCGAAACGGTTAAGGACATCCATTGTGTTTGGATCGTGCGCAATCAAAAGTGGCCCGAACAGCGCGACCAGCATCAGAAACGCGATGATGACGAACCCGACAACCAAAGATCCGTTCGTCATGATTTGACGAAAAAGTATTTTGTTCTGCTCTTTCTTGAGAGCCGATTTGACCGCGTGAAGGTCGATGTTTTCTGAAGAAATAGTCATGTGCCGGTCACTCTACTTCTTGCTATCAAGTCTGACCTGCGGATTGACGATGCCATAAAGCATGTCGACAGCCAGGTTTATGAAAACGAATGCAAATGTGACGTAGAGAACCGCGCCCTGCACGATTGCATAATCCCTGCGCATCACGCCGTTGACGATCAGTTGACCAATCCCGGGTATGGCGAAAATGGTTTCGACAATCGCCGTTCCGCCCATAAGGCCAAGGAAGCTTTGGCCAATCACGGTGAGGATCGGCAGGAACGCGTTTCTAAGCGCGTGCTTGTAGATGACCCATTTTTCTTTGACCCCTTTCGCGCGTGCGGTCTTGATGTAGTTGGCGTTGAGGACCTCCAGCATCGCTGAGCGCGTCATGCGCGCAATCAGCGCTGCGTGGGCTGTGCCAAGGGCGAAAGCGGGCAAGATCAGGAATTTGATATGCTCCCACAATCCATCGCTAAGTGGGGCGTAACCGGCCACCGGAAGCAAGCGCCAGGAGACCGAGAACACTAGGATCAGGAAAAGGCTGAGCAGAAAATTCGGGATCGACATTCCCAGAAGCGAGAAGGCCATCACGGATTGATCCGTGACAGAGCCTTTGCGGCGGGCCGCAAGAATGCCAAGTGGCAGTGCAAGAGTGATGGCGATGATTTCAGCCAGAATGCCCAATGAGATCGTGGGACCCAGGTGCGAAAGGATGGCCTCGATCACACTTTCATTCATAAAGTACGACTCGCCCAGGTCGCCCTTTAGGGCATTGAAAAGCCAGTTGAAATACTGCTCATAGATCGGACGATCCAACTTGAGCTGCTGGCGAAGATCTTCGACTTCATCAACGGTCGCTTCCTGCCCGAGTATCACAAGAGCCGGATCACCGGGCGTCAGCTGCAGGATGAAAAAGACGATCGTTGAAACGATGAAAAGGACCGGGATCGCCGCGAGCAGTCGTTTGAACAGATAGGTCTTCATATCAGATCCCCGATCTGAATTGCGGTTCAGTCTGATGAAGGGGCATCCAAATCACCCTCTGCCAACGGACCGCGCGCAGGATGTTCTCCCGCGCGCGGTGGGCAACGCCGACCCGTTATTCTGACACGCTAACGTTCCAGAAGATGCCCTGGTCAAAAGTATTGAACCCTTCCACTTTCGCAGAATTGTAGGCCGAGTAGCCATAGGTATCGCCGATCTTGCTGATTGGCAGGTATTCCCACGACCGCAAATGCGCTTGGGGCCACAAGGCTTTTGCTTCGTCGACGGTCGAGCTCTGCATCTGGGCCACAAGGTCCAGCAATTCCGTGTCATCGGTCCAGCCAAAACTTCCCGGGTTGAAGAAGATCCATTGGGTCGGGATCGGGTTCAGCGAGAACGGCTGAACCGCAATCTGCCAGTTGGCCGGATCGTTCCGTTTCTGGGCATAGGTGGCAAAGTCATAGATTTCGACTTTGACATTCATTCCAACGGCTTCAAGCTGGGCTTCGATGATGAGAGCCGAGGCTTCCAGGCTGGGATCAGAGATCGTAAGAAGAGTGATTTCCTCGCCGTTATAGCCCGCATCGGACATCAGGCTCTTGGCTTTTTCAGCGTCATTCTGGTTGTAGTACTCAGCACCCGACTCGGTATACCAATCCGTCTGCTCCGGCAGATTGTAGCAGGAATTCAGAGCGAAGAATTCCGGGCTCGAATACGCACCGAGAAGGATTTCAGTGGGGTTTATTGCAGCATTTACGGCCTGACGCATGTTGACGTCGGCCAGAACGCCTTCCTTGTTGTTGTAGTTCATCTGCAGATAGCCAAGGTAGCTTTTTGCTATGCCGATGTTGGGATCGCTGTCGAAACGTTCGAAATCGTCCGTCGCCATACGCATCGCAATATCATACTGGCCGCTTTGCAGACCGGCGCCACGCGTGGCGGTGTCGCTCACGAAGTGGAAATAGATATCATCCACAAGGGCTTCCTTGCGACCGGCAAAACCCGAAGCCGGACCCGACAACGGCTGGTAATCTTCGTTTTTCACAACATGGATATATTGATCCTGCTTCCATTCATCGAACTTGAACGGTCCGGTGCCGACAAACTCTGCAACGCCCTTGTCATCGCCGCCTTCGGCGACTTCCTTGGGCATGATCACAGCGGTGTTCCACGAGGCCAAAACGTGCAGCACGTCAACACGCGCTTCCTGCATCGTCAGCACAAATGTGTAATCATCCGGTGCGTCGAGCGTGGCATCCGCAAAGTAGCGTTTCGCCCGTGAATTGACCGTGACCCAGCGGGACATTGAGGCAAGCACATCCTCGGAGGTCATTTCCTTGCCGTTGTGGAATTTCACACCCTCGCGCAGTTTGAAGGTGTAAACGGTGCGGTCGTCGCTGACGTCGATTGACTCGGCCAGATAGGGAACAGGCTGGTATTCGCCGTTCAGCGTCACAAGCGTTTCGTAGAATGTTCTGCTTAGCGAACGGGTAAACAGGTTCGTCGAACGCTGCACGTCCATTGTACCCGGCTGGCTGTCATAAGCGACATCTAGGGTCGCTGCGTTGACGGCGCCTGCCGACAGGGCCGTTGCCGCGACGGCCGCCTTGAACACGTTTCGATACATCATTTTCATTTTGGACTCCTCCCAAAGTTCTCCTGAATGCCTCGCTCAACTCGAGGCAGGTCTTTGTTTGACCTCACGTTGCTGCCTTCATCTCCTCGAACAATGCGATCCTTTCATCGATGAAGGTTTCCCAAGCCGAGGGATCGTAAAACGGTGTGAAATCAAGCCGATCCTGGCCAATTTTTTCCAGCATCCGCATGTGGGCCGGATGCAAGGCGACGGCGATATCGACTTTGCGGTCTCGCAATTTCCGCATGCTGTTCAGGTAGTCGTCCTGATGCGACTTCGGCTGATCCGTTTCCTCAAGGTAGCTATCCATGACGGTGCCCAAACCGACGCCGCCATGCAGCCCGCAGACGTAGACTTTTCCGTTCTCGTCCCGGTCTTCGATGAACATTGAGGTGGTGCCTGGGGTGTGCCCGGGTGAATGCACGGTATGAACAGTGACATGCCCCAACGTGATGGGCTTATTGTCCGCGTAATACTCGTCGATCTCGAAGTTGCCCAGCACATAGTCCATATTATGGATCAGGTCCCGCCGTTCGGTCAGGAAGAACGCGTCTTCCTTGGGCATGTAGACCTTTGCCCCACTGTATTCTGCGATAGGCCGAACCCCACCGATGTGGTCATAGTGCCCATGGGTGCAAAGGATCAGCTTGATGTCGTTGGGATCAAAGCCGAGTTTCCGAATGCTCTCAAAGATGAGATAGACCTGATGGTGCATTGTCGTGTCGATCAGGATCAGGCCTTCGTCGGTGCGGACAAGATACCCGCCGACCCAGCTGTTGCCGACGTAATAGACATTCGGCGACACGCGAAACGGGTCAATCGCCACTTCCCAAGGCCGTTCGCAGCCCTGTTTCAGCAATTCTTCCGGGGTCAATCTTTTCTTTTCGATCACTTCAGCCATTTGGCCCGGCATCCTTTCATAAGTTTGTTTAGAACGGGCTTCTGTGGCCCTGGCTTCTGCCGCTAGCACGCGGAAATTTTGTGGAGTTGTTTCATTTCAGGCTCGCAGCAAGCAGGGTCTGAATCAGAAATTCTGCAGCGGTCAATTATCAGCCTGGGCGCGGGCCCAAGCCTATCACGCGACCACCGAACCCTCCTCCACACGGTTTGTTTCGCACGCTGTCACTAAGACTGTATGGCATTCGCGAAATGTCACAAGATCACTTTTGCATGGTCGTGATGTGTAATTTTAATCAACAAATGAAGTTTTTCTGAATCTATGACCATAAAAAAACTCGAATTTGACGGAAAATCATACCGAGGGCTTCCGGCTGCGTGCCTTCGATGCAAGCGCAGAACGGGTGCATGACCGTGATGATTGACCAGACAAATCCAGTCAGGTTCGCGGGGTGCGATCTACACCGTAGTCGCCACACAGTTCCGAAAGAACCGCATGCAACCGTGCGATGATTTCAGCGCGTGGAGATGCGGTTCGTTCAACGATGCCAATCTGGCGATTGACCTGCGGTGTGCCGAAGGGAAGTCGGGTGATGTTCAGATCTTCCGGCTCCTGAAGAGCAACATGTGGCACCACCGATATGCCCAGACCCTGCCGAACACCCGTGACGATGGAACCGATGGTGTCGATTTCTGCTACATCACTCGTCACCACCCCGAGACGGGACAGTTCCGTGTCGATCAGATTTGCCAGGGGCACGGCGCTCCGAAAGCGGATATAGGGTCTTGTGTTAAGCAGCTCGATCGGATCGCTCGATTCCATACCTCGCGGGACGATCAGCCAAAGCGGTTCACGCAGAAAAGGACTCCATCGGAGGGCGTTGGGAAATCCCAGATGTTCAGCGACGATGGCGGCATCAAGCCGCCCTGCGGCGACGTCTGCGATGAGCGTCGACGACAGCGAGACCCTCAGGTTTGATTTGAGATCCGGATAACGCTGGCGCATTTCAACCAGTGCCCGGGGCAACAGGTTCAGCGCGCTTGAGCGCACCGACCCCAGCATGAGCGTTCCAGCGATCTGGTCGCCCCGCAGACTGGCCTTGGTGTCCTCTTCGCGACGCAGGATATCGCGTGCCATTTCAAGGACCTGAAGTCCCTCGGGCGTGATCTTGGGTGGCCTGCTGCTGCGGTCGAAGATGGTGACGCGCAGCTCAACTTCCAGCGCGTGAACCTGCTGGCTGACGGCAGAAGGAGTCAGGCCGACCACGTCCGCTGCCTGCGCAAAGGTTCCATGGGATTGAATGGCAAGAAGGGTCTTTAGCTGCCGGGTGTCCATCATCAAATCCAGTTTTTCTAAACCTAATAACCAGAATTAGGCGCTTTTGTGAAGACTTTCTTGGTATTAGGGTGCCTTTTGTAGGAGGACACCCGCATTCCGGTTTGGGAGACCGCTGTGGGCCAATCGACAGACAAATAGACGAAATGGCGCGACCCGACGCTTCGGGACGCTATGGAGACACGCGCGATGAGCAAGACAATCCTCGTTACGGGACCCGACCTCGACCCGGCGGCGGCTCAACTGGTGGTGGAGCACGGATATCAGACTGTGCATACCCCGCCTTATGCTGACAGCGCAGTGATATCAGAGTATCTTAGAGAGACCGGTGCCGAAGGGATAGTGTCCCGAATGGGCCGACTGGATGCCTCCGTTATGGATGCGGCGCCGAAGCTCAAGGTAATCTCAAAACACGGGGTCGGTGTCGACAACATCGACATTCAGGCTGCCGCTGACCGGGGCATTCCGGTTTTGGTCGCGACCGGTGCCAATGCCGTGTCCGTCGCCGAACATGCTATTGCGCTGCTTCTGGCGACAGTTAAACGCATCCTGCCGTTGGATGCGGGTCTGCGGGCCGGTCGTTGGGAAAAGCCTGGCTTCTCGGGGCGAGAGATTGCCGGATCAACCATGGGCCTGATGGGCATGGGCGCTATCGCACAGGCCACGGGTCGCATCGCCCAGGGGTTCGGACTTAACCTTGTCGGCTTTGACCCTTACGCCCCCGACAGCGCCTTCGAAGAACTGGGCGCGACCCGTTGTGCCAGCTTCGAGGATATGCTGACCCGGACCAACATCCTGTCCCTGCACTGCCCGCTGACCGACCAGACGCGTCGTATCCTGAACGCAGACACGTTGGCGCACATGCCCGAAGGCGGCTACGTCATCAACACCGCGCGCGGCGGGTTGATCGACGAGGCGGCGCTGGTCGCCGCGATCCAAAGCGGGCATCTGGCGGGCGCGGGACTTGATACTTTCGCGGTCGAACCACCGGCCCCAGATCATCCGTTCTTTTCCGTGCCGGAAATCGTGCTGACCCCGCATATCGGCGGCGTGACCCGTCAGGCAGGCGCGCGCGTCGGCGTCGATGCGGTGCGCGGTATTTTCCAGGTCCTCGACGGTCAGCCCGTCGCACCCGAACGCATCATCAACCGCAAATTGCTGGCCGCCGCGCAGGCGGAACTGACCAGCGTGGAGAAATAGCTATGACCACTGGTTTCCGTATCCTGAAACGCGACCGCGTTGCCCCTGCCGACCTCGTCGCCGAATTTGCCAAGCTGCCTGTCGCCAACGTGTCTGACAGCATGTCGCGTATGACTGCGGCTGGACCATCTCTGCGCCCGATGCACACGTCCGGCGGAATGGCGGGCGTGGCGCTAACGATCAAGGCGCGCCCCGGCGACAATCTGATGTTGCACAAGGCCATCGACATGGCACAGCCCGGCGATGTGATCGTCATGGATGCCGGGGGCGATACGACCAATGCCCTGTTTGGCGAGATGATGCTGGCTTACGCGATCAAGCGCGGCGTGGCCGGGCTGGTGCTCAATGGCGCGATACGGGATTCGGACGCGATGAAAGAGGTCAATCACCCGGTCTTTGCCGCAGGTGTCACTCATCGAGGCCCCTACAAGGATGGCCCCGGTGAAATCAACGTTCCCATCGCCATCGACGGCATGGTTGTTCATCCCGGTGACATCATCATCGGCGACGGCGATGGCGTGCTTTGCGTGCCGATGGATGAGGCCGAGGACATCCTCAATAAGGCGCAGGCAAAGCTGGCGGCAGAAACCGCACAGATGCAAGCCATTGCCGAAGGCAAGAACGACCGATCCTGGGTTGATGCGACACTGACCAAACTCGGCTGCGCCCTGCCCGAAGGCTGAAGCACAAATGACAATCGGCATGAACAGGAGGAATGACATGCTCAACATCTTCAAGACGACCGCCATCGCAGGTGCGATGATCCTTGCCGCAGGCGCGGCACTGGCCGAATACCCGGAAAAGCCCATCGAGGTGATCGTCGGCTATTCCGCAGGCGGTGGCACCGACGTGATGGCCCGTACCACCATGCCGTTCATCGAAAAGTATCTCGGCAATGGTGCCAGCATCGTTGTCAAGAACATGCCCGGCGCTTCGGGCCAGATCGGCATCACCGAGGTGGCTGGCTCTGAACCGGACGGCTACACCCTTGGTACGTTCAACCTGCCGGGCATGATGGCCCGCACGCTGGACCGCGAGGCGGATTATGACCGCGACAGCTTTACCTATCTGGCGAACGTGGTGAACGACCCCAACGTAATCGTCTCGGCCAAGGGCAGCGGCATCGACTCCATGGATGACCTGATCGCCGCGGCAAAGGAAGCCCCCCTGGCGGTGACTGTCGGCATGTCGTCGCTTGGCGGGGACGACCATTTTCTGTTGATCAAGCTTCAGAAACTGACAGAGACCGAATTCACAATCGTGCCATTCAAGGGTTCCGCCCCAGCGCGGACCGCCGTGATGGGGGGCCATGTGGCCGTGGGCATCTTCAACGTGTCCGAAATCGCGAAATTCCAGGGCGAGCTGAACGTGCTTGGCGTCGCCCAGCCCGAGCGCTCGGACTTTGCGCCCGAGGTTCCGACCTTCCGCGAGCAGGGTCTTGACCTGATCAACGGCTCCATGCGCGGTGTTGTTGCCCCCGCTGGACTGCCCGAAGATGTGGCGGATGCTCTGCTCGAAGCCTTCGAAAAAGCATCGCAGGATCCCGACTTCCTCAAGGCAATGGCCGATACCGCCAACCCGGTTGCCGTGGTCACTGGCCCGGAGTTCCGCGAGCTGACCGACGGTCTATATGACCTGGCCAAGGAAACCTGGGAAACGACCCCCTGGAACTAAGCCAAACAGGCGCGGGGGGAACTGTCTTCTCCCCGCGCATCCCATTCTGACCCAACGGATCCCCGCATATGACCGACCATCCCAAGAACCGCCTGCTCCGGCCTGAGACCCTGACCGCCCTTGGTATTGTCGTAGTCGCGATCGGGTTCCTGTTTCCTACGTTCGAGCTGCGCTCAATCTCCGCGTTGCTGCCCGCCGCGATGCTGATCGGTCTGATTGTTCTGACCCTGGCCCTGCTGGTGATGGATCAGCGCAAAGCATCCAGGGACGAAGCCCCGGCAGCGATGACCAAAGCGCCCAAACGTGTCGCTGGCGCGTTCCTGCTGGTCCTTGGCTACGCTCTGGCAACCGATTTCATCGGATTCTACGTCAGCACCGCAATGACCATCCCGCTGGTGGCCTTCGCTTTCGGCTACCGCAACCCGCTGGGTCTTGCCATCGCGACGGTGATCGTTGTGGGCACGATCTGGACGATCTTCGATTTCGGAATGTCGCAAGACTTCCCAACCGGCCGTCTCTGGGGGCGCTGAACCATGTATGCTGACCTTCTCCACGCCTTACCGGATGTCTTTGCATGGACAAACTTCGCCGCCGTGGTGATCGGAGTGATCGCGGGTATCGTTGTGGGCGCCATGCCCGGCCTGTCGGCCACGATGGCGATCTCTGTTCTGGTACCCTTTACATTTGGTCTCGAGCCACTCGTTGCGCTCGGCCTGATGGCGGGCATCTATAACGGTGCGATGTATGGCGGCGCGATCCCCGCCGTGCTGTTGCGCATCCCCGGCACGCCTGCCGCCGTCGCCACCACCTTTGACGGCTACCCGATGGCACAAAAGGGCGAAGGCGGTTTCGCGCTGCAGGTCGCGGTCGTGTCCTCCGCCATCGGCGGCATCGCCTCAGCCTTTGCGCTGATGCTGCTGGCCCCTCCCTTGTCCAAGGTGACGCTGCTCTTCGGCCCTTCCGAGGTGTTCTGGGTCGCAGTCTTCGGCCTTGCCTCGATCATCTTCCTGCTGGGCGGCAACCCGGTCAAAGGCCTGATCTCGGCCTGTTTCGGCGTCTTCGT
>Ga0181606_10004215_pt1 | contig 12011 bp, 11 predicted proteins | sample 041ome_10_FD_132994 | JGI IMG/M metagenome (GOLD analysis project Ga0181606, IMG submission 132994) | Coastal salt marsh microbial communities from the Groves Creek Marsh, Skidaway Island, Georgia - 041412US metaG (megahit assembly) | ecosystem: Environmental > Aquatic > Marine > Intertidal... | reverse complement strand
TGATCGTTCATAGGATCACAAATTTTTAACCATTGTTTTCCACCTTTCATTCCTTTGCTTGTAGTATTAACATCACTAATATTAACCATAAGCAAACCACCCGGTTTTAAAGTTTCCCACACATTATCAATTGCTTTATGAAGAAACAATGTATTCCAATCTTCAATGCTTTTATGACGAACCCAACTTTGAGTATCATCATTGCTATATCGTTCCACCGAAAAATAAGGTGGACTTGTCATTATCAAATCAACACTTTCTTTGTATTTTGATAAATCTGCATCTTCAGCAGGTGAGCAAATAAAGTCGTATGATTTATCTACTTCAAAAAAAGTGCGGTGCTTTTCATAAAATTCTGCTTGTTGATTATATATCGGGTGATTTTCTTTACGAGGATCAAGACCAATGTATTTTTCTGCAAAATCACTTGCAAAGAAACCACACAAACGGTCACCCCAACCCATACTAAAATCTAATACGGTTTTTGCTTGGTGTTTGTCGTAAATTATTTTTGCTACATTAGGTTTAAACTGACTACAAATGTATTTTCTCAATCCTATACTCGTTCGCAAAGCACTTTTATCTACTTTAGGTGCTTTTAATGTAAACAAACTTCCCATTAAACTTGTCATAAAATCTTTGTTTCTCCAAGTTCTTAAAGGACCTGGTGATACACTTCCACATACACTCCAACGATTTGCTTGTTGAAAAAAATTACTTGCTTTGTTTCCTGTGTTTATTCGTCTAAGCAATGTTCTGCTTAATGGATATTCATATTCAGAACGAGCAAACCATTTTTTATCAATGAATAAATCATTCCACTTCATTCCTTTTAATGTTTTATACTCGGATAATGCTTCTTTTTCAGAAATCTCCATGTACGGAGGTTCGTACTTCATAAGAATTTCAGCAAGAGTTTCTTGTATATCACTTCTTTCGTATTTTTCTTTTACATCAACCCAATCACTTTCTCCAATAAAAAAGTAAGGTTCTATCGCATACTTTTCAAGTTCTTTTAAATACATTATTATATTATCATATATTTTTTAAAAAAAGTCAACACTCTGTTACATTAACCGCAAGTCCACCTTTACTTGTTTCTTTGTATTTTGTTTTCATATCATCACCAGTTTTTTTCATGGTTTTTATTACATCATCCAATGATATTTTTGTCTTTTTTTCATTGAGCATTGCAATTCTACTTGCATTAATTGCTTTTCCGACTCCGATTGCATTTCGTTCTATACAAGGTATTTGTACTAAACCTTTAACTGGATCACACGTTAAACCAAGATTATGCTCCATTCCAATTTCTGCGGCTGCTTCTACTTCTTTTAAAGTTCCTCCGAGAATTTCTGTTAATGCGGCCGCAGCCATACTACACGCAACTCCGATTTCTCCTTGACATCCTACCTCTGCTCCCGAAATGCTTGCGTTCATTTTATACAACATTGCAATTGCTCCTGCTACCAATAAAAAGTTGCATTGCCAATCATTGGGTTTGTTTGTAATGTATTCATCTATATACATCATAGTTGCAGGAACTATGCCGGCTGCACCATTAGTTGGAGCAGTAACGACTTTCCCCATATTGGCATTTTCTTCATTAACTGCTATCGCACAAATACTTGCAAAATCTATGTAATCTGATGTATTTCCTACTTCTTTGTTTTCCAAATATTTTTGATACATACTTGGTGCTCGTCTTTCGTATTCAAGGCCACCTTTTAATATTCCATCAGTGGTTAATCCAGAATCAATCGATGATTGCATTACTTTCCAAATCTTTTTAAGTTTCTTTTTTGTTTCACGATTTTTTCTGTAACATTGCTCGTTTTCTAAAATCAAATCAGATAATTTTATATTTTTTTCTTCTGCCAATTCAAACATTTCTGTTGCAGATGAAAAACTATTTATTAACTTTTTATTTGCTTCTTTTAACTTATTCTTTTTTGCATTTTTTTCGGTGACAACAAATCCACCACCGATACTAAAATAAGTTCTATTATCAATCTCTGAACCGTTTGCAAATGCAATAAATCTAATTCCGTTGGGATGATATTTAAGTGGTTTTTTGATATATGAAATATCGGTATCTGAGAAATTAATTAACTTAATTCCACCCAACTTCATATCAAAATTTTCTTTGTTCGCAAGAATCAAATCTTTTTTTCTAACATCATCGGGACGAACATTCATTAAACCAAGTTTAATTGCAGTATCTGTTCCATGCCCTTTTCCTGTTAATGCAAGTGAACCATATAATTCAACCTTAATGGAAGTTACTTTACCAAACTTTTTGGTTTGTTTTAAAGATGAAACGAACTTTCTAGATGCAAGAATCGGACCCGTTGTATGCGAACTAGATGGACCGATTCCTATTTTAAAGAAATCAAGAATCGTGTGCATTACTCAAGAAACTTGAATGTACCTCCGAGGATTTTCTTTGCGAAAGAATAATTCTTTTTGTCGTTATTGTTACGCATTGAATAGAAATTATTTTTAATGCGAATCTTTGATTCGTTAAAAACAACATCCATAAGTTCAAGATACTCTGCTTTCTTTTCAGGATTATCTTTAATCATACTATCAATACGAATTGCACACGCAGAAATAACAAACAACTCTGTTCCAATTTCCGTTAAACGACCAAGAAGTTTATGTTGCTTATCAAGACCTGGTCCATAAATTGCCATGCTATGAAAAAGTTTACGACTAAGTTTCTTGCTTGTTCTTGAAACATAACGAAGATACTTTCTTAAACTTCCATTTAATCCAGATGGTCCTGAATTGAAAGTTGGTAACCATTGTTTTGGATACCAAAGTGCATAATGGAATCCTGCTCCGATTGCAGCCTTCAAACGAACACCGATAGGAAGACGAGAATCAAGAACTGCTCCGGCTGCTTTAAGATGCGGATCAAGTGCTTCACGTGCCAAAAGCAAACGCATAATTTCACTTGAACCTTCAAAAATCATATTGATACGACAATCACGAAGAAATCTTTCCACAGGAATTGGTTCTGCTCCACGATTACGAAGTGAGTCAGCAGTTTCGTAACCACGACCACCACGAATTTGCATCGTTTCGTCTGCTACTTTCCATGCTTCTTCTGTTCCCCACATTTTACACATTGCAGATTCTACACGAATATCTGCTTTTTTACCATCCACTAAACTTGATGTAAAAAGAACAATACTTTCAGTTGCGAAATTCTTGGCCGCAATCTTAGCAATTTTATCACCAATTGCTTGGTGCTTACCGATAACACATCCCCATTGCTCACGAGTTGAACCCCACTCACGCACAATCTTTAAACAACTACGCATAAGTCCCACACAAGCAGCCGGTAATGTAAGACGACCTGTATTTAGTGTACTAAGTGCAACCTTTAATCCTTTGCCTTCTCCTGCTACCAAATTCTCCACAGGTATCTTTACATTGGTAAATCTTACAACACCATTATACAATGCTTTAAGACCCATAAAACGACAACGAGTAACTATTTCAACACCAGGTGTATCCATGTCTACAATAAATGCGGAAATGCTTTTACGCATTTTACCTTTAATTTCTACATCAGGTGTTCTTGCCATTACAATAATAACACTTGCTTTTACTCCGTTTGTACACCAAAGTTTTTCTCCGTTTAATACATAATGAGTTTTATCATCAGATAACTCTGCAAATGCAGTCATTTGTGCAGGATCACTTCCAACACTTTCTTCGGTTAAAGCAAATGCACTTACTTCACCTTTACCGAAACGAGGAAGATGCTTTTGCTTTTGTTCGTCTGTTCCGTAAAGTAACAATGGTTGAGGAACTCCGATACTTTGGTGTGCTGATAATAAAGCAGTTATATTTCCACACACTTCACCCAACTTCATAGCCGCACGTGAATAATTTGTTTGTGATAAACCACGTCCACCATATTCCGTTGGAATTTTAATTGCAAATGCACCAATCTTTGCAAGTTCTTCAAATACTTTATCAGGTATTTCACCTTCACGATCAATTGCATCTGCATCTACATGGTCATCTAATACTTTTGTTAATTCATCAAGAAATCCATCTCCTTTTGATTTATCTTCATCAGATTGTTTTGGAAACGGATAAATTAAATCATAGTTTGCTTCACCTGTAAACAAACCACCACTAAAACTTTTTGTTCCTTTTTTTCCTTTGTCTCTTGCAGCCTCGGCTGCTTCCAAGGCATCTGCTTTACCCTTGGACATTTTTGATGTATCAATTTGACTCATTAGTTTTCCTCGTAGAATTTTTTATTGTTTTGTGCGTATTCCTTTAGCATTTCACATGGTTCAAAATATGAATTTCGTTTTGCAAGTGCATTTAATTTGTTTACAATTTCAGTTGCACCGATTGAATCTAAATAACGAATCGGACCTCCACGAAACGGAGCCCAACCTGTTCCCATTATCATACCAAAATCTACATCTTCAGGTGATTCAACTACACCTTCCTCAAGACAACGAACTGCTTCGTTTATCATAATCAAAATCAATCTATCAACGATTTCCTCATCGTTTTCACAAACTACTTTAAGTGTATTGTTTCTTGGAATTTCACGAACTCCATTTGACTTACCATTTTTATACGCATAAAATCCTTTTCCTGTTTTCTTGCCAAGTTCTTTGTTTTCAATCATTCTGCGTAGAAGATTGCTATTAGGAAATTTAGTATCTAATCTATTAAGTAAATCATCAGCAACGTGTTGACATACATCCGCACCAACTTCGTCAATCAACCGAAATGGTCCCATTGGCATTCCAAACTTACGAAGAAGTTTGTCAACATACGCAATATCTAATCCACCATTCGCAAGATGAACACCCTCGATTAAATAAGGCATTAAAATACGATTTACCAAGAAACCAGGACTATCCTTTACAATCACAGGAAGTTTACCTGTTTTCTTTACAAATTGAGTTGCTTTAAGAACCGTTTCTTCACTTGTACATTCACCTTTTACAACTTCAACCAATTTCATTTTATGAACTGGATTAAAATAGTGAATACCAACAACTCGTTCTTTGTGTTGCATTTTTTCTGCGACATCCACAATACTAAGTGCTGATGTATTTGTTGCAAGTATTGTATCATCACGAACAAGTGTTTCAAGTTCCGCAAATAAATTCTGCTTGATGTCTAATTGTTCAATGGCTGCTTCTACAACCAAATCAACATTCTTCATTGGTAATGATTCTGTAATCGGTGTTACATTATCCAACTTTTGAGTTGCTTCGGTTTTTGTCATTACTCGTTTCTTAACAGCCGCAGAATATAACTTATTGATTGTAGCAATTCCTTTGGAAACAAATTCTGGTTTAATATCTTTTAATAATACTTTTACACCACGAGAACTAATCCATTGTGCAATACCTGCACCCATGACACCTGCACCAATTACCGCAGTTTTGTTTACTTTAAAATCTTTATCACTTTTTGTTTTCTTGCTTCGTTCTTGTAAAAAGAAAATGTTAACAAGATTACTTGCGACATCCGAGTTAAGAAGTTCTGCGAATGCTTTCTTTTCAAGTTCCAATGATTCTTGCATAGAACCACCAAGACCTTTTACCATAACATCAAGTGCTTTTAATGGAGCAGGATATACTCCACCTGTTGTTTTTAATACATTCTTGGTTGCTTTGCTTTTTGCAATTAGTTTCAATGGAAACTTATTCAAGAAAAATCTTTTGTATTTTGTTTTACCATAAGTTAACATTGCTTTGGCAGTTGTATCTAAATTTTCTTTGTGACACAATCTGTCCACCATTTTAAGTTTATATGCTAACTTTGGAACAACGACTTTACCCGCAAGAATAATACCCATAGCCGCAGGTAATCCAATTAATCTAGGCAAACGAGTCGAACCACCCCATGCAGGTAAAATACCAAGCATCGTTTCGGGTAATCCTATTTTGGTACTAGAATCAAGTGTAGCAACACGATGATCACACGCAAGAGCAAGTTCATATCCACCACCCACACACGCACCATTGATAGCCGCAACGGTTGGAATTTTTAAATTAGCAATTCTGTCAAAAGTTTTTTGACCAAGTTCAATTAAATATTCAATTCGTTCTGGTGTAGGATCATCTGCAAAAGACTTTAAGTCTGCTCCTGCGATAAAGATACTCGGTTTTGCACTTTTGAAAATAACTCCTCTGAATCCAAGTTGATGGTCTTCTATAAATGCAAGTTGTTTGTCAAGTTCCGCAAACATATCTTCATTGAATACATTTGCGATTGAATTTTCTTGGTCAAATGTTATCGTAACAATATCATCAAATACTTTTCTTGTTATTGAATTACTCATATTAATCTCTTTCTAAAATGATTGCTCCACCTTGACCACCACCGATACAAAGTGAAATTAATGCTCGTTTTGCATTTCTTCTTTCCAACTCTTTTAAAGTTGTAAGTGCAATTCTTGATCCAGAACATCCCACAGGATGACCAAGTGCGATTGCTCCTCCGTTTACATTCAACTTACCTTCTTCCACTTCTCCTAAATCTGTATTTTTTTTAAGTTGCTTGCACACAGAAAGAACTTGTGCGGCGAATGCTTCATTTACTTCTATTAAATCAAAGTCTTTTAATTTGAGATTCGTTTGTTCACAAACTTTTTGTATTGCATTTACAGGTCCGAGTCCCATTCTTTCAGGATCACATCCTGCGTATGCGTATGCAGAAATTCTTCCAAGTGGATTCCAATTATGCTCGTTGACTGCTTGTTCGTCTGCAATTAACAATGATACTGCTCCGTCTGTAATTTGAGATGCGTTACCCGCAGTAACGGTGCCTTGTTTATCAAACACTGGCCGCAATTTTTCCAATGCTCCCATATTTTGCTTTCCACGAACTCCGTTGTCATAATCTACAAAAGTTCCATCGGCAAAATAAAATGGAGAAATTTCTTCGGATAGTTTTTCCATTGCAACAAATGCTTTTAAATGAGACTCCATTGCAAATATATCTTGTTGATGACGAGTAATTAAATTTTCACGTGCAATTAGTTCAGCAGTTTCACCCATGTTCATTCCCACGGTTACATCACTTAATCCTAAACGTAAACTGATAATCGGTGAAAAGTCTTTTAAACGAAAACTTAATGCGGTGTGTAATGTATCACGGAATGTTCTACATTTTGATAATTTAGTAAATTTATCTACAGCACTCTTGCGATATAAAAATGGTGCTTGTGTCATATTCTCAGTTCCACCACTTAAATATACACTTCCACGACCTGCATTGATTTTGTCGTGTGCTTGTGTAATTGATTCAAATCCACTTGCACAATTACGATGTACAGTATAAGCAGGTACACACTTTGGTACTCCTGACTTTAAAGCAATAACCCTTGTTATATTTGCGGTATCTGCTGGTTGACAAACACACCCCATTACACTTTCATTTATTATACTTGGATCAATATCCAAATTTGCAAATAGTGCCTTTGTTGCAGATGTACCAAGTTCTGCGGCTGACGTATTTGCAAATGTCGTTCCCATTTTACAAAAGGGTGTACGAGTACCATCTACTAGATATACATTTTTATTCATAACCGTTACATAATATATATCATATTTCTAAACATATAGTCAACTATATAACGAATAAAAACCAATTATAGTTTATTATTTTTTATAAAAAATGTTTTTGTATTAAATTTATCCAAACACCAATTGCATCTACTACAACAAAATAAAACGATAATGCACACAACCAATACATTTTTTGTCGGATAAAAAATACCATACTCAGTAAATTAACAATCGTAAACACAACAAATCCCCAACCGATTAAATTCGGAAATGGAAGTATTGCACCTCCCATTATTCCTAAAATCGCAATAGTTATTTCGAATTTTTTGTTGTGTTTTGTTTCTGCCAAGTTTCGTATCCAAGTTTTTTTAACTCATCAAACAATTCAGCATTTATTTCAATTCCGTCTTTATGCACTTTTTGTGAACTCAAATACTCCAATTCACCAGGAACCAAAATATCTTCTGTTTGTTTTTTTGGTTTGCTGTTTTTTAATTCACGTAGAACATCTCCAACATTTTTTTTGAATGTCTTTATATCTGTAAAATTCTCAGGATCTACACAAATAAAAAAGTGACCTATATCGTAACTTGGATCATCTTCATTGCCTTCGTATAAACCACTTAACTTGCTCATATACGCACCACTTTGAAACGCAGAGCACATTAGTTCAATTGCAACCGACAATCCATATCCTTTATGACCACCAACAGGTTTCAAAGCCGCAATTCCTTTTTTTAACCATCGTAGTGATCTTTCAAATGTTAAATTTTGATTTTCTGATTCAATAGCACATCCTGGAACATATGAATTTGGTTCTTGTCTTGCACGAACTTCTAAATCACCTCGTTGCCATATTGATGTTGCACAATCTATACTAAACGGAAACTTCATATCCGATGGAAATGCTATGGCATACGGATTTGTTCCCATTTTAGGTTCTAATCCATATACAGGAGCAACCGCAGGACGAGCATTTGTGAAACTCATTCCCACCAAATTCTTTTCGGTTGCATAACGACTATAATAACTTGCAATTCCATAGTGAGATGAATTTTTTACCGCAACACAACTTATTCCGTGTTGTTCTGCTTTTTTAATTGCAATATCCATTGCAAATTTTCCAACTATTTGACCAAGTGTATTTTTACCATCTACAATTCCACATGATTTTTTATCACGAATTAACTCAGGTTCATTTTCAACTTTTATTACACCATCTTTTATTCGTTTAATATAATATCCAAGACGACTTAATCCATGTGTTTTAAACCCAAGTTCATCTGCACTTATTAAAACATCTGCACATATATCTGAATGTTTAGTTGGAACGTTGTGCTTTTCAAATACCCACTTTGAAAATGAAATCGCATCTACCAATGAAATTTTCATTTCTGTTCTTTGGATTTTCTATTGGCACGTGCTTTTCTCATTTTTCTACGAATATATGGTTTGAGAAAATAGTGGCCAATAAATCCTTTGATAGTGGGTCTTCCTAATTGCACTCTTAATTTATTTTCGTATCGTGTCATTGGGCAATCCAATACTCTTGAAAATGAAATTAACATAATAAAAGAGCATAAAGGTAAACATATATACCAAGGAAATCCAAATGGAGTAAATCCTTGAAATGCCAAAATAAAAAAAGCAGAAAAGTTTCCAAGAACCACCAACCAATGTAAAATTACAACGATAAGTAATTTTAAATGTTTAAATGGTTTTGTGGGAAGAAACTTTAAGAATCTATCTTGGTTTGAAGGAGTTGTTATAATATTATCATCTACCATGATTATAAATATAAAAACTATTCATTTTTATTTTCTAATTCTTTTAAATTTTCTTTCAACCAAAAAGAATGCCAATCATTTTTATGATGACAAATCCACGACCAACGTGCTTTGTCCTTTCCTATATCAGAACCGTTTTTTTCAGATTCTATCCATTTGTGTTTTTCAATCTCTCTACTTTCATCAACAACATGACGATAGTATAAACTCTTTTCGTATAGTTCTTTATCGTAATCCACAAACATAAATATATATGTATGAATTAAAAATCATCAACTAATGCAGATTCGTCCTGATAATCTATTACTCGTGTTTCAAAAAAGTTCTTTTGTTTGCGAATATCAATGACTTCACTTAACCAAGGAAACGGATTATTATCACTATCGTAACGAAACTTCATATTAAGATTTTCTAATCTACGATTCGCAATAAATTGCATATACTCAACAAACATACTTGAATTTAATCCAAGAATTCCACGTGGAAGAACATCTTGTGCATATTGAATTTCCAAATCTACTGCTTTTTTAAGCACTTCGGTAAGTTCTTCTTCAAACTCAGAATCCATAATATCAGAATATTGTTCTCTGAGTTTATTCAGTAATGTAGTTCCAAATTTGATGTGAATACTTTCATCACGAAGAGTATATTGAATTTGCTCTGCGATACCAGGTATTTTATCACTCAAAGCAAGAAGCATGGCAAATCCACTAAAAAAGAATGTTCCTTCGCATACAATCCAATATGTAAATGCGGCCTTGTATAACTCTCTGCGACCTTGAGTTGTGGATGTATCAATATCTGCTTCATTAAGACCACCGGTGACTTTCATAAGAAAATCATCTTTTGCTTTAATTGATGGAACATTTTGATATGCTTCGTATACTTCTTCGATATTCAAATCAAGACTATCGCAAATATAAACTACGGTGTGATTATGCAAACACTCTTCGTACATTTGTCGTGCCATATATTGACGACACTCCGGATCAGTAATATACTTACTTAAAGTCATTAAATTATTTGCAACAAGACTTTCACTTCCTGCAAAGAAACCAAGACACCTCTTGATTACAAGACGTTCATCTTCACTTAACACTAAATCATCAGACGACTTCCAATTTGTGACATCTTTAGTCATCGGCACATCAGTTGGAACCCAGTTATTTTTCACACCCTGTTCATATAGATCCCATGCCCATTTATGTTTATGAGGAAGAATTTGATTTACTCCCTCTGATTCTTTTCCAAGTAGTTCACCAGTTTTCATATCAATATATATAACGATATAAGTCGTTAAATGGATTATTATTTTTTATGTTTTATTAAAGTTTTTATTACAAACCAAACAATAACCAAACCACCTACAATATACAACATAAAAGTGTAGTCTGTAACAGGTTTAATTTCAGTATGTGAATCATTTAAATTTACAGATTCATTTTTAGTTTCAGTTTCAACATCTAATACTTCAGTACACGACTTTTCATCAACTGCATCTTTACTCTCGGTCTTTTTAACCACAACCTCACTTGGTTTGGGTTTTTCTTCAATTACTTCTTGTTTTGGTACACCAAGTCTGTCGGAATTATTTCCACCTGTATACTTTAAAAGTTTATTTTTTACATTACACGATGATAGTGTAAGTGCCAACGATAGTAATAATAATATTTTTTTCATATAGTCTTTCTTATTTAAAAGACAATATAACACACTATATTATCTATGTAAAGATATTATTTTACATGACATGAGCATTTGCAATCACCTTTATCACAACAAGGTTTGAAAATGCATTTAATTTTACATAATATTTTTTTAATCAGTCCCATGTCTATAAATATTACTGACCTATAATTTTTACAATTCCACTTCGTTTTAATAATAACTTTACATATTCTTCAAAGAAAAAGATGTATGCTTGTCCATCTAAATTATCTTGTGCAATTTTTACTTCTCGTTTATATATCTCTAACCACTTTGTATCTTCCTTAAACGAAGTAGAATTGAGATCATCACCAAATAAATTATATCTGTCTATAATAAATGCAACCTGAACATCTTTTGGGGAAATGGTTGTATAATGCTTGATAGTTCTTAAAAAGTCTTTTCGTTCTTGTTCATGTTTCTTCAAGTTATCGTATGACTTTTGAAGTCGTGGATCGATTAAACTCTGCCACCCATTCCAATCTGCGGGAGGTGGTGCTTTTTTATATTCCGTTTTATCAGACGAATTAAAGTCTGCCTTTGAAATAAAATTTAATAAAAAATATGTAACAATTGATAACCATAAAAGTAGTCGCATTATCTATGCTCTACTTGATATGGATTCATTCCATCAAATGGTCTTGTTTTTAATTCTTTTTCAAACTCTTGTGATTTATCGTACCCATCTAATTTGTTATCAAATTTATATTCGGTTTTAATTCTATATGGAAAAACTGACTTAGTTGACATTTCATCTTCGTCTTCATCTGATTTTTTTACACCAGAATCTTCAATTTGCATATCAAGTATTTCTTCCATACTCGGCATTTCAACTTTAGGGTCAATTGCCCACATAATTTCATTTTCTTCTGCCCAACGTATCATTCTACGAACAGGTACCATCAAATTAAATCCCTCACCTGCCCCACGAAAAATCATTCCTACATATTCT
>Ga0181606_10004212_pt1 | contig 12013 bp, 9 predicted proteins | sample 041ome_10_FD_132994 | JGI IMG/M metagenome (GOLD analysis project Ga0181606, IMG submission 132994) | Coastal salt marsh microbial communities from the Groves Creek Marsh, Skidaway Island, Georgia - 041412US metaG (megahit assembly) | ecosystem: Environmental > Aquatic > Marine > Intertidal zone... | reverse complement strand
ACCAATTGATTCCTAATGGTTTAAATGAAAACAAAATACAGATCGATGCAAGTAAGAGTGGTCAGAATATATCAGGTGTTCTCATGCAGTGCCCGTTGCTAGAATCTGACTGTGAGGTAAGTTTTAAAAATGGTACAGTTTCTGTTCCATTTATTAAAATGACACTCGACATGATGCGTTCATTTTGTGAGGAAAATATCTTAAATTATTCGTTTATTAATAATACAATAAAAATAGAAAGATGTTGGTATAAAAAAGGGAATTATAGCTACGATATTGAACCAGATGCTACGGCAGGGAGTTATTTCATGACTTTACCACAGGTGGTGGGTGGAAGCTGTGTGATTCCTGGAATGAAAAAACAAATGTTACAGGGAGATATCGCCTATTTTGAGGTGTTAAACAAGTTGGGTGCAGATATTGCCTTTGATGAAAGTTGCGTAAGGAGTCGCCAGGGTAGGCCTCTAGGCGGAGGATCCTTTGATTTCGTTGATATATCCGACACTTTCCTGTCACTGGCTGCGATTAGTCCCCTGTTGAGTGACACATTAGAGATTTACGGGATTGAGCATACCCGGAAACAGGAGACGGATCGAGTCTCTGCTATGGCTCGAGAATTGATCAAATTAGGGCAGGATGTAACCGAAAAATCGGACCGGTTGATCATTCGCCCAAATATAAATAAATTAAGATCTATTGCAAAAGCAGGAATTGAAGTTTCCACATATAAAGACCATCGATTTGCTATGAGTTTTGGAATTTTGGCCTCCTTTGATCTATTAGGCAGTGGGCAACCGTGGTTGAAGATTAATGATCCTGGTTGCTGTTCCAAAACATTTCCATTGTTTTTCGACCGCTTAAATACTGCGAGAAAGGACAGTTATGGAAATAAATAAATATATTATTGTTGCCCTGGATGGTGCTGCAGGATCCGGGAAGTCAACAACAGCTCATGCTATTTGCGAAAAATATAAATATATACACGTAGATACTGGTCTGCATTATCGTGCGATATCACTTTATCTGTTAAATTTAAATATATCTCCAGAAAACACTCCTGCATATCTTCATTCCTCTCCAGTCCTTCTCTCCTCTGAGTTGGATAATTTTTCTGTCCACTTGCATGTCAATGGAATCCATTTTTCCAAATCTGAATTGCGTAATGAAAGAATGAATCGCGAGGTTTCGTATTATGCCCGTTTACCTGAAGTTCGTTCTCTTTTATTAAATTATCAAAGAGGCTTGCCGGACTTTGGCAAAAACCATGGGTTTTCTGGAATTATTATGGATGGACGTGACATTGGCAGTGTCATTTTGCCTGATGCAGATATTAAGATTTTTCTTCATGCCGACCTCCAGGTTAGACAGACCCGTCGTCTATCCGATGGTGAAAATGATTCGATATCCGCCCGCGATCGAATCGATAGCACGCGCAAGGTTGCACCACTAACCTGCCCAGAAGGTGCTCTTTCAATAGATACTGGCAAATTACCCATTCAAAATGTGGTACAGTTGATTGCAAATGAGATAGCTTCCTTTTCGTGAATTTACTTTATCGATTTGCACAGCTGTCTAGCTGGTTTTATTTCAAAGTTTTCCATCGTATAGAAATTAAAGGAGCGGAGAACATTCCAACGACAGGTGCCTTTATCTTAGCATCCAACCATACAAGCTATTTCGACCCCCCTGCCCTCGGTTGCAAATGTCCACGCAATCTACATTATTTTGCTAGGGATTCCTTGTTTTTTTGGCCGCTTGGTCTACTTATTCGTAATTTAAATTCCATTCCCGTCAACCGCTCCCAATTGGACATCACAACCTTGAAACGGGTGTTAAAGGTTTTGCAGGCAGGAGATCCCCTCTTGGTCTTTCCTGAGGGTACCCGTTCACCGGATGGTCAATTAGGCAGTGGGAAAAAAGGGATCGGGCTCCTTCTGGCCAAATCTCAGAGCTATGTGTTGCCTGCCAGAGTTAGGGGTGCAAATCATGTACTCGGTAAGGGTATGCTGATCCCTCGAATTGGTCGTAAATTAGAGGTTACCTATGGACCTGCTATAAGATTTGAGGAATTGGACCCCGGGAAATCCGATTTGCATCGGTACGAAACCATCGCGAATCGTGTACTTGAAGCAATCAGTAAGATCTAATCCTTCAAACTAGTCGTTTGGTTCAAGTCAAGTGGTTGGTAGCTCAAGGGAATCGCGAATGCGTTCCATGATGCCCTTTTTTAGCTTTGGGAATTGAAAGGTTTGCCCGGTAATGGACTCATACAGGTGGATGTATCTGGAGGCGAGTTCGATGACGAGTTCGTCCGGTGCCTTGGGGAGGGTTTCATCTTTGTAAGGATCACAATTTTCCCGAAACCATAGCCTGAGAAATTCTTTATCCACATTTTCCGGTTCCCTACCCTCTTCCACTCTTTTCTCATAGCTCGGTTGGAGCCAGTATCTGGATGAATCAGGGGTATGGATTTCATCGATGAGCAGAATTTGACCATCTTCGGAGAGGCCCATTTCATATTTCGTATCCACCAAAATAAGTCCATTCCTGCGGGAAAGCTCCTGCCCGCGGGTAAAAAGCCTTAACGCATGTTCCGAGGCATACTCCCAATGTTCCTTGCTCATCCATCCCTCATCGACAATTTCTTGGGGGGAGATCGGTCGGTCATGAGCTTCTTCCTTGGTGGTGGGAGTAAGAATGGGTTGAAGAAATTTTTCGTTCTTATGTATTCCCTCGGGGAAGGAGATACCGCAGTATTGCCTGACACCCGAATTGTATTGCGTCCAAATGGAGGTGCTCGAACTACCGGTCATATATCCACGCACCACAAATTCAATGGGGAATGGTTTACACTTTTTGGCCAGAGTAACATTGGGGTCTGGAATACCTAGCACATGATTGGGCATAATATCCATCGTCTGTTCGAACCACCAGGCACCGGTTTGGTTTAGAACCTGACCTTTAAAGGGAATGGCAGCCAGCACGCGATCGAAGGCAGACTGCCGGTCGGTGGTGATCAGGGCATAGCGATCGCCCAGATCGTAGCGGTCTCTTACTTTTCCCTGATATTTTGGAAAGACATCGAGATTGGAGCTTTCCAGGCAATTTGAGAGATTTTCGGAAATAATTTCCCGATAGTCATGAAGGGTGGCGAGGGAGTCGATCATGTGAGTTTGCTTAATTCCCAACGCTAGATTTCCAGCGAAAAAGTTCAAGCCCAAGGGAAAGAAATCTCCTTTCGTTGACGGAATTGGCCAAACTATATAAAATTTGTGAAAATTTATCCTACAACCGGTACGCTTATGAATCTCGAAAAACCATACGATCTGATAGTAATTGGAGGGGGCCCAGCGGGATATGCTGCGGGCATACGGGCGGGCCAGTTGGGTCATCGTGCCCTGGTTATCGAAAAGGAGCGGGCGGGAGGAACCTGTCTCAACTGGGGTTGCATTCCTTCTAAGGCATTGCTTAAGAGTGCTGAGGCCTACCAAGCTGCGCTCCATTCCGAGACCTTTGGCTTTACCTGTAAGGAGATTGAAGTGGACTTCGCCCAGGTGATGGCCCGCTCGCGCAGCGTGGCCGATCAGATGGGGGGAGGAATCGAGTTTCTTTTCAAGAAAAACAAGGTCGATTATGTGGTTGGCACAGCTAAGTTGATTGAGCCTGGACTGGTGGAGGTGACCGATGGCGAGCATGCGGGAAGTTCCATCAAGGGGGACCGGGTGATGATTGCTACCGGTTGCAAGCCGAGAACCCTGGAAGAGGTGCCGGTGGATGGTACCCGCATCATGACTTCCCGCGAGGCTCTCGCAATGAAGGAGATGCCCGCAAGTATTGCTATCCTGGGTGCCGGGGCGATCGGGGCAGAGTTTGCATATTTTCTCAATGCGTTCGGGTGCAAGGTTACCCTGATCGAGATGCTTCCCAATGTCTTACCGATCGAGGATACAGAAATTTCCAAAGCTCTGGAAAAGGCCTTTGTCAAACAGGGGATTGATTGCCGGACGAATACCCGGGTGGATCAGATCGAAGTGGTGGCCGATGGGGTCACTCTCGCCCTTCATAGTGAAAAGGGAGATGAATCGATCCAGGTTGAATCGGTGTTGCTCGCGATTGGGGTAGTGCCCAACTTAAAAGGGGTCCTTGCCGATACCTGCAAAGTGGAATTAACCCGCGGCTATGTCCAAGTGGATGAGAACTACCACACCTCGCTCCCTGGCGTCTATGCGGCCGGAGATATTATTGGACCTCCCTGGCTTGCCCATGTGGCCACCTACCGGGCAGTGCAGGCGGTAAACGGGATGTTTGGGCATGCCGAACCCATTCCGTTGGGAGCCTTTCCCGGTTGTACCTATTGCCAACCACAGGTTGCCAGCATCGGGCTGACCGAGGAGAAGGCAAAGGAAGAGGAAGTCGCTTACAAGTTGGGCAAATTTCCTTTCGCTGCATCTGGCAAAGCGGTGGCGGTCAACCACCCCGAAGGCTTCGTGAAAATTATCGTGGGTGAGAAATACGGGGAAATCTTAGGTGCTCATATCATTGGATCCGATGCCACCGAACTGATCACAGAATACGGATTGGGGATGAAAATGGAAGCTACAGTCGATGAGATTCACCAAACCATCCATGCCCACCCTACCATGAGTGAAGCCTTAGCCGAAGCTGCAGCCTCTGTTCACGGGGAAGCCATTCATATATAATCTCTATTGACCCTTTAAGGGTCCAAAGAGATTTCGCGATACCCAATTATATCTGCAACTTGGAAGAAAGATTTTCCTCCTTGCACAAGAGAGAACCTCGCCATGTTCTTAACTCGAAAAATCGGTAAAATTCTCCGAGGAAACTCGACTCCCTTTCAGCTTATCATGGCCTGTGTTCTAGGTGTGATGCTGGGATTCGTCCCTGGGTTTTCTGAGGCACCTGGGTTATTGATCACCCTGACCTTTGCCCTGATTGTTATTAATGCGAACCTCGTTCTGGCCGCCTTGGTTGGAGTAGTCGCCAAACTGGTCGCTCTGCCCCTTGTACCCCTTGCCTACTACACGGGGACCTTTCTCTTGGATGGGCCCGCCCAAGGGCTTTTCAAGACCTTTGTCAATTCACCGGTTTTAGCCTTCTTCGGACTCGAATATTACACGGTTACCGGTGGTCAATTTCTTGGACTTATTCTAGGTTTGGTTATCGGTGTCCTCCTGTCTTTTGGAATGACTTCCTTTCGTAAGAAAATGGCGGATCTGGAAAAGAGCAGCGAAAAGTTCCAAACCTATTCATCCAAATTCTGGGTTCGTGCACTAGTTTGGATCATCCTTGGTGGAGGGGACTCGAAAGAATCCTGGGACGACTTTCTGGCAAAAAAAGTTGGCAACCCCATACGCCTGCTTGGCATTGTTTTTATCGTTCTGATTGGTAGCCTCCTCTACATCCTGAGCATCTTTTTTAAAGGGCCCATTCTGACGGCAACTCTGCAGGCGGGGTTGGAGCGGATCAATGGAGCAACGGTTGAGGTCAAGGATGCGGAGGTTGATTTCAAGGTAAACCGCTTGACGGTGACCGGGCTGGTGGTGGCTGATGCAACCAATCTGGAGTATGATTTGATTCGGGCTGATAAAGTGGAAGCTGATATAGATACGAGCGACCTACTTCGTAAAAGAGTGCGGTTGGACAAGGTGCATTTGGTGGATGCTACTCATGGCGAAAAACGAGCCTATCAGGCCGTACAGGTCGGACCACAACCCAAAGTGTCAGACCCTCTGCAACCCTTAGAGCCTGATGATAAAACGATCGAAGACTATGTGGTGGATTCGGCAGAATGGAAGGAGAAGTTGGCAAAGCTCAAGGATTGGATTGAGCAGGCATCCGGAATCAAAGATAAAGTGGGGGATCAGATCGCTCAGCTCCCGGACGGTGTAAAAGAGAAAAAAGCTGCTGTACGCAGGCCGGATTACTTCTATGACCGAGCCTTACATCTACTGGAGGAGAGCCCAAGCTTTACTGTGGGCGAACTTCTTGCCGAAGAGGTACATGTGCCTTTTCTTGAAACGGAAACCCTCAATATCAGGTGCAAAAACCTCTCTTCTCACCCTCATCTGGTAAAAGAAGACAAGGAGGTAAGCATTTCCTCCAGCAAAGGCATCTTGGGGATGAGCCTCTTCCTTGGTGGGCCATCAGGTCGAGATGACCGCTATGAGATCGCCTTTTTTTATAAAGGCTTGCCTGTAGACGAAGTACTGAGCGGGATAAAAATGGGAGGCAGCCCACCCCTGCAGGGTGGTACAATTGATATTAGTACAGATGGTAATTGGAAAAGCCAGGAAGGTGAAATGTATGTCCATCTCCCCGTGACCGTGTTGGTGAAAGGCACGACCGTTGCCATCCCTAAACTCGGGCAAACTCAACTGGACTCATTTGTGCTTCCAGTAAACATCTTTGGCCCACTAGACAATCCGCGAATCAATGTGGATACCCAAGCCTTCACTAACTTTCTTCTCGATGCAGGTAAAAGTGTTCTCCAAAAAAAGATCACTTCAGAAATCCAAAAGCAGATTGGAGGAAACCTTCCCGGGAATCTACTCACTGAGGGCTTGCAAGGTCTTATTCCAAGCGGTGCGGTGGAAAAACCCTTGGATACGAAAGGTGTAGGAGGGCTTTTGCAGGGCTTACTGCCCCTTCCTTCCGAAAACCTGAAAACAAAGGATGATCATACCAATCAGAAAGAGGAGGAGGGCAAACCCGAAGATGCAGCTAAGAGTTTATTCAAGAATTTGTTCAATAGCCCATAACTTCAAGGAATCCTTCCGAGCACTCTTAAACTTTAATCAATTAGCTTTTGAATTTTTATGACACAGGATAAGGTTGAATTCCTAAATGTTTTTATAGATAATCAAACAATTGTTCTTTAAATAATTCAGCCAAGTGCATCCCTAGACTGCTGGTTTTCATCCAGCAACCAACCGAACGTTTTGAGCGGTCACGGTGGTTCACAGGTCAATGACCCGGATGTGCGGTTCTACCAATAAACCGAAATCTGCGCTCTGTTCGAATATTTCCTAATCTAGCTGTTCGAACATAGTGCGTACCAACCTAAATACGCACCATGAAACAATCCCCTGCAACCTATATCGAGGAATTGGCCATCCGAGTAGATGAGTCCAATCCGAACCACCATCTATGGAACAACAATGGTACTTGGTGGCTTCATTACACGATCTACCCCACCCCGATCACTTCGGAAAGAAGAAGAGAATCCTTGAGAACAAAGTGCATCGAGCATGCCCGATATAAAAGAGACGGAATCTTCCGGGCTCTTGGATCCGAAGGTTTGCTCCTGGCAGCATGAAATTTGCAATTCTTATAAGCTATGCTGCGATATCAAACTTGTAACCGTGTACAAATAATGTAGTTTGTAACCTTTCGGGCCCTTAGCTCAGTTGGTTAGAGCATCCGACTCATAATCGGCGGGTCGTCGGTTCAAGTCCGACAGGGCCCACCATTTCCAAGTCCTACTTGGATTTGCCCTTGGCGATTTGTTGAGCCAAGGCAAAGCGGGCAGCAGCTTCAAGCTTTTGCATTGCAGCAAGGTCAAGGCTACTCTTTTTCCCTTCGGCAAGGGCATTCTGAGCACGCTTAACTGCTTCGTCTATTTTGGAGTCATCCTGATTGCTGATATTGATCGCTTCATCGGTAAGGATGGATACCTTGTCCGAATATACCTCAATGAATCCAGAGCTGACCGCAAGGTACTCAACTGTCCCGTTTCTTTCTACCTTGAGATCGCCAGCGATTAATTTATCGATGATGGGCACATGGCGGGGTAAAACATCGATCTTACCGTTGGCTGTGGGCACAACCACATGATCCACTTCCTCGGAATAAACCGTGGCGTCTGGGGTAACGATTTCGAGGGTGACAGGCATGGTGATTCCAGAGGAGGAAAGTTAGGAAGCTTCCCCGCCAATTACTGACTCGATACCGCCCTTCATATAGAAGTCATTTTCGGCAACTTCGTCCAGCTCACCTTCGAGAATCATTTTGAACCCACGAATGGTGTCTTTAACCGAAACATATTCGCCGGAAACACCGGTAAATACTTCAGCAACATGGAAGGGCTGGGAAAGGAACTTTTGGATCTTTCTCGCCCGGAAAACAGTTTGCTTTTGCTCGGGGGATAATTCGTCCAATCCAAGGATGGCAATGATATCCTGAAGGTCTTTGTAGGCTTGTAGAACTTCCTGCACGCCCCGGGCAACCTTGAAGTGCTCTTCGCCGACAATGTCGGGAGAGAGAGCATTGGATACCGAAGCAAGGGGGTCCACAGCGGGATAGATGCCCAACTCGGCAATAGAGCGTTCCAAAACAATGGTGGAATCAAGGTGGGCGAAAGTGTTGGCTGGTGCAGGGTCGGTCAAGTCGTCCGCTGGCACATAAACCGCCTGGAAGGAAGTAATAGATCCCTTCTTAGTCGAAGTAATACGCTCTTGCAGGTTACCCATTTCTTCCGCCAGGGTGGGTTGGTATCCAACTGCTGAAGGGGAGCGACCTAACAGGGCCGATACTTCAGAACCGGCCTGGGAGAAACGGAAGATATTATCCACGAAAAGCAATACATCCTGTCCCATTTCATCACGAAAATATTCAGCCATAGTCAAGCCGGACAGAGCCACACGCATACGGGCACCGGGGGGTTCGTTCATTTGTCCGTAAACTAGTGCAACCTTGGACTTGGAAATATCGTCCTGGTTGATGACACCGGCCTCAGACATTTCCTGATAGAGGTCATTTCCTTCACGGGAGCGCTCCCCTACCCCAGCAAATACGGAGTATCCGCCGTGGGCCTTGGCAATGTTATTGATCAATTCCATGATGACCACGGTCTTACCAACACCGGCTCCACCGAAAGCACCGACCTTTCCTCCCTTGATGAAGGGACAAATCAAATCAATAACCTTGATTCCAGTCTCAAGAATGTTGGCCTCGGTGTCTTGGTCGACCAGGGTGGGTGCCTGGCGGTGAATGGGTCGGGTATCGGAATGACCGCACTCTCCTTTGTTGTCCACCGTATCACCGGTTACATTGAAAATTCTTCCAAGCACTTTCTCGCCGACGGGTACGGAGATTGGGTTGGCAGTATTCAGTACATCCATGCCGCGCACCAGGCCTTCGGTGGAAGACATAGCGACCGCTCGTACACGGTTCTCCCCAAGGTGCTGCTGCGTTTCCAAAACCAGCTTGGCATCGCTGGAATCGTCCAATTTGTAGGTGACTTCAAGGGCGTCGTAAATCTTCGGCATCTTGCTGGCGGGGAATTCGGCGTCTACGACGGCCCCGATGACTTGTACGATTTTTCCTTGGCTTGTGTTCGAGTTGTCCTGTTCCATGGTAAAAGAAAAGAGGGTTTAGTTTGAAAGTGTGGCGGCGGAAATTTCGAGTATTTCCTGGGTAATGGCCGCTTGGCGGGCCCGGTTGTACTGCAGGGTCAGATCGTTAAGCAAGTTGCCGGCATTATCTGTTGCTGTTTTCATGGCAACCATACGGGCACTGTGTTCGGATGCTTGCGACTCCATCACCATTTGGTGTATCTGCTGCTTCAAATAGAGGGTGCCTAATTCAGCGAGAACTTCACCCCTGTTTTCGATGAGGATTTCCCGTTTGTCCTTGGGTACTTCATGGTCATTAATCCCAAAGCGTTCGTGGAGCTTTTGGCTCATCTCGTCCAGATCGTTGAGAGGAAATAACCGTACAAGCTCAGGGTCTTGACGCAGGGTATTAACAAAACCTGTGTGTAAAACCTCGATGGTATCGATTTGATCGTCTCCGTAGGCACGGAGGAGAAATTCTATGATGGGCTTGATATCGGAGTAGCATGGCTTGTCGGGAAGGCTAAAGTCTGCCAGCAAATCTCTTCGGGTCCGCGAAAGATACTGTGTTGCCCGTTTGCCGACGGATACAAATTTGGCCGAGGAATCGACATCGGAAAGCATCCTGAAGAGGTTGGCATTGAGAGCACCGCAGAGTCCCTTATCGGTGCCGATTACAAGAATACCCCGATGCCTAACCGGGCGATCGTCGAAGTATTTGTGGGTAATTTCCGTGAATTCATCGGCCACGGAAACCATAATGTCGGCAAGAAGCATGGCGTAGGGACGGCCGCTTTTGGCCGCATCCTGTGCCTTTTTCATCTTGGAAGTAGCGACCATCTGCATGGCTCGGGTGATTTGGCGGGTGCTTTTAACCCCCTTGATCCGCAAACGAATATCCCGCGTGTTGGCCATATATTAATACTAAATAGTAAAGCTGAAAAAAAGACTAGGTTCAGGAGAAGGTACGCTTCCAGTCCTCCACCGAACTGCGGAGTTTTTGCTCGGTGTCCTCTTCCAATTTTCCAGATGAGTAAATGAGCTCACAAGCTTCCTTGCCCTGAGTTTCCATGTATTCGCGGAGACTCTGGGTGGCTCGGTTAACATCAGCCACGGCGATAGAATCAAAGAAATTGTTCTGCATGGCCCACATGATGGCAGTCTGTACTTCAACTGCGATGGGGTTGGATGCAGTTTGTTTGAAGAGTTCAACGATACGTGCTCCTCGGTCTAGACTTGCTTTAGTGGTGGCGTCTAAATCAGACTCAAATTGAGAGAAGGCAGCAAGCTCGCGGAACTGGGCGAGTTCAAGCTTCACTTTGCCGGCGACTTTTTTGTAAGCCTTAATCTGAGCGGCCGATCCAACACGGGAAACAGATAAACCAACCGACACCGCAGGGCGAATTCCCTTATTGAAGAGATCGGTTTCAAGAAAGATCTGACCATCAGTGATAGAAATCACATTGGTTGGAATGTAGCCGGAAACATCTCCCATTTGGGTTTCGATAATAGGCAGGGCGGTCAAAGAACCATTTCCGCTGTTCTCGTTCAGGCGTGCGGAGCGTTCTAAAAGACGTGAGTGTAGGTAAAAGACATCACCAGGATAAGCTTCGCGACCGGATGGGCGCTTGAGAATGAGGGAAATCTGACGATAAGCTACCGCGTGCTTGGACAAATCATCATAGACGATCAGGGCGTCCATCCCGTTTTCCATATACCATTCACCCATGGCACAACCAGAGTAAGGGGCGAGGTATTGGTTGGCTGGGTTGTCTGCTGCCGGTGCGGAAACAATGGTTACATATTCCATTGCCCCACTCGCTTCTAGGGTTTTGATCGTCCGTGCAACATTGGCATTTTTCTGCCCAACCGCTACATAGATGCAGTATACTGGGCGGAAATTGGAATCCCCTGAAGCCTCGCCCTGCTTATTAATTTTAGCCTGATTGATGATGGTATCGATTGCAATGGTAGTTTTGCCAGTGGATCGGTCACCAATAATTAATTCGCGCTGGCCTCGGCCGATGGGAACCATGGAATCAACTGCCATAATTCCGGTTTGAAGGGGTTGGTCGACAGATTTTCTGGGAATGATACCTGGAGCAATTCTTTCCACGGGGAAGGAGGTCTCTGCACTGATTGCACCCTTGCCGTCCATGGGGCGGCCCACCGCATCCACTACCCTACCAAGCAACTCTTTGCCAACGGGAACGGAAAGCAGTTTTCCTGTGGTGCGTGCTTCGTCCCCCTCTTTCAAGGAACTGACATCTCCCAGCAAAACGCATCCGACCGAGTCCTCTTCGAGATTCAGAGCGATCCCCAAAACACTATTGGGAAACTCGATCATCTCGTTGTACATTACTTTAGAGAGGCCGTCCACTCGGGCAACCCCGTCGGCCAAGGTGGTAATAGTACCCACATTGGTACGGGTGGCATCCGTGGAGAGGTTTTCAATTTCCTTGCGAATTAGTTCGGTAATGGAACTCATGATTTAATAGTCGATAAATTAAGCGGTGAAGGATTGGGATAACTTAGATAGGCGGGATTGAATGGAGTCTTCAAAGACATCATCCACAACCCGGATACGATATCCGGCAATCAAGTTATCATTTTGTGAAACCTGCAACTCAATGGAATGGGAAGATGACAGGGAATTTATT
>Ga0181606_10004211_pt1 | contig 12016 bp, 10 predicted proteins | sample 041ome_10_FD_132994 | JGI IMG/M metagenome (GOLD analysis project Ga0181606, IMG submission 132994) | Coastal salt marsh microbial communities from the Groves Creek Marsh, Skidaway Island, Georgia - 041412US metaG (megahit assembly) | ecosystem: Environmental > Aquatic > Marine > Intertidal... | reverse complement strand
GGCCAATATCAGCCGTCAATTCGCCGAGCAGTTATTGCCAGAATTTATTCTCTACTGGCAGGAGAACGGCACGCCACAATGCTCCTGGAGTACCAAGTTTCTTCAATTTGTAAAGCGTCAATGGGCGCGACATATTCAACCTTCGTCAACGGATACAGCACATGGCAAACAGCAAGGATCTAATCCAAACGGTCGCATCCGGGATCGCAGCATCATCGACGCTCTCTCAGACCGCAGCTGGGCAAGCTAAACCAACCCCGGCCAGCCCCGAACTGATTGATGCAATCAATCAGATTTTTGCGCTGTTCCAGGTTAACTACCACAATCAGTATTACGCGGCCTTTGGTGACAACACCAAGTCGGAAAACCTGGCAAAAAAACTCTGGCTGAATAAAATCGGTGACTTTGCCCCGGAGACGATCCTCAAAGCAGCGGAAAAAATTATCGCTGACAGTGAATACTTGCCAACCTTGCATAAAATGCTTAATGCCTGTCGTGCAGCGGGAATGCCTGCTGGCCTGCCCTCTCCGCGCAATGCCTACCTGGAAGTCTGTAATAAGGCCAGCCCCAAGGCCGCACAACAGTGGTCCCACCCGGCTGTCTATGCCGCTGGCCGCGACTGCGGCTGGCACTTTCTCGCCAATACCAGTGAGAATAAGGCGTTTACCCCGTTCACCGAAATCTATCAGCAGTACTGTGATCGGGTGCTGGCCGGAGAAGAATTTCAGATTGAGCCGCCAGAAGCATTGCCAGAGACATCACTGAAACCGGCGAGTAAAAAACAGGCTTTGAGTGAACTGGATTCTCTCAAGAAGATGTTCAACTAGCGCGCAAGAAAACTCACGAGACCACATCTAATGCCGATGACTCCGTTGATCCACAACTCAACCGCCCGGCGTATGGCGAAAACCATCCTCAACGGCTTTCGCAGCTATTTTGCTGACTACCTCAACTCTACCCTGAGTGCCAAAGCACGCTTCGAAAAAGCTGACTGGCACGGTGTCCAACAGGCCAATGTCGACCGACTTGAACTGTATAAAGCCAAAGTCGCGCAAACCGTTATGTATCTGGAGATGGTCACCAATAAGGATATCGCCAATCTGGATCTCTGGACGGAAGCTAAAAAAGCCTACACACAGTTGGTATTTAACTTCCCCAATTTTGAGATCGCTGAGACGTTTTTCAATTCTGTGTTCGCCGACTTGCATGACCACGACAAAATTAGCGACGACATTATCTATGTTTTGTCGTCTCAGCTGATTGAAGCACCCGCCGCCGAATACAGTATTTTTGTGCGCTATGACGGCGCTGATCTGCGCGATACTTTTAGGCGCATTCTCAAAGAGTCCGAGTTTTCCCTGCCCGGTGAAGACATCGAACTGGATCTGGATTGCATTTTAGACGTATTCAATCAGGAAGTTATTCCACAACTGACTGGCCCGGCAGCCGAACTTAAATTTGACCTGTTGGAGTCGACTTTTTATCGCGGCAAAGCCGCCTATATGGTTGGCCGTGTGCTTGATGGCGAGCAGATTTTCCCTATGGCGTTGGTGATTTTAAATACTGAACAGGGCCAGCTCTATGTTGATACAGCAATCTTTAATTCAGATGAGCTGAGTGTGATTTTCAGTTTTACTCGTAACCATTTTATGGTCGATGCGCCACTACCCTATCAGTATGCGCATTTTCTCAAGACACTGATGCCGCTCAAACTGGACTATGAGATCTACAATTCTCTTGGCTTTCCCAAACATGCCAAGACCGAATTCTATCGACAGCTGGTGCACCAACTGGATAATTCCAGCGACCAGTTTATTGTTGCGCCAGGCATTAAAGGTATGGTGATGACGGTTTTTACACTGCCTTCATACAATATTGTGTTCAAAATTATTAAAGATAAATTCGCCCCGCCCAAAGAAGTGACCCATCAGACGGTGCGTGAAAAGTACCGATTGGTTTCACGCCACGATCGTATTGGGCGAATGGCTGATACCCAGGAATTTGATAATCTGGTGTTTCCTCTGAATCGATTCTCCGATCAATTGATTGAAGAACTGCAAAAAGTGGCGCCGTCATCCATTGAAATTCGCGGTGACAGGTTAGTCATCAAACACCTTTACACCGAACGTTATATGACGCCGCTCAATATTTATCTGGAAAGCGCCAATGACGATGAGATTCGCAATGCCATGGAAGAGTATGGCAACTGTATCAAACAGCTAGCTGCGGCAAATATTTTTCCCGGCGATATGCCACTGAAGAATTTTGGTGTGACCCGACATGGCCGTGTGGTGTTCTACGATTATGATGAGATCGCTACACTGACCGATTGTAATTTCCGCAAGATTCCTCAGGCGCGCACCGAAGAGGAAGAGATGCAGTCAGGTACCTGGTACACAGTTGCCCCCGATGATGTCTTCCCCGAGGAGTTTCGCCTGTTCTTTTCCGGCAATAATAAAGCGCGGAAGATGTTTGAGGAGATGCATAGCGATTTATATCAAGTGGAATTTTGGCAGGACCTGCAAGAAAAAATTCGCGGTGGATTTGTTCTCGATGTCTTTCCCTATCGTCGCGCCAGGCGCTTTGACCGCGGCAAAGACTCTGTTCTGCAGGTTTTCTCCGGCTAACTAGCGCAGTGGAAGCTGTGTAGTCTTGGTGCCTGCCCGCAGAACTAAACTGTCGCTATTAATAGATTCAATCACCCAGTTGCGATCGAGATTATCACCTGCGTGATACGTTTTATCGCCGACAAAAATCCGATTCAAGCGGGAGCCGCTGCGAATATAAATATGCCCGGTGATGGTAACGGTGGGCAGTTCAATGATTGGCTGTGGCGGTGCTGACGCGGGGAGGTTTTTGGCTTGCGGCTCAGGGCTGTCTATCGGCTCAGGGCTGTTAAAAGCATTACTAACGAGATTGGCTGGGGGTTGCGCCATTTCGTCCAGACTAACCGGCGAGAGTTTAGATGACTCGACGGCTATCGCGCTCTGCGGTGCAGGTGCAGAGTTGAGAATTGAAAACCAATAAAATAGGCCCGCTGCAATCAGCACAATCCCCACAGGCAACCCGTAACGCGCAGCACTTCTCCAGGGGCCATGCTCAGTTGCCTGGTAAGGGTCCCAGCCAGAGCTGACAAAATCATCCAGATCCTGAGGTTCTTCACGAAGCCTATCGCGCTCAGCTTTTTTCAATGCGTTGAGGATATAAGACATCAGAAATCCTCACTCAATCGGGGAATGTCACTCTCGCTCAGCTGGTTCAATCGCAGCAGTGTTTCACGGCCGAGAATGCCGTCTGCAACCAACTTCTGCTGTCGCTGGAAACGTAAAACCTGCTGAGCTATCGCCTCGGTATAATGGCCGCCGCTAATAATCACTTCGCTGTTGTTGTCGATCACTGCCAATTGGGCCTGTAACCAGTCGACAACCTCTGGATTACTCGTGATAGCAGCGCTTGCACTCAATGGCTCACTGAAGCCCTCGGGTGGCCGCCAAAGGTAGAGAAAGCTGCCGTTCCATGCCTGCTGAAAAGCATCCCGGCTAATCTGAGCAGTGCCTTCACGGCTCAGCAGCTCAGCACTGTCTGAATCGAGACGAGCGAGCACAGCGGATTGAAGATACGTCCCTTGGTGGCCACCGCCGGTGTTACGCAACCAGACTATACCCGGGCGATTAATCTGCTCAAGCACCTTGAGATCAGCGAGGGTAATCTTTTCAGCACGCAAACTGTACTCGGAGGCTACCGCTGCGAACTCCTCTTCACTGTAAACCTCTGACGCCTCAGCGCCCCACCTTGCGAGCAGGTTGATAAAGGGGTTGCCGATGCCAACTGACATCTGCTTTTCTGTCAGCATCAATTCTGCCGCAATGTGTTTTGTCTGTTCAGCTTGTACGGATGCCTCTTCAACAGCCTCTTTGACCACTGGAACCGCTGCGATTGAACCGGTCATGGAAAGGGTATCGGTCTCATTCGTTTGCTCCACCTGAGCGGAGACGGCCAGTGGTGAAGAGTGAAGCGCCTGAGTCAGTAGCGCTGGCGGATTGATCAGCGTAACGACGGCAATAAGAACAAGTGCCGCGACCATGCCCAGTAGCCATGGTTTTCCGGGAGACTTTTTCTCGTCACTGAGAATTTCTTTGGCGGCCTGCTTAACCAGCTTGGCGGAAACTGTTGCCGAGCCAATGGAATAGGCCGCAACCAGCGACTGATGACAGACCAGATTGATCAGTCGAGGGACACCTCCGGTCAGCCGGAACAGAACGGGAATACAGGCCGGATCAAAAATCGGCCGTTTTGCGCCGGCACGATGCAATCGATGGTTGATATAGTTGGAGAGGTCATTTTTATCCAGCGGCGAAAGATGAAACCGCGAAACCACTCGCTGATTTAACTGGCGCAACTCGGTCTGCGCGAGAATATCCAGTAGTTCGGGCTGACCCACCAGCAAAATATGCAGTAGCTTGTGTGTACTGGTTTCAAGATTGCTCAGCAAGCGCAGCGTTTCGAGCACTTCGGGCGTAAGATTTTGCGCCTCTTCGAGAACAATCAATGTCTTTTTACCCTCGGCGTGCGCAGCGAGCAGATCTTTGTTCAGCGCGTCGATGCACTGTTTGGTAAAAGATAGTTCCTGATCGCTCGGCAGTTTGATATCCAGCTCATCACAGATACTGGCCAACACATCGGAGGCATTGAGTTTGCTGTTGAGGATATAGGCAACCCGCACATGGGGCGGAATGCGTTTAATCATGGTGCGAGTGAGGGTGGTTTTGCCGGTTCCCACCTCGCCGGTAAGCAGAATAAAGCCACCTTCACGGTCGAGCCCATATTTTAAATGGGCGACCGCCTGGCGGTGATAAACACTGGGATACAGGAACCCGGGATCAGGAACAATCGAGAACGGTTCTCGAGCAAGGGCAAAATGTTGCAGATAGATGCTCATGGCGTCTCAAATTACTCTTCGTCTGGCTCCTTGTTGAGAAACTCGTCAAGCCGTGGCTGAATGCGACCACCCTCTTTGCTCTCCAGGTCTCGCTTGATCAGATGCTTGTATTTGCTATCAGACAGATTGCGAGCATCCTCCGCTGAACGAATAATCGTCGGCCGAATAAACATCATCAGTACCGACTGCGCCGTGCTGTTATCCGTGGAGCGAAACAGACGCCCGAGCAGTGGAATGTCACCTAATAGCGGCACCTTTGTGGCACTGCCATTGGTCTGATCTTCGATTAACCCACCGAGAACCAGCAGCTCGCCGTCCTGAATTAACACATTGGTCTGCATGGTGCTTTTGGATGTGGTCTGCAGACCCGGCTCGCCACTTTTTACCTTTGACGATTCCTGTTCAATCTCCAGGCGCACCGAATCGCCCTTGCTAATCTGCGGCTTCACCTTGAGCTTCACCCCCACCTCTTCACGGTTGATGGTGGTAAACGGGTTGGTGCTACCATTGTTGCCACTGGTAAAACTACCGGTCTGAAATGGCACTTCCTCGCCCACAGTCAGAGTCGCTTCTTCATTGTCCAGCGTGACCACCGAGGGTGTTGAGAGAATCTTGGTACTGCCATCAGTCTTTAAAGCCTGAATCAACAAGCCGATGCCCTTGCCGGTCAATGGATCAAAGTCACCCGCTATGGCTATAGTAGTCGATGCAGTTCCGAGCACATTACCGATCGTAGAAACATCTGCATCACTCAGATTTCCATCAGCGCCGGTTCCAATAACAGTCGCCAACAGATTATCGAACTTGGTCAGGTAGCCGCCGCGATTTTTGCTGGTATAGGCGAGCTGGGTACTCAGACGTTTTGCCTGGTCCTCAGAGAGTTCTGCAATCACAGCTTCAATCAGCACCTGGGGTCGCGAGCGGTCGAGCTGGGTCACGACATTTTTAATTTCACGAATCACAGCAGTCGGTGCAGCGACTATCAGGGCATTATTAAGCTCGTCCGTCTGAATTTGATAGGAGGCTTTCGATTTCTTGTCGGCTGCGGACTCTCCGGCCAGCTGCAGGAAGATATCGGACTGCAACATACCTTCGATTATCGGTTTGATTTCAGCGGCACGGGAGTAGTCGAGGTATATGACTTCAACACTGCCCTTTTTTGTCGACGGCTGATCAAGCGTTTTTAACATCGCCTTAAAGGCGCGGCGAGCGGCACTTGGGCCACTGACAATGACACGATTGTTCATGCCATCTTCTACCAGCGACAGCTCCTGCTTTTGCAGTTGTTTTAACTGACCAGCGATATGCACCGCTTCTCCAGCTGAGATATGCTCTAGAGCAACCACCTCAACCGCATTGAGACTGGGGTCGTCGAGCTCAGCTATCAGTGATTCCAACAACACAATGTTCGACTTTACATCGGTAACCACCATGGAGTTGCTCTGCGCGAAAGCATTGAGACGAGCGCCAGAACTCATTACCGGCTTAAGCACAGGTACCAGCGTGGCAACCTGAACATTATCGATTTTAATGACCTTGGTAATCAGCTGATTGTCGCCCGACCCACCGGCGAAATTAAACGCCTGATTAAACGGCAGAACTCGTGTCACCACACCATCTTCAACCGCCTGGAAACCCTGCACCTGGATCGCCGACAGCACGGCTTGATAGAGCAGATCGGAATCGATTGCCTCGGGCGCGATAATGGTCACCTTGCCCTTCACCCGTGGATCCAAAACAAAGGATTTGCCGGTGATCTCGGCGACACTCTCAATCACGCTGCGAATATCGGCATCACGAAAATTAATTCGCACCACTTCGCCGGCACTGATTTCAGCGACACTGCTAAATACAAGTCCCAACACGCCCACCAGACGCACAATTCGTTTGCCAAAGGCTGCTTTCTGGCCTGCCATTATTTTTTTCATTTTATTTATCTAATCCGAGTTTCGGTAACATTTTAGCCGACAAACTAGCGGCATTAACATAGATCACCAGTTCCTCACCATCGCGAATCACTGTCACAGGCAAGCTGGTTTCACTGCTGTAGCTAACCCACTGCGCCGGGTCTGACATCAAATCCTGAACTCCCATACCACCGACATCTACAACGACATCGCCATCTTCTATATCGGCGAGCATTTTCATTTCGTCAGACAAGGTGTTCAGCTTAAAGCCACTGCCATAATTGTCCACCTGCACCGGCAGTGCACCAAACATATTGGCCAGTGCAAACCCCTCATCGGCAGTGGCGTCACTTTCGACAAGGTCGGACGCCTGTTCGGTCTGCATAATGCTGTCGGCTTTTTCCAGCGGAATCTGTCGCCTTGCGCCATTTTGCTCAACCACGACCCGGAAAGGCTCTATCTGTTTAATAACAGTTGAAGAGCCAAGCTTATCCCCCACGCGGTAGACCTTTTCGGGCCGGTTATTATACGAAATAGTCGCTACCGAGACGGTCTCGCTGAGGGTGACGCCGAGAAGCTTTGCCTTGATATCCGCATCGGCCAGTTCACCAAAGTCAGCATCCGCAACTGCGACGATTTGAGAGGGCTGGCTGTCAAACCAATTCCAGCGCAAACCAGCAAGCGTCGATACGGTCGCTCTTGGAATAACAGTCTGATCTTGGTGATCCTTTACAAACAGCAGACCCAGCAAGGTAGCCATGATAATAGCGATAACAATCAATAAGCCGTTGCCAATCAACAACAGCCTCTGACGCGGAGAACCGGATAGCAACCGCTGCATCAAGGCAGACGATTTATCCGCCATAGTGCACCTCCATTCGAGCGACGTAGCCATTCTCCGAGCCTTCAGAACGCGAGATATCGACAACATCAACAATCAGTCCCTGACAGGCCAGCTGGTGCGTCATCCGCAATAGGCGATTGGCGTCATCTGTTTCCAGCCCCAGCGCGAAGGCCTCCTGATTCTGCTCGGCCTTTGCTCGAGGCGGGTTATCCTGAAAACTCGTCAGCTGTATCTGATTGCGTCTCACGATCCTGGTAATAAGGTCCTTGCCGCCGCCTGACTGCACCGCGGTGGCGCTGCAGCGATTACCGAGGCGACTTACGGTCGGTCGCTGCTGGGCAAGCCAAGCCAAATCTGCCTGCAGAACTTGATAGCGCTGTTCAAGCTGTGTTGATCTCTCCAAGCCTGGAGTCAAGGCTGCGGAGAGCCCGACGATAAGCACAATCGCGGCGCCCCCTTTCAGCATGACCCGCTCTCGAGGCTGAAGCTGCGCAAACCATTCTTCTGCGGCGGCAAACATACCCTGCATCTTCATGGTTGGCCTACCTTGCGCAGACTGATGGTGGTCAGGTCATTATTAGTCTGTTTCTCAGCGGTAAAACCTGGGATATTAATCTGTCGCTTGTCGACCTTGGCGCCTTTTTTCAGCACCAATGACAACTCTGAACTGTCTGCTACCAGTTCTTGCAATTCACATTCACAGTTTGTCATCAAAGTATCTAATCCAATCAGACCCTGCATAACCGGTGTTTCAATAGCCTCGCGCTGCCGAAACAGATCGGCGAGTAATTTCTCGCCAGCACTGCGAATGTTTTCAGGCTTGGCACGCTGACCCAAAAAGACATTACCAAAACCCGCGCTGGCTTGTGATTCAAGATCGACAATCCGTTCTTCGAGACGCAGATTGGACAGCTGCAGATAGCCAAAGCCAAGCACCACGGTGAGCACTAACAATGCCGCAGTGGAGAGCCAGGCCCGTGACGACAGCTCGGCTGAAGCGGGTTTAAATTTGCCAGTCAAAAGATTGGCAGATAGCGGCATTGCACTAAACTGCCAGTCGACCTCGGCGGCATTGACGTCCGCAATATCGAGCAGATCATCGGGAATTAACCCCTGCTCCGGAACCGAGATAGAGAGTCTCGGGGCAATGTCGGCACGCTCAATCAGGCGGCGAATCATCAACCAGGCCAGTTCTGGCGCGGCGGAAAACCCACTATTGGGCGACGTGCGAACCAAAAATGCGCCCTCATGCCAAACCATGCTAATGCGTCCAATCTCAAAGGGCAGGGCCAGATAATCGGGCACCATCACTCTCGCATCGACCTCGGCATTTTCAGCAATCCGCAGCCACTCGCGAAGATCTCGCTTGCTGACGACTGATACCGCAACCTGCTTTTTACCGTCGCGCTCAATACTGTCGCCAATCACAAAATGCATTTCATCGACTGGCTGCAGGATTCGCTCTTCCAGTATCCAGGGAATCAATTCCGCCCACTTGCGCTGAGGTGCCGAGGGCGCATCAATCAGGTGCACACCGACACGCGCCGACGGCACCCAAAGCGCCATCGCCGCACCGCTATTACCACTGCCGGGCAATTGCCGGTCGAGGTGATAAAGGTGGGCAACAGATAGTGTCATGGTGGAACAGTCCTAAATTGGCTGATGGTTTTGGCTCTGATTACTTAGCACTGGTTACTTAATTGCCACCATCATCGGTAGGGGCAATATTATTAGCGATTTCACAGAGCGGTCGCAGGTAGTAGGCATCCTCGGTCGAATTGTCGCTATCGTCATCAAACCGGTCCAGATCCGCCATCTCGCTCTCCAGTGTATCAGGAGTAGATGGTACAGTTGTGACGCCCGCAGGCACAACCGTTATCTCCCGCCGAACCACCACCGCGCGGGAATTTCTACCTCGCTGCAGAATACTTTGCACCTCGAGCCTCGACTGACCCAGTGTGACCTCGAGATTGAGTTGAAAAAAATCCGACTTTACATCGATCAAACTGCTCGGCCAGCGCAGGGCGACGGCTGCTTCGCCGATCATCAGGCGGATATCAATTGCCTGATAAAACTCATCAAGGGTGAAGAAAGGTCTGTTATCGATCACCAGATCGACAAAATCGCGCCCCATACCATCGCTGAGGGCCATCAATATCTGTTCCGGCGCGGTATTGATATTAATGGTTGTCGCACGCGGCAGAGCGGTTATCCAAGGCAGCAGATGCTGGGTCTCAGTAAAGCTGTAACCGATCATGGCCGCCAGCTCGGAAGGGTCGGCAATCAAGGTGTTCGCCGGAAACCGCGGCGGCGTAAAACTGCTGTAGTCAGCAGACTCGGCGCCCGCAGGGCTGATCAACTCATCGTTAGGATCAAGCCAGTCGACAATCACAGGGACCCTGCTCTGATCGACCAGGTAATCAAAATCCCTTAGCAGCGCTTCCCACAATTTAGCTGGCCCCACCGCGGCGGACTTGCGTTCATTGGCAAGATCGTCCTCCGAGTAGCTGGCGAAATTATTCAGATTAAACCGCGACTGCATATCCACCAGACAGCCGTTAATCATGCCTCCATCGACTGGCAGTAACGGAATTGCCTGCGCCCAATCTTCGTCAAAATGATCGCTTTCAACATCATCGTTGTCCGCAGACAACAAATCTCTAGCCCAGCTCTCAGCACTGATCGCCAACAATACTGCCTGATCGCCATGCAGCGATCCGGTAGCCTGGGACACATCAATCTGGTGTCGATAAAAAATATTGCCCAGAATCAATGTTACCGCCAGCACCAGTATCAGTGTTGCCAGCAATGCGACGCCCTGCTGTTCAGATCGCCGTGATGCACCGATGCCCCTGCGTCTAGTTTGCATTTTCACCCGTCCCTGAATCGCTTCCTGTGGCGCTGCCCGGATCAAAATCAAGACCCGGCAACAGGCGTGAGGTCTCGGCGCCACTAGCCAGAGTAATGGTGATGCGAATCATTTTTGGCAGGCTGAGCAGGTCATGGCTCTCGTTAATCGGCGGCCAATCGGGAGAGAAAATATTGCTCCGTGAGAGCTGTTCAATCTCAACCTTGTCAACATTATCAACCAGCACTACTCGGCTACCCTCTTCGTCCCGCGCCGACGCGGTAATCGGCCATGAGAGCCGCTCGAGCTGATTGTCATCATTGAGGCGGTATTCGATACGACTGACACCGGTCGGATTGGAACGCACCATGGGTCCACCGCCGCGACTAAAGCGCACACCAAAGTCACTGGGATCGGTGAGATAGGCACGCTCCGCGCTCCCGAAACCATCGGCAAAGCCCCGCGGCCGCAGGTGCATCATATCGCGACTGATAATCTGCCAGGCGCGGTGCAGTTGAGCCTCATCGGCCAAGTCACCGCGACTGCGCTCATTGCTGTCGAGAATTACCTCGACGGCCTGGTAGGACATTACCGACATGACTGCCAACAAAAACAGCGAGATCACCGCTTCAATCAGGGTGAAACCGGCTTGGTTAGCTCGCCGTGGAACGGGAGGACGCGCACGCGTTATCGCAACCATCAGTTGCGCTCGACCAGATAGACGAACAACCTAGCCCGATCAGAGTCACCGCCCTGCACACCAACCCGAGCCTGGTAGCGATAGAGATCATTGCCGATGGCTTTTTTAATCTCCACTTGCCACCGCCATTCCTGGCCGCCCTGAGTGGCCACACCTTTGGTTGGACGGCTGGTTTGTTGGGTTGCAGCGGTCCATTTTTCCGCATCCTGATAACGCTCCAGCAGGCGATTCCATGAGACCTGTGAAGCGTAGAACTGTTCCCGCAACCGTATTCGCTCATCGGCATACTGTTGCACCAGATACAGCGCGCTTCCCATCACCCAGGCGAGAATCGCCAGAGCAACAGCAACCTCAATCAGGGTGAAACCGCGGGCGCGGCCTGAGCAAGAACTGTTTTTCATGGCGCTGACTTAAGCATAACCATCGATGCAGTTTGCTCATCCCAACGATAGATATAGGTCAGCGGACTGGACGCAAAGGAAAGGCGCAACTCGGCGGCGGGCTCTATATAGCCATCTGGCAACATCGCGACCAGCGGTATCAAGGCATCTTGTTCGTTAAGCAGCGGATCGTCGATATCATCCAACCCGAGGGTGCGAAACAGCGTCCACTCGATGCGGGCTTCGTTGTCGAGCGAAAATGGCTCGGGGTAGCTGGTGACAAACCAGTGTTGGCGAAAATAGGCCAGTGGTTGCAGTGCCTCGCCCGGTTCCTGCTCGCGATTATCCATAATGCCATAGGCAACACCTTCCAGCGCCGCCTGCTCAGAGAGCTGATT
>Ga0181606_10004209_pt1 | contig 12019 bp, 8 predicted proteins | sample 041ome_10_FD_132994 | JGI IMG/M metagenome (GOLD analysis project Ga0181606, IMG submission 132994) | Coastal salt marsh microbial communities from the Groves Creek Marsh, Skidaway Island, Georgia - 041412US metaG (megahit assembly) | ecosystem: Environmental > Aquatic > Marine > Intertidal zone... | reverse complement strand
TTTGTCGATGGGATAGGCCAATTTGGTGAGACCCCAGTTTTCTTCGTGGACGATCTCCCCACCGTTTTCTGTGATCAACCCTCTATAGCCGGCAACAGCGTCTTGCATCTGCTGCTCAGAGAGCACGGGTGTTAGAATGATCACAGATTCATAATGTTTCTGATTCATATAAATTAAATTTTCGGGCTGCAAAGATACTGAATTGTATTGATGAATCAAACTATTCTCGAGCAGTTTGATAATTCCCTTTAAATATAGCCGTAACTAAATGGCCAACATCTAATTTCAAGGTACCGGATCGTAACCACTTCCACCCCAGGGATGGCACTTTGAAATCCGCTTTAATGTGAGCCAAAACCCTTTAAAAAATCCATGTTTTTTCAAGGCCTCAATCCCGTAATGCGAACATGTCGGAGTATACCTACAACTCATCGGTAACAGTGGCGATAGAGCACCTTGATAGAACTTGATAAGAAATATTCCTACATATTTAAGCATACAAACTACTGGGATTATTGTGACGAATTTGTCGATATGCCTGGAGGTAAATCGCCCGCTTCGCTTCTATCCGATTCAACATCTGACTTTATCGCATCCATTAAGCGTTTTTGCAACTTTAGGTAAGCGCGCTCCAATGTTTCAAAATCGCAAAGATGCGTCCCTACATATACCACGCTTAAAGAAAGACAAATGGAATGGTTTTCTACATTGGAAGCAAGGGGATGCTTGTGGTGGCGAATCACCTCGCGCAACAATCTTTTCATGCGATTCCGTTTAACGGCTAAACGCAAGCCTTTTTTGCTTGCGTTTATGCTATACTTCACCGAAGAATCGGTATAAAATGTTGGATCGTGAATCAAGTAGGTCAGCCGCAGCGGATATTTGCTTATCGACTTACCTTGGGTATATAACCGCGAAATCAGAACGTCGCTTTTCAGACGCTCATGCCGACCAAACGCGAAGGAAAGGGATTGAGACATGAGCCATTAGCCTGAAGGCTTATTTGTGCTTCTGCTCGTCAGATACAGTCAACTTTTTACGACCACGTGCGCGGCGAGCTGCCAATAGGCGACGGCCGTTTTTAGTTGCCATACGCTCACGGAATCCGTGTCTGTTCTTGCGCTTTCTGTTCGAAGGTTGGTATGTACGTTTAGTCATGACAGTTTCTTTTTAAGGGCTGCAAAGATAACAACAGTAAAACACATTAACAAAACCTTCCACAAAATTATTTAAATATCTTTGTGTGGTATGAATCAACAGATTGCCCCTCTCACTCAAGTACATAAAATGACGTGGGTATTTTGGATCACACTCCCCATATTAACAGGTTCTATGCTAATGTCCGTTGTACTCGGAACAAATGATTCACAAAGCAAGGGCATAAATATTAATGGGTCGGACTTCTTACGTGCGGATACCTTGCCCGCGGTAATCATAAGCGGCGCAGTGCTGATTTTGTTAAATCGAATCAAGCTTACTTGGGGCTTTACCGAAACAGGGTTTTATTTCACCTATTTCCCTTTTGTGATTCGAAAACGACTTATCACCTTTGACGAGATCGAAAACGTTAGCATTGAAAAAATAAATCCAATACGAGATTTTGGGGGATGGGGATTGCGGTTTTCAAAAACTTGGGGAAAAGCTTACACCACAAGCGGTAATTATGTTTTAAGGATTACCCTTACAAACGGAAAAATTTTAAATTTTACGGCAGACCCTAAAACATCACTCATTCCTAAGGATTCTTAAATTTCTAATTACAAGCACATTTAAACTATTATTTGGGTTACTTACATTTAAAAAATATCCCAATTCTGTAATAGCAATTTAAGCATTTGACTTTACGAGAAAATTCGAAGTCAAATCAAATATCTTACCTTTGCATTCATGGCAAAAACCACCATCACTGCAGCATTACCTTATGCCAATGGCCCAGTTCATATCGGTCACTTGGCAGGAGTTTACTTACCCGCAGATACCTATGCTCGATTCATGCGACTTAAAGGAGAGGAAACTTTATTTGTTTGTGGCAGCGATGAGCATGGTGTTCCCATCACCTTAAGAGCTAAAAAAGAGGGTATAACGCCTCAAGATGTGGTAGATCGTTATCATGCATTGATACAAGAATCGTTTCAGAAACTGGATATCAATTTTGATATATACAGTCGCACCAGTAGCGAAACTCATAAAAAAACAGCACAAGACTTTTTCTTAAACCTACTTGATAAAGGTGCCTTCAAAGAAATTACATCCGAACAGTATTTCGATCCCGAAGCACAACAATTTTTAGCCGATCGTTACATTACTGGTGATTGCCCAAAATGCCAGAGTCCCGGGGCCTATGGCGACCAATGTGAAAAATGCGGATCTACTCTCTCACCAAATGAATTGCTAAACCCTAAATCTGCATTGAGCGGAGCTACTCCCGTTCTGAGAGACACGAAAAATTGGTATTTGCCATTAGACGAAATTCAAAATGATTTCTTAAACGATTACATCAATAATCAAAAAGATTGGAGAACTACCGTTTTGGGCCAGTGTAAATCTTGGCTTAATGACGGACTTAAGGAAAGGGCCATGACCCGTGACTTAAACTGGGGAATCCCTGTTCCCGTTGAAAATGCAGAAGGAAAAGTACTTTATGTATGGTTCGAAGCGCCAATTGGATACATATCAGCCACAAAAGATGCCCGACCCGACGATTGGGAATCTTGGTGGACAGGAGACTCCAATTTAGTACACTTTATAGGAAAAGACAATATAGTATTCCATTGTATTATTTTTCCTGCAATGCTTCATCTTAGAGGCGACGGATATATTATTCCAAAACAAGTACCCGCGAATGAATTTTTAAATCTTGAAGGCCAAAAAATAAGTACGTCGAGGAATTGGGCCGTTTGGTTAAATGAATACTTGGAAGACCTTCCAGATAGGCAAGACGAATTGCGCTTCGTATTGCATAGTATTGCCCCCGAAACTAAAGACAGCGAATTTACTTGGAAAGATTACCAAACAAGAATCAACTCTGAGCTGGTTGGAATTCTTGGAAATTTCGCCAATCGCGTGTTGGTACTAATGAACAAATACTACGAAGGATTGGTTCCAAATCGCAGCCATTCCTATGCTCAAAACGACTTATCCGATCGATTCTTAAAACCCATAACTGAAAAATTAAGTCAGTATAAATTTAGAGATGCCCTCCAAGCATTTATGGAACTAGCTCGATATGGAAACAAGTTCTTGGCCGATACCGAACCTTGGAAATTGGTTAAAAGCGACAGCAAGAAAACAGAAGAAATCATGCAATTTGCCTATGAAATATTATGCAATATTTGCATTGCATCCGAAGTTTTCCTTCCTCGAACCCACAACAAACTTATTTCGCAATTGGGATTAAATTTGAGCGCGGAAGACAAATTAAACTTCTGGAAACAAAACGATTGGTTTGTGCCTACTGATAATTCGAAGATCGGAACTGTGAGTTTATTGTTTTCAAAAATAGAGGATGACATCATCGAAAAACAAGTACTAAAATTACAAAGCAGCACTCCTGTTGAAGAATCCAATTCTGAAAAAGAACAAGAAGCATCTATCGTACCTATGAAAGACCAAATTCAATACGACGATTTTTCTAAACTCGACTTGCGAATTGCAACTGTTACGCATTGCGAAAAAGTTGAAAAAGCGGATAAACTATTGAACCTGACTTTATCCGTAGGAACAGAAACATGCACCGTATTATCGGGTATAGCCCAACATTTCAGCCCTGAAGAAGTAATTGGGAAACAGGTACTTTACTTGTACAACCTTGCCCCTCGCAAAATGCGCGGAATTGAAAGTCAAGGGATGATTTTAATGGCTGAGGATTCTAATGGAAAATTACGTTTTATGCAACCCTCTGAAAAGGTAGACTCCGGATCTCAGGTATCTTAAATACCTTTTCTCAGATATACTTCTGATTTCTTACGATAATAGGGCTGCCATTGTGGGGCACCTTTTTGAAGTTGCTCTCGCTCTTCAACTTTCTGCCGTTGTTTCTCCATCCATTCAGGAGGAACCACCAACTCTGGTTTTTTTGCAGTATTGGACTCTCTTTTTTCTTCTTGGTCTTGTTTCATTTGGGCCTTTTCATGTTCGAGCAATCGCGTTTCAATTTGCTTTTGTCTCCACATCATTTGGGCATCAAACTTTTTCTCCACCCAATTCTTTTCTTGCTCTTCCATTAACTTTTCCGCTTCATAAAGATTAGCCGCTTGTCCGGTTTTACCCTCTTTTAGCATTTCCTTTCTAAGCGTTTCTATTTTTCTCCTTAATTCTTCCTGAAGTAAAACCATTTCAACCCATTCTTTATCACTTATACGTTCTCCACCCGCCCCATCAGATTCTTTTTCACCTGTATTGCCTTTTGAGTTGGGTTTGCCATCTTTTCCCGTTTTAGATTCACCCTTACCGCCTTTAGGCTCTTTTCCCCCTTCTTTTTTCTCACCTTTTTCACCTTGCTGTCCCTCACTTTGCATTTGCTGTAGTTTCTCACCTAATGCTTTTTGCTTTTCAGATAATTTACTCCCTTTACCTTTTTGCGATTTTCCAGAATTTCCAGGTTTCGGATTTTCGCACATTTTACCATTTTTAGGGGAACTACTGCTTTGCTGATTCATTTTCTGTTGCACATTCTTTAAGCTTTCCATCAGCATAACGGCGAGATTATTATAACCCGTCATTACAAATTGTTCATAGGATGCGGCTTGTCTTACATTCCTGATTTTAAGTCCCTCGAATGCGCGATCCATATTATCATTGATGTCCGTAATTTCTCTGGTAACCATATCAGAAACCATAGGCTGTCGTTTTGCCAACGCCCGTAGACTATCTTCAATACCCTCGCTCATGCGCTTAATGTCCATTTGGGCTTTATTTAGGGCAAGCACTTTAGGGTTATCTGACTTCAGTGAAGCCAACTCGGTAAAAATCTTCTCTTGCTTATGAGAAACTTCAATTAAATTCTCCAGCAATGCTCTCAATGTTTTCATGTCCTCGGAGTTCCGCTCTTTCTGAGCTTTTTCCAAACTGTTTTGCATTTTTTGCTGAGCCTCTTTCATTTTTTCAGCTGCCTGTTTTTGAGCCTCTTTCGACTTATCACTTTTCTTTTGTTTCAGTTCTTCAGATGCATCTTTCTGTTTGGATTGGGCTTCTTTAATTTCATCTTTACCCAAGTCCAAATTCATAGGAGCTTGTAATTTTTTATTTTGTTCTTGTATTTCCTCCGCTCTATTCTCAATTTTTTCAGCCTGAATTTCTTGAGATTTCAACTCTTCTTTCAACTTGGATTGTGCGTCTAACTTCTCCTGTGAACCCTCTTTCATTTTATCGAGTACCTCAGTTTTAGATTGTAATTCCGCTTGTTTTTCAATCCACTCCTCCATTTCTTGAGATTGCAAATCAATTTGTTCTTCCATCCGCAACTCTTTGAGTTGTTCCAATAATTGATCCATATCGTCTTTTTGATTCTGCATACGACGATCAATCTGATCCATTTTTTGTTGAATTTCCTGAGGGGCTTTTTTCCGACTTAACAGCTCCTGCAATTCCTTCATTAACTCCTTCAGTTTTGGATCTTCCAGACGATCCATACGTTCGTTAAGTTCTTTTCTGCGTTCTTTTAACTCGTCGTTTTTAGGGGAAATTTCTTTTTGTTGGCGATCAATTTTTTCCTGCTCCTTTTTAATCTCCTCCAAACGTTTTAATTGCTCTTGTTGTTTATCCAACCAATTTTCAACCTTTTCCTGCATGTCAAACGACATACTAGGGGAAACCGACATGCTTTCTTTTAATCTATCCGATTGTTTTTGCAATTTTTGGGCTTGAGATTGTGCTTCTGCCAATTGCTTTTCAATTTTATCTTGACTCTGGTTTATTTGTTTTTCATATACTTCATCCGACCATCTTCGGATAAAAAACCATTCTGAATAGGCTATTTTACCTCCTGATACCGCATCGTTATCTTTAACGGCAACACGATACCGGAGACCTTTATCTGGAAGAATGCCCAAAGATTTTAAATTCCATACATGAGAAAACACCACCGATTTCCCAGATTCAATTTTTAATTCGATTTTCTTCCTACCCAATTCCTCTGATCCTTCCGCTTCATACTCCATAAATGCAGAAGTAATTCCATAATCATCTACTGCATTACCCAAAACAAAATAGGAACTCTCATCAGATTCTGCCTCATTTTGCTCTACTTGAATTTCCGGGTAGGCATCGGGAATTACATAAATCGATTTCCAAAATGTATCCGAACTTATTCCCTTACCCGAAGACCAAAACATGATATTTCCATCCATTACATGGTTGGTTTGAAAACGAAAGACCCCTTTATTTTCAGCCGAAATGGGGCTTATTTTAGTTGTATTTTCACTTTCCGTTGATCTCGATTCTCCCAAGAATAAACGTTCTGCCCTATTACTATTCACCAACCAATTCAGTTTACTCCCGGCAGGAATTCGCAAAGGACCCGTTGTATTGACCGATTCATTTGCCTTTCGCATATATCCCGGATAAACCAATTCAAGACGTAAATTTTTCAATTCGAACTTGGGGATGACCTCGATCGTCTTTTCTTTACTTAAAAACCCAGCCGCCTCAAATTGCAGAGTGAAAGACTCCGTAACATCCTTAAATTGATAGTTGAATTCATGGGGCTTTTCTGTTTTCATCAAAAAAGACCGATCGTTTAGCCTAACCAGTACCTCTTCAGGAATGGCATCTCCTTCTAGCTTTAATTGTATGTTAAAATCCGAATGCTCGCTTATCTGTGTATCAGAAAAATTGGTAAGGAATTCAAATGGAGTCGGTCTTTGAAACTGTGTATTGTAATTTAAAATCCTTTTAGATGCCGCTGAAATTGATGGTGAATCGTAAATCCCCCAAGTGATTAAAAGTAAAATTACTGCGGCAAATCGAAATAAATTTTTTCGGACAGCCGGCCAATTCAAAGCGTCAATAAACGAGAAAGGTTTGAGTTGATCTGTCTTCTGCTCGATACTTTTCAATATAAGCGCCGATTGTTGGCGCTCTCCAGAATTCATTTGCTCCAACTGAAGCAAATTGAGCAACTTATCCGAAATATCTGGGAAATGATCACCAATAATTTTAGCCGCTTCCTCCTCTCCCATGCGGTTCGAAGAAACTCGTGTGAATTTTGCGAGTGGACGTAACACCTGTATAAAAAAGGCAACGATAATTGCCCCCCAAAATCCGTAAAACATAAATCCACGAATATCCGATTCCAACCACAACAGGTATTCGGTATAATTGACCAAATAAAACAACAATATGCCTTGTAAGGTAGCACTCAGCATCCCTTGTAAAAGTTGCTGCAGATGATACGAACGAATAAAAGCCTCTAGTTTTATTTTGATATTTTGGGCCGACATAGTGTTACATTCAAAGATACTAAAGTATGCCTAACCCCTCGTTTCGTTTATCGAATTATCATCCCTTATGCATCAAACGATCGATTATGATTCCTGTAGATACGGAAACATTTAAGGATTCCGCACCTCCTATTTTCGGGATGGTCAAACGTCCCGTCAATTTTTCGGAATAATGCTGCCTAATTCCGTGAGATTCAGAACCCATAATCAAAACCAATTTCCCGGAAGGTTGGCCCACTTCATAAATAGAATTCCCATTTAAATCCGCCCCCCAAATATTTTCTGACTTTTGCCAAATATCTTCTTTATTCCGTATGCAGTTGACCCGCGTGAAAGAACCCATACTCGCAGCAATTACCTTTGGATTTGTTTCATCCACACAATCATCACTCAACCAAATTTGGGTCAATCCATACCAATCGGCAATTCTCAGAATGGCCCCTAAATTTCCGGGGTCCGAAATTCCATCTAAAACCAAATTAAGACCATTTTCCAATTGGGGGTTCTTCAAAACTGTTTTTCGAACAACCGCAATTACACCCGGAGGAGACACGAATTGTGAAATACGTTTCATGTCTTTAGCCGATATTATTTCACAAGGATAAACGGGCTTGAAATGTTCAAAAAAATCCGTTGTTGCCAAAATAGTGTCTATTTGAAGCTTACTGTGGAATACTTCTTCCACCCCTTTTCGCCCTTCCACTAAGAATTGGCCATATTTTTGCCTATATTTTGTTTGTCCTAAAGACGCAATTTGCTTTAAATCCGCTTGTGAAATCATTTCTCTACAACAAATATGCACCAATTTTCCGGAAAGCATTCTGGGGAAGTTTGGTTCTATTAATGCTTTTTGAAAGTTGTGGAGTTCGAAAAGTCATACCAACAGGAGAACACTTATTGGTAAACAACCGCGTTGTAATCGAAGGAAACGCGGCAGCAGGCCGTAACACAAAAGCTCAAATTTTACACCGAACCAATAAACGGGTTTTATTTAATAGACTTCCTATATTCTTATGGATTTACGCTGCTGGAACGAATACAAGACATCCTGAATTATCGGATTCTACCGCTTGGCGCAGAAAATTCCGTCAAGACCTTGGAGAAGAACCAGTTTTGTTTAATCCACGTTTGGCACAAGTTTCTGCAGACAACATCAAGTTTTTTCTTTTTAATAAAGGGTATTTCGATGCCGAATGTATTTATACGGTTAAGAAAAGTAAGCGTAAAGCTCGTGTTAAATATACGGCTGATACCAAAACTCCCTACCTCATTCGTGAGGTAAAGGTGGAAAGTCAAGATAGCGCGACAAAAGTCATTATGGAAAAAGCCGTTGAGGAATCATCTGCTTTTCGACTTTGGTGGCCTTGTGATTTGAACGCATTATCTGATGCTGAAGAAATTTTCACCCAACGACTTCGTGACTCAGGATATTTTAGCGTCAATGTTTCCAATATTCGATATGAATTGGATACCAATCAGAAATCTAAGAGTGCCGCCATAAAGGTATATTTAGACCCTCCAGAAAAAGGCAAAATCCATAAAAAATTCAAAATTGGGCAAGTAGCGGTCAATATCCAAACCGCGGCAAATTACCAACTTAACGATTATCCCGATTCCATCACTGTTTCAGGTTTGAAACTTCGAATGAATCATTATCCTCTGAATACACGCGTACTCACCCAGTTAATCACTTTGGATTCTGGAGATGTATTCAGCCAAACCAATTGGACAGAAACGTATCGTAAACTTCTCGACCTGAACCTTTTCAAGGTAGTCGATATTGGCCAAAGTATTGACTTTGAGAATGGGGTCATTTCCCCCAAAATAGAACTTCAAACCGAATCGAGAATGAACTTTTCGGCTGAACCACAAATTCTATATTCTCCTCAAGGAAGTTCCGGAACGAATTTCCAAACAGCCTCCCAACGGAGTTTTGGACTTGCAGGGATACTCTCCTTCAACAATCGCAATACGTTTGGCAATGCTGAATATTTTAAACTGTCATCGATAACATCCTTTGAAGCAATTTTCAAAAAAGATGATATCGGCGATTTTTTTACAGGATTGCAACAAGGACTGGTAGCCAGTTTAAAACTTCCCAAATTCAGCTTTTTGAAACGCTTTGAATCGCTTAAATCTTTTGAACAACAAAGCACCTTGGTATCAACCAGCTTTCAATACGAACAAAATCCGAATTTTATCCGTTCCGCAATACCCGCAAACATAACCCTACAGTTCGCTAAAAAGAATTTCAGCTGGTACCTTACCCCATTCGAAATCAGTTATAATAGGAATATTATTAGCCCCACCTTTCTCCCTCAATTGCCTGCACTTGACCAAGATTTTGTATTACGTGTTTTTACTGACCAAATTGTAACGCCTGTGAAACTGGGTATGATTTATGCCGACAACCAAAGTAAGCCAGGAAGTACCAGTCATTTTCTTAGACTCGGAATTGAGACCAGTGGAAATTGGCATCATGGGTATCGAAAATTAACGGAGGAAAATTACAAAGACGATAGCGTATACCAATTGTTTGGAGTGAATTACTTTCAATATACTAAGTTGGAAGCAGAGTATCGCATCAAACGCAATATCGACGAACTGAACAGCATCGCGTTTCGTTTTAATTCGGGAATTGCTATTCCCTATGGCAATAGCCAGTTGGTTCCTTACGATAAACGTTACTTTATTGGTGGAAGTAATAGCTTGCGTGGTTGGAGACCTAGAGGACTCGGGCCCGGAAATACGCCATCAAGCGCTACCTCTTTGATAGACCGTTCCGGTGAACTGTTATTGGAAGCCAATATTGAATATCGATTCACCATTATCCGCAAACTTCTCGAAAGTGCCTTGTTTTTTGATGCCGGAAATATTTGGAACTTAAGTCCTACTTCAAGTTCAAATCCTAATTATGGCGTTATCAATGCCGAAAACTTTGTGAGCGAAATTGCATTGAACACGGGTATAGGTTTCCGTTTCGATTTAAGCATTTTCTTATTCAGATTGGATTGGGGAATGCCTTTGAGAGACCCTTCCTTGCCTAAAGATGAAAGATGGATTCTTACAAATCGCGTAAAAGAGTCGGGATTTGGCAACTATTTATTGAACGAATCCACTGTTGCAATAGGCATAGGGTATCCATTTTAGAATACCCTATTCATTAAATATTATTTATTGTCTTCTTCGGTTTCTGCTTCGTCAGCAGCGCTATTTTCAGTCTTAGAAGCTTTTACCGCTTTAGGTTTTGTGGCTTTAATCTCCAAACCTTCCGCACCTTCTTTATGATCGACTTTCAATTTGTCCCCCTCTTTTAAGGTACCCTGCAGTACTTTTTCAGCAAGGGGTTCTTCTAAGAATTTCTGAAGAGAACGTTGTAGAGGGCGTGCACCAAAATCGGCATCAAAGCCTTTTTCTGCTAAAAACTCTTTTGCTTTATCTGTAATCTGAATTTCATAACCCAAATCTTCGATACGCTTTAGCATACGTTTCATTCTGATGTCTAGGATGTGAACAATATTGTCCTTTGAAAGGGAATCAAAAATTATGATATCGTCAATTCTGTTAAGGAACTCAGGGGAAAAGAATTTCTTCAATTGGGTTTCAACCACCATTTTAGATTCTTTTTCGCGATTCACTGATTTCGTTTGCGTGCCAAAACCTACACCCGTGCCAAAGTCTTTTAGTTGGCGCGAACCAATATTCGATGTCATAATGATTACGGTATTTCGAAAATCAATTTTACGTCCACCTGAATCCGTCATATACCCTTCATCCAAAGCTTGCAATAATAAATTGAACACATCGGGATGGGCTTTTTCTACCTCATCAAATAAAATAACGCTGTAAGGTTTACGACGAACTTTCTCGGTTAATAAACCACCTTCTTCATAACCCACATAACCCGGAGGAGCCCCCACTAAACGACTTACCGCAAATTTCTCCATGTATTCACTCATGTCTACACGAATTAATGCATCGTCGGTATCAAATAGAAATTCAGATAGTGTTTTAGCTAATTCTGTTTTTCCTACTCCAGTTGGTCCCAAGAAAATAAAAGATCCAATTGGGCGATTGGGTTCTTTAAATCCTGCGCGGGTACGCTGAATGGTTTTGGTTAATTTTTCGATTGCCTTATCTTGGCCTACAACACGCTTACGCAAGGTGTCTGCCATGTGCAGCAATCGCTTGCTTTCGTCTTCACCCATTCTTTTAACAGGAATACCGGTGATCATAGAAATCACAGATGCAATATCATCTTCGGTTACACTGTATCGCTCGTCTTTGGCCTTGGTTTCCCAAGCAATTTTTGCATTCTCTAACTCTTCTAAAAGTCGCTTTTCCTTATCACGTAGCTTGGCGGCTTCCTCAAAATTCTGACTTTTAACCACCTTATTTTTCTCGGTTTTAATTTCTTCAATTTGACCTTCCAACTCTAATATTTCTGTTGGAACATGAATGTTTGAAATATGCACCCGAGCTCCCGCTTCGTCTAATATATCGATAGCTTTATCCGGCAGGTGGCGATCGCTCATATAACGTTCGCTGAGTTCAACACATGCTTTGATAGCCTCATCGCT
>Ga0181606_10004202_pt1 | contig 12028 bp, 11 predicted proteins | sample 041ome_10_FD_132994 | JGI IMG/M metagenome (GOLD analysis project Ga0181606, IMG submission 132994) | Coastal salt marsh microbial communities from the Groves Creek Marsh, Skidaway Island, Georgia - 041412US metaG (megahit assembly) | ecosystem: Environmental > Aquatic > Marine > Intertidal... | reverse complement strand
GAACGTGAAGCGCGGGATCTTGACGACGACATAATCCAGCGTCGGCTCAAAGCTTGCCGGCGTGACTTGTGTGATGTCGTTGTCGAGTTCGTCCAGCGTGTAGCCAATGGCCAGCTTCGCCGCGATCTTCGCAATCGGGAATCCGGTCGCTTTGGATGCAAGCGCTGATGAGCGTGACACGCGCGGGTTCATTTCGATAACAACGAGTGCGCCGTCTTTTGGGTTCACTGCGAACTGAACATTGGACCCGCCCGTATCGACGCCGATCTCCCGGAGGACCGCGATAGACGCGTCCCGCATGATCTGGAATTCTTTGTCCGTCAGCGTTAGCGCTGGGGCGACGGTCACTGAATCACCAGTGTGGATGCCCATGGGGTCAACGTTTTCGATGGAGCATACAATGATGCAGTTGTCGGCGCGGTCGCGCACGACTTCCATCTCAAACTCTTTCCAGCCAAGCACGGATTGTTCAACCAGCACTTCGCCGATGGGGGAGGCATCAATGCCACCGCGCACGATCTCTTCGAACTCATCACGGTTATAAGCAATGCCGCCGCCCGCACCGCCAAGCGTGAAGGATGGGCGGATGATGAGTGGTAGGCCGATCCGCTCCATTTCCTTGAAGCCTGTCGCCATATCGCGCACGACGGCGCTTGTTGGCGTGGCGAGGCCAATTTTGTCCATGGCGTCGCGGAACAGCTGGCGATCTTCGGCTTTGGCGATTGCGTCCTGGCGGGCACCGATCAGCTCAACGCCGTGCTTTTCAAGCGCGCCGGAATCAGCCAGTGCCAGTGCGGTGTTCAGCGCCGTTTGACCGCCCATGGTGGGCAACAGTGCATCCGGCTTTTCCTTGGCAATGATCTTTTCGACCATCTCCGGCGTGATCGGCTCAATATATGTGGCGTCTGCGAATTCCGGGTCCGTCATGATGGTGGCGGGGTTAGAGTTCACCAGGATGACGCGATAACCCTCCTCACGGAGCGCTTTACACGCTTGGGCACCGGAATAGTCGAACTCGCAGGCCTGACCAATAACAATTGGCCCGGCGCCGATGATCATGATCGACTTGAGGTCTGTACGTTTAGGCATGCTGGTCAATCGCCTCGATAAACCGGTCGAACAAATGGCGGCTGTCATGAGGGCCTGGCGAGGCCTCAGGATGGTATTGGACGGAGAAGATCGGCTTGCCCTGAACGGCAATGCCCTCAACGGAGCTATCGAACAGACTGGAATGGGTCTCGATCACACCGTCTGGCAGGCTGTCACGCAGGACCGCAAACCCATGGTTCTGGCTGGTGATTTCCACCTTGCCCGTCGCCAACTCCTTCACCGGATGGTTGGCACCGCGGTGGCCGATATCAATTTTTCCCGTCTTAGCGCCAAGCGCCAGGGACAGAAGTTGGTGACCAAGGCAGATGCCGAAAATCGGCACGCCCGCCTGGATTAGCGCTTGCAAGCAAGGCACGGCATAGTCCGCCGTCGCTGCTGGATCGCCCGGTCCGTTGGATAGAAACACGCCGTCTGGCTTGCGGGCGAGAATGTCTTCAGCTGTCGCCGTTGCAGGCACGACTTCTACGTCGCAGTCACGCTCGGCCAAGTGGCGGAGGATGTTGTGTTTGGCACCATAATCGATGGCGACCACTTTCCGCTTTGGGGCCGTTTGCGCGCTATAGCCTTCACCCAGCGCCCATACTGTCTGGGTCCAGCTGTAGGCTTCGCTGCAGGTGACAGCTTTGGCGAGGTCCATACCTTCAAGCCCGGGCCACCCTTTGGCCTCGACCACGGCATCCTGAATGTCAGGCGCTGCGTCGCCGCCGTTCATGACAACGCCGGTGGGTGCGCCCAAATCACGAATGCGGCGGGTCAGGCGTCGGGTATCAAGCCCGGCGAGGCCCACGAGGTTCATGCGGGCGAGCCATGCGTCGATCCGTTCGGCGCTGCGGAAGTTGGATGGGTCCGTTGGATCCATCCGCATGATCGCGCCACGACTGGCGGGCACGGTTGTTTCCATGTCTTCAGGATTGGCACCGACAATGCCGATATGCGGGAACGTGAATGTAACGATCTGGCCAGCGAAAGACGGATCCGTCAGGGTTTCCTGATACCCGGTCATAGAGGTAACGAAGCATACCTCCCCAACCGCTGCCCCCTTGGCACCAAGGCCAAAGCCCCTAAATACCGTTCCATCGGCGAGCACAAGCGCGCCTGTGCGCACGGGGTCAGAACCCGGATTGCGCGCATCAATAACGGGCGTATCCCCTGTGGGAGACGCCTTATTGCCGGATGATTCCGCCATACCTCTGGGAGACCTTCTTGGATGTCGGTGGCGCGCGCCTTCGCGTCGTTACCGTGCAGCCCTTGCAAAACTTCCTGTTAATAGGCAAATGAGGGGCAAGCGTCAAGCTGCCAGGAAATCACAATATCCTGCAATTACAACACGTTGACGCTAAAGCGCCAAGGGCGACGAGTCGCCGCGCTTCAGGAGCCAAACATGCTAAGAGACGACCTTAAATCCGCAATGAAGGACGCCATGCGCAATAAGCGCCCGGCTGAACTTTCGACCATCCGCTTGATTTTAGCCGCAATTAAGGACCGTGACATCGCCAATCGGAGCGATGGCTCCCGCGATGGCGTCAGCGATGACGAGATCCAAGAGTTGCTGCAAAAGATGGTCAAGCAGCGTAACGAATCGATCAAAATGTATGAGCAAGGCGGGCGTCTTGAACTCGCTGAGGCTGAGCAGGCTGAAATTGCGGTCATCCAAACGTTCTTACCAGAACAGATGGATGAGGCCGCCATGGGGGCCGCGATCGACAAGGCGATTGCGGACACGGGTGCTGCATCGATCAAGGATATGGGCAAGGTTATGGGTGTGCTTAAATCCGGCAACGCCGCCGCTATGGATATGCAGGCGGCTGCCGGTTTGGTGAAACAGCGCTTGGCTGCCAAGTAGGAGCGTGTTGGCTTGAGCCTCCCCCCGCATTTCCTTGAAGAGTTAAAGCAGCGCGTCTCGGTGAGTGACATCGTGCAGCGGCGCGTGAAACTCATCAAGCGCGGGCGGGAATTTGTTGGGCTGTCGCCATTTAACGCGGAGAAGTCGCCATCCTTCACCGTGAATGATGAGAAAGGCTTTTATCACTGCTTTTCATCCGGTGAGCATGGCGACATCCTTTCATTTCTGATGAATGTCGAAGGCATGACATTCATGGAAGCGGTGGAGACGTGCGCCGGTCTCGCCGGTATGGATGTGCCGCAGGAAACACCGGAAGAGCATGCGCGGGCTGAGCAGGCCAAGGGCATGCGGGAGGCCAATACAGCGGCGGCCCATTTCTTTGAGCAGCAATTGCGCATGCCCCATGGTGCGGAAGCGCTGACCTATCTGGAGCGGCGCGGATTGGCCGAACCGACCATGCGTCGGTTCCAGCTTGGATATGCGCCTGCGGACCGCATGGCCGTCATCGCCTATCTCCGCCGCGAAGGCTATGAGGATGATGTGCTGGTCGAAGCTGGTCTGGCGCGTAAATCCGATGACGGGCGCGTCTATGGCTACTTCAAGGACCGCGTGATCTTTCCGATTATGGATGCGCGTGGCCGTTGCATCGCTTTCGGTGCCCGGGCGCTTGGTGAGGCGCAGCCGAAATATCTGAATTCACCCGACAGCCCGCTATTTCAGAAGGGCGACACGCTTTATGGCCTCGATTTGGCGCGGGAGCCTGGGCACAAGGCGGGTGAGATTATTGTCGTTGAGGGCTATATGGATGTGATCGCGCTTAGCGAAGCGGGCATCCCGAACGCCGTCGCACCGCTGGGCACCGCCATCACGGAAAATCAGATCAAGCGGCTCTGGAAAATTGCGGCCAGGCCAACGCTTTGCATGGATGGCGACGCCGCTGGCCGTCGCGCTGCAGGCCGGGCCGCCCTTCGGTGTTTGCCGATCCTGGTTCCGGGGCGCAGCCTCAAATTCACGCTGCTGACGGGTGGCCAGGACCCGGATGAAATGGTGCGGGAAAACGGCGCTGAAGCATTGAACGAAGCGTTTGCGAACGCCGAAAGCCTGGCGGATATCATTTGGGCAGATGCGCTGTCTGAAATCGACGCAACCCAGCCAGAACAGCGCGCGGCGTTCGACAAACGCCTGCATGACCTGGCGCGCGGTATCCAGGATGAAACGGTCCGTCGCTACTTCACCGATGAAATCCGCAACCGCCTGCGCCAAGCCTTTGGTTTGGAGGAGCCGCAGCAGCGCACCTATGATCGCTACAACGGTCGGGGCGATCATTGGAAGAAGCGCGACCAAGGCCCGCCAGCGCGCCGTTTGCCACGCCCGGCAGCGGGGGCGCGTGTTGCTGCGCGCTCTATCGGTGAAGGCCGGTTGGTCTATGTATTGTTGCAGCGGCCGGATCTGGCGGAGCCTTTGGCGGAACGCCTGGCGTTGGTCCGATTCGCAGATCCGGCGCTTGACAGTCTCCGGGCGGCGCTCGTACAGAATATTGTGCATGCTCCTGGTATTGACGCTGGGGCCTTGCGCAACCATCTAACGAATGCCGGTCTGACGCGGACTTTGTCTTTGCTGGATGCAGATATAAAGCGCCGACGCCCGCCTGGAGTTTTGCAGGAAAACGAGGCGGACATTGCTATTTGGCTAAACCAAGCCATTTCTGCAATGGAACGGGATGAGGTCAATCAGGAGATTCAGCGGCGCGCGCGATCATTGAACATGCAGGATGATAGGGTGCTGCAGGCACTTGATTCAGAAATTCAGGCAGTCTTCCGAGAACGGTAATCAAACAGCCGTCCTCTTGAAAAATTTGAAAATAATGCGTTAACCAATACGCCCTTATAGAGCATGATTGGGGCCGTTTACGCGATTCGGCATCTGGCGTTGGCTGGAGAAGGCGGAGAGAGAATGGCGACTAAAGCAAAAAAAGCGACGGCGGCGGCAACCAAATCCGCGCCGAAAAAAGCCAAGACAGACAAAACCGCCAAGGCCGCTAAGCCTGGTGAAGAGGCGGCTGATCGCCTGCAGCTGGACGATAGCGCTGCGATCAAGAAGCTTCTCGCCGCTGCCAAGGAACGCGGTTCTGTCACCTATGACGAACTGAACGCCGCGCTGCCGCCAGAGGAAGTGTCCTCCGAGCAGATCGAAGACGTCATGGCCGCCCTGTCGGAAATGGGCGTTAATGTCGTTGAGGCTGAAGAAGCTGACGACGAGCCCGCTGAAAAGGCCGCTGCTGACGATGATGACGCCGAAGCGCCCGGTAATCGCGTCGCCGGTAATATTGATGATGACGACATTGGCCGCACCGATGACCCGGTGCGCATGTATTTGCGCGAAATGGGCTCTGTCGAGCTGCTGTCTCGTGAAGGCGAAATCGCGATCGCCAAGCGGATTGAAGCTGGCCGTGAGAAAATGATCGCCGCGCTGATGCGTAGCCCTTTGACCACGCTGGCCATTCTGGATTGGCGCGATACTTTGAAGGATGGCGGTATCCTGCTCCGGGATATCCTGGATCTTGACGGCACAATAAACACCATGGCGCCTGATCAAGCGCCAACCGTCGTTACGGCCGCGAGCACAGCTGCTGCCGCCAATGATGATGAGAAGAAGGCGAAAGCGAAAGCTGCCGCCGCTGCAAACGGCGAAGATACATCTGACGATGAAAGTTCATCCAGCACCGCAGCCGATGATGATGACGATGATGCGGATGAGGCCGTCAGCCTTTCCCTCGCAGCCATGGAAAAGGTGCTGCTGCCGCTGTCCGAGGAAGCGTTTGTCAAACTATCCCGCGTCCACAAGCGGCTAGAGAAAACCCGCATTGAGCGGATGGATCGCATCGAAGCCAGCGAAGATCCGGATCAGACGCTGGAGAAGAAATACCTGCGTACCGCCAAGGAATTGGTTGAGACGGTGACGCCAATTCGCTTGCATAACCAGCGGATTGAGCAGCTGATCGAGCAGCTTTATGAGCTGAACCGTGAAGCCGTGGCGTTAGAAGGCCAGGTTTTGCGTCTGGCGATGAAGTCCGGCGTGAAGCGGGACAAGTTCATCGCTGAATGGCGTGGCCGGGAGACGGACCCACGCTGGTTCCGCTCCATCAGCCAGAAGAGTGAATGGAAGCGTTTCTGCCAGAATCACCAGGATGAGGTGAAAGAAATTCGCGCAGAAATGTGGGAAATCTGCCGGAAAATCCAGCTGCCATACGGCGAATTCCGCGAAGTCGTCACCATCGTCCAGCAGGGCGAACGTGAAGCTGCGCGGGCGAAGAAGGAAATGGTGGAAGCCAATCTCCGTCTCGTGATTTCCATCGCCAAAAAATACACCAATCGTGGCCTGCAGTTCCTGGACCTGATCCAGGAAGGCAATATTGGCCTGATGAAAGCGGTCGATAAGTTCGAATATCGCCGTGGCTATAAATTCTCCACCTACGCGACATGGTGGATCAGGCAGGCGATCACGCGGTCTATCGCGGATCAGGCACGGACGATCCGTATCCCTGTTCACATGATCGAGACGATCAACAAACTTGTGCGCACCAGCCGCCAGATGCTCCACGAAATCGGTCGTGAGCCGATGCCGGAAGAGCTTGCTGTGAAGCTTGGCATGCCGCTTGAGAAGGTCCGCAAGGTTCTGAAAATCGCCAAGGAGCCGATCAGCCTCGAAACGCCGATTGGTGACGAGGAAGACAGCCATCTGGGTGACTTCATTGAGGACAAGAACGCCATCCAACCGCTGGATAGCGCCATCCTCTCAAACCTGCGCGAATCTACAACCCGCGTGCTCTCCACGCTCACGCCTCGTGAAGAGCGTGTGCTGCGTATGCGCTTCGGTATCGGTATGAACACAGATCACACGCTGGAAGAAGTTGGCCAGCAGTTCTCTGTTACGCGTGAACGTATCCGCCAGATTGAGGCGAAAGCGCTCCGCAAGCTGAAGCACCCAAGCCGTAGCCGCAAACTCCGCAGCTTCCTCGATACCTGATCTGTTCTAACCGTTGATCTAGGCGTTTGGCTTTAGCGCTTGCCGCTATGGCGCATGCCACTATTGAGCGCGGCGACACCGATGATGACGCAGAGGCTCAGGCTCATGAACGCAAGGCCCCAGGCGTAGGGGTCCTGGCGTCCGCCCGATATATCCAACACGAAGCCAAACAGCAGCGGCCCGATAAAGCTGCCAATGGCGTTAGCGAAGGCCATGAGCGTGATGGCGGCCCCGCGCCTTCCTGGTAGCGCCGCTGCAGCCGCCCCGCCATTCAGCGCGCCTGAATCCGCCAGCACGAAACAATTGTGGATCAGCACCAGGGCTGCGAACAGCAGCAGCGGCCCCATCACAGAAAATCCAACGGCGGCGCACGCAATCGCAGAACAGGCCATGGCAATGCCAGAGGCATAGGCGAACCCGCGCGTATGGCCATATTCGCCGCCGGCCATACTGGTCGGCATGCCGATGAAAGTTAGGAATCCGGCCAGGCAGGCTGCGATAAACAAGCTTGGCTCAAACCCATAAACGCCCGCCGCGAACACGAAGAACGCGACCGACCATGCGCGGACGCCAAGTAATTCGACCGTGTGCATGGTGGCGGCGATAAAATAGCCGCGCATTTCGGGGTCCCGCAATTCATCACGGAAATCCAGAACGGCCCGGCGCGGCCCGTCAGGGGCGGCCTCTGGTTTGGCGGCGGGCAATGCGAGCAGGATCAACACAAAGGCGATGGCATTGGTGATTGCAGGCAGCAGGAACGCCGCGCGCCAGGTCCAGGCGTCGGCAATCAGAATGGCCAGAACGAAGGAGAAGCTGGTCGTTGTCGCAAAGCTGGAGACATAGATGGATGCGGACCGCCCACGCTGGCTTGCATCCACCCGGTCACTGATTGCTTTGACGCCCGGCATATAGGTCAGCGCGAAGCCAATGCCTTGCAGCACCCGGTAAGCCATGCCGCTCCAAAGCCCATCCGCCAGCAGGCCAAAGCCGGAATAGCCAACGATATTGCAGATCACGCCGACCAGCAGGATCGGCTTTGCGTCAATCTTCTCTGAAAGCGCTATCAATGGCACCGTGCCGATATAGGCCACGAACATCGCACTGGTCAGCATGCCGGCTTCGGTTTCAGATAAGCTCCAGATGGTAATGAAATGGGGCAACAGCGCGCCCATGGCATGCAAGCCTGTGAGCGTCAGCCCAAGGTAGACGCACATCAGAAGCAGCAGTGGGCGGAGAGCCATTTGGGAAGCCAGTACGCGAGCGGACCAAGGAACAGGGCGCGGTATTCGCTAGCGAGATTCTAAAAGCAGAACCCAGGCGCCGCTATGCCTCCTTAATTTCATACCCTGCTAGCACGCCCGCTTCAATCCAGCCCCGGAGATAGCCCGCAGCGTGTCCGGCGGCTTCCTCTGCCGGAACCCATTCCATCAGGCCTTCACATAGTTCAGCGAAGGTCGCACCACCATCGGCTTCGTTGAGCGCCCAGGCTTCCGGTGGGTCCATGGCGCGGAAGTTCGCTTGGAAGTCATCCCGCCAGATCAGCCAGGCTTGCGCGTCCCCATCCGCGGCTGCCGCGGCGGGGGCGGGGTCTGTATCATCATGGATGGCCAGCCAAGCCTCCGGCCCGCCATGGCGCGTTGTGATCCGCCGGATGTCGTCCGCGAGCGTGAATGTCAGGTTCGGCCAATCATTCGGGTGCAGTGCCGCCATGGCTTCCATGGAAAGATGTGCGGCATCTTCTGCCAGGAACACTTCGCCCATGGCCCATTCGAGCATAGCCAGCTCGCCATGCCAGGGCGTTGCGGACCACGGTGCGGTTTGCAGCAGGAATGCAGGGACGCCAGCGCCAAAGAAGCGGGCATTGGGGTGGCGCGATGGGTTCGCCGCTACGTAATCCGCTGCAATCTGAAGAAATGCATCTGGCCCAATGGCAGCATGCAGTTTCTCGTAATCGCCTTCCAGAACTTCCGCGAGGCGGGCACCGTAAGCGTGTTCATACACGCCCATCAGCACATCCCGGCGTTCCAAGCGGCTATCCTGAACCAGCGCCATGATGGCGTCATCGCCGGTCAGCATCCGGGCGGCGAAGGCGCGCTGTAATTCGGGCAAGCGCATCAGGCTGCCCGCTCTAAAGCTTTGGCTGCAATGGTGCGGGCGCGATCAAGCTCCGTCTCCATATCGGCGAGCGGCGGGATATCAGCGTCCCGTTCGATCATGGTTGTGATGGGGCCAAGGCGGCTGATTGCTTCGCCATAAAGCGACCATACGGCCTCGATCACTGGCGCATCATGGGTGTCGACGATGTGGGTTTCGTTATGTTCGTGCCCGGCCAGGTGGATCTGGACGATCCGCTCCGCTGGCAGGCCTTCGATGAAATCAATCGGGTCAAAGCCGTGGTTGAAGCCGGAGACAAAGATATTGTTGACGTCCAGCAGCAGGTCACAATCAGCGCGCTTCGCCATCTCCGCCAGAAAATCCCACTCGCTCATCTCAGAATGCGTGAAGGTCACGTAGGTCGAGGCGTTTTCGAGTGCGATGCGGCGGCCCAGATGGTCCTGCACCTGGCCAATTCGGTCGACCACATGAGCCAGCGCTTCCTCCGTGTAAGGCAGCGGCAGCAGGTCATGCAGGTTGACGCCATCAACGCCGGTCCAGCAGAGGTGATCGGAAATCCAGGCGGGATCAACCCGTTCCGCCAGTGCTTTCAGGCTGTCGAGATAATCCCGGTCCAGCGGATCGACGGAGCCGATGGAGAGCGACACGCCGTGCATCACCATCGGATAGCGTTCACGCACCCGGTCCAGGTTGATCAGCGGGCGTCCACCAGCGCTCATATAATTCTCAGAGATGATCTCGAACCAGTCGACGCGCGGGTCTGGCGCATCGTCGGGGCGCTCCAGCAAGTCTGCATAATGCTGCGGGCGGAGGCCAAGGCCGAATCCGAGATAGGGGCGGCTGCGTTCAGGCTGTGTGGGCTGCTGTGTCATGGCTTAGATATTGGAAACTCTGATCCAGAAAACACTACGGCCGGGCCTGTTTCCAGGCCCGGCCGCATCAATCAAGCGTGAAGCTTGGATCAGGCAGGCTTACCGCCGGCCTTCGTGCAAGCATCGGCAGAAGCCGCTTTTGTCCAGCCATGGCCTTTGCATGCGTTCTGGCCTTTGCAGGCGCTTGTCGCAGTGGCGCAGGCGCTGGAGCCCTTGCAAGAGTTGGCGCCAACGCATTTGACGCCACCGCCAGCAGCGGCTGGGGTCGTGACGACCGTACCGGCTGCGAACATTGCGGCGGCTGCAGCGGCAACCATCAGGCCCGTTGTTTTAGAAACTTTCATATTTAATCCTCCGTGTTTGATTTCGAAACTTGGTCTCACATCCCCCTAGCGGACCACCCGCTAAAAGGCTGTACGTAATGTACGATCATGGAGCGGATTAGATGATTAAAGTCTTATCACATCACCGTGAATTACAGTTTATTCACTTTCGGTCCATGAATTTGACGATAATCGCATCCAGCGAAACCGCCCCAGGACCCTTGGCCACGAGCAGTAAGAGCGCACCAGCCCAGAACAAGTGAATGTCCCAGAGATTGGGGTAGACGAAGATCTGAATGACCAGCGTCATCCCAAGCAAGCTCAGCGCAGAAAGACGCCCGAACAGGCCGACGATCAGCAGAATCGGGAAGATATGTTCAGCATATGTCGCTAAATATGCGGCGATATCTGATGGGATGATGGGCAGGGCATACTCATACTCAAACAGCGTGAATGTGCCATCCGCGAGATTGAGCCCCGTTGTTGTTTTCGTCATTCCAGACTTCAAGAAGATCATGGCGATGCCAATTCGCGTCGTCAGCAGGATCAACCACATAGGAATCTGTTCAGACAGATTGACCAGCCGGTCCCAAATGCCCAACACGCCTTCGCGTGGAACGCGCCCCGTTTCGTACATATCGCCCTCCGTTAAATGTTTCCGGTGTTCACTACGTCGGCAAAGACCGTCTGCGCAAGGCAGGCCCCCAATGTTTCGCCGAGATCGAATTCGCCCGTGGTCGTGCCTGCGCTCGCACCTGTGCCTGCGGCTTGACCGATGGATTGGCCAGCAAACAATGCGTTCACGAAAGCATATGCTGCAGGTGCCAGCGGTGCCAATTCTACATCCAGGTTCGGCCTGGATAGGATCAAATGCGCTGGCTCACCGTGCAGCATGTCGCCATCGACCGCGTTATCCAGCGCCCCACGCCAAAGCGCATGAACGGGAAACGTGGCTTGGATCAGGCGAACAGTTGGATGCGCTTCCAGAAGGGCGTCGCCAATTTGGTCCGCTGGCAAGGCTGTCAACCGGCTTGGCTGAAGCGCTGGGGCAGCGGGCGCATGGAAGCTTTCATGCATGGCCCATTCAAGCCGCGCCACATCTATCACATATCCGTGATCTGCTAATCCGGGCGTATTGGCAAGTGCATCCGGGAATGCCTCACCATATTCGAACAATCCCGGTGTGGAAGGCGGATGCGCCCTGACATAGCATTTGGCGAAGGCATCAAAGAATTCCGGCCCAAGCAATGCCCGTGTCGCTTCAAAGATCCCGCCGAGCGCGTCTATCAGCGTTGTGGCGAAATGATTTCTGTGAATGGCGAGCCGGCGTTCTGGCGGAATGCCGTTCGCGTTCACTGCCGCCAGCAGGGCTGCGGGTGGCGCTGGTTCAGCCCCATCCGCGCCGGTATCCGCCAACACAGTCGCGCGGAAATCTGCTTGTAGGGTGGAAAGGTTAGGCTGCATCAGCAGCATCACTATGGGCAGACAAGATCGCTTCAGCGCGGGCGGCCTCATCCTGCAGGACTTCTAGGGCTGGAATGCGCGTATCCCATTCGATCAGCGCTGGAACGCGGCCGGCATGGGTGATGGCCTGTTCGAACAGCGTCCATACGGCGGCGTCCACGTGGGAGCCATGGTCATCGATGCGAATTTCCTGGCCATCATCGAACAAATTGACGGCATGACCGGCAAGATGGATCTCGCCGATAATATCTGCTGGCGTTTCGGCGATGAAGGCG
>Ga0181606_10004200_pt1 | contig 12030 bp, 11 predicted proteins | sample 041ome_10_FD_132994 | JGI IMG/M metagenome (GOLD analysis project Ga0181606, IMG submission 132994) | Coastal salt marsh microbial communities from the Groves Creek Marsh, Skidaway Island, Georgia - 041412US metaG (megahit assembly) | ecosystem: Environmental > Aquatic > Marine > Intertidal... | reverse complement strand
GCCCGCCCCCCTCCAATTCAGCTGCCGCCGCGTAATACGTCCGGCATTGACCAATAAGGTCTAGGGAAATATTGGTAAGGGCAATATCTTGCTCGAGAATGGGCCCGTGACCGCACCACTCGGACAACCGATGCCCTAAAATTAGCGACTGATCCCCTAGTGCGAGCAACTGCTTAAACAGCGCTGTGTCGTGTGAAATATTCAACGCCATTACATGTGTCCAATTTCCTTGGGAATGTCGTAAAACGTAGGATGGCGATACGCTTTATCCTGAGCGGGCTCAAAAAGACTTTCTTTGTCTCCGGGATCGGAAGCGTGAATGAGATGAGACGGTACCACCCAGATACTCACCCCTTCGCTCCTTCGGGTATAAACATCGCGGGCGTTTTCAATAGCCATTTCGGCATCGGCTGCGTGCAAACTTCCCACATGTTTGTGATTCAACCCCTGCTTACTTCTTATAAATACCTCCCAAAGAGGCCATTCGTCGCGTTCGCTCATGATTACGCTGCTTTTTCTGTGTTCTTCTTCGCCTTCTTTTCGGCGTAAGCCACGGCGGCTTCGCGAACCCATGCCCCTTCTTCGTGCGCCTTTACGCGCGCTGCAATGCGTTCGCGATTGCACGGGCCGTTTCCTTTAATTACCTCGTAAAACTCATCCCAGTGAATCTCACCAAAATCGTATTGCCCCTTTTCCTCGTTCCATTGAAGGTCGGGATCGGGCACCGTAAGGCCAATGAATTCAGCTTGAGGAACCGTCTTATCTACGAAAGCCTGGCGCAATTCATCGTTGGAAAAACGCTTGATTTTCCATGCCATACTTTGCGCGCTGTGTGGGGATTCCGCATCGCTTGGACCAAACATCATTAACGAAGGCCACCACCAGCGGTTCAATGCATCCTGAGCCATCGCTTTTTGATCCGCCGTACCACGGGCCAAGGTCATCATAATTTCATATCCCTGACGCTGATGGAAACTCTCCTCCTTACATACCCGTATCATTGCGCGGGCATAGGGTCCATACGATGTGCGGCATAGGGGAACTTGATTTTGAATGGCCGCACCATCCACCAACCATCCAATGGCGCCCATATCGGCCCATGTTAGCGTAGGGTAATTAAAAATGCTTGAATATTTGGCTTTCCCAGTGTGCAATGCGTCTATGAGCTCTTCGCGTTTTACCCCTAGCGTCTCACAGGCGCTATACAAATAGAGTCCGTGCCCCGCTTCGTCTTGAACCTTAGCGAGTAAGGCCGCCTTTCGTCTTAGCGATGGCGCCCGCGTGATCCAATTGGCTTCGGGTAACATCCCCACCACTTCCGAGTGGGCGTGCTGAGAAATTTGGCGGATAAGCGTCTTCCGGTAGGCCTCGGGCATCCAGTCTTTCGGCTCAATGCGCTCCTCACAGTCTATTCGCTTCTGAAATTCGTCTTCTAATCGCTTGATTTCCATCGTCCTTAAATTTCAATTCTCTTGGTGACTATCTACAAAAATAAGGGAAAATTAGGAACACTTTAATTTAACCCTCACAGAATATAATTGTTCTAAGGGAAGATAGTTGTAATTTTACAGCAAGCCTGTAGTTGAATCCGATCAGACACCAGCCGTATGCCTAAATTTCACGCGTTACCAGTGAGCGAAGTGCGAAGAGAAACCGACGATTGCGTTTCCATTGCTTTCGATGTCCCCGCTGAGCTCGCCAAACAATTTGAATTTATTCCTGGTCAGTACATCACGCTCAGGCAAACCATTGATGGCGAAGATGTGCGCCGGAGCTACTCCATCTGTGCGAGTCCGCGCGACGGGGAACTTCGTGTGGCGGTCAAAAAAGTGGCAGGAGGCGTTTTCTCCACCTACGCTAACGAAGATCTTCACGCGGGCGATGTGCTCCAAGTATTGACCCCAATGGGCCGTTTTAAGTTGGATGCCAATTCCGAGGCTTGCCATTCTTATGTTTTCATGGCGGCGGGAAGTGGCATTACTCCTGTGATGAGCATGGTCAAGACCATTTTATCTGATGAGCCACACAGCAGAGCCCTCCTTTTTTACGGAAACCGTTCGTCCAAGACCATCATCTTCAAAGAGGAATTGGAAGATTTAAAAAATAAATTTCTCGGCCGATTGGCGGTATATCATGTGCTCAGTGGAGAATCTGCAGACGGCGGTATGGGCGGTCGCATCGATCAGGAAAAGTTAGCGCGCTGGGCTGGGCGCATATACGATCCTTTGGCAATTGATCATTTTTTCCTCTGCGGACCGGGCAATCTAATTGAAACGGTTCGAGAAACCCTAAAAGAACAAGGCGTTCCCGATGAGCGCGTGCATTTTGAGTTATTTACCACGCCCCAAATGGCTGCAGCTAACGCAGGAGCTCCAACCAAAGAAGTGGTGGACGCGCACCGCGGTAAACAGAGCCGCGTACAGGTAACCTTGGACGGCAACAGCCACACTTTCTCGCTCGATTACGACGGCCTTCCCGTGCTCGATGCCGCCCTAAATGCCGGTGCCGATGTGCCCTACGCCTGTAAAGGTGCCGTTTGCGCCACCTGCAAAGCAAAGGTTGTTTCGGGCGAGGTTTCCATGGACATGAATTACTCCTTGGAGCCCGACGAGATAGCCAACGGTTTCGTGCTCACCTGCCAGGCGCATCCACGTTCCGAGGAAGTGCACATCGATTTTGATGTGTAATTACTTTGTGTTTTTCCGCTTGGTTTCGGGTTGATGCACACTTAAACCATATAAACCCGCACCGTACTGATTGCCGCGATTATATAGCCGTAAGTTTCCGCTATTGAACGGATTGAAGGGCCAACCAGCTGGGTCGAAAGGATCGAAATGTTTTGCTTGAATGCTCTTGTTCTTGAAAATTCTTGCGTGCAAAAACTAGTCCCAAAAGGCTATTCCCAAAAGGCCAGTCTAAAATAGCCAGTCCAAAAATGCTAGCCCCCACAAAAAAAGGAGCCAAACCCGGGCGGGCGGCTCCTCTTTCCTGACCTTTAGTGTTTACTGCTGTGTTCAAAAGGTCATCGCTACGAAACTAAACCATTAACCACATCTTTATGAAAGACACTTACAGAACGCAAATGCGGTGCCAAACTTTCATAATGAAATGTTAAAGTTTGGCACCGCCTCCTCTAGAGGAGCCCAATTCACCCCCTTTCGACGGGAAATAAACGGGCCCTGAACACCCCGAGTGCGTAAAAGAGCTTTAATAGCTCAGAAAGCGCTGCGACTCGTTAAATAACCATTCCGGCGGCCACCGTCTCGTGGGTGCCTTCATCAACCAAAATAATGCTTCCCGTATTGCGGTTCTTGCGGTAGGCATCCACAAACAAGGGCTTTGTCGTGCGCAAGCGCAGCCGGGCAATATCGTTCATCTGTACGTTCTTATCCTCCTCGAGGCGTTGCAACGTATTGATGTTCACCTTGTAAATAACCTCCTTCACCATGGCGCGGGCCTCAGTAGTAGTGTGGCGAATAGCGTACTTCCCTCCGGGTACCAGTGCCTTGGGATTGAACCAGCAAATCATCACATCCAAATCTTGATCCTCCCGGGGGCGGTTGTTCATGCGCACAATCATATCGCCCCGACTTACATCGATATCGTCGTGAAGGGTGAGGGTTACGGACATGGGTGCGAACGCCTCTTCTATTTGCTTGGAACCAGCCCAAATTTCCTTGATGGTACTGGTAAAACCGCTTGGCATCACCGCCACCTCATCGCCGGGCTTCAAAATACCTCCAGCCACACGACCTGCGTAGCCTCGAAAATCGTGGTATGCGTCACTTTGGGGACGAATTACATTTTGAACGGGGAATCGGGCATCGATGTGGTTTTGATCGCTGCCAATGTGAATGGTTTCTAAGGTGTGCAATAGGGTTGCGCCTTGGTACCAATCCATAGATTCGCTGCGATTGACCACATTATCGCCCTTTAGGGCGCTGATGGGGATAAAGCGAATATCGCTCACTTCCAGCTTGGCCGCGAAGTCGGTATACTGCGATACAATTTCGTTAAAGCGCTCTTCATTGTAATCCACCAAATCCATCTTATTCACGCATACGACGATGTGGGGAATTTTTAGCAACGACGCAATGTAGGAATGGCGAGCGGTTTGTTCTACCATGCCCTTGCGAGCATCAACTAGAATGAGAGCCAGGTTCGCCGTGCTCGCACCGGTTACCATGTTTCGGGTATACTGCGTATGTCCCGGCGTATCGGCAATAATAAATTTGCGCTTGGGGGTGGCAAAATAGCGATAAGCGACATCAATGGTGATGCCCTGCTCGCGCTCATCGCGCAATCCATCAGTGAGGAGCGCGAGGTCCAAATGGTCGTGGCCGCGATTTTTACTGCTCTGTTCCACGGCTTCGAGTTGGTCTTCGAAGATGGACTTACTGTCGTAAAGCAACCGACCTATGAGGGTCGATTTTCCATCATCCACCGAGCCGGCGGTGGTGAATCGGAGCAATTGCATGTTTTCGTAGGTACTCATGATTTTATTTTTTTCCTGGGTTGATGAGGGGTTTTTCCATTTCCATGTAGGTTTTTAGACGGGTTGATGCAGCCTAAAAGTATCCCGATTTCTTGCGGTCTTCCATCGCGGTTTCGCCGCGCTTGTCATCGGCTCGTGAGCCCCGCTCGGTTTCGCGAGTAGCTGCCACTTCCACAATGATTTCCTCGAGGGTGGAGGCCGTGCTTTCTACCGCCCCAGTGATGGTGAGGTCCCCAATGGTCCGAAAGCGAATTACGCGTTTTTCGGGTGTTTCCTCTGGGCGTAAATTCAAGTGCTCCGAATAGGCGAGAATGGTTTTCCCCCTTTGGATAACCTCGCGCTCATGACTGAAATACAGCGTGGGCAGCGCAATGTTTTCCTTGAGGATGTATTGCCATACATCCATTTCGGTCCAATTCGATATAGGGAATACCCTAAAGTGCTCCCCGTAACTCTTCTTCCCATTGAATAAGTTCCATAGTTCCGGGCGCTGGTTTTTGGGGTCCCATTGGCCGAATTCGTCGCGGTGGGAGAAGAATCGCTCTTTGGCACGGGCCTTTTCTTCGTCTCGGCGCGCGCCACCCATGGCGGCATCGAACTGGTGTTCCTCAATGGTGTCCAGTAGGGTCACAATTTGTGCGGTGTTCCGGCTGGCGTTGAAGCCCTTTTCCTCCACCACCTTTCCGGCGTTAATGCTGTCCTGAACCAGGCCCACAACCAGGCGCGCACCGAGTTCATCCACTAGGCTATCGCGGAAATCGATGGTTTCGGGGAAATTGTGCCCCGTATCGATGTGCACCAGTGGAAAGGGTACTTTTGCCGGCCAAAAAGCCTTCTTTGCGAGGTGGGTGAGGACAATGCTGTCCTTTCCCCCCGAAAAGAGGATGCAAGGGTTGTTAAACTGCGCATAAACTTCGCGAATAACGTAGATGGCTTCGGCTTCGAGTTCTTCGAGGTGTTTTAATTGATAAGCGGGCATAGGGCGTCTATTAAATTAGGATTCAATGAATTTCAGCAGATCGGCAAGGCTTTCTGCAACGGTTTTATCTTGGGTTTGGAGCATGATTTCCGGGTTGATGGGGGGCTCATACGGGGATGATATTCCAGTGAAATGGGGAATCACTCCGGCGCGTGCTTTTTTATAAAGGCCTTTTACATCGCGCTGTTCGCATACTTCAAGGGGCGTATCTACATATACCTCTACAAAATCGCCTGGGGCAAGTTTGGATCGCACCGAATCGCGATCGCTCTGAAATGGAGAAATAAAAGCGGTGAGGACCACCATTCCAGCATCCACCATCAACTTACACACCTCACCCAACCTGCGAATATTCTCGATGCGCGAAGCCTCTGAAAAATCGAGGTCGCTGCAGAGGCCGGTGCGAATGTTGTCGCCATCGAGCAAAAACGTGTGAACGCCACGCTGATGCAGAACCTCCTCGAAAGCACCTGCAAGGGTAGATTTTCCGGACCCACTCAAGCCCGTGAACCAGTATACCACGCCTTTCTGACCCAACAGTTTCTCGCGTTGGGCTCGGTCTACAGCGTGATGATGAAAAACGATGTTCGTATCCATATTTACGATTTAATCCATGGTATCCAAGCATCCAGTGCCACCGCACCCGCAAAGGCAAGCGCGTACACCACCGTTACGGGCACGCCCACACGAATGAAGTCGGACATCTTATATCCGCCCGGACCGTATATCATGAGGTTGGTTTGATAGCTCATTGGAGTGATAAAGGCACACGAAGCCGCAAAAGCAATGGTGGTAAAATACAAACCGGCAGGTAGCGTTCCCTCGATACTGGCGGAATAGGCCAAAGGAAAGGATATGGCTACTGCAGCGGCGTTGGTAATGAAGCTAGTTAACATCAACGTAAGCAAAAATAACCCCACCAGAGCCCCTGTTTCACCCCACAGCGCGGTGATTTGCAAGAGCGCGTTCGCCATGGAATGGGCCAAGCCCGAGCGAATAAAGCCCTCACTGAGCGCTAACGCCCCGATGAGCAAGAAGAGCAGGTCCAAATCCAATTCTTTTTTGAGCTGTCCCATCCGCGTAAAACCAATGATTAACAGCCACAAAAGCGCGAGTGAAAAAGCGGTAAACATATCCCACTGTGCACCAATGGCCCCCAAAATTATGGCCAGTATTCCCGCACCAAACCACCAAATACGCCCGGACTTTTTCGGTACATCCTCACGCAACTCACTAACCACATACAATTCCTTAAAACGCGGTTGATCAGCTCTAAACGACTGCCCAATAGAGAGCAACAAAAGGTCTCCGGATTGCAAGCGAACCTCTCCAATCTTACCTCGAAGCCTTTCTCCATTTCGATGAATGGCCACAATCCCCGCTCCAAAGCGCTCGCGAAAATTAGATTCCCGAACGCGTTGGCCGGCTAAGTCCGAATTTGCGGTAATCACCGCCTCCACCAATGCTCGCTCTTCACTGAGCTCAAAATGATGCTGTTCATTTAAATCCAAACCATTATCGGCATCTACCAAATCGATAATGGTATCGGGTTGCCCCACGAACACAAGTGCATCCCCCGATTCTAGAATTTCATGAGGCCCAACAGGCGCAATCACCCGCTGATTTCGAATAATTTCCAACAAAAACATCCCGCGCAACTGGCGCAATCCGGCATCCTGAATGCTTTTTCCAATGACCCGCGAAGTTTCCGAAACACGGGTTTCCACCAAGTATTCCCGTGCATTTCCCGCCCAAGATTCCAGGGGTTCGGGATGATCTGGCAACAGGCGGTGTCCAACGGTTATAAAAAATACAAGTACTGCAATGGTAACCATCAACCCGGGAACCAAAAATTGACCAAAGCCGAGGAGTGGAAGCTGATTTTGCTCCAAAAACCCATTCAGTACCAAGTTGGTGCTGGTGCCAATGAGGGTGATCATCCCGCCGCTTATGGCAATAAAACTGAGCGGAATAAGCAGCTTACTCGGATGAATGCCCATGCGCTTGCCCCAATTGTTGATGTAGGGAATCATAAGGGCCACAATCGGTGTATTATTTAAAACCGACGATAAGCCGCCTACCAAAAGGCCCATCCGTAGTGTAAATCTTCTCGGTGAACGCGCCGATGCAAAGAAACGGTCGAGTTTGCGCATCACATCGAATTGATCCCGCAAAGCAGCCGTAATCCAAATGAGTAAAAAAAGGGTGAGAATCTGTCGATTGGAAAAGCCCTCAAGTAAAATTTCGCCAGGAATAATCCCGGTGAGCACCAATATCACACCCCCTAGAAGAAACCCCAATGATGGGCGTATCCACTCCCTCGCCATGTTCAATAGGACGGCGAGCATAATAAGTGCAGTAATGATGGACGGGCTTAAGGTCACGGACGAACGGCTAGGGTTGGACGATGAACCAAGGGTTCAGCAGATTCGGTTTATTGTACTGTAGTTCGGTATCCGCATTGTGATGCGTAACTCGGAATCCTGCTGCTCTACATATTGCATGCCCCGCAGCGGTGTCCCACTCCATAGTGGGCGCGAAACGCGGATATACCTGCGCTTTCCCCTCAGCTACCATGCACAATTTCAAACTGGAGCCCCTACTGAGCACCTCAATGGTGCCGTGTTCTTCTTTGAGCCCATTCATGAAGGCTTCTGTTTCCGGGCTCATGTGGCTTCGGCTACCCACAACCGTAAATGCTTTGTTTGTCTCCGAGGTCTTTGGTATAGCGGTGCCTTCGCGTTGTATTTCCTCCCACGAACATACGCTGTTGGTCTTGAGCCAATACGCCCCTTTGCCCATCCAGCCCACGTACAATTCCTGCAAAACCGGCACAAATATTATCCCCATCACAGGTACTCCAGCCCCAATCCATGCGATGTTCACAGTAAACTCGCCGTTGCGCTTCACAAATTCCTTGGTGCCATCCAATGGGTCCACCATCCAAAATGCTTCCCAATTTTTGCGCTCCTCATAGGGTATTTCGGCTCCCTCTTCGCTGAGCATCGGGGCCTGAGTGTAGTCCAAATGTGCCTTTATAGCGTGATGCGCCCTGCGATCGGCCTCGGTGAGCGGAGATTCATCTGCTTTGTGCGCTACTTGGAAGTCGGTTTTATACACTTCCATGATTTCCCGACCGCCTGCAATTGCCGCCTTTATAGCCGTATTCAGATGGTCTTCTAGGTTGATGTTCATGCCTATTTTAGTCTTTACAGACGGCAAAAATAGGATGATTTTATCGAATCACCAATAATTCCTATAAGAATAATGGGTTTTTATGCTCCTACCGGATGCCAAACTGTTTTGGTTTCGGTAAAGGCCAGGATTTGCTCGAGTGAATTCCCCTGCGCAATTGCGATTCGCTTCACCGTATCCGCCGCTGCTCGCATCTCCTCCAGCCACAAGTCTGGGTTTCCCGGCAAAGCCACCGCATTAATATCACCATGCGAAGACACGGTACCCTTGAGTTCATCCAAGGAGCCCGTGAGCAAGTTTAAAACGCCGGCTGGCACATCGCTCGTGTGAACCACCTCAGCAAAACTCATAAAAGGCAAACCTTCCGGTCCATCTACGACCACAATCACCGCGTTGCCCGATACCAAAGCGGCCGCAAGTTGCTCCACCGCCCCCAAAAACGAATGTGCGAGCACCGCAACTACGCCCGTTGGTTCCAGCGTGGAAAAGTTAAAATAGGGTCCTGCCACAGGATTTACCGAGCCAGCCACTTGCAAAAACTTATCGGCCCACCCCGCGTAATGAATAAGGCGCTCAATGGCCATATCCATTACTTCCAAGCCGCGCTTATCTGCATTTTTCTCGGGTTGAACCCCAGCCCACTCCTCTGCCAAAGAAGCTCTGCGCGAATGAAGCATTTCGGCCAGCCTATATAAAATCTGAGCACGGTTATATCCCGTTCGATCCGCCCATCCTTTCTGAGCTTTTCGAGCCGCGACCACCGAGTTTCGAACATCTTTTCGGGAAGCCTGGCACAGATTGGCCACGAGTTCGCCTTGGGTATTTCGAATTTCTATGAAACGACCGGACTCTGTGCGCGGAAAGGCTCCACCGATGTATAATTTATAGGTTTTTAATGCGCTCATATCAACTCAATTTAACATAATTACGAAGACCAGAAACTCCGCCTTCGCGACCAAAACCACTTTCCTTATACCCCCCGAATGGTGAGGCGGCATCGAACAAATTATACGTATTGGCCCATACTACCCCTGCCTGCAGTCGCTGGCTTGCCTCAAATATTTTCGAGCCCTTTTCCGTCCAAACCCCAGCGCTTAATCCAAATGGAGTATTATTTGCTTTTTCCACGGCCTCATCGAGCGTGCGAAAAGTCTGAACCGCCAGTACTGGGCCAAAAATTTCCTCCTGCACCAGTCGGCTGGACTGCGCCACGCCCGAAATAACTGTAGGAGGCACCCAATACCCTTTTTCTGGTAACGGACACTCGGCCTGCATCACTTCGTAACCCTGAGCTTTCGCATACTCCAAGTAACCCTGAATGGTTTCGCGTTGCGCCTTCGAGTTGATGGCTCCCACATCGGTATTCTTATCCAGCGGATTGCCCACAATTAGCGTCTGAAGCCGGTCTCTAAGCTTGCGCATAAAGGTTTCATGAATCGATTCCTGCACAAGCAATCGCGATCCCGCACAACACACGTGACCTTGATTAAAAAATATACCGTTCACTACGCCCTCGACCGCCTGATCGATGGCTGCATCCTCAAAAATGATGTGAGCGGCTTTTCCACCTAGCTCTAGGGTGATTTTAGTTTCGGTTCCAGCAACGATTCGTTGAAGGATTTTCCCTACTTCCGTACTCCCTGTGAAGGCCAGCTTTTGAATTCCTTTGTGCTGCGAGAGTGCAGCCCCTGTTTCGCCCTTTCCCGTAATAATATTTACTACACCCGGGGGCAGACCCACATCCTTAAATATTTTAGCGAGTTCCAATACCGATAAAGAGGTGGTCTCCGCAGGTTTTAACACCACCGTATTCCCCGCGGCCAATGCTGGCGCCAATTTCCATGCCGCCATGAGCAATGGAAAATTCCAGGGAATAATTTGAGCTGCCACTCCAATGGGCTCTACCGTCTGTCCGGGAAATGCGTATTGGAGTTTATCGGCCCATCCCGCATAATAAAAGAAGTGCTGGGCGACTAACGGAAGGTCGATGTCTCTCGATTCCCGAATGGGTTTTCCGCCATCCATACTCTCTAATACAGCCAACATTCGAGACCGTTCTTGAATCATTCGGGCTATTCGAAACAGAAATTTTCCACGCTCTGCGCCCGATAACGCCGACCATGCGGGTAAAGCCTTTTGAGCGGCTTGGACCGCAGCATCTACCTCTTTACTGGTACCCAAAGAAACTTCCGCAAGCACCTCCTCGGTAGCCGGATTCACTGTTGGAAAGAGCTCGTTCGAAGGGATGGTAAATTCTCCGTTTATAAAATGCCCATAAGCAGGCTTCAATTGGACCTCTGCCGTACTCTCCGGGGCGGGTGCATATTGAAACTGAAGCCGCAAACTCCGTTTTTTGGTTGATTCTTTTGCCATAATTAGTCCATTGAAAAATAATGCGGACCGGGATAGAATCCGCGTTCTTGTTTAACCAGCTGCATGAGTACGTCGTTGGTCAAGCTGCTCGCTCCAAAACGGAATAAATCGGGAGTCATCCAATCGGCGCCCAACGTCTCCTGAAGCATCACCAAATAATGCAGCGCCAATTTACTGTTTGATATGCCGCCAGCGGGCTTCATTCCAATGCGCACCCCCGTATTGTAATAATGCTCGCGAATCACCTCCAACATCACCAAAGTAACGGGAAGCGTCGCTGCCGGTTGCACTTTTCCTGTTGATGTTTTAATAAAATCTGCACCTGCATCGATGGCAATCCGAGAAGCTAAATGAACTTGATCGTAATTGTCCAACTCCCCGGTTTCCAATATCACTTTTAAATGCGCCTTGCCACACGCCTCTTTAACCGCTGCAATTTCGTCGTACACGGCAGTGTATTCGCCCGCCAGAAACTTACCACGCGAAATAACCATATCGATTTCATGTGCACCTTCTTCCACGGCAAAGCGCGTATCATCCAATTTTACCTGGAGACTGCTCTGTCCCGACGGAAAGTAGGTGGCCACCGCAGCAACGTGAATCTTCGTATGCGCCAATGCGCGGACAGCCGTTGCCACCTGTGTGGGATACACACATACCGCCGCTACGTGGGGCAGATCGGGCAATGCGTCGTGCAAATTCCAAGCCTTATGGCAGAGTTGCTTAACCTTTCCAGGCGTATCACGCCCCTCTAGCGTGGTTAAATCGATCATGGAAAGCACCCGCTTAAGACCTTCGAGCTTGGTCTCGCGCTTGATGCTTCGGGTGGTAAAACGGGCGGCACGGGCCTCTACAGCCACCTTGTCCACCCGATTTTCAATTCGGTATTCCATTTAAACTTGTAGCGTTTTCTTTTGATAAAGTATTGCCGGGATGAGCATAAGCATAAGTACCGGATTCAAAACCAACCGATGGATGTGATTCAAAT
>Ga0181606_10004190_pt1 | contig 12045 bp, 12 predicted proteins | sample 041ome_10_FD_132994 | JGI IMG/M metagenome (GOLD analysis project Ga0181606, IMG submission 132994) | Coastal salt marsh microbial communities from the Groves Creek Marsh, Skidaway Island, Georgia - 041412US metaG (megahit assembly) | ecosystem: Environmental > Aquatic > Marine > Intertidal... | reverse complement strand
TATAAAAAAACACCTATCTGACAGCTTGTCAGGGCAGGGGAGGGAAATCCTTAAACGCTGTTACACAGGATACGCCCTATGCCCAAGAAGATGCACATTGGTTACGATTTGTCATGGACCCACCTGGAGGGTCGCTGGAGTATCCCAGGCTCGTGGAGCCATAAGGTTTTCCCCGATATCGGCATGTACAAGGAAATGGCGCTGCTTGCCGAGCGGGGGCTGCTCGATTTTATCTTCTTTGGGGATGGTTCTGGCATTCCGTCGACATGGAAGGGCACCCGTGACGACGCTGTAAAATGGGCGGTTGGCTGGCCGCGCCAGGATATGAGCCCGTATATCGCCATCATGTCGGAAATTACGAAGCACATTGGCTTTGGGCTAACCTATTCGTCGACATTTTTGGGCTAACCTATTCGTCGACATTTATGCATCCGTTCTATGTTGCGCGTCTTCTGAACTCCCTCGACCACGTTACCAATGGCCGCATCGCGTTTAACATTATTGCCTCTGCACGTCAGGCAGACGCGGCAAATTACGGTTTCGATGAACTGATGGAGCATTCCCGGCGGTATGATCGCATGGAAGAATTCATGGATGTCTGCAAGGCGCTCTGGAACAGTGTCGAACCCGATGCGCTGATCTGGGACCGTGACACCGGTATTGCAGCGGACCCCGCCAAGGTTCATGCGGTGGATCACAAGGGAGAATATTTCTCTGTCGCGGGCCCCCTTTCATGCGTGCCGTCGCCTCAGATAGAACCGGTCATCGTCCAGGCTGGCGCGTCTCCACGCGGGATCAGGGCGTCCGCACATTTCGTCGATCATGTCTTTGCCGCCAGTCCCGGTCTTGCCAAGCAGATCCAGCATAGAAAGGCGCTGGACGATGCATTGCTGGCCGAAGGCAGGGACCCGTCCAAGGTTGGAATCCTGTGGGATGTCGTGCTGCTGGTCGAGGAGAATTCCACGGAAGCAAAGAGACGGAAAGAACAGCTGCTTTCCGTCATTCCCGAGGAGGCGATCGGCGCCTTTACGTCGCATCAATACGGATACGATCTGTCGAACCTGCCCGACTCGTTCACGATCCATGAGATCAATCAGGACATCATTGATCAGAACGCATCACCCGTTGGCTTCATGAACATGACCAGCCATCTCGATCCCGACAAAACGATAACCCGCGCCGAGTTCTATGACGAATTGCGCCAGCACAGCCTTTCCCACAAGGATATGATCGCCGGCAGTGCGCAGGAAGTGGCCGATTATATGGAAGAGGTCTTCGTCGAGACGGGCGAGCGCGGCGGATTTATGATCGCTCACCCGCCCAAAAGCCCGCGGGACCTGCTGAACGTGATCGACTATCTGGTGCCCGAACTGCAACGGCGCGGTCGCTTCAGGACAGCTTACACAGGCAAGAACCTGCGCGAAAACCTTGGCGATGATTGACGCCGCTACGACCTCGTTCTCCGCCATGTGGCACAGCATCGTCTGATGTCGGTGGTCGCTGCGTTAGGTTCGTAATATCTGTCGAACTGACTTCCGCCCATGCCGGGCTGGTTCGGTGGCAATCGTGATTTTGGAAATCTCGCCGATGGGCTGCGTGCCCACGGGTTTGCCGATGCCGATGTGAGAAAGGTTATGGGTGAGAACTGGCTGTCGTTCTTCGAACGCTCCTTTGGCACTCAGGCGTAGACGGCTGCCCGGACATGCGGCCGTACTCGTTGGCCGGTAAGGACGGTTACTTGTCGAAGAACGGTGTAAGCAGTTTTGCGAGCACATAATTGCCAATCAGCATCGTGATCAGCATGAACGACAGCAGAATGTAGCGGTGGATATTTGCTTCCGTCCGCGACTTGGTGCGATAGACCGCGTGAAACAGGTTGGAAAATTCAACGATAATTTTTCGGAGCTTCTCACGCTCGGTATTCTGCCATGATTGCAGAATGCAGATCGCGTAGATCGCACCTGCCGATATCACCCATGAGATGATGATGAGCGTTTTAAGGTGGGTTTCCGCGCGTTCGCTATTCCATCCGGCGAATCCGAGCAGAGCGTATATCGCGAGCGCGCCGCCAAGGGTCTTCCACTGGAGACTTTTCGAAAAGCGAATATTGTCCTGAGAATCGCGATACAGGACCAGCGATTCCGCATGGGTCGCTTCATCGAGTTCCGAAGCCTCGACCTCGAAACGCGGTTCTTCTTCGGCCAGATCCGTATCTTCTGCCATTGCTGCCAACTTTCTAATGAAGACAGGGAATATATATACCCAAGGTTGTTTAATGGTTAACCATGCAACGGAAGACACTGCGCTCATCTGGCTTCTTTGTTTGCCCGCCAAACGATGCAAAGATTGGTCTTCCTCAGGGGGAGGACATTGATGCCATTGTTGAGTGCTGCAATGTTACGTTTGGGATTCTGTCACAATCCTGCCGCGGTGCTGGGGTGTCGATGCAGCTGAACGGACTGCCCGTGACGGGGAAATCCCTGATGGGCGACGTGTATGGCGGGCTGACGGCTGCAGTCGTTGCCTTGCCGTTGGCGCTGGCCTTCGGGGTTGCGTCCGGCGTCGGACCGATTGCCGGGCTGTACGGTGCGATCGCAGTCGGGTTTTTTGCCGCTGTTTTCGGCGGCACGGGATCGCAGATTTCCGGCCCAACCGGTCCGATGACCGTTGTCATGGGGGTGATCGTTACGCAGTTCGCGGGGAACCTGACGGACGCGTTTGCCATCGTGATACTTGGCGGGTTGCTGCAGATACTGTTCGGGTTGCTGCGCGTCGGGCGGTACGTGTCCTACACACCCTATTCGGTGGTGTCGGGTTTTATGTCCGGTATCGGCGTGATTATCGTGTTGATACAGGTGCGGCCTTTTGCCGGACTGGACGGTGTCGCAGGTGGGCCGCTGGCGAATATCCGGGTGTGGCCCGAGATGCTGACCGCGATGAATATCGATGCGCTGCTGATTGGAGCGGCCTCGCTGGCGATAATGATTTTCTGGCCTGTGCGACTGCGGACCTATCTGCCGTCGGCGCTGGCGGCGTTGATTGTCGGTACGTTGCTGGGTGTTTTCCTGTTGCCTCTTGCGCCGGTGATCGGCGTTGTGCCGTCCGGCCTGCCGGACCTTCAGATCCCAGTCGTCTCGCTGGATCATCTGCCGCTGATTCTTCAGCCTGCCCTGATCCTGGCGCTGCTCGGGTCCATCGACAGCCTGCTGACATCACTTGTCGCTGATTCGATTACGCGATCGCGTCATAATTCGAACCGCGAACTGATTGGGCAGGGGGTCGGCAACATGGTCGCGGGGCTTATTGGCGGGTTGCCGGGTGCTGGAGCCACAATGCGAACCGTCGTGAACGTTCGTGCCGGTGGGCGGTCGCCTCTATCCGGGGCGTTTCATGCGATCGTGCTGCTGGCCCTGGTGCTGGGACTCGGCCCCGTCGCTGAAGTGATCCCCCATGCGGCGCTTGCCGGAATTCTGATAAAGGTCGGCTGGGATATTATAGATTGGGGCTACCTGAAACATTTCAGACGCGCACCGCGCGATAAACTGCTGGTGATGTTCGTCACGCTGTTCCTGACGGTGTTCGTCGACCTGATCACTGCGGTTGCCGTCGGACTCATCGTTGCCGGGTTTGTGACGGCGCGATGGATGGAAGCGGAGGAAATGAAAGGCGTTACCCAGGTGGCGCTGCCGGGCGGGGAGATCGGCCTGGGTACAGAGGAACAGACGGAACTGCACAAAGCCAACGGCCATGTTGGACTGCTATCCTTGCGAGGCCGCTTTTCCTACGCCTCGGCGCGGGAGCTGGCGCAGGCGGTGCCGCATGCATCACCGCGCTATAAGATGATGATCTATGATTTCACCGATACAGCGCATGTCGATACCAGTGCGGCGATTTCCATCGCCGAGCTGATTTCGGAAGCGGGCAGAGATGAAGGCAGGTGTTTCGTTACCGGGTTGTCCGACAAGACGGAGGAAATGCTACGTTCGCTCGGTGCGCTGGACGGCCTGCCGGAAGACCATGTCATCAGCAATCGGCTCGATGCGATCCGCCGCGCCGTGGCGCTTGCCCTGGACTGAAGCTGCTTATTTGGCTGCGTCGAGAATATGCTGCGGTGTCGAGGACACGATTTCCGCATATTTGGGCACGAAGGCGCCCTTTTCCAGGTCTTCGATGTATTTGACGAATTCGGGTGCCAGTTCCTGCATTTCGACGAGGATACGCTTGTGTTCCTCGACGCTGGACCATTCGCCGATCAGGTAAAAATGATCCGCGTCCTCGGTGTCCTGCAGCATCACGCCGTCTTTCACCTGATGAGGCGATTTATGCATGGGATTGTCGTCCGAATAATCGAATTCCTCGAATAGTTTGACGAACGCATCACCGCTTCCGGGCTTTGCCCGGAAATCGTAGATGTGAAAAAAGTTACCTTTGTTCGCGAGCGGTATCAAAGCCATGAAGCTGGTTCTCCCTAAACCGGAAATACGAGACAGTTATCGATCATCACGCTGTCGAAGACGCATTTGCGCTCCTGAAGCAGCAGACCGTTCGGTGTGCGTTTGAAGATATCGCGGTACTTGCCGACCTGCTGGACCCGGCTGGGTTCTTCGACCAGCGTTTCAATCAGCGTGTAATTGGCGGCCGCGTCGATCAGATCGCCCTCGATCTTCAATGCGCGTGTATTGGTGATCGACAGGTGCAGATAGCGCGGTGCGAACATCTCGGTGTTCAGCAGGGCATAGGCACGGTCTTTCATCATTGCCTTGCCTTCACAATAAATCAGGCCGAGCGGCAGGCCCGATTCCTCGTTGTCGCGGGCGATCACGTGATACAGCGCATCTTCAGTAAAATATTCAACCCAGCTATCGACATCGAACCGGTCGAGCGTGTCGGCATAGGCGTAGTTGAACTCTTCGATTTCCAGCCGGGCATCGCGGAGCGCGGTATTTTTGTCCATGACGGTCGCCATTCCTAAAACCCCATCACGTCGCGATAGTAGCGGTACATGCCGCGGATCGCGCGTTCGGTGATGATCGTATCGGTGGGTTCGTCGTCGTCCCCCAACAGGGCAAGCCCGTCGCGCGGCAGGGACTTGCGCAGTCCGTCCTGCAGGAATTTGAGTGCTTCGTTATCCTCGATGCCGAGGAAGCCTGCCGGGCCGAAGATATTATTCTGGCGCAGCCGGTGGCGGACCATTTCCTCATCGTCCTCTGCACGTCCGAAGACGGTCCAGATCATCATGAATTCATTGGGGCCACGCGGCACGAGCAGGCGGGTGTTCAGGATGTTGGTCTGGCGCAGCGCCGTCAGCGTCGGGAAAATCGTCAGCACAGAGCCCGACCATTTGGAATCGAATTCACGCACAAAGTCGAGCACGCGGGGATCGTTCAGCTCCATCGTCTTTTTGAACGCCTGCATGTTCTCGGCATCTTCGGACGAGACGTCGGGCCGTCCGTCTGGCCGGCGTGACAGCAGCCCGCCATGGCGCCCGTATTTGTCGGTCGGGATGTTGCTTTCGTTCGACGCCACGAACAGGCCGAAGGTGGTCAGATACGTGTGCAGCAGGGTTGCGTGATAGGGGTCTTTGAGGTTTTCCTGATAGAGCTTCCAGTTGGCTGGCAGGATATTCCGGTGCACGCCGAGCAGCTTCATTTCACCGCCGTCGAACGTGGCGTCGAATTCCGGGCAGATCACCGGACCGAGATAATCCTCGATTGATTCCATGTCGTCGCACGCGCTGGCGAAGATGACACCGCCGCGGGTGGCGACGTGAAACTTGCGCAGGCCGCGCTCGGCCATGTCGAAATCTTTCGGCATGCCGCCGTGGCCTTTAACACCGCGCCGGAACGGTACCGCCGTCAGGTCGCCCTGAAGGTTGTATGTCCAGTTGTGATAGGGGCAGATGAAGCTGTCGGCGGAACCGCGGTATTCGCGGCAGAATTCAACACCGCGATGGGCGCATCGGTTTTCGAATACATGGACTTCGCCGTCCATGTCGCGGGTCACGACAACCGGCAGCGGGCCGACATAGGACCGGAAATAGTTACCGGGTTCCGGGACCTCGCAATCCAGACCGACATAATTCCAGTGGCGGCCGAGAAAGATTTTCTCCAGTTCGCGGTCGTAGGTGTCCTGGTCGGTATAAATCCAGTCGGGAATCAGCGTCTCGTCTTCGGGCCAGGCACGCGGTTGTCTGCCGTCCGTATCCCGAATGATGCTGTCGCCGTCCATTTTACTCTCCTGCGCCAACATGACGCCGACCAAGTATTAAGGACCGGTTGCGGCGTATCAAGGGGTTTCGTTTGCATATGCGAGATACGTTCGTTCCGCCCGGTACAGGAAAGAAGAATCCGCTAAAAACCGCCGATTGACAGCGTCGAGCGACCTCAACATACTCCGCCTCTTTTTTCGGCCCGGTGACGGGCCGAAAAGATTCCGGGATCGAACGTGAGGAGAAGACCGGTGAGCCAGACTGTAATGCCGTCCTATGGGCGCGCGGACATTGCCTTCGAGACAGGCGATGGGCCCTATCTGTATGCCAGCGATGGCCGAAAATTCCTTGATTTCGGCTCCGGTGTCGCCGTGCTTTCGCTTGGCCATAAACATCCTCATCTGGTCGAGGCGCTGATCGCCCAGGCCGGCAAGGTCTGGCACACGTCGAACCTGTACAATATTCCCGAACAACAACGTCTGGCGGACCGTCTGGTTGCCAATTCCTTCGCGGAAACCGTGTTCTTCTGCAATTCGGGGGCTGAATCCGTCGAAGCGTCGATCAAGTTGATCCGCAAATATCACAGCGCCAACGGCAACCCCGAACGGTATCGGATTATCAGTTTTGCCGGGAGTTTCCATGGCCGGACGCTCGCGACGATTTCTGCCGGCGCAAGCGATGCGCACCGGGCAGGTTTCGGTCCCGCGGTTGACGGTTTCGATCATGTGGCATTCGGCAATATGAACGAGGTTCGCGCAGCAATAACCGGCGAGACCGCCGGCATCATGATCGAGCCGGTTCAGGGCGAAGGCGGTATTCGCCCGGCAGACCCGCGTTTCCTTATGGACCTGCGCGCGTTATGTGACGAAGAAGGCCTGTTGCTGATGTTTGACGAAGTTCAGACCGGCATGGGCCGCACCGGCAAGCTGTGGGCTTATGAATGGTCGGGCGTGAAACCCGATGTCATGTCATCTGCGAAGGGGCTTGGTGGCGGTTTTCCGATTGGCGCATGCCTTGCGACAGCTGAAGCCGCGAAGGGCATCACCGCCGGCACACATGGCAGCACCTTTGGTGGCAACCCGCTGGCAACGGCGGTCGCGAATGCGGTGCTCGATGTCATGCTCGAACCCGGCTTTCTCCCCCATGTGGTCGAGATGAGCAAACTGCTGAATGCAGAGCTGAAAGCCGTGGCCCAACGACACCCGTCGGTGATTGAAGAAGTGCGCGGCGCGGGCCTTTTACTCGGGATGAAATGTGTCGTGCCCAATGCCGAGCTGGCAGCGAAGGCGTTCGAACATGGTTTGCTGACGGTTTTGGCCGGTGACAATGTTATGCGGTTCCTGCCGCCGCTCATTATCGATGAAGCGCATGTCAGTGAAGCGATCGCCATACTTGAAGAATGCTGTGGAGAGCTGGAAGAATGATTTCGACTCCCCGTCATTTTCTCGAACTGAAAGATGTCGCGTCGTCTGAATTACGGCGGATTATCGATATGGGCGCGCTGTTCAAGCGTGGCGAGAAGCTGAATGGTGCCGCGCAGCCGCTGGCCGGACGTGCACTGGCGATGATTTTCGAAAAACCATCCACCCGTACACGCGTGTCATTCGAAATCGCGATGAAACAGCTCGGTGGGTCGGTTGTCGTGCTGACGCCCAACGAAATGCAGATCGGACGCGGTGAGACCATTGCGGATACCGCACGTGTGCTGTCCCGTTATGTCGATGCGATCATGATGCGCACTACCGAGAACGACAAGCTGGCTGAACTGGCTTCCTTTGCAGAGGTGTCTGTGATCAACGGACTGACAGATCATTCTCATCCTTGCCAGTTGATGGCGGATATCATGACATTCGAGGAACATCGCGGCGATATTGGCGGCAGGCGGATCGCCTGGTGCGGCGACGGAAATAATATGACACGGAGCTGGATCGAGGCGGCCGCCCGGTTCGGTTTCGAAATGCGTCTCGCCTGCCCGCCGGAACTGGCGCCGCCGCAGGATGCTATCGACTGGGCGACGGATCAGGGGGCGACGATCGTCTCCACCGCTGACCCGGATGAGGCGGTTGACGGTGCCGATTGCGTTGTGACCGATACTTGGGTGTCGATGGGCGACACAGAGGCCGACAAACGTCACAACCTGTTATCGCCCTACCGCGTCGATCAGCGTCTGATGGATCGCGCGGCAAATGACGCGATATTCATGCATTGCCTGCCCGCCCACCGGGATGAAGAGGTGACGGCGGATGTACTGGACGGACCGCAATCCGTGATTTGGGATGAAGCTGAAAACCGGCTTCATGCGCAGAAGGGGATTCTCGCCTGGTGTCTGTCCTGATACCCAACGGTCTGGTTTCGTGATGGACGGTGATACGGCTTCTCCTCCACTGCCGCCTGCGGCTTCCGACGATCTTGTTCAGCCTTTTCAGGTTGAAAACGGCGCGGCACGCGGTCGCCTGGTCCGGCTCGGCCCGGCCGTGCAGACCGTTATTGACGGGCACCAGTACCCGGAACCCGTCGCTGCGCTGCTGACCCAGGCGATTGCGCTGTCGGTTCTGGTTGCCGGTATTTTCAAGTTCGACGGCGTATTTTCACTCCAGGCGAAGGGGGACGGGCCGGTCAGTCTGCTGGTTGCCGATCTCACCAGCGACGGGGCGTTGCGCGGATTTGCGCAGTTCGACCAGGAGGCGCTCGATGCCCTGGGCGACAGTTGGCGTGATGGTCCCGTGCCCCACCTTCTGGGGGGCGGTTACCTCGCATTTACCGTGGACCAGGGGCCGGATACGGAGAGCTATCAGGGTATTGTCGACCTGACGGGGGCGACTCTGGCGGACTGTGCCCATAATTATTTTCGTCAATCCGACCAGTTCGAGGGCGTCGTCAAACTTACGTCCGGGTTCGATGTATCGGGAAACTGGCGGGCGGGTGGTCTGCTGGTGCAGAAAATGCCTCCCGAAGGCCTTGCGCTGCAATCGGGCGATGCCGCGGATGAAGAATTTGAGGAAGCCTGGCGACGGGCAGTTGTTCTGATGAGCAGCAGCCGGGATGAAGAGCTTCTCGACCCGGCACTGCATCCGCATGAATTGTTATTCCGTCTGTTCCACGAAGACGGTGTGCGTGTATTTGATCCCGTACCGCTCGAAATGCGATGCCGCTGTTCGGCCGAGCGCGTGGAGACCATGCTGAAATCGTTTCCCCGGACAGAGATAGAAACGCTGAAAGTCGGCGACGACGTGGTCGTGACCTGCGAGTTCTGCGGTCATGATTATGTTTACGACGATGAAGGTATTGATCAGCTTTACAACAGTTGATGTCGTGGGGAGCAGGGCGCATATACATATGTATTTAGCCTAATCACGGAGAACGCATATGAGCCGCTCCCCCGCCCTTGCCAGTATTCTTGCCGTTGTATTCCTGCTGACAGGCTGTGCGACAGAGGTACAGAAACCCGGTTTTTCCCAAATTTCTTTCGCGCATCTGCAGCCGATCAGTCTGAACGTTGCGCGGATCGAGGTCGAGAACCGGTATGTTTCGCCGGCGACCCGTCCGAACGTGGAACATGAATTTCCGGTAAGTCCGGCGGCGGTGGCGTCTAACTGGGGGCGCGATCGTCTGCGCGCGGTTGGTCAGTCAGGCGTCGCCCGGGTGGTCGTGCGGCGCGCCAGCGTCGTCGAGGTCCCTCTGAAACGTACGACCGGTGTGACCGGCGCGTTCACGCGGGATCAGTCCGAACGTTACGATGCGATCATCGACATGATGGTCGAACTGCGCGATGCCGACGGCAATGTTCGTGTGACGGCGGAATCGACAGCAAAGCGTTCGCGGTCGGTATCAGAAAACGTTTCGTTGATTGAGCGGGAAAAAATCTGGTTCGAGATGACCGAGACGATGATGTCCGACCTCAATACAGCGCTCGAGAACCAGGTACGAATTCACATGAAGGAGTGGATCCGATAAGGAGCATGTTGTCCCCGCTCAGTCCCGCAGATATGCTCATGTTGACGCAAGGCGATATCGAAGCTGAAGAATTTTGAGTTTTCTGAAAGGGACATGACAATGAAGAAGCTTTCTCTGGCGGCAGTTGCCGCAACCGCAGCGCTCTCTCTCGCGGGGACGGCATCGGCGCAGATCGTGGGTGTTGCAACCACCAAGGGCGGCGCGACCGCGCAGGTTTCCAACGCGATCGCAAAGGTCGTATCGCTCAAGAGTGACCTGGAATTGCGCACCCAGGTCATGGGCGGCACGCAGCAATATATTCCTGTCGTCAATGCGGGAGAGATCGCGTTCGGTCTGTCCAATCTACCGCAATATACAATGGCGAAGACCGGTACCGGGCTGTCTGCCGGTAAGAAGTACGACAATCTTCGCATTGCGGCGACAATGATGGTGTTCCGTGTTGGTCCGATTGTCACGCGCAATTCCGGCATCAACAAATTGTCCGATATGCGGGGCAAGCGTGCACCGGCCGGTTTCAAGGCATCGCCGCTGTTCAATTATATAGTCGGCGCTTTTCTCGCCAACGGCAATTTGACCCTCGAGGACACGAAAAAAGTACCGGTCATCGCGCTTCGTCAGCACTGGAGCCTTTTCAAGCAAGGCAAGATCGACATTATCGTCGGGGCGGTCGGCACCGGCGTGCTGAAGGAAATCAACGTGGCGGTCAAAGGCGGTATCAAATACCTGTCGCTGGATGCTTCGGATCCTGCCGTGAAGCGCACAGTTGCCCTGTATCCGGGGTCTTATTTGAAAGAGGTCAAGCCCGCGAAGCCGCTCACCGGCGTACTGGAACCGGTGAACGTTCTGCATTTCGACTATCTTCTCTGGACTCACAAAGACGCGTCGAACGAGACTGTCTACAAGGTTGTGAAAACCATGTACGAGAATGAGAAAGACCTACGGTCTTCGAGCCCGCTGTGGCGTTCGCATTCTTCGAAGCGGATGTCAAAGGATCAGGGCTTTGAAATTCATCCCGGCGCGATGAAATTCTACAAGGAAGTCGGCGCGCGCTAGGGCACGCCCGTCATAGAAATGACGACAGAGAAATCGCGGCCGGCCCTGGGGTCGTGCCGCGATTTTTACGTATGACAGATAATAATCCCTTTGCGCTGCCCCGACCGGTACAACGCAGCCATGAGGTATCAGGCCTGCATGTCGAAGAGGCGGTCCCGCTGGATGACGGCGCCTTCGATTGTCCGGTGCTGATGGTTCATGGTGCCTTTCATGGCTGGTGGGCCTATGCACGATGGTTGACCTGGTTTGCGACGCTCGGTGTGCCTGCCTACGCGCTGTCTGTCCGCAATCATGAAGGCTCGCGCGCGCTCAGTGCGGATGAATACCGCCGGACGGGTATCGAACACTATGTCGAGGATATAGCCGCCGTTCTGGACTGGATCGGCAAACCCGCCATGCTCGTCGGCCATAGTCTGGGCGGGCTGATGGTTCAGAAAGCCGCGGAAGACCGGGATGTTGTTGCAGTTGCCTGTATCGGTTCTGCCAGTCCCGCAGGCGTCGGTCCGACCCGGGATTTTACCTGGGACGAGGACGAATCGCTGATGTTCGACCGCGCGCGGATGCGTGGCGCGATGTTCGAAGAAATCGACGATGCAACGTTTGAATCGATCTACAGCGGGCTGGTGCCGGAATCTACCCGGGCGCTGAACCAGTCCGGATTGGCCGGGGTCGATGTCGATCCCGCAAAGATTTCGGCGCCCATGCTGTTCCTCGGAACGGAACATGACGGGATCGGGCTGCATCCTAACGATAAGTTGGCGGCGTTCTTCAATGCAGTACATATGACGATCCCCGGGACGAGCCATGACGTGCTGCTGGAAGACAGCGGG
>Ga0181606_10004187_pt1 | contig 12059 bp, 9 predicted proteins | sample 041ome_10_FD_132994 | JGI IMG/M metagenome (GOLD analysis project Ga0181606, IMG submission 132994) | Coastal salt marsh microbial communities from the Groves Creek Marsh, Skidaway Island, Georgia - 041412US metaG (megahit assembly) | ecosystem: Environmental > Aquatic > Marine > Intertidal zone... | reverse complement strand
CTGTGCCGCTCGTGCTGATAACGCCATAAAAGTCAATGAAGGATTTTGAGTAGAAGTCGAGGTCATACAGGCGCCATCGGTTACAAATACATTTTTACACAAGTGCAGTTGATTATAGTTGTTTAGTAATGAAGTTTTGGGGTCATTTCCCATTCGTACTCCTCCCATTTCATGAATGTCATTTCCGGGGTTTCTACCATTATCATGTGTTTTGATGTTGGTGAATCCTGCCTTTTGATACATATTAGTCATCTCTGAAAAGAAATCTTGTATCATCTTTTCATCATTATCATCGTAATCAATATCTATATGTAGTAGTGGTATTCCCCATTTGTCAACGTTCTTATCGTCTAAGTAAACACGATTAGACGCCTTGGGAATGGTTTCCCCCATCATATGGGATCCTACCCTCCATATTCCGGTTTCATGACTAGAACGTAAGTTGTTTAATAGTTCATCTCCAATACCTTCTGAACTTGTTTCTCTCATGGGTTCTGCACTAAAACCTGCAGCATACCCCCTTAAGAAATCAGTCTCTTGTTTGTAGACATTTCTAAATCGTGGAATGTAATGTGACGTGGGTTTCTTCCCTTCGGTAGTTTTGTTATTGAACCCATCAAATTCTGCACTAATAGTCGCTCTGTAATTATGGAAAGCGACATAGGTTCCTAGGAGTCCATTGTCATTACCTAAGCCATTTGGAAAACGTTTTGATTTAGAATTTAGTAGGATTAGATTGGTGTTTAATGTAGCAGCTGTGACAAAGATAATAGCCGCATAATAATCAATTTGTGCTAAGGTATTATCGTCTATAATTCGAACTCCAACCGCCTTATTTAGGTGTTCATCAAAGAGTATCGAATGCACAACGGAATGAGCTCTTAGGGTAAGGTTTCCAGTTTTTTGAGCAGCAGGTACCACGGTTGAATTGGAATTGAAATAACCTCCAAATGGACATCCTCTTTGACAGACGATTCTACTCATACAGCGTCCCCTTCCTTGGGCTATATATTCGGGTTTACTCTCACTAAGATGAGCACATCTACCGTAAATCACATGACGATCTTCATAATGTTCCTGCACCACTTTGGAGAAGTAATCTTCTACACAATTGGTTTCAAAAGGTTTTAGAAATTCTCCATCAGGAAGGGTATCAACTCCATCTTTTGATCCACTAACTCCGATAAATTGTTCCACTTGACTGTAGTAGGGAGCTATGTCTTTATATCGAATTGGCCAATCGACAGCAAATCCGTCACGAGCAGGTCCTTCAAAGTCAAAATCACTCCACCGTTGAACCTGTCTAGCCCACATGATTGATTTTCCACCTACTTGATATCCTCTGAGCCAATCAAAGGGTTTGTCTTGAATATAGGGGTGTTCATCATCTTTGACAAAAAAGTGTTTAGCATCTTCTCTAAAAGCATAACAGCGACTAGCTATCGGGTTGTCTTTTCGCTCTTTTGCAGTGAGTCTTCCCCGATGTTCAAATTCCCAAGGTCTTAGATGAGTTGTGGGATAATCTTTAATATGTTCAACCGTTCGTCCTCGTTCCAACAAAAGGGTTTTTAAGCCTGCCTCACAGAGCTCTTTACTGGCCCATCCTCCTGACATTCCAGCTCCTATGACAATAGCGTCGAATTTTTTCTGCTCTTGACTCATCCCTCCGTTCTGTTTTTACATCCAACGTATCTCCCTGGAATAAATTCGTAATTTAAATACTGCGTCATATAGTTTTCAGTCGATCTAAAATGAATAAGGCTAATCGTTTTAAGTTGCTTTAAAAAGAGCACATCTCTTGTGGAACCACGAAGTCCATCTTCGATTAGTCGTTGTTGTTCTTCCTCTTGAAGGGCTGAAAACGAACCCGTATAGGTATGTTTAAATTCCTTAAGTCCCGTTTTAAAAGTTGTTAATTCCTCCTCCGTGAGCATCTCATTCAACCAGGAAAGCACAAATAGTTCTCTACTTTCTCGGGTTGGAAAATTGATTGGATCTTCTGCAATTATCCGTAATGAAATATAAACAACTAAGTTTCGGTCATTGTTATTTAGGCCAATTCTGGAATAGGCCAAGTCAGGAAGGGGACTACAATAGCTTAAAGCTAGTGTACCAGAGGCGGCCCAGGTCATCGACTTGATGGCAGTTCTTCTGTTCATGAGTATAAGAGGGTATTTTAGGTTGTTGTTAAGACCTAAATATAAATATTTTAGTGCTTAGTTCCTCTACCTAGAAGCAGTTTAATTTTTTCAATTTCATTCCTAATTCCTTTTGGGAATGTTGATTTGATGAGGTTGAAATAAATAATGCTATTTACGACCGTTGCACCAATCATTATGTTTTTAGAAAATTCAAAATAATTAAGTTTAATAATGATTTAGCAACTAGTAGCGATAATAAAAATGAGGTATTTCATAGGTTAAAAATAAGAAACCTATAACATATATAGAAGCTGTTATTTTTTTATATTGTTAAAAAAATATTCTATGGATAGCTTCAATTATTTGCTGAGTTCTATCTTACCGTATACCGAATGGGTGATGCTCTTTTTAGTTGTTGGTGGTGGACTTTTTCTGAGTTTTTATTCCAAAGGAGTCCCCTTTAGATATTTTGGGCATGCCATTGCGATTACAGCAGGTAGGTATGATGACGAAAAGGATCCAGGAGAAGTAAGTCATTTTAAGGCGCTTTCTTCTGCAGTTGCAGCTACCGTAGGAATGGGAAATATTGCAGGAGTAGCAATTGCTATTTATCTTGGAGGACCTGGAGTGGTATTTTGGATATGGATGACGGCGTTACTTGGTATGGGAATTAAATATTATTCCTGTAGTTTATCCATTATGTTTAGAGGAACTGATAGTTCGGGGGCACTTCAAGGAGGTCCTATGTATTATATGCTTGCGGGATTAGGTAAAAAAGCAAAACCCTTGGCAGTATTCTTTGCTATCGCTGGACTCTTTGGGGCATTGCCTGCTTTTACAACCAATCAATTTACTCAGACGTTAATGGATGTCATAGTGCCTCAAGAGACCATTTTTGTAGCCTCAGTGTTTCAATGGAAACTCATTATAGGGTTGGTTTTATCAGCATTGACTTCCCTAGTTATTTTTGGAGGACTTAAAAAAATAGCAACAGTAGCTGCTACTATGGTCCCCTTTATGGTGGTCTTGTATTTTGTGTCGGTGCTTTTGATCATGTTTTTTAATTTTAGCGCTATTCCAGATGCTTTTGCTTTGATTTTTAAAGAGGCCTTTCATTTAAAAACAGCAGCACAAGGTGGTTTATGGGGTTTAGTGATCATTGGTATCAGAAGGGCTGTATTTTCGAATGAAGCTGGCGTTGGCTTAGCGCCAATGTTTCATGGTCAATCCAAGACCAAAGAGCCAACTCAAGAGGGACTCGTGGCCATGTTAGGACCTTTTATCGATACCATAGTGGTGTGTTCCCTTACGGCACTGACCATTATTGTTTCAGGAGCATATCTAGAGGTACAAGATAACGGAATCATCATGACTTTAGTCGCTTTCGAAAAATCCCTTTTTGGGTATGGAGATGTCCTGTTAATGATCATCGTATCGGCCTTTGCGTTATCATCATTATTTACTTACGCCTATTATGGTACCAAATGTCTTAACTTCTTAATAGGAACAAAGAAAGGTGCCTATTACAACTATATTTACGTCTTTAGTATTACCTTTGCAGCAGTGGCATCCGTAGAGGTAGTTATAAATATGATCGACCTCTCTTTTGCTCTTATGGTAATCCCTAATATGATTGCGATTTTTATACTCGCACCTAAGGTCAATCAAGCGGCCAAAGCATATTTCAATACTAGAAAAAGATCATGAGTACACATAAAGCAGGTTATGTCAATATTGTAGGAAACCCCAATGTAGGTAAGTCTACGCTTATGAATGCCTTTATGGGAGAGAAATTTTCCATTATCACGAATAAGGCACAAACGACTAGACATCGCATCTTAGGAATTCTAAGTGGCGATGATTATCAGATGATTTTATCGGATACCCCTGGTATTATCAAGCCAGCGTATGAGCTTCAAAATGCGATGATGGATTTTGTTAAATCCTCATTTGAAGATGCTGATGTGCTTATTTATATGGTTGAATTAGGCGAGCAGGCCTTAAAAGACGAGTCTTTTTTTCAAAAAATTACCTCAGCTAAGATACCGGTATTGTTACTCTTAAATAAGATTGATAAAGCGGAACAAGATTTTTTAGAAACTCAAGTACACTACTGGCAAGAACAACTGCCTAATGCAGAAATACATCCTATTTCCGCTCTTGAAAAATTCAATATAGAAGGAGTCTTTCAACGTATTAAAGAGTTACTTCCTGAGGGTCCTGCTTATTATCCAAAAGATCAACTTACAGATAAACCCGAACGGTTTTTTGTGAACGAAAGTATCCGTGAAAAAATACTTAAACACTACAAAAAAGAAATTCCATACGCAGTCGAGATCGAGACAGAAGAATTTGTAGAATCAGAGAAGATTATTCGAATTCGTTCGGTGATTATGGTCGAACGCGAAACTCAAAAAGGAATCATTATTGGACATAAAGGGACTGCACTAAAACGTGTAGGAGTAGAAGCTAGAAAAGACCTTCAAAAATTCTTTGGGAAGCAAATTCACTTAGCCCTTTATGTTAAAGTCAATAAGAATTGGCGCTCTAACGACAGAGAATTAAAGCGATTTGGGTATAGTGACTAACTTCGATTTAATTACTTCTTACGTAAAAAGATACTGATAGGAACACCACTAAAATCAAAATGTTCTCTAAGTTGATTTTCCAAGAAACGTTTATAGGGATCCTTCACATATTGGGGTAGGTTACAATAAAACGCAAACTGAGGATAAGGAGTTGGTAATTGTGTGCAGAATTTTATTTTGACATACTTTCCTTTGGTCGCTGGCGGTGGTGTATTCTCGATGATTGGGAGCATCACATCATTGAGTGCTTTTGTTTTAACCTTTTTAGATCTATTTTGGAATACTTCAACTGCGGTTTCAATCGCTTTAAAAATACGCTGTTTATTCAACGCAGAAATAAAGATGATAGGTACATCAGTAAAGGGAGCGATAACTTCTTGTATTTGTTGGGTAAATGCTTTGGTGGTCATGGTATCTTTTTCTACCAGATCCCATTTGTTGACTAGGATAACAATCCCTTTATTATTTCTATGAGCTAACCAAAATATGTTTTGAACCTGTCCGTCAAAACCTCTAGTGGCATCCAACACTAAAAGACAAACATCAGCATATTCGATGGCTCTGACAGAGCGCATCACGGAATAAAATTCCAAATCCTCTTTAACCTTTGCTTTTCTACGAATTCCTGCGGTATCAACCAAGTTGAATTCAAAGCCAAAACGATTGTATTTGGTGTCAATACTATCTCTTGTGGTTCCTGCAATATCGGTAACAATATAGCGCTCTTCTCCAATAAGGGCATTGATTAATGAAGATTTACCTGCATTTGGACGTCCTACGACAGCAAAACGAGGAAGTTCATCTTCTTCATCTCGATCACTTTCTTTCGGTAAGGCCTTAACAACGGCATCTAAAAGTTCTCCAGTTCCACTTCCATTGATGCTGGCAATAGGATATAAATCTCCTAATGCTAAATTGTAAAATTCATACGTGTCTTCCATTCGTTTAGAAGAATCTACTTTGTTGACACAGAGTAATACCGGTTTTTTAACCCTTCTAAGGATCTTAGCTACATCCTCATCCATTCCGGTAATTCCAGCTTCAACATCAACGATAAAAACAATGACATCAGCCTCATCGATGGCGAGTTCTACCTGTTTGTCTATTTCTTTTTCAAACACATCATCAGAGCCAACTATGTATCCACCCGTGTCGATGACAGAGAATTTTCTACCATTCCACTCGCTCTTACCGTAATGTCGATCGCGAGTCACGCCACTTACGGAATCAACAATGGCTTCCCTTTTTTGAATCAGGCGATTAAATAAGGTGGATTTTCCGACATTAGGTCTTCCCACAATAGCGACAATAGCACTCATAAATAGATATTTGTTGCAAAAGTACTACTAATAATTAACAAAAGTTAAAAAGAGTGTTTAAACCCTATAAATTGTATATTGCATAATCAAACAAAACGTATGAATAGAAGTGTATTAGTCCTATTGCTTGTCGCAGTTGTGTTGAGTTCATGTCAACAAAAAAAGCAAGCTCAAAGTTCAGAATCAAAAGAGAATCTAGCTTCCTATCAAGAAGCATTTAGACCACAATATCATTTCACCCCTGAATCCAACTGGATGAATGATCCTAACGGATTGGTCTATGAAAATGGAACCTATCATTTGTTTTATCAATACTATCCTGAGGATATCGTATGGGGCCCTATGCATTGGGGGCATGCTGTATCAAAGGATCTTATTTCTTGGGAACACCTCCCTATTGCGCTATTTCCAGATGAATTGGGGTATATTTTTTCAGGATCTGCAGTGTTAGATCAAGAGAACAGTTCCGGATTAGGAAGTGAGGAACATCCTCCATTAATTGCTGTTTATACGTATCATGATCCAAAGGGAGCTGAAGAAGGAGCTGCTGATTTTCAATACCAAGGGTTAGCGTATAGCTTAGATCATGGTTTGAGTTGGAAAAAATACCATCAAAATCCAATCATTCCAAACACTAATGCATTAAAAGATTTTAGGGATCCTAAGGTCTTTTGGAATACCCAGCTTCAAGCTTGGACTATAGCTCTTGTGGCAGGGGATCATTTACAATTGTGGAAATCAAATAACCTTTTAGACTGGGAGTTCTTAAGCGAATTTGGTCGTGATCAAGGAGCTCACGGCGGGGTTTGGGAATGTCCTGATATCTTTGAGATGGAGATTGAAGGAAGTCAGCAAAAGAAATGGGTGGTGCTAATTAGTATCAATCCAGGTGCTCCAAATGGAGGAAGTGGAACGCAATATTTTGTTGGAGACTTTGATGGAACGACCTTTACTACTGATCAGAAAACTACGAAATGGATTGATTTAGGGACCGATAATTATGCAGGGGTAACCTATAATGGTACTGAAGGGCAACGCCTATTTATAGGATGGATGTCTAATTGGTCTTATGCGCTTAAAACTCCAACAAAAAAGTGGAGGTCTGCTATGACGCTTCCAAGAGTCTTAAGCTTAACATCGGTCAATGGTGATTATGTGTTGAGTTCTTATCCTGTAGAAGCAGTCCAATCGATTGTTGATCAGCAAGGTGAACGTAGTTTTGAAGTACCAACAAAGGCTTCAAAAACGATTTCAGATCATTCCTTGTCCCAATCAAAAATAGCATTCAAAGCCAACAACTCATTTGATTTAAAATTCCAAAACAAAAAAGGAGAGGTGCTTCTGATTTCAGTATCAAATCCAACTGCTAGAATTGAGATCAATCGTTCAAATTCAGGAGTAGTGGATTTTTCAGAGCAGTTCTTTTCTGTCATGGAGGCTGATTTTATGAATCAAACTCAAAATGAATTTGAACTCTTTATCGATAAGTCCTCTCTGGAACTCTTTATTAATAAAGGAGCGCGAGTTATGACTCTTCGAGTCTTTAATACAGAAGATTTTGAGTCCCTTGAATTTGAAAATACTTCTGATTCAGTTCTAGAGGTAAATGCCTTGAGTATTAGTCCTATTCAAGGAATCTGGAATTAAAGTTGTCCTTTAATTTTCAGGAGTTCTTCCTTGATATGTTCTAATTTTTGAATGATATCTAGGGTAGATAATTGATTAGATTTCTCTAACTGCAATTGTTTTTTAGCTCCCTCTAGAGTAAAGCCCCGCTCTTTAACCAAATGATAGATGCGTTTAAGATATTCGATATCAGTTGGGGTAAATTTTCGATTGCCCTTAGCATTTTTTTTAGGCTTAAGGACCTCAAAATTTTGTTCCCAAAAACGAATAGTTGAGGTGTTGAGATCAAAAGCTTTTGCAACTTCCCCAATGCTGTAGTAACGCTTTTCAGGTAAGTGATGCATTAGTCTAGGGATTGATTTTCTTGACTTGCAGAACGCAATAAGATTTGGAATTCTTCTGGAGAAAGATTTCCGTAATAGAAGTTAATTGGATTGATGCGTACCCGATCTTTCCATACCTCATAATGAAGGTGAGGTGCTTGTGATCTTCCTGTAGACCCCACAAATCCAATGATATCACCACGTTTTACTTGTTGCCCTCTTCTCACATTGTACTCCGACATATGGGCATAGATAGTAGTGTATCCAAACCCATGGTCGATACGAACGTGTTTTCCAAACCCTGATGCTCTATTGTCAGCTCGAATGACCTTTCCGTTTCCTGTAGCATATATTGGGGTGCCTTTAGGAGCAGAGAAATCCATTCCCCAGTGCCGTTTTCTCACCTTGGTAAAAGGATCAGAGCGCCAACCATAACCAGAGGCCATTCGTTTGAGGTTTTCATTAGCTACGGGTTGAATCGCAGGAATAGCGGCCAGTAATTCTTCTCTGTCCACTGCTAATTTTGCAATTTCATCAAGCGATTTTGATTGAACTACCAATTGTTTTTGGATGATGTCCATGCGTTTAGCTGTAGTGATGATTAAATCTGAATTTTGATATCCTTCTAAATTTTGATACCGATTGAGTCCTCCAAAACCAGCTCTACGTTGTTCTTCGGGAATTGGATTTGCTTCAAAATAAATTCTATAGATGCTGTTATCGCGTTCTTCAATATTAGCAAGCACCTTTTCAATCTGATTCATTTTCTTATTCAGGAGTTCGTACTGAAGACTAAAATTTTTAACTTCTCGTTCTAGAGAAAGTTCTCTTGGAGTAGTAATAATAGAGGTGTTAAGCAGGAGAATAAGACCTATAAAACCTACAAGAACACTGGAAATGATAAACAAAAATACCCGACTAATTTTTTTAGAAGTTTTTTCCTCGATCTTCTTGTAAGAAAGAGTCTCAGCGTCGTAATAATATTTTACTTTAGACATCTCTAGAAATTGTACTATTTTTGTGCTCGATTGTTAATACAAATATAGTGTTTTAACAGAATCCAAGATATTAAAAAGAATGAAGAAAGCAGTCCTTTGTTGAAATTGGCTGATAAATAACTAGAACTGATGAAGTCTCAAGAGGTAAGAACAAAATTTTTAAATTTTTTTAAGGAACGGGAACATAAAATTGTTCCGTCAGCTCCAATGGTCCTAAAGGATGATCCTACGCTCATGTTTACCAATGCAGGTATGAATCAATTCAAAGCCTTTTTTTTAGGGACTTCTCACCCAAGTTCACAACGAGTAGTGGATACTCAAAAATGTCTTCGCGTTAGTGGAAAGCATAATGATTTAGAAGAGGTGGGTAAGGACACTTACCACCATACGATGTTTGAAATGTTAGGAAACTGGAGTTTTGGACTTCAACAAGAAGGAGGAAACGGTTACTTTAAAAAAGAAGCTATTGCCTGGGCTTGGGAATTCTTGACCGATGTTTGTGGCGTTGACAAAGATAGTATGTATGTTACGGTATTTGAAGGTTCCAATGATGCCGATTCGTTAGAAGAAGATAAAGAAGCTAAAGAATTTTGGAAAGCCATTGTTCCTGAATCTCAAATACTCTACGGAGATAAGAAAGATAACTTCTGGGAGATGGGAGATCAAGGTCCCTGTGGTCCTTGTTCTGAAATTCATGTAGATATTAGATCAAAAGAAGAAAAGGCAAAAGTATCAGGAGCTGCTTTGGTGAATAAGGATCACCCACAAGTGATTGAAATATGGAACTTAGTTTTTATTCAATTTAATAGAAAAGCTGATGGTCGATTAGAAAAGCTTCCTGCAGTTCATGTTGATACGGGTATGGGTTTTGAGCGTCTGTGTATGGTATTACAAGGAGTTCAATCCAATTATGATACCGATGTATTTAAGCCACTGATTGGTGCATTAGAAAAAATCACTACGACAACCTATGGAACTAATGAGGAGACTGATATTGCTATTCGAGTGATAGCAGATCACATCAGAGCGATCGCATTTTCTATTGCAGATGGTCAGCTCCCCTCTAATACAGGAGCTGGTTATGTTATTCGAAGAATTCTACGACGTGCTGTACGTTATGGATTTACCTTCTTAGGTGCGAAACAACCTTTTATGTATCAGTTGGTCGAAGTTTTAGTGGCTCAAATGGGTGATGCCTTTGTGGAGCTAGAAGCTCAAAAAGAACTGATTGAAAAAGTGATTAAGGAAGAGGAACAATCCTTTTTAACTACCCTTGATCAAGGATTGGGACTTTTAGATCAACTGATGAAATCAGCTACCAATAAGACCCTAACGGGGGACAAAGCCTTTGAGCTCTATGATACTTTTGGGTTCCCTATAGATTTAACGGCATTAATTCTTTCTGAAAATGGTTTTGAATTGGATCAGCAAGGATTTGATACTGCGATGAAAGCGCAGAAAGATCGTTCCAGAAAAGCCTCAGAGGTTTCTAAAGAGGACTGGGTGGTACTCTTTGAAGATAAGGATCAAGAATTTGTCGGTTATGACTACTTAGAAGCCGATGTTAAAATTGCAAAGTATCGAAAAATAACTTCTAAAAAGGAGGGAGATTTATACCAATTGGTATTTAATTTAACACCATTTTATGCTGAAGGTGGTGGCCAGGTAGGAGATCAAGGATATTTAGAGTCTGAGACTGGAGAAGTCATTCCCATCATCGATACCAAGAGAGAGAATGATGAAATCGTTCACTTTACCAAAAAATTACCCGAATACCTTGATGCTAGTTTTAATGCTGTGGTCGATGAAACGGCTCGTTTACAAACAGCAAAAAACCATACAGCGACCCATCTGTTACATCAAGCCTTACGCTCAGTATTAGGAACCCATGTGGAACAAAAGGGTTCAGCGGTTCAAGCTAAGAACCTTCGTTTTGATTTTTCACATTTTTCTAAGGTGACTGACGAAGAATTAGCACGTGTAGAGGAATTTGTAAATGCTAAAATTCAAGAAGGAATTTCTCTTGAAGAGGGCAGAAATATCCCAATTGCAGAAGCGAAGAGTCAAGGAGCTATGGCCTTATTTGGAGAAAAGTACGGTGACGCCGTACGTACGATTCGATTTGGAACATCCATCGAACTTTGTGGTGGGACCCATGTTCAAAACACCGCTGATTTGTGGAGTTTTAAAATCAGTTCAGAATCTGCAGTTGCTGCAGGAATAAGACGTATTGAAGCCATAACAGGGGATGCGGTAAGAGCGTACTACAATGAAAATTTAAGTCTTCTCGAAGGGGTTAAAGCACTTTTGGGGAATCAAAAAGACATCGTAGCTACAGTTGGTCAACTGCAATTAGAAAATCAAGAGCTTAAAAAACAAATTGAAAGCTTTAAAAAACAACAGGCCTTATCAGTAGCTGCAGATTTAGAAGCCGCTTTTGAAACGATTAATGGAGTTCAATTTTTAGCAAAAGAGTTGGATTTAGATGCGACCTCGATCAAAGATTTATCCTTTAAACTAGGAGCGACTAAAAAAGATGCTTTTATGATTTTTGGAGCAAACACTAATGGTAAAGCGTTATTGAGTTGTTATATCTCTAAGGAATTAGTCGATGCAAAGGGACTCAATGCCGGTACTATCGTTAGAGAACTTGGAACGTTTATTCAAGGAGGAGGGGGAGGTCAAGCCTTCTTTGCAACTGCAGGAGGTAAAAATCCTGAAGGTATTAAACAGGCTTTGGAACAGGCGGTGAGTTACATTAAGTAATGAAGCTTAAAACTGAAATAAAACCCCAAAAATCAAAGAGCACCATTGATTATTATTCCAGGCTGCTTTTAGTAGGTTCTTGTTTTAGTGATACTATTGCCAATAAACTGAAATCACATCGCTTTGATGTGATATCAAATCCTTTTGGGATTAGCTATAACCCTAGTTCCATCTTTTATCAATTAACGCGTGCTATTGACCAACAACTGTTTGTTAAGGAGGAATTTTTTTTAGATGACGATTTATGGCATCATTATGAGTTGCATTCTTCCTGGAGTTCTACTGATCTTGTTCAGCT
>Ga0181606_10004185_pt1 | contig 12064 bp, 11 predicted proteins | sample 041ome_10_FD_132994 | JGI IMG/M metagenome (GOLD analysis project Ga0181606, IMG submission 132994) | Coastal salt marsh microbial communities from the Groves Creek Marsh, Skidaway Island, Georgia - 041412US metaG (megahit assembly) | ecosystem: Environmental > Aquatic > Marine > Intertidal... | reverse complement strand
GTGAACCCAAAATGGCATTTGCGAAGTGTAAAAATGTGGAATTTGGAGGCTGCAAACGCCGATATTCTCACTATGGCATATCTCGCCATTGATGCAGGTCGAACCTTTAAAAGCGGTGGCCAAAAGTTTGTGGTCCACCTATGCCGCGACGATTGAGTAGGGTAGGAATTGAGGCCTGCTGAATAGGCCCGTGCTGATTTGGGACGGTAAGCGCCGCGTCGACAAAAACGTCAGTCCGAGCGCGTTAACCCAGCTCGCACTGACTCTCAACCGGTCAGGGTCTGCATATGGGAGCCGCGATCAACTGGCTCTGGGTTTCAGCCATCCACGCGTCTCGCCACCAGATCCTCGACGACTGAAGGGTCAGCCAGCGTCGATGTATCTCCCAGGCTATTTAGCTCGTTTTCGGCGATTTTACGCAAAATTCGCCGCATGATCTTGCCAGATCGCGTCTTGGGCAGCCCGGGCGCCCACTGGATGATATCGGGTTTGGCGATCGGGCCAATTTCTCTTACGCACAACGCGATCAATTCCCGACGGAGTGCATCGCTGTCTTCGACACCGGCCATAGGTGTGACATAGGCATAAATACCCTGGCCCTTGATGTCATGCGGAAAGCCCACCACTGCCGCTTCGGCAATATCTTCATGGAGTACCAATGCGCTTTCCACCTCTGCCGTGCCCATGCGATGACCCGACACGTTGAGCACATCGTCCACGCGGCCCGTGATGCGCAGATAGCCGTCCTCATCTCGCAAAGCGCCATCACCCGTGAAGTAGTAGCCCGGATAGGTGGTGAAATAGGTGTCGATCATCCGCTGGTGGTCGCCAAACACGGTGCGGATCTGCGCCGGCCAAGATCGTTTAATGACAAGGTAGCCTGACCCGGCCCCCTCAACTTCTTTCCCCTGCTCGTCGAGCAGAGCGGGTTCCACGCCGAAAAACGGGAAGCTGGCAAAACCCGGTTTCAACGCATGAGCGCCGGGCAGCGGCGTGATCATGACGCCGCCCGTTTCAGTTTGCCACCAGGTATCGACAATGGGGCAGCGGCCGTCCCCGACGACCCGGTGATACCACTCCCACGCCTCAGGGTTGATGGGCTCTCCAACCGAACCAATGATGCGCAGTGAGCTGCGATCGTGGGCGGTGACCAACTCGTCTCCAAGGCCCAAGAGCGCTCTGATGGCGGTGGGTGCGGTAAAGAACAGATTGACTCGGTGTTTGGCAATGACCTGCCAAAAGCGATCGCCGGCAGGGTAGGTCGGTACGCCCTCGAACATGAGTGTCCGAGCGCCGATGGCCAGCGGGCCGTAGACAATGTAGGTGTGTCCCGTTACCCAGCCTACGTCGGCGGTACACCAGTAGGTTTCACCTTCGCGATAGTCGAATACGTATTTCATTGACATTGCGGCCTGTAACAAATAGCCGCCTGTTGTGTGGAGTACACCCTTTGGCTTGCCGGTTGAGCCGGAGGTATAGAGAATGAAAAGCGGGTCCTCGCTGTCCATCCACTCAGGCTCACAGTCGTCACTGACAGACGCAGCGGCTTCGTGGTACCACAGGTCGCGACCGTCCACCCATTCGATGTCGCTACCGGTCCGTCGGATCACGACGACGCTGTCAACGCACTCCACCTGCTGTAGCGCTGCGTCCACATTACTCTTGAGGGGGACCGTCTTACCGCCGCGCACGCCCTCATCTGCTGTAATAACCAATTGGCACGTCGCATCGTTGATGCGATCTTTAAGGGCTTCTGGTGAGAATCCCCCAAAAACAACGGAGTGGATGGCACCAATCCGGGCACAGGCGAGCATGGCAAAGGCCGCCTCAGGAATCATTGGCATATAAATGCACACCCGGTCGCCCTTACCGACCCCGCGGCTGCGGAGCACATTCGCGAAGCGGCAAACCTGCGATTTCAATTCCTGATAAGTAAAGGATTGACTGTCTGAAGGATCGTCCCCCTCCCAGATAATGGCTGTGTCATTGGCGCGTTGGGGCAAATGACGATCGATACAGTTGACCGAGACATTGAGCTTGGCGTTGACAAACCAACGTGCGGTACCGGTATTGAGGTCAGACTCAGTCACCGTCGTCCAGGGTTCGCGCCAGTCGAGCATTTCAGCTTGCTCCGACCAGAACGCGTCGGAGTCTTCCAGCGACTGCTGGTAGAGGGTTTGGTAACGCTCCGGGGAGACGTGAGCATCGGCGAAGCCGGCCGGCACGGGATAAGTGGTGGTCTCAGTCATGGGATGATTCCAATCTCGCAGGTACGCGATGTTAAGTGACGGGCTGAACTGCAACAACCGTGTTGCTGTCTTCTTGATCATAGATCGCGCTGCGCTGTGACAGTGTCGGCCGAGAGAGCCGCGGGCTATGATGGTCAGCAACGCACTGCCATCTGACCTCGGGAGCACACAATGGAACAGCCGGATACCAGCGCCGTCCGAGAAATCTATTGGCGGGAGAACCGCCGCTGGATGCTCATCTTGGGGGTAATCTGGTTCACAGTGAGTCTCGGTTGCGGCGTGCTCTGGGTAGAGCCCCTCAACCAGATTCAAATAGGCGGCTTCAAGCTGGGATTCTGGTTTGCCCAGCAGGGCGCGATTTACACGTTTATCGTGCTGATCTTTGTTTATGCGGGGGTGATGGCGCGTTTGGAGAAGCGCTTGGGTCTTGAGGAGACTGAGGTATGACTCTCACCGAGACCACCTACTGGATTGTAGGCGCCTCGTTCCTGCTCTACATCCTGATAGCAATCCGATCGCGAGCAGGCACGACACAGGAATTTTATGTCGCCGGCAAGGGCATCCACCCGGTCGCCAATGGGATGGCCACGGCCGCCGACTGGATGTCAGCGGCGTCGTTCATTTCCATGGCGGGACTGATTGGTTTGTCCTACAACGGGTACGGTGGTTCGGTGTTTCTGATGGGTTGGACGGGTGGCTACGTCATTTTGGCCATGCTCATCGCGCCCTATCTGAGAAAGTATGGCAAGTTCACCGTGCCCGAATTCATCGGTGACCGTTATTACTCTGACACTGCGCGCGTCGTCGCAGTGATCTGCCTGATTATCTGCTCGGTGACCTATGTGATTGGTCAGATGAAAGGCATTGGCGTTGCCTTTTCGCGCTTTCTGGAAACTGATTACGAGACCGGGTTGTTCTCGGGCATGGTGATTGTTTTTTTCTACGCAGTATTGGGCGGTATGAAGGGCATTACCTACACGCAGATTGCCCAGTTCTGCGTGCTCATTTTTGCCTACACCGTGCCAGCTATTTTTATCAGTCTACAGTTAACGGGTCAGCCGATACCGCAGCTAGGTCTCGGGTCCACCCTCGCTGATGGCAGCTATCTACTTGAGAAGCTGGACCGCACGCTGCTCGATCTTGGCTTTCAGGAGTACACAACCTCTGTGCGTGGGAGCACGCTGAATATGGCGGCCTTCACAGCTTCTCTCATGATTGGTACCGCCGGATTGCCCCACGTCATCATCCGTTTCTTCACTGTGCCCACCGTGCGAGCTGCCAGAACGTCTGCGGGTTGGGCGCTGGTCTTCATCGCTATTCTCTACACCACGGCGCCGGCCGTGGCAGCCATGGCGAGACTCAATATTATCCAGACGCTCGAGCCGCAGCCCGGAAAGCATCTTGCTATCGAGGAACGCCCGACCTGGTTCAAGAACTGGGAGCAGACGGGGTTATTGGGCATTGAGGATAAAAATGCTGATGGCCGTATCCAGTACTCCGCAGATCCTGAACAAAACGAGTTGGTGACCTTGGACAACGACATTTTGGTACTGGCTAATCCGGAGATTGCCAATTTACCGAACTGGGTCATCGCGTTGGTGGCCGCCGGCGGGCTCGCGGCGGCGCTGTCGACGGCCGCGGGGCTGTTGCTCGCCATCTCTTCGGCTATCTCACATGATCTGCTCAAGCGCACGCTGATGCCCGATATTTCTGAGCGACAGGAGTTGATGGCGTCCCGATTGGCCATGGCCGCAGCTGTTTTGGGGGCGGGCTACCTTGGATTGAACCCTCCGGGGTTCGCAGCCGGGACCGTCGCACTTGCCTTTGGCCTTGCCGCTGCTTCTCTTTTTCCTGCGCTGTTTCTGGGTATTTTCTCAAAGAGGGTGAGCCGGGAGGGTGCCATTGCCGGAATGCTTGCGGGTATTGGCGTCACGCTGGCCTACGTTTTTCAGCACAAGGGGTTGATGTTCATACCGGGCACCAGTTTTCTGGGTGATCTACCGCCTAACTGGTTCTTTGGTATTGAGCCCAACGCGTTTGGTGTTGTGGGTGCGGCGGTGAATTTTGCAGTCACCCTGACTGTCACACGTTTGACACCGTCTCCGCCCGAGTCAGTGCAGCAATTGGTTGACGATATTCGAGTGCCGGCGGTGTCGCGTGAGGGCTAAGTGGCCGCGATCTGGATGTTATCGATGAGACGCGTTTTCCCCAGCCGCGCCGCGACGAACAGGGCGCAGTCCTCGGTAATGCGGTCAAGTAACCGCAGATCTGCCAAGGCACGCGGCTCGAGGTAATCCACGTCGAAGCCAGCCTGCTCGAGTGCGGTCCTCGCGGGCGTCAGCACTGACGCCACGTCAGCCGAGCGATCGGCTTGCAGTTGGCTGGCGCAATCTCGCAACGTTTGCCAAAGCAAGGGGGCGGTCGCGCGCTCTTCTTCGGATAGATATTGATTGCGTGAGCTGAGCGCTAATCCATTCTCTGCGCGCTGGGTCGCCCCGCTCTGAATATCGATCTGCAGTCCAAGGTCTCGAACCATTTTTTTGATGATCAACAGCTGCTGAAGATCTTTCTCACCGAAGATGGCGATGTCGGGGCGGACCAGTTCGAGCAACTTATAGACCACGGTACAGACGCCGTCGAAATGACCGGGTCGGTTTTTGCCGCAGAGCCCGTCTCCAAGGCCCGGGACATGGATCGCGGTGTGCGCCTTGCTGCCATAGGGATAGATGTCCGCCTCGCGGGGGGTGAACACCACGTCGGCGCCAATCTTATCCAGCGCTGACAAGTCGGCATCGAGGGTCCTTGGATAGGTATCGAGATCCTCATCCACAGCAAATTGCATGGGGTTCACAAAGATTGAGACCACGACCTTGGCGCCGGTTTCGAGCGCTTGAGTTACCAGTGCGAGGTGGCCCGCGTGCAGATTGCCCATCGTCGGTACAAATGCGACTCGCTCAGCATGCGCCCGAAGCGGGTCGAGGTAATGTCTGAGTGCGGTGGGGTCCCGGGCAACGATCATGGCAGATGGCTATGAGTAGGTGTGCTCGTCCCTCGGATATTCACCGGATTTGACCGCGCCGACAAAAGCCTTGAGCGCGGCCTGAATTGACGGAGCACCATCCATGAAATTTTGCACGAACTTAGGCGCCGATTCTGTTATGCCCAGCATGTCGTGCAGGACCAGAACTTGCGCGTCGGTGCCCCTGCCAGCACCAATGCCAATCACTGGAATATCGAGTTTTGAGGAGATATCCGCTGCCAACTCGGCGGGTATGCACTCGAGCACCAGCAGGCTTGCCCCGGCATCTTGGATCTCCACCGCGTCGGCCAGAATCGATTTGGCCTCTTTTGGCGTGCGGCCTTGCACGCGGTAGCCGCCAAAAACGTTCACCGACTGCGGCGTCAGACCAAGGTGTGCGCAGACGGGAACACCCCGCTCAACCAGACGGTGAATGCTATCGCTAAGCCATGTACCGCCCTCGAGCTTCACCATTTGCGCCCCGGCCTGCATCAGCCGGGTACTGGCATGCAACGTGTCGTCAGAGTTCGAGAAGCTCATGAACGGCAAATCGGCCACAATCAGTGAATGGGGTCTGGCTCGCGCCACACACTCCGTGTGGTACGTCATAGCGTCGAGCGATACGGGGATAGTGGTCTCATGCCCCTGCAACACCATACCCAATGAGTCACCCACCAGTATGGTCTCTGCGCCCGCCTCGCTGGCAAGGCGGGCAAAAGTCGCGTCATAAGCCGTGATCATCACGAATTTGTCACCCGACGCTTTCATGGCGTCCAGAGTGCTAATGGTGATGCGCTTGTTCATTGTATCGACTCCCGACGGGTAGCGGCTGCGAGATGATCAGCCAAAGAAAGTGGGATTGAAATAATGGCGGCCTTTCTTGATGTTCAGCATGTAATCCACCAGCTGCTCATAGTCCCTATCGCCTTGGGCCAAATCCATTTCGTTGGCGTTTACGATCAGCAGGGGCGCGGCATCGTAGTAAAGAAAGAACTCGCTGTATACCTCGTTGAGTTGCTCTAGGTACTGTCTGTCAATGAGGCGCTCGGCATCGATACCTCGGCGCTCAATGCGCTCCAAAAGTCGATCAGGACTGGCTTGAAGGTAAATGACCAGGTCGGGTGCCGGTGCGTCAACGCGCATTTTTTCGAAGACCTTCTGGTACAGCACGTACTCATCGGGCTCGAGGTTGACCCGGGCAAAGAGAGGATCTTTCTCCAGCACAAAGTCTGCAACCCGCGCCTGACCAAACAACTCGCGTTGCTTTAATTCGGTGATTTTCTGTACCCGCTGAAAGAGAAAAAACAGCTGAGTCGCCAGGGCAGTTTGCTGTCGATTTTGGTAAAAGCGCTCCAGAAAAGGATTGAGCTCGGCTTCTTCGAGCAGCAGATCATGGTCGAAGGTATCTGCGATACGGCGGGCTAGGGTGGTTTTGCCCACCCCAATGGGACCCTCGACAGCGATATAGCCCGGTATTGCCCTGCCGCGTAGAGAAATACCAGATGAGGCTGTCTGCTCCGGCAAGCTGATCTCTCCTGCGTCAGTCAACATCCGGGAAACTCGCACAATACGCGAATCTTTTGGTCTGCGCATTGTGCCTGTAGCTGTCCCAGCGCGCCCTTTCCGGGTAGCTCAAACTGCGCTCCCAAAAGCTCGATGAGGGGGTCGAGCACGAAGCGCCGCTCATGAGCCCTGGGGTGCGGTATGACCAGTGAGTCGGTGTGCATTTTCAGATCGTCATAGATCAGCAGATCCAGATCAATACACCGTTCCCCCCACTTTCTTTTACGTTGACGCCCCATGGCGTCCTCGGTTGCAAGCAATAACCCCAGTAGCGCATCGGGCGCTAATGAGGTGGCGAGCGTTATCGCCGCGTTGAAAAAATCCGGTTGGTCTTGCGGGCCATGAGGAGGTGAAACGTAAATGCTGGAGGTGGCAGTGATGGCGAGGTCAGAATGCTGTGCGAGGTTACCGTGAGCGGTCGTGAGCTGCTCTAAAGGGTCACTGATGTTGGCACCCAGCCCGACTATGACCCGATTCATGGGTTGCGAGGCCTGCGACGGGGCCGTGGCCCACGCCTTGGTGCATCGTCCCGTCGCTGGCGCGCACTACCCACCAGCTCCGGGTGTTGTTTTTGCGCCGCGACCCAAAAGTGACTGCATTGGTTATCCAAGTCATGGGTTTCCTCGCGAAGCAAACGGAGGTCGAAAGCCGCACGGAACCACCGATGCGCAATCAAATCCTTCACTTTTTTGGGTTGCATCCGCTCAAGTCTGGGCTGCAGATCCCAGATATCCCTCATGGCTAGCGAGAACCGCTTGGGAATAGCGAGGTACTGGCAAGCCGCCGCAACGATTTGCTGGCCGGCGCTGTGCATCGCGGGAATGGGCGACTCACCCCGATCAGAAAGCTGGCGGGCGGACCGTTCAGTTGCCGGCCAATAAAGCGCTGCCAGCAGAAAGGCGGGGGTCACAGGGCGTTCGTCGGCAACACGTTGGTCGGTATTACTGAGGGCGAGCATTCTTAGGGAGCTCCCACGTTGAATATCCAAAGCATCAGTAACGTCCTCTCCCATCAGTTGGGTGATCAGTCCAAATTGATGCAGCAGCGAAAAAGTCGGTGCGGAGCATCCATTCATGAAGAGCTTTAACCATTCATCGAATAGTCTTGCTGGCGGGATGTCCCGTAATAAATGCCCATGCTCAGCAATGGCCGCGGCAGTGTCCGCGGCCAGCTTAAACTGCAATCGAGCGCCAAACCTGAGTACACGCAGCATACGCACCGGGTCCTCTCGATAGCGGTCTGCTGGATCGCCGATGATTCGGATGCTGCGGTCGGCAACATCGGCGCAGCCACCAAGATGGTCGATCAGTTGGTGCGTTGAAGTGTCGTAATACAGCGCGTTGATGGTAAGGTCGCGCCGCAGCGCGTCTTCTTTAAGCGTTCCATAAACGTTGTCTCGGAGAAGTCGCCCGGATTGACTTGCCTGAGCGGCTTGGCCAGAGGGATTGGCCTCGTGACCGCGTCGAAACGTGGTGACCTCGATAATTTCCCGACCCGCGCGAACGTGTACAATTTGAAAACGCTTGCCGATAATTCTGGCGTTGCGGAAGCACTGTTTTATCTGCTCTGGTGTGGCATCCGTGGCGACGTCAAAATCTTTGGGCCGATTGCCGAGCAGGAGATCGCGAATGGCTCCGCCCACCACATAGGCCTCATAGCCGTGTGCTTGCAGTCTCTCGACGACTTGCAGTGCGCCTGGCGAAAAATCCTCGCCGGCGAAACGTGTCTTTTGCAGTGCCTCAGTCAAAATTGGGCTACCCGCTGCGTCAGCAGAAAAGCGGTGCTAAGCCGGGCAAATATGGGAAGTAATTGAGGGGCCGAAAAAAAAGGCGCTCCATAACGAAACATGGGGAAGTCGCCTTCCCCACCCAGGTCCGTTATGACATCGTTTTTCTTATTGGGCCATTTTTTGTTATTTCGGCTCTGCGTAAAGCACAGCAGGGCACATGCCACTTCGTAAAAAACCTTTAAAAACATTCAGTTGTCCAGTTTTTGACCGGTTTTGTCGATTCTGCGCCCGGCATAGTGTTACAGATTTGCACTGCAGTGTTACAGATTTTCACTTTTTTATCAGCTCTCAGGCTCGCTTCTGCTTTTGCCGCGGGAGGCCAAATCGCTGCCTTCGTTCCCACAGGCATTTCCTACTGATGCCGAGTTTTTGTGCCAATTCAGTCTCGTTCATCGCGTCCTGATGCTCCAGCACAAATCGCTGAAAGTAGTCTTCCAGCGACAGTTCCTCTTCGGAGTCGGGGGCGCCAGCGGATGCGCTGGGCTGAGTCGCCTCTGTGGGATTCCCTTTTTTGATGGCAGGAGGTGCAGCAGCGGCCGACAGACTCAACTGCAGGGTTGGCCCAGTCGACATGACCAGCGCTCGCTCGATCACATTTTGCAGTTCCCTAACGTTGCCCGGCCAATGGTGCTGTGTCACGAGTGTCTGACTGGTCTTTGATAAAGGTTTTGCCGGGGTGCCAAGTTTGTGTGCCTGTTGTTGGATGAACCAGTTGGCCATGGCGAGCACGTCGTCGCCCCGCTCGCGCAGCGGCGGAATATCCAGTCTCAGTACATCGATGCGGTAAAAGAGATCCTGTCGAAACTCGTTTCTGCTGGCGAGTGCGCCAAGGTCGCGGTGGGTGGCACAGATCAGGCGCACATCCACTTTCTTGCTGGTTACCGAGCCGATGCGACGAATCTCACCTTCCTGCATAAAGCGGAGAAGCCGCGCCTGGGCCGCCAGCGGCAGTTCGCCAATTTCGTCCAGGAACAATGTGCCGCCGTCTGCGGCTTCGATGAGGCCTACGCGATTGCTGGTGGCGCCCGTAAAGGCGCCTTTCTCATAACCGAACAACTCTGATTCGACCAGCGTATCCGGAATAGCGGCGCAGTTAACAGTGATTACAGGACGGTCGGCTCTGGCGCCAATGCGGTGAACCTCTCTCGCTGCCAGTTCTTTACCGGTTCCCGTTTCGCCGACAATCAGAACGGTAGAGTCGGTTCGGGCGACGCGCTCAATCTGATCTTGCAGCGCCTGCATCGCTGCACAGGAGTCGCTAACGTAATGCGGTTGTGCGCGATCGCCCGAAGCTAGCTGCGATTGCTGATGACAGAGATCATGCAGCCAAACTGCAATGTCGGCCGGGGGTGCTGTGCGATCGAATACGTCTATAGCTCCCGCCTTAGCGGCCTGCATGATTTGCCGGGTATCGTAATTGGGGAGTAAAGCCGCCACGGGTGCAGGCCAAACACACCTGCTGAGCTGGGCCAAATGGCTTGCCAGAGGGTGCTGGCCCAACACCACGACATCGGCATTGGGACGCCAACTGCTGATGTCCGCAATTCCCGGCGGGTCGGCGCTGTCCAACTGAACGCCCAGACCGATTAAATGCTGGCTGAGCGCATCGCGAAAATCGGACTCGTTCTCTATGAAATGTACTCGCATAAAACCTCGGCGATGGCCTTGACTCGAGACAGAGTGAAACGTTACCGCACTCATGTCACTGTGCGAGTGAAAAAGTAACACATTGTGTCAACGAGCGAGTTACGTGTGTAGGGTCCAGTGCTCTATTGCGTAGTCCAGTATCTCGCCGTTCTCGCGCGCCGAACTGGGCGGAGCGGGCTGATGAAGATGCGTTAAACAGTCGCGCAGATTGTCTGGGGTGCGCGAGAGATCCAATTCAGGCGCTCCGTTTTGCTTACTGAGCTTGTTGCCGTCGCTGTCATGCATCACCGTGATATGACCGTAACAGGGTGATGTCTGACCTAGCAGCTGCATCAACCAGCGTTGCCGGTGGGTTGAGTCCAGAAGGTCGGCGCCTCGCACGATATGGGTGAAGTGCGGCTGAGCATCATCTACTGCTGCAGCTAGCTGATAAGCAAATAATCCGTCGCGGCGTCTGACAATGAAATCGGCGACGGCTGTTTCGGGGGTGACGGGCTGCATGCCCTGAAATCGGTCCGCAAACCCTGCCAGCTGGGCACCATCAAACCTCACCCGTAAGCTGTGCGGCTCGTCATCAGAAGTAGCGTGTTGTTCGCAGCGCTGGCCGCAGGTGCCCTGGTCGCTGAGGGTTGATCGCGTGCACCGACAGCGAAACAGCGCCCCCGTTTCTGCCAACTGCTGAAGCGCTCGGTGATAAGCATCACTTGACTGTGATTGATACCGCACAGGGCCATCCCAATGTAGGCCATGTGCTGACAATGCCCCGATAATCAGGCCAACGCTTCCTGCCACCGCTCTTGGGGGGTCAATATCGTCAATGCGCAGCACCCACGCACCGCCGGCGTGCCGGGCATCCAAAAAGCTTGCAAGGGCAGCGACTAATGAGCCTGCATGAAGCGGGCCGGTGGGCGAGGGCGCGAAACGCCCTCGATAAGGTGTGATGTCAGAGGCGGTCAGGGAGGTGCTCAACCCAGCTCCTGGCGCTCCTTAATCTCGGCGAGCGTTTTACAGTCGATACAGAGCGTGGCGGTGGGCCGCGCTTCGAGACGCTGGATGCCGATTTCGATCCCGCAGGCGTCGCAGTATCCATAGTCGTCGTTCTTTAGGCGATCGAGCGTGGAGTCGATTTTTTTGATCAGCTTGCGTTCGCGATCGCGCGTGCGGAGCTCAAGGCTAAACTCCTCTTCTTGTGTGGCACGGTCCGCGGGGTCAGGGAAGTTAGCGGCCTCATCCTTCATATGCGAGACGGTGCGCGTTACTTCATCGACCAACTCCCCACGCCAATTCAACAAGATGCCGCGGAAGTGCTCGAGTTGCTCGTCGTTCATGTAGCTCTCGCCGCGCCCCGGTTTGTAAGGCTTGAAGTCATCAAACTTCTGAATTTGCCCAACGGCTCGGGCGAGTTTTGCAGGCGACTTTTTGGTTGCTGATTTTTTGGCAGGTGCTGTCTTCGTTACCGCTTTCTTTACGGGCGCTTTTTTGGCAGATGCTTTTTTGGCAGGTGCCTTCTTGACTGCCGCTTTTTTCACGGGCGCTTTTTTGGCAGGCGCTTTTTTCGCAGGCGCCTTCTTGACTGCCGTTTTTTTCACGGGCGCCTTCTTCGCAGTGGCTTTCTTTGCGGGTGCTTTCTTGGCTGCCGTTTTTTTCACGGGTGCTTTCTTGGCTGCCGTTTTTTTCACGGGCGCTTTCTTGGCTGCCGTTTTTTTCACGGGCGCTTTTTTGGCTGCCGTTTTTTTCACGGGCGCTTTTTTGGCAGCGGTTTTCTTAGCCGGTGCTTTTTTACTGGCTGCTTTCTTT
>Ga0181606_10004184_pt1 | contig 12064 bp, 4 predicted proteins | sample 041ome_10_FD_132994 | JGI IMG/M metagenome (GOLD analysis project Ga0181606, IMG submission 132994) | Coastal salt marsh microbial communities from the Groves Creek Marsh, Skidaway Island, Georgia - 041412US metaG (megahit assembly) | ecosystem: Environmental > Aquatic > Marine > Intertidal zone... | reverse complement strand
AGCGCTTGACTGGCAGTCAAGAGGTCGTGGGTTCGAATCCCATCTTCTCCACAAAATAAAACAAACCCTAACCACTAAATATCAAGCAGTTGGTGCGTGGGTAATAACATGAATCGCAAGCCGAAGGATTTCGACAAGGCGAGCATCTTTGGAGGAGCTACCTTGCTCACCCCGGCCCAGAGCCCGGCTTGGGGCGTGCCGTGCATCAGCCCGCAAGGAGGAAATTAATAAGTTACGTTAGTAATGGCGGAGCATCATCCGTCTTGAAATAGAGCCCTTTGCAGGAATGCAAGGGGCTTTTTTGTGGCTCATTTGAGATAAAATTTAAGGGTATGTGTCGCGCAAACTTCTAATTTCAATGGAATTCTTAAAGTTTTGAAAGTTTGTGTTTCTACCATGCGGAATTCGAATGGTTTTAGACGAGCCGGGCAGAAGATCGAAGTAATTGTCGGAAAAATTTAGAGGTGAATTAGCGAAAACAAATACGGATTTCGCGAATTTATCGGAGGAGATCGTTAAAAGATAGTCGTCGTGATCAACCTCTACGGTAAAATCGATTTTTGCTTCGGGCAATAATAGGTCCTTTTGGCGGGCAAAGTATATATATTTTTCGGCTAATACCCGTTGATTTTCACCTTTAAAGGTTGCGCGAAGTAAGGATTCATTAAAATTGATTTTGCTCGATAATTCACCGAGATTAATTGCGAAATAAACGTTGGATTGATTAGCTAAAACCCGGATTGAATCCCGCCAGGAATCGGTTTGGTTTCCCTCGAAATCCATTAGCGACAGTTCCAATAGTCCCTCGGCGTGTTGGAGCGAGTCCGAAACCACGTAGATGTTCAATGTGGAGCCCACAATTTCAGAGGATATAATTAGGGTTTCAAAGGATTTCTTTGCGGCGTAATGAAGAGCCTTCCATTTGCCATAATAATCTATGCTAGACCAAGACGCAACTGGCCAGCAGTCATTTAATTGCCAATAGAGTGTCCCCATACACCGATGACGGTTTCTTCGATGTGCGGCTATACCTGTTTCCACACCGTAGGCTTGGAGAAGTTGACTTACATATAAGAAAGATTCAAAGTCCTTAGGGGGATTAAAGTCGCGTAGCATGTACTCCTCAATGGTCTCATTACCGATGCTTGATCGCTGATGAGAGGTCATCACTTCAGAGTAAATGTCATGGTCGGAAGAGGCAGTGTATTTCTGGACCGAGGAAAACTCGGGAAAGGATTGAAATCCAAATTCCGACATGAACCTCGGAATGGCTTTTGTATAATTTTCAAATGGTTTTTTACCCCACCAAACCCACCAGTAATGCGCATCTCCCTCTGTCATAGACTCCGTTACGCCGGTACTGGATGAAGGCGAAGAGGACCAATAAGGGCGACTTTCGTCCCACTTTTTTACTGCGCCTGGAAGCACCTCGTGAAACACCTTTTCGTAAGATCGCCACATAGAATCGGCAATTAGAGCGCCTTGTTCAGCTGTAACCAGATCTTTCCAGCCCCAGTTTTCCCAAGCCGATAAATTCTCATTGTTACCGCACCACAAAGCGATAGAGGGGTGATGCCGCAGCCTCCTCACTTGATGTTCAGCCTCTTTTTCTACGTTATTCACAAAGCTTGAGTCTCCGGGATACATTGCGCAGGCAAACATGAAGTCTTGCCAAATCAATAGTCCCTTTTCGTCGCAGAGGTCGTAAAACATGTCGTTTTCATATATCCCACCCCCCCATACTCGAATCATATTCATATGAGCTTGTTCGGCAGAGGTTAATAAGAAATCATAGTTGCGATTGGTGGGCCGGGTGAGAAATACATCTTGTGGAATGTAGTTGGCCCCCTTCATAAAAACAGGCACTCCATTTACTCTGAAATAAAAAGAAGTTCCAAATGAATCGGGTTCTTGAACCAACTCGATGGTGCGCAATCCAATCCGCCGCTTCAATGAATCGGTATAATTATCGGAGGAAACACAAACGGTTATATTGTACATAGCTTGTTCACCAAGTCCATTGGGCCACCACAATTTGGGCTGGAGGATTTCAAAAGGAACTTCGATTTCATTTTTTCCCGCCACAAGTTGGTGTTTCATGCTGGCCCGTATGTTCTCGTTCACCACTACATCTACATTTACTGTTTCCCCATTGCATCTCGGCGTCGCGTCTATTTGAATTTGCGCGGTGAGTAAAGCGCGATCAGGGAGAATATCTTGTAACACGTAAAGTTCATCAACCCGAAAACCGCTCCAAGAACGCAGCTCAACGGATTTCCAAATCCCGGAGGTGACTAGCCTAGGCCCCCAATCCCAACCGAAATGATATCCAGCCTTTCGGCTGAAAACACTTACCTGTTTCTGCCCCTCTACCTTCCCAATTTCGGCTAAATCATTACCTAAATCAGGAAATTTGTAGCCGAGTTGATCATATTTTTGAATTCCCCGCCGAATAGGGGAATCGAAAACGACGCGCAGAAGGTTTTCACCCTCCTTTAAAAAGTGTTTCACAGGAATAATATATACTCTATGCATATTGTCGGTAGCCTCTATGCTTCGACCATTTAAGAAGATGGTAGCGTAGGTATCCAAACCATCAAAGCAGAGCTCTACCTCTTCTTTCTGCAGCCATTCGCGTGAAACATGAAAACTCGTTCGGTATTCCCAATCCTTTTTGTCTATCCATTGCAATTCATGCTCATTCAGACGGTAAAAAGGATCTTCTATAAGTCCGTTTTCAAGTAAATCTAGATGGATGGTTCCTGGAACGCTTGCGGGCCGCCAAACACTATCTTCTACAGATTTAAAGGTCCATTTATCATGGAGCTCTAATTCTAAAGGAGACTCGAGCTGGCTACACCCAAAAAGGGTAAGGTAAACGGGAAAAAAGACGAGCCAAGGGGTTTTTGAAAAGGAGCACATAAGACGGCATTTGAACGTTTAAGGATAAAAGTAATTAACATAATTGAACCGGGGAGAGGGTTTAAAATTTCAGAAAGGTCTCGAAGGCGGCTTATGGTATGAGCTACTTTTACTATCTTCACTAAATTCGTTTATTCCATTCCCGGGAAAAGTTCTTTGGCTTGGCGTATACATTAAACAAAAAACCATGTTAAAGAAATTTCTTTTTCCATTAGGGGTGCTCGCATTCGTTATTATTGATGCCAGAGCGCTATCCCTTCCTTTCGATTTTGAATCCGCTCCTGTGGCCAGTGACTTTGTAAACTTTGATGGCGGCATAGCTTCCGTAGTAAGCAATCCCAGCTCTGACGCGGTGAATTCTAGTGCTACCGTGGGCCAAATTATCCGAAATGGCGGTCAAATTTGGGGAGGCAGTAAAATTCTCTTGAGTAGTCCATTGGATTTTACCACAAACAGCACTGTGGAGATGAAGGTGCTCACCTCGGCATCCGCAGGAACAACCATAAAACTAAAACTGGAAGATGCCAATGGCGCATTTGTGGAGCGGGATCGTTCCACAACGGTATCTGGTCAATGGGAGTTAATCAGTTGGGACTTTACGGGCGTCCCCGCACAGTTCGATCAGATTGTATTCATGTTCGATTTTGGCAATGTGGGTGATGGTTCAGCCGCTTCAACTTTCTATTTTGATGATGTGACACAAATATACAGCGGTACACAAATCGATTGGCCTGTAAATTTCGAGGGGAACACAGTGAATTATACGATGTCCGATTTTGGAGGTAACTTATCACAAATGGTCTTGGACCCCGTAGACACCAACAACCATGTAATTGAAGTGGTAAAGCCGGTGGGAGCGGCAACTTGGGCTGGAACCACCATTGGAACGCCTGCGGGCTTTGCCACGGACTTACCGCTTACCATGACGGAGTCGTTTATGACCGTTCGGGTTTGGTCTCCCGATGCAGGAACACCCATTCGGCTGAAGGTAGAGGATTCGGATGATCCCACACATACTTGCGAAACCGAAACCAATACCACGGTTTCGAAGCAGTGGGAAACATTGCTTTTCGACTTCACCAATCAAGCCCCTGGAACGGAATTGCTGAGCATTGGACTCTCTATGGGCTGGACCTACAATATGGCATCCATTTTCTTCAATTTCGACACGGACGGTGCAACCGCAGGCGCTCAGACGTATTATTTTGATGATGTTTCATTTGGTAGTGCAGGAATAGGAGTCGGCGAACTAGAAACCATGGAAGTGCAAATTCATCCCAATCCAGCCACCCAATACTGGAAGGTGCAATCGTCCATCGAAATCGAACAAATTCGGGTGTACAGCCTACAAGGTCAAGCAGTCTACGAACAACGCCTCAATGCTTCCTCCGCAACTATAAATTGCGAGCATTTAAGGAGCGGACTTTATGTGATGGAATTTACTACCGCACGTGGAAAGTATCAGCGCCGCATTGCAAAAAAATAAGCCCGCCTTAGAAAGACGGGCTCATAAATCCACAGGAAGTGGGAAGGTTTACTTTTTGATAAATTGAATCCGGGTCTCACCCTCAATAAGGGTGTAAATACGGGCGGAAAGCTCACTAACATCGGCGGAGGTGCCGCGAACTTCCATCACCCCGCGACCGTATACATCTACAATTACTCCACGAGTGACTTCGCGGTTAAAGTTGATGACGTCGATGGCTGGGTTGGGGAACAATTGAAGCGTATTTTTCAGCTCTTCTTCATTCATGCCAATGGTTCCGCCTACAGCATAAATGGATAAGGTCCCGCTCACTTCGTTTCCGCTTAATAGCAGGCGCTGTCCGTTGGGGCTCTCGCTTTCGCTGATGTAATACAAGCACTCAGGGCCCAAATCGCCAGCTCCAGCCGCATCTGCCGCCACGTTGAAATCGCGATTCAAGAAATAGCTTACGAAAGTAGGGTTTGTGGGGTCTGATATGTTGTAAACTATTACCCCTCCCATGCGCTCTAGACCCACAAAGGCAAAACGTGTACCTTCAATTTCCGCTACTTCAACGGCTTCAGGCTCGGTACCCTTATCGTCTGGACGGCTCTTGAACGAGTCGTTGTCGTCGTTATTGGAGTTGAATTGAGCGGGATACGCAGCGAATACTTTCATGGCAATGTCAGCTTGCGAATCGTATACGAGGTTTGCTGAAGCATCCCAGATAGAGAAGGAACGCGCGCCGTACGCATAGAGCTCGTCGTAATCGCCATCGCCATCGGTGTCGCCAAGGGTTGTGGTGATGTTCATTCTACCCAATGAATCTTCGTTTTGGAGATCAGCGGCATTTGGGAATGCGGTGGGATCTAGCGTGAGATCTTCCACGCGCGACTCTTCAGAGAATCCGTCGTAGTCGCGGGCATCGCCTTCGTTTACTGTGATGATGTAGGGGGCGCCATTGTGTTCAAACGCTTTGATTGCATCGGGTTGATACATGCCAGATAGGGGCCAGTTTTGAGGACCACATCGGCCGCGTTATTACTTGCATCCAATACATTTCCAGGAGCCATCCAATCTTTAAATCCAAGCGCCGATAAAGCCGTGATGGTATTGGTGGTCAAATCGATAGTGGCCAACGCGTTGTTTTCTTGGCATACTACCCAAGCGGTAGAGTTGTCAGGAGCCACGGCAATGTATTCGGGCTCCAGGTTCGCCGCAAGCGAGAGCGTAGTACCTTTTACCTCAATATCATCAATTTGCCAAAGTGCGCCATCTCCGCTACCAATGCCTGTAGTTGTATAATGAATGGCAATCCACGTACTGCTCGAAATATAGTTCGCTAATGAAACATCCCCAGAGAAGGTGTCTACATATCCACCCGTAGAAAGTGTACATGAATCGGTCAAATCGGCCCAAGTTGCAGTTAAGGGGTCGCTAGAGCCGTCGTAGTCCGTAGAAACGAGTACTTGTAAATCGCCTCCAGAGAAGTTTTTCGCGCTGTAGAACGAGAAGCTGGCATCGGTGAAACTGCGCAAATCCACTTCTCCCATCAACCACTCATCGCTCGCCGTATCTGCACCGTAACCGTTTGCCTCTGCAAAATAATCGCCCGAAAAGCTGTCGTAGTACCAATCCGAGTTAGAAAAACGCGAATACACAGTTAGATTACTCAAGCCAACGGTAGTGTCTTGAAAATCTTCAAAGGCGTATTCAAGAGGTCCAAATACCCAAATGTTGGCGTCGTAGTTGCCTTCGAAAGCATCGAAAGTGAGTTGCGTTACGTTCGCCGCACCTCCGCTCATATCGATGATGGAAACTGTTCCGTGGGGATCTACATCGTATTCATCGCTGGGTTCGCCTTCGTTTGCCACGAGCACTTTGTTGCCGTCGTGGGTAAACATCAACATATCGGGCAATGCCCCTACCCCTACATCGGCCAAGTAATTTCCTTGATCGTTGAAGAAAACAACGCGACCGTTTTCCTGCTTATTGTTGTTTTCTATTGCCGCTGCAATTACATCATTGTGAAAAGCCACGCTATTCGCCGCCTTTCCGTAAGGCGATACATCTATGCTGAAGCCTAAAGTGATGCTCGCTGGGTTCGAGATGTTGAACACGTCTACCGAGTTGGTGCTGGCATTTACGGCAATCACGTGTTTGTTGGCCGCATCGTAGGTTACAATTTCAATGGCACCGTCGTCGAAAACACCGGTTTCGTAAGTGCCGACCAATGAGAGGTCAATTAAGTTTTGGGCAAAAGATCCTGCGGCTAGCGCAAGGGCCACACCCACTGTGTAAAGCTTTTTCATAAGACATTAAATTTTTTACAATGGCCTGCAGCGTAAAGAGCAAAAGGGTTAAGAGGAGCTCACGATTCAATTAACCCTTTGTTATGAATTTAATAATTGCCGCCTATCTGCTTAACATCCATTTAACGACCGCAGTTCCATACGGTGTTTGAATCTGAATAGAATAACTTCCTGCCGCCCAAGAGCTGGTTCGGATAAGTAATTGCCTCTCGCCGAGAACGGGTTGCTCGAAAATAATTCGGCCCGATACGTCGCGAACGCGCACTCGCTCCAATTGGACTCCAGTTGCCGAAATGGTGAGTGCGTCGCTCCCTGGGGTTGGATAAATTTTCAGTGTTTTGGCCCACTCCGGCTCGGAAAGCGTGGAGGTTACAAACGCATCGGCCATACATCCATTGGCATCGGTGACCACCACCTCGTACTCTGCTCCCATGGGAACGGAAACAGCGCTGTCTGTAAGCGCGGGCGATGTGCTCCAGCTGTAGAAATAGGGATACGTGCCCCCTGAAACTACGGCGTACAGCGATCCCGGCGTGCTCTCAATCGCCTGAACAGATAGCGCTGCAGGCTGCGCAATAACTGCGGTTCCCGTGCTCTGTTGGCCCGCACCGTCAGAAACAGTAAATCCATAATTGCCGGCCTGCAATCCGTTTAAGACGAAATTTGTAGACCCATCACTCCAAACAATGGAATACGGACCTACACCTCCCACGGCAGATACCGTTGCCGAACCATCAGCCCCCTCAAAACAACTCACAGCAACCACCGAAAAAGAATGACTCAATGCGGGAGGTGCCGGATCGGAGAGCACCCAGCTTCCCGTGGCGAAACAACCTTGATTATCTATTACAGTTACCACATAAGTTCCCGCAACGAGCCCAACTCTGCTGGAAAGTGAAGAACCATCGCCCCACGAGAACACATAACCCGGAGTTCCCCCGGAGATGGCTACCGAGATGGACCCATCTGCAGCACCAAATGAGGTCGGTTGGCTGATTGTTCCGCTTAGCGCAAGTGGCACGGGCGCAGAAACGGTATAGGACCCCGTGAACAGTTGTCCCGAACCGTCGGTGACCGAGACGGTATATGTGCCCGCGCTCACCCCAGAAAACCCACTGCCCGTAGCCCCATTGGACCACAAGAAGTTATAAGGCGTGAGCCCACCTCCCACGGTTAATTGCACAGCTCCATCGCCGTTATTCGCGCAGGATTCATCGGTGACCGATCCAGTTACCGAAAGAAGCGGCGCTCCTGCCAGAATGGACAGGGTATCCGAGAGGGTGCAGCCGTTTGCATCGGTAAGGGTATACGTGTAATCTCCCGGCGCGAGGTTCGTTAGTGGATTAGCCGAGCTTCCTGTGGACCACGCAATGCCGTAAGGCGAGGTTCCTCCGGTGGGCGTGAGTGCCAGAGATCCATCATTTTGGCCTGTGACCGTTTCATGGTTAACGGTTGCCGAGGCGGTTAGTGGCTGGGGTTCAGTTAGGTTGATGCTCCCCGTTACCGTTTGCCCTACACCATCTGTAACCGTATAAGCATAGGTTCCCGCGGCCACACTCGTAATGCTTGCCGAAGTGGTCCCGTTGCTCCAAAGAAACCCATAAGGCGGAGCTCCACCCACTACTGCAATGCTTGCAAAACCAGTGTTTCCACCAAAACAGAGAATGTTTTGTCCCTGCACCGTCGCTTGCAATAACGGTACGCCCGTGGAAACGGTATCGCTTAAGGCGGTGGAACATCCCAACGAGTCCGTTACCGTAACCCCATAAACTCCCGCGCTTAATCCCCCAATGGAACCGGCAGTAGCACCGTTACTCCACAAATAGGCATAGGGAGGCGTGCCTCCATTTACAGCCACGGTTGCGGTGCCGTCTTGGTATCCGGCTACGGTTTCATCGCTCATGGAAATGCTCGCTTGCAGCGCCGTTGGTTGAGAAAGCAACACCGAACCAAGCGCCAGTTGATTGAGGGCATCCGTTACAGTTACGTAATAAAGACCCGCCTGCAATCCTGTGGGGTCTTCCACAATACTGCCCTGAGACCATTGATAAATAAAAGGCGCACTACCCCCCAGGACAGTTAGATTAACAGAACCATTTGAACCCCCAAAGCAATCGGGGTTGGTGCCCGTAAGAGCCAGTTGCAAAGTATCAACCCCCGAGTTTACTACGAATGAATCGATAAGTGTACAATTCTTGAAATCGGTAAGTGTTACCGTGTACACACCGCCCATCAACCCGAAAACACTATCGGAAGAAGCACCGGTACTCCACGCCCATGAGTAAGGAGGAACACCGCCGGCGCCCGCAACAGCAATGGAACCATCGGAATAACCCAGCACGCTTTCATGGCTAACAGCGCCCGTAACGGACAGCGCGAATGGATAGATGAGTTGCGTGCTATCGACCACTGTTTGCCCCGATTGATCGGTGAGTGTAACCACATAAAGCCCAGCCGTAAGTCCTTGCAAAGAGGTATTGGTTGCGCCATTGTTCCACGACCATGAATAAGGCGGAACACCACCCGACGCCGCGACTGAAATGCTACCTGACGAATCGCCGAAGCACGCGGGGTGCAGGTATGTGGTGAATTCTTGGAGCAGCGGAATGCCATCGAAAACGGTATCGCCGGTAACCGCTACACAGCCGTTTACATCCGTTACTGTGCAGGTATAGTAGCCCGGCCCGAGGTTATTTAAGGTGCTCATGGTGAGCCCATTGGACCATAAATATTGATAAGGAGATGTGCCCCCTGTGGCCAGCACACTGACTGAGCCGTCTTGCAATCCCTGAATGCTCTCATCCGTAACTACGGTAGATAAAGCCAGCGCAGAGGGTTCGCTAATAGTGGTATTTCCGGACACTTGCTGCCCCACGGCATCGGAAACTGTATAGCCATAAACGCCAGGTGAGAGTCCTGAAAGGAAGCTTGTCGTGTCCCCGGTTGACCAAATCACTTGTACGGGCGCGCCACCACCTGAAACCTGCAAGGCTATGGCCCCATCCGCAGCCCCATAACAACGGACCATGGTGTCTAATACCACCACGCTCAAGACCGGCACACCCGTCCCCACTGTGGCCGTACTAATTAGTTCACAACCAGCAGAGTCGGTAAGCGTAAGCGTATAAACCCCTGCCGCGAGGTTGTTAATGGAAGCTGAACTTCCCCCGTTGCTCCATGAGTAGGCATACGAACCGGTTCCCCCTGAACCTGTAGCGGATAGGGTTCCATCGTTTACCCCCTGCACACTCTCATTGGTAATCACGAAAACCACCGATAATGCCGACGGCTCTTGAATAACCAATACCGAGTCCAGGGATTGCCCCAGCGCATCCGTAGCGGTTACCGCGTAGGTCCCAGCAGTGAGGTTATTCACACTTGATGATGTGGCCCCATTGGACCACACGAAAGTTACGGGCGCGGCACCCCCTGATGTAGAAATTTGTATCGCGCCATTTGCTCCGCTGTGGCACAAAACAGGAGTTGTAGCAATAGACCATTGAAGTACGGGCACACCCACTCCTACCGATGCGCTGTCGGTTTGGGTACAGTTTTTAAAATCGGTTACGGTTACGTAATACATCCCTGGGGCCAAGTTGGAAATACTGGAAGTGGTACCTCCATTGCTCCATAAATAACTGTATGGAGAGTTTCCCCCTGAGGCACTCACGGACGCAGACCCGTTGGCATATCCCTGAACCGTTTCATCCTGGCTGCTTGTAGTGGTGCTCAGCGGCAGAGGCTCGGCCACAAGGAAGTTTTGCACATCGGTCTGGCCCACCGCATCGGACGCGCTAAGCGTGTAAAAACCCGTGCTCAGATTGCTAATATCCTGGGTGGTGGAACCCGTACTCCACAAATAGGTGTAGGGTTGTTGCCCACCAATAATTTGCGCATCTACCGCGCCGTCATTTCCTCCTGCGCAGCTTACCACATGAATAAGCCCCACAATATTCATAAGGTCTGCGCCGGTTTCTACGCTGTCTACAAAGGTTATGCTGCATCCCAGGGAATCGGTTACGGTAAGGGTGTACGTTCCCGGGCTCAGGTTGAAGATTTGTGAGGTAGTGCCGCCATTGCTCCACGCGTACAGATATGGAGCGCCCGTTACAAAAGGTGTTCCGCCTTGAATGAGCGCATCGATGGATCCGTCGTTTTGGCTTACAACGGTTTGATTATTAACCGCGAGAAGCCCGCCCAGCGCCGTGGGCTCAGTAAGGGTGTACGACCCAGTTACCTGCTGGCCCGACTGATCGCTTGTGGTCACCGTATAGGTACCCGCGCTAAGTCCGCTAATGCTCGCCGTTGTTGCCCCGTTGCTCCAGATGTAGCTGTACGGCGCGGTTCCGCCAGTAAGCGTGATTCCCGCACTTCCCGATGCATCTTGGTAACAGTTGAGGTTGGTGGTTTGGGTTGATGCAATCGCCAGCACCTGCACTCCTCCAGCGATAGCTACGCCTCCACTAACCGTACAGAGATTGGCATCGGTCACTGTAAACGTGTAATTGCCTGGGGCCAGGTTGGAAATACCGGTAGTAGTTGCCCCGTTACTCCAGGCGTAGCTGTATGGCGATATTCCGCCCGAAGCCACCACTGCAGCCGACCCGTCATTTGCTCCAGCTATCGATTCATTCGCGCTACTTGGTGTAGCTGCAAGTGCATTTGGCTCGGTTAGGGTGTATGATCCGGTTACCTGTTGGCCCGACTGATCGCTTGCGGACACGGTATAGGCACCTGCGCTAAGTCCGCTAATGCTCGCCGTTGTTGCCCCGTTGCTCCAGATGTAGCTGTACGGGGTAGTTCCTCCGGTAAGCGTGATTCCCGCACTTCCATTCCCACTTTGGAAACAGAGGAGGTTGTTTACGGATGAAGAAGCGATGGCCAATACGCTTATGCCGGAGGTCACGGTTACGGATCCACTTGTGGTACAGAGATTGGCATCGGTCACGGTAAATGCGTAACTGCCCGGACTCAACCCTGAAATACTTGCTGTGGTAGCCCCATTGCTCCACGCGTAGGAATACGTCCCCGTTCCGCCCGAAGCCACTACTGAAGCCGATCCGTCATTCGCTCCAGCGACGGATTCATTAACCTTAGTTATACTTGATGAGAGCAGTGCAGGCTCGGTTAGCGTATAGGATCCAGTTACCTGTTGGCCTGATTGGTCGCTTGCGGTTACCGCGTAGGTACCTACATCTAATCCATTTAGGCTTGAGGAAGTAGCGCCATTACTCCATAAATAAACATAGGGCGTAGTTCCACCAGAAAGGGTTAGCGAAATGCTCCCTGAGGCATCGTTATTGCAAGTTAAATTAGAGGTAGTTGCTCCATCAAGCGATAAAATAGAAGCGCCCCCAGCAACCGT
>Ga0181606_10004182_pt1 | contig 12067 bp, 4 predicted proteins | sample 041ome_10_FD_132994 | JGI IMG/M metagenome (GOLD analysis project Ga0181606, IMG submission 132994) | Coastal salt marsh microbial communities from the Groves Creek Marsh, Skidaway Island, Georgia - 041412US metaG (megahit assembly) | ecosystem: Environmental > Aquatic > Marine > Intertidal zone... | reverse complement strand
GGCGTATTTTGAGCACAGAAGAAGAGAGAGCGAGAGAGTGGGTTCTTTTTTTGACAGAAACGAGATTATTCACCTACCTTTTGGGATGAAGGACGACGACAAAGAAGAAGAGATTTTTCTCTCATCTGTTTGAAGAAGATGAGTGAACGAGGAAAAGGAAAAGGACTGGCGACGTTTGCGCTCTCCTCTTCTTCTTCTTCTTCTTCTTCTTCTTCTCCTGAATCTTCTCTTCTCGACCACCACCTTTTGGGAGATGAAAGGGAAGAAGAAAGGCTGGAACGACGGCGGTATGACTACCAGTATTATTCAGGTGATGATGATGGTGATGAGGATGCGCTCTTATCAGACTTTGACGAACTCGAATACGACGACAAAACCATTTTCGACATCGAAGGAGAAGAAGAAGAAGAAGAAGAAGAAGAAGAAGAAGAAGAGCGCGACGTTGCGAGGACGACTTTGGACAGAAACGCGTTGGTATGGCTACGTCCTGATGTTATCGATGGGAACGACAAAAGTACCGGCGCGAGGAACAAGAGCGGACGTGTTGAAGAAAAAGAAAACGAGTTGCTCGCGTGGGATGCCGTGCGTGAGGACGAGAACAGATTTACGCTTTTGATGCCTTCGTCGTTGTATTCTGCGAGCGCGCGGCGTTCCGCGGTGGATTTCGACTTCCTGTACGAGCGCGCGTTCATCGGCGCGAAAGATTTTAATTTTAACAGCGGCAAGCATGGAAACGCCACGAAATGCATTTGCGCAGACGAGTCGAATTTAGTGACGATGTGTATCCGCGCCGTCATGGGAGACGTGTCTTCGAGACGCTTACTGAGAGCTATATCGTTGGATTCTCTCGACGACAGCGGAAGCCTTTCCGTGCGTTTTCGCGGGGCGAGCGTTGGAGCGACCAAAAACGTACTGTCGCAGTTTTACGAAACGTCTCGTCTGCAAAACCGCGCGCGTGCGTTTGCGACAAAACAAATGGAAAACGAGAGCGGCGATTCGACTGCAAATGCATTTCAAAAGTGCGTTTTGAGAATACTCCAGGCTATAGATGCGTCATTGAGCGCGTTCGCGGAAGCGTGCATTCAACGCAGAGCCGACGAGGGGGAAGAATACGAGAATGAAGATGAACACGAACGAAATGCAAATCGAAACGATGCATCAACGACGCTTCTCGAGTTTGCATTCCACACGCGGGATATACGGAAACAGATTGCCTCGTTGGCGGCTTTGGTCGACAAGGTACAAAAACGGTGGCGCGCGATGAAGCACCGCAAGTCTCGCGCTCTTTTGTTGCCATCGGTATCGCCTCATCGGTATCGTCAAAATGGTAATAAAAGTACTGCTTCTCACTATTCCTACGGCAGCGTAGCTCTAGATGTGCTCTCTCGGGAGATTCAAGATTTACACTACAACGACTACGTAGACATCGAGCTCGAGCAAAGGAGCGTACTGAAGCTCTTTGAAATTTTATTCATTTCCACGGCAAAACCTGTGCTAGTTGAAGGCATCGTCAACGCGTGCTTTTCGTCGAATAATTCTTCGTTATCTAATGACGGTGAATGCTTAAAGAAGGCGTGCGATGTGTTGCTTCAGAATAAATCCGATGCGATTCGAAAACTGAGAAGCATAAAAAATTCCACGCGGGATATTCACCGAGAGCAGAAGCTTGCTCAATTTAGTGCGGGCATGCGCGCGTGTAAATTGCTGCTCTTCTCATCGACGTCCAATATGGCGAATATCGATTCAGATGCAACTTCTATCGTTCACTTCTTCACCAAAGAAATGGGTGTCGCTCGAGAAGAAATCTTTCGAGAAGTTTCTCGAACGTTGGATGAAGCTATTGATACGACGGATACTCTTCGCACGCAAGAAAAAGACTCAATCGAATTTGAGCACAGAGAACGCGTGCGCGTACAACGGGAGATATTTGAGGCGCGCGTGCGCAAACACGAGCTCGAGCGAGAAGAAATTCGTCAGAAAGCCAAGGCCAAGAAGAAAGAATTAGGGGATGCCAGACGCTTGGAAATGTTTGAACGCGCAGAGAGGAAAAAAGAGGCAAAAGTGAACGAGTTGACTGAAGATTTAGAAAGATTAGGGACGTTTAGCGGAAGTGCTGTGAAAAAGCGTGTGCGACTGTTGGAAAGTCAAATGAATCGAACCGGGGAAGAGGACACGACAACGGACCCAAATGCAGATACAACTGGGGATGTTTTCCTCGACGTTGTTGTCGCGGTTGAAGAAAATCACGAAGCAGCAGCAGCAGCAGAAGAAGAAGACTCGAAAGACGCGGAGAAGTTGGCAGAGAAGACCATCTTGGCTGCCGACGACACGATGGAAACGGATCTGCCACCGCGTGCTTCATCGGTGACTTATTCATCCCTTCCCTCACGCGTCGTCATGTGTAAACGATCGCTCGTGGACGTCACCGCGAGTAACCTTTGGGCGTTTCTCGATTTTCTTCACGAAAAAGTTTCTAGAGTGCACGTTTCGTATCTTCTCAAAGATCATGAAGTTGCGAGTCACGCGAAATATATCGCCGAAATCATCTTCGGCTTGAGTGGCGATGTCATAGAAACGCTGTGCGAGAGGAGAGATGATGATTCGTATGATGATGCTTTCGTCTCTTCTTCTTTTGAAATCACCTACTTCACGAACGATGAGTTGCGAGATGCGTTAGAACGCGCAAATATTTCTTCGAATGTCGTTAAAGATCGATTTAGAATCGTCTACTCGAACGAGAGCACGTCGTCAAGGAATACGAAATCTATCAAGTGTCTGTCGTACGCGCTTCCGGAACAACTGAAGCGTTCGAATCTGTTTGGTATCGACTTTGAAGAAAAAATTGAAGCGGTTTCGGAGTTTGTTTTGAGATTGAAATCCATTCGCGCGATGCTCCAAAATTTACGAAAAATTTCGAACGATCTCGACCGCGCCACGTACGTTCACGATAACGCACGGAAATTAGACCACGCTTCGAAGGAAGCGACCGTTTTGAGAAGACGATTACGAAGTTTCCAAGAGCAGTTGTTTGAGTTGGAGCGGTTCGCGACGCATCTTGAAAGATCGTGCGGAGAAAATATCCGGCACGCGACGGACGTATTGATTTCGTCAATGAACGCGTTGTCCACTGAAATCGATGCAAACGATGCAAAGGCAATGCTTGCAAAGTGGTTAAATGCGTGTGTGGCGGCTTCGTTCTCGTCGAAGGATTTTGCCAGGGCGAGAAAGGTCATAGAACAGGGTTTTCGAAATATTCATTTGTTTGCTCAGCAAACGTTCAACGCGTATAACGATGCAGATCCGAATGCGCTTTTACTTAACGCGGTGTTTATCAGCACGACAAACGGTTTGCGAGGTGAGTTCATCGGGAGTGTCGTCCGGGTATTTCCGTTTTAGTTATTACTTAGTTTAGTTAGAGCTCTTTTCGTGAAAATGTATTATTACACAAGGCGTTTAGTTTAAAATCACACGTAGCTCTCGTGCTTGACAATATCCTTATCTCGTCCACTTTGGTGTCTCATGTCGCCATATCCGTGCTCCATTAAGCTCGCTAAGTCCTCCCCACTTAACTTTGTCAACTTATCCAACAAATCCTGCGTCGAAATCTCCACCTCTAAATCGTCGTCCTCGAGAAGTTCGCTGAGAAATGGAATGGCTTCGGGAAGCAAGACTAAGTATTCTTCTTGGGTATTCTCGATAATTTTAGCGAGCGTGGCAATAACGAGAAGCTTTGCTCTGGAATGTTCGTAATTTCTGGAAACATTCAGGATGTTTCGGTGTAACGTTTTCCACAACGCTTCGTCGGGCGCAGCGGCGAAAAGAGCGGCACAACAGCCGACACACTCGGCGCCGAGATTGAATTTTACTCCGACGGAGTCGTTTTCATTCAAGTCCTTTGCTCCATCGTCACCTTCGTCCAGTAGTTCATCCAGGGTGCTCATTGCGTATTCTCGACTCTTCTTTGGCGGTTCTTTAGACAAGTGCTTCGCAACTAAAGGCGCAAACTGGTTAAATCGTTCTTGCGTGAGAAAATTGACCGAATCGTATGCGAAACACCGACGCAAAGCGGCGAGCGCGAACGCCTTCATCCGCCACTCGTCCATCACATCGTCGTTGTTTTTGTTGCTCTTCTCATCATCCGTCTTCTTTTTCTTCTTTTTCTTGTTCGATTCTAACATATCCAAGGCTTCGTCGTCTAAGCATGCCGCTGTCAAGTCCAGAACGTGTCTGTAAAACGGCACAAAAACAGCTCTCAACTGGTCCGCCAAAGCACTCGTCAATCGAAACAACGCCGATAATCGCCATCTCGCGGCATCTTTCTCTCCAGCTCTCGCTTTAGCCCACTCCACGCATTTCGCGTAAAACGGCGTGAACTCTTTCTCGGTACATTTTACTGCTAAATTCGCCACCGCGTTCACGGCTAACGTTTCTACTTCTTCCATCTCCGAAACGCTCGCGTCGTCTTCCTCCGCGAACTGTCGTCGTACGTCCATGGCTTCCAAAGCAATCGAAAACAGCGAAGCTCTGTGCGCAGACGTAGCATCCTTACGATCGGCTACCTTGTTTGAAACTTCCAAAAATGCCAGTCTCGAACGCAATGCCTCGTTTGCCGTGCGTGCGGATTCGCTCTCACGAATGAACGTTACCCAACACTCTTCCAGAGGAGGCATGAGCACACGGCATTCGAACGAGGTCGCTAAGCGTTCCGAGCGTAATTCGGCAGCAGCTTCTTTGGCGGCTATGAGAGATGTAAGATTTGTTTTTACGCTATCTCTGCTCTTCTTTTTCTTCTTTTTACCAGACACACCTTCGTCGTCTCTGTCCTCCTCCTCCTCTTCATCGTCTGTCTCTGTCTTTGCGCACAACGCCGGATGCGTCGCGACGGTCAAAATGTCCAAGAGGTATGGACTCATAAACTTCGCTAGCTGGTCTTCACAAAACGCGTCGATCGCGGAAAGCGTTGCTGATAAAACAACCAAAGCGTTCTCTGGTGTTTCGCCATTTCTCGCGGCAGCGCTTTTAGAGCATATTTGAGTGGCCAGTTTGGCGATTCGAGTCATTGCCGGCGCGGCGAGCGCCAACGCGCCGATGAACTTCGGCCCTGTGGCTCGAGCAATTTGCGCGAGACACAAAGAGGCTGAACCGAGCACGTTCGACGTGGTCGAATTAATAGCTTTCAGCGCATTTTCCTCTTCCGTGTCTTTTGCAAAACAACATTTTTCTGCAACCTGTTTCGCGGCGTTCACCAACGCATTCGCGTAATGCGTGGCGTCTTCATCGCGACCAAACCGCATGGCTGCGGCTTCAAGCGCGACAAGAGCCGCTTGACGAGCGTTTGGAGTACCATCTCTGACGGCAAGAGTTGCGAGTTCGTCGATGAGTTTCAAACCTGCAATCTTAATGCTCTCGTTGGATTCTTTCTGTTGCTTCTTGACGGAAATCGTCAAATCCCTCAGCGCGTTCTCGTTGTTTTGCAAACGATCCGTGAGGAGATTCAACGCCGCTTTACGCACCGAGGTTTCTTCACAAGATAGCAATGGCGTCAAAGTTTCAAGAAACTTGCCTGGGTGCAAAACGGCATCCAACGCAGAGAATAAATCTCTACCCGCTTTAGAGGCGGAAGGACCACTCGCGCATGACGCCTTCGTATCTAGCAACGTCAACGCTCTCTCAGCTAACGAGGAAAACGCGGTTTGTAACACGTTCGAGTTTGCCACAGAATGTGCGCTATATTTCTTCTGCGCGAGAAGAAAAGATCGAGTTGATATGAATCGCGACGCGGCGTTCGCGACGACGACGACACCTCTACTCGCTTCCGAGCCTCTCGAGGCAGCAATCTGTTGTGTTGTAAAAAGAAAGGCAAAGAAGTACACGTGAGCGTCTTGAAAAGAGGAAGAGGAACAAAAGAAGAAAGAGAGGTTTTCTATCGTCGTCGTAGACAGTACATTTCTCAGAAGGAAAGCAGCAGATCGTTTGAAGTTCTCATCACGAAAAATCAGAATCCTGACACATATACGAATTCTTCACCGAAACATACGCAACGAACGAACGAGTTTAAAAAGTCACGCGCGAAAAACGAGAAAGAAGGAGAAAAAAGTCGTACCTTCATTGCATCTACCAGCGTTACGACCGCGTTGACTGGTTTCTCGTGACCTAGCAAAGTCATAACCAAAGATTTGACCCACGTGTTCGACTTTGTTTTGTTGTTGTTTTCTTCGTCTTCGAGCTCGTCGTCCTCGTCGTCAACATCATCATCAACATCCGCGTTGTTATCGTCGAGGTCCATCAAATCTAAATTCCCACCCGTCTTCTTCTTCGCATCATTTTGATACAGCATCGCGTACATCTTCTTTTTGTGCGCTTCGGCGGACTTTTCCAAACTGTTTCTATTCTCAAGTACTTGTAAAATCAACTCAGACAAACCTTTCGAGCCTTCAGGACAGGCGCGAATGAGCGCGGCACACAATGGCGCGCGTCTTCGTTCCGGCGCTCTCGTCGACGCCTCTACGATGGTCCAAATGACTTCCTTCACGTCAGCTTTACCTGAGGAAAGCCACACGGGTACGACAGATTTCAAAGCATTTTCTAAAGCTCTCTGTAACGTAACGTCGTCGTTTTCGCCGGCAATTCTCGAGAGCGTCGTGGCAACGTCCACAACTTTCTTCACAACCATTTCTGGCTTGATCTTTGCCATCTCCGAGAGAAGCTCTAGAGCTGCCGCGCGAGAACTCCCTTCAGAAGCTTTAGACGCAGAAACACAAATGAGATCGATGTCCCAACTATTGACGGTCTGACCACAAAGCTCAGCTAACTTTGTTAAAGTTTGCAAACTTAACGTCAACGCGTACGAACGCTCAGCGATTTGTTCGTTGAGCTTTTTCGTTTCGGAATCATTCTTGTTGTTATCGTCGTCATCACTTTCGCTCATTCTTTCATCGCCATCGCTATTATCATCGCTCGACGACGACGATGAATTATCTTCCGCGCCGTAGAAGCGTTTCTTTTTCTTTTTGGAATTGTTTGCCGCGTTTTGTTCTTTGAGAGCTTGGCGACGAGCGTCTTCCTCGACGTCGATTTCGTTTTGCGCAAAGAGGGCTCTGCAGAGATTTTGGCAAGGGTGAATCAACGCATCGCGATTGACTGCTGTGTCGGAACGCCAAGAAAACACTTCCATAGCCGCGACCGCGTTCGCTAACGAATCACCTTTCGTGAGACCAACGACGATATCCTTATCTCCAAATTTACACGCTCCGGTAATGGCGACTACGGCATCTTTACAATCCAAGGGGACCGACGCGATTGCAGCTCTCGCAGCGCCACGCGCGGTCTTATCGCCGTCGCTTTTATTCGCGTGGAACAAAACGTCCAAAACCTTTGCGCGCGAAGTTGGTGGTATTTTCATGAGCGGATAGCTCCCGCTCGCTATTTGCTCAAAACAGGCGATGCGCACGGAAACCGAAATTTGAGACTTCATGGCGTTCAAAAACGAGTCGAAAGCAAACTTACCGGACGTCACTTCCGCCGAAGAAGCGAGCTTTTCTCCAACGAAACATCGAACTGCTTCGATAGCAAACGCGGCAATTTCAAGTTGATCGGGTGCAGTCTCGTCGGCATCAAAAGAAGTGGCGCGTTCAAGCGCTCGAGCAATTTCAACCGCCTTTACTTGGTCGTCCCCAACGCCTCTTAGAATGAACAAAAGAACTCGGGCGGCGTGCGGATTCATCAGACAAAACGTAGACGACTGCGCGTTAGTAGATCTATCACCTTCTCCTCTTCTAAAAAGGTCGTCTACTTTCACCGCCGTTATTGGCTTCAACAAGCGTTTCGTATCTTCAACTGAAACTTGTACGCTTCGCATCGCCGTCCTCACAGCGCTCGCTCCATCGATGGTGATTTGCGCTCTGGCTTTCGCAGCGGCAGCAAAAGGCGCAAATTCACTCGTCGTTGGTGCGCAGTATAGCGCGTCTGCTGCAGCCCGACGAATAGACGACACCGAGCTTGCACAAGCGACTAAGAGCGCTGTTACGATTTCGTCGGAATCCTTCACGTCCTCGATTTCGGATTGAATCATCTCTAAAGCGACAATCTTACCTCGCGTGCTCGATGCGAAAGTTTGTTCGTTCGTACCGTCCTCCGCGATTATTCTGGAGGCGAGGAACCTCGCTGAATCAACGCCTCGTCGGCTTGACGCATCTAAACACTTGCGCAACAAATCTTGCACTATCGTTTCGAAGGATTCGTTTGTTTGTTCACTTTCGCTCCCGGCGAGCATATCAAACGACTCAATCAAAATAGTTTCAGCGACGTTACTTTTTGCATCTCTCTTTGTGATTTTGGAGAACAAATCTTTCGCAATGTCTCTAGAGACTGGTGAAATCCAAGGCAGAGCACTAGATGCTTCGCTGAGAGAGAGCCAACACTCGATTGGAATTTTACCATCCTTGAGTCTTTCGTCGTGATGGGACCGAAACTTACCACCAAATCCGAGACATCCTTGTTCCCAGTCGTCTTTCAATACCGTCCAGATGCTCTTGCGTATGATATCTTCCATTGGAGACGAATTACACTCTGCCAAGGCGGCTTTCAGCGATAAAAGAAGCGTCAGCTTCCCGGCGCCGTCCGCGTCGCGGTACGATTCGCGAACCCACAATTCGATATCAAACTCTCCTATCGCGGGTGGTTTCTTTGCGGCTTGATTGAATCCGTAACCAATAGCGTGCACGACACTCGCTGCTATTCTCGCATCGCCTTCGTGTCGCACATCCTTCTTAGATCCGCTACTCTTGCTGTCTTCCGCGGAGGAGAAGGCTTGCTCGATAGCTCTCTTCTCGTCCGTAAAACCAAGTAAAATCGGGTGCTTACACCTGGAGGCGTCTTTTACGACAGATCGAGCGACCGCGCGGGAGTGCGACGCAGAAACTGCGCCGTAACATGCCAAAGCGGCGGCTTTATCGCGCAATGTTCTTAACTCGTCGTCGTCGTCGTCGTCGTCGTCGTCTATTCTGTCGCCTGACATTTGCCTCAAAAGTGTCGCGTATGCCTTCTTACATACTCTGCGTTCAATGTCCGCGACTTTATTGGCATCTCGCTCGTTCGATCTCGAGCTCAACTCTCTCGCAGTTTCTAATCGATGCGAGATAGCTTCGAAAAGCGACGTTCGGTTTTTCGTCAGCATGCTCAAAGACGGAGTGCCGAGTGCCAACGCGGCGACAGTTGGATCGTCATCGGAGCATCGACGGCACAGCGCGTCGGCTAGGAAACCGCCCTTCTCCAGACCTGGTGGCGGAAGAAGAGTGTTGTCTTTGTCTTTTGCCTTCTTTTCGATGAACTCGACGTGAAGGTCAATCAGACGTTGCGTCGCGTTCTCTCGAATCGACGCAGTGGGATGATCTAACGCAGCCGCCAACGATCGATTGCCGAGCTTCTTGTTCTCAATAGGCCCCGAGGCCGAACCAGCTAAAGCCTCGCGGAGGAAAGATGCGGATTCAAAATCGAGTCGTAACTGTTCTTCTTCCTCTTTCAACTTTTCCTCTTCTTTTTTCCTCGTCTCTTCGTCAATCATCATTCGATCTTCCTCGGCGTTCGTTTTGTCATCGTCTTCATCGTCGTCTTCATCGTCTTCCTCCTCTTCATCGCTCTCCTCCGAACTACTGCTACCGTTATTTACTTTCTTCTTCTTCTTCTCCTTTCCATCGATTTCTTGTTTTTCTTGCAATCGTCGTCGTCGCTCGTCGTGCGCTCTTTTTTCTTTCCTGCGTTCCAAACCTCTCAAAAACGAATCCACCGCTTCCGCGGTGCTCTTCGGAAACCTCTGATCCGCCGCACGCAACGCTCTTTCGATGCTCTTTCTTTTCACTTCGTCCGATTTATCGCTCCTCGCTAAACTACAAACTAACTTTTTCGCTCTCGGTTCCGTCAGTTCAATCTTCTCCAAGGCTTCCATGAGAGTCTTTTCGTAATTTTCGTGCGTCCCGCAAAACTTTCCGAGCGCTTCCAACAACGGATTCACCAAACAATCGCTCGCGGTTCCATACTTATCACATATTTCCGCGACGTGAGAACTCGCGTTGTCGATTTTTACGAAATGCTTAAACGTCCGGTCCGGTATAGTCTCGATTTTTTGACTCGAACACAACACCAGTAACGTTTGCATAGCCTCTCGAACGAGCGGCGCTCGAGCACCTTTTGAAACGCCTTCTAAAAGCGCCACCGAAAATGCCTCCGTGAACGTCGTCTTCGCGCATAACGCCGCGATGAGCATCAAACACCCCGCGTAGTGTTCAGACGAGGCTTTTTGATGCAATCCAGGCTCTAAATACGTCAAAAATCTTTGCAAATGCGCGCTTTCAATGCGTTTCATCCAATCGAGACTTTCAATCATTAAAACGACGTAAAACGAATGACTCACCGAACTCGCGGAAGTCGTACCGTTCGTCGCGTTAAAATCGTTATTACTTTGGCCGTTGCAGCATTCCACCGCGCTATCGCAAATGTAGGTTAAAAACGCCTTGTCTTTCGCCACTCGTTTCGCCAAGTACTCTCTCGGCACCTTGGCGCCGCTTTCCTTCACCCCTCGCATCCACTCGAACTTCTTCGCGTTTTCGAAATTGCACGTTTGCACCACCTTCACGAACTGATTGGTTCCGTGATACGGCAACAAAGACGCGATGACGTCGTCCACGTTATACACGTTAACTTTAAACCTCCGTATGAGATATTCAAAAATATGCGCGCCGTCCGCCGCTTCTTCTCTCAACGTCTCGTCCTTCGCCGTCGCTTCGTCCTCGTCGCCGCCAAAAATCTTCCCGCACGTGGACGCGAACAGCCTCAGAAACTGCCTGATGATTTTATTCAGCTTCTCGTTCTCTTTCGCGTCCAGTTTTTCTCGATGATTTTGCTTTTGATACCCTTCCAACGCTTCACCTTCTGCGTCACCTCCAAACATCCCAACGCCGTTCGTGTTCGCGGTATAAAACAGTTTACTCCCGAACGCGTCGAACCGTCCATCTCTTCTCCTCACGTTCTCGAACGCTTTTTGCGCTCTCTCTTGAATCTCTTCCAATCGAACGTCCGCCGCATCTCTCGCCGTGTGAAGTATCGACGCTTTGCCTCCTTTCAGAGCTCTGGTATTTTCTCGCGGGAACGCAGACGCGAGCTTCGAGAGTTGTTCCGACAACGCCGACCGAGTATTGTTCTGTTGTTGTTTCCGTCCGGGTGGTGCCATCTTCTTCGTCTGCGTCGTCGTGAGGTGAGATATTCAAAGCGCAGCGCGAAAAGCGCCGTCAAAACAGAATGAATGAAGAAGAGAAAACACCATCTGGTGTTGTTGTTTGTTGTTGTTTGTTGTTAAAAACGCTCTCGCCTTTTCTCTCGATCGATTTTTTTCTCTTTTCCTTTTGCTTTTTTTCTTCTTTGTTTGAAAGACTTCTTCACTCTTTTCTCTCTTTTCTCTCTTTTCTCTCTCTCTCTCTCTCTCTCTCTCTTTCTCTCTTGTAGTTTATTACACAACACAACACTATTATAATAAAATGGAGTGGTATCGAACAAAGTTTATCAAAACCGGGTCGTTTGGACCGGTGAAACACGCGATGGTACGTTCTCGTTCTCGTTCTTGTTCTTGTTTTGCGCGTTGTTTTTCTCTCGTCTCATCGTTATCTCGTGTGTCATCACATCTTCTTCCCCTAAAAACACTTGAAGAAGGTTTTTGAAAGAGTATACTACCACGCGACGCTCCTCGTCGTGACGATTCAAGTTTGGACGACGACGACGAGGAAACGACGACGACGACGATGATGATTTCGATGATCTCCTTTGTCTTCTTCTTTTCTTTTTTACGACGATGTGCGTTTGAAACTGACACATGTAATAACAACACACGAACAACAACAACAACAACAACAACAACAACAACAGATTGGAACGTTCGTGGTCGCCTTCGGGTTAGAACATTACATGCACCATAAGTATCACTCGCATCACGACGAGCATCATCAAGACGAAACACACGGAGGAGGAAAAGGAGAAGGAGTTAACGAAAACAAAACCCACCAATCGCACTCGCCGAAGG
>Ga0181606_10004160_pt1 | contig 12096 bp, 8 predicted proteins | sample 041ome_10_FD_132994 | JGI IMG/M metagenome (GOLD analysis project Ga0181606, IMG submission 132994) | Coastal salt marsh microbial communities from the Groves Creek Marsh, Skidaway Island, Georgia - 041412US metaG (megahit assembly) | ecosystem: Environmental > Aquatic > Marine > Intertidal zone... | reverse complement strand
CTGCTCGAGGCGGCCCCAGGCGAGCGGATTGCGATTGTCGGGGAGCCTGGCTGTGGGAAGTCGTTTCTGCTGGAAACCTTGGCCCTCCTGCGGGTGCCCCACAGAGGCCTGCTCGAGTTTGACAGCATCGATGCCCGTTCACTTGACCGTGCGGCCGCCCGCCTACGAATCGCTCTGGTCGGTCAGGCAGAGACCTTTGCTGGCACGGTGGCGGAGAACATCCGCGTCGGACGCAACGAGTTGACCGCTAGCGACGTCCGTGAGGCGCTCGAGATGGTCGGCCTTGCCGAACAGATCGCACGTCTCCCCAAGGGCGTCTCCTCTCCGCTCGCATCTGATGGCCTCCCGCTCTCCACGAACGAACTGCTGCGACTCTCCGTCGCCCGGGCGATTGCAGGCAAGCCGAGGCTACTGCTCATCGACGGCCTGCTCGACGGCCTCGACGTGGCCGACTGCCCAAAGCTGATCGCCTCGCTCTTCGAACGTGACAATCCTTGGACACTGGTTATCGTCACGTCTCGAGAAGACATCACCAGCCGCTGCGACAGGACGGTGAACTGGTCATGAGTGAACCCCAGAGCTTTGCCGAGCTGATGCGCCGCACAGGCACGCCACGCCTCGTGCGGGTGCTGGCTCGCCTAGTCTTTGCCGCCTTCCTGGCCACCCCATTCATCCTTGCCTTCGTGCCCTGGCAACAGACGGTGATGGGGCGCGGAACCGTCGTGGCCTATTCCCCAGTCGAGCGGATGCAGGTGATTACTGCCCGAGTGAGTGGGCAGGTGAAGCGTTGGCACGTCGTTGAAGGAAGTCGCGTGAAGATCAACGATCCGTTGGTCGATATCGAAGATAACGATTCGGAGCTTGAGGCAAGGCTTGCGGCCCAGAAGGCCTTCCTTGAGGAACGGCTCGCAGCGGCCAGGAAAGAAGTCGCAGAACAGCAGGCGGCTGCCGATGCCCAGGTGGCAGCGCGGGCAGCTGCGGTGAAAGCGGCAGAGGCGAGTCGAGATGCCGCGGTCCGTGGCATTGAGGTTGCCCAGCAGTCACTGGCCAACGCGGAGTTTGCCGAATCGTTCGAGCAGAGCCGCTCGGAGATGTTTGAGGATCTGTTCACCAACCCGACGTTTGGAGGCCTGGAAAGCAAAATCAACCGTGATGAGGCCAGGATGCGAGCAGATCGTGCCAGCACGGACACGGAACGGGCAGAAGCAGAGACCGAACAGGCTCGCGCACACCTGCTGACTCAAGAGTCGCTCGTCGTTCAGGCGGATGCAGCCGGACTCTCAGCGATCGCCGTGGCTCGGAGCAACCTGCGGAAGAGTGAACAAAACCTGTTTTCCATCGAGCGAGAACTTCAGGACATCGAAAACCGAATCGAGCGATTCAAGGCGCGACTGGTGGTCGCACCGTGCGACGGCGTTGTGTATCGCGTGGATGCCAACGTCAACCAAGGCGGACAATACGTACAAGAAGGCGATGAGCTGTGCACGATCGTCCCCGACACAGACGATCCCGTCGTAGAGCTGTTTCTCAACGGCTTCGACGCGCCGCTTGTGCTCGGCTTCGCGGAGCGAACCGGACAGATGCCACAGGTCCGCTTGCAGTTCGAGGGTTGGCCAGCAATCCAGTTCTCGGCCGCCCCCGAACTAGCGATCGGCACCTTTGGTGGAAAGGTTCGACAGGTCGATCCCGCCAGCACCGCATCCGGGCAGTTTCGCGTGTTGATCGAGCCGGATCAGATGCGGCCGGGCGAACAATGGCCCGACCCAGAGTTCCTCCGGCAGGGCAACCAGGCGATCGGCTGGGTGTTTCTCAACCGGGTGTCACTGGGCTACGAGCTCTGGCGACGGCTCAATGGCTTCCCACCAGAGGTCGCGCCCATCACCAAGGGCGACAAGGGAAGCAAGGCTCCCAAGATCAAAGTCAGGTAGTCCGCCGGCTCTCGCTGGCAATGCGGTCACTGCTGCTGCTTGCCTTGTGCGTTGTGCTGCCAGGCACCAGCCGGGCTGAGCCATGGAGCCTGTTTGCCGAACCTCCGGTGGAGAGTGATCCCGGCACCTTCGTTGGTGAGATACCTGGCGTGCTCTCAACAACCTACCGGCAAGCAGAGGTGCCACCGGCAGGTAGCGGTGTTGTGGTGACCGCTGCTGCACAACTGCCGTTGCCTGCCGAAGAAATGCCGGTACCACCCGGTCAGCCGCCCCCGATCGCCCGGCCTTTCGGTGATTTCCCTGCCGACAACATCGACAATCGTAATCAGCCGCTCACGCTTTCGGAGGTGCTCGAGAGTGTGCTGCGGCACTACCCGTTGCTGCTTGCAGTTGAGCAGGAACGCGGGGTGGCCAGTGGCGGCCTGACCAGTGCCATGGGGGCCTTCGACACCCAGCTCACCGGCATGGGCACATCGCTCGCGCCGAGCACGTACGAAAACTACGTCTCCGACTTCGGCGTTGAACAGCTGCTTTCCCAGCAGGGCATCTCGCTGTTTGGTGGATACCGCACCGGCTTTGGCGAGTTCCCTACCTACAAGCTCCACAACAAAACCGCGGTGGGAGGTGAGTTTCGCGGTGGCCTCTCGATTCCTCTGGCACGCGACCGCGACATCGACCGGGCTCGAGCTGGCAAGGCGCAGGCACAGCTCGACGTGGCGATCGCAGAGCCCGCCATCGCTCGCAGCCGGCTCGACTACATGCGGGAAGCCGCTCGTGCCTACTGGGCTTGGGCAGGCAGCGGAGAGCAACGGACCGCCACGCAGTCGCTCGTGCAGCTGGCCACTGATCGCGACCAGTTCCTTGCGGCCCGAGTCGATCGTGGAGCGACCGCCAACATTGAACGAGTCGATAATCAGCGTAATATCGCTCTTCGTGAGGGCATGGCCGTCAAGGCGGACCGGCTTGTGCAGCAGGCGGCCATCGACCTCTCGCTCTACTACCGGGATGAGGCTGGCAGGCCACTGTTGGTGGGAAAGCAGCGGCTCCGACGACTTCCCGAACCGATTCCTCCGACGCCCACGCTCTACCATGAGTCACTCTCGCGAGCCCTCGCCCAGCGGCCCGAGTTTCGCAAGCTCAGCCTGCAGCGGCAGAAGCTGCTCGTTGAGCGAAAACTCGCTGCCAATGAGACACTTCCGGGACTCGACGCGCAGATCGCCGCCAATCAAGACCTCGGATACGGCAAGAGCCCACTCTCAGGCCCCGAGGGACTGAACCGTCAGGTGCTCTCCGCAGCCCTCGTGTTTCAGCTACCCGCCCAGCGCCGGGGAGCTCGAGGCCGCCTCCAGGCCCTGGATGCCAAGATCTCGCAGCTCAACGAGCAGCTGCGGTATATGGAAGACAATGTGCAAGCACAGGTGCAAAACGCCTACTCCAAACTGGAACGGGCCTACACCTTTCACGAGAAGACTCTGGAGATGGTCACGCTCGCCGATACCGTCGCTCGGGCAGAACGCGAGCAGTTTCGGCTTGGCCGCAGCGATATCCTCCGCATCGCGCTCCGCGAACAGGCCAAGTTCGACGCCGACCTCTACGAGATTGTGGCTCGCCAGCAGTTCTGGACCGCAGAGAGCGACCTGCGAGCCTCCGACACATCACTCGGCCCTGGAGCCACCGGAGAAGTCGACACCGCCGAGGAGATTCCTCTCCCAACCGGGGCATGGACCGATACGCCGGCGATCCCGACAGCCACCGCCCCTCCCACGACTCAGCCACGCATTCTGCGGTAGCGACGAATCAGGGCGTTTGTCGAGCTGTCATGAGCCAACTCTGGCTCATCAGTCGCCTCCAGTTCTGGCACAATCTTGCCAGCCAGCTGCTTGCCAAGTTCAACACCCCACTGATCAAAGCAGTTGATGTTCCAGATCGCTCCCTGCACAAACACCGAGTGTTCGTAGAGCGCGATCAGACTGCCAAGCAAGGCAGGCGTAAGCCGATCCGCCAGGATCGTGCTCGAAGGCCGGTTGCCAGGAAACGTGCGATGCGGGATCAGCCACTCCGCACATCCTTCGGCCACCAGCTGCTCGCTCGACTTGCCGAAGGCCAGTGCTTCTGCCTGGGCAAACACATTCGCCATCAACAGATGATGATGGCGGCCGAGCGGATTGAGCGAGTTCGCGAAGGCAATGAAGTCACACGGGATCACCTCGGTGCCCTGGTGAATCAGCTGATAGAAGGAATGCTGACCATTGGTGCCAGGCTCACCCCAGTAGATCGGTCCCGTTGTGTAGCCCCCGTCAGCGGCCGGGTCGATCGGCTCGCCGGCAAGCGTGACCCGTTTGCCACACGACTCCATCGTCAGCTGCTGCAGGTAGGCGGGAAAGCGGGCGAGATACTGGTCGTACGGCAAGACTGCCAGAGTTCGACTGCCAAGGAACGTCGTGTTCCAGACCGCAAGCAGCCCCATCAGCACCGGCAGGTTTTCATCGAAGGGTGCCGAACGAAAGTGCTCATCCATCGCGTGGAAGCCGGCGAGCAGCTCGCGGAATCCATCCGGACCGATCGCGATCATCGTCGAAAGGCCGATTGCTGAGTCCATCGAGTAGCGGCCGCCAACCCAATCCCAGAAGCCAAACATGTTGGCGGTGTCGATCCCAAACGCGGCCACGGCGTCTGCATTGGTCGAGACCGCCACAAAGTGCCGAGCGATCGCCGCCTCGTCCTCCAACGCACCGAGCACCCAGTCGCGAGCCGAACCCGCATTGGCCATCGTCTCCTGCGTCGTGAACGTCTTCGACGAGACAATACACAGCGTTTCCGCAGGATCGAGATCACGAACCGCCTCGGCAAAGTCGGTGCCGTCGACGTTTGAGACAAAGCGGAGCGTGAGACTTCGGTCACTCACATGCCTCAAGGCCTGACAGGCCATCACTGGCCCCAGGTCTGAGCCACCAATCCCGATGTTGACGACATTCCGAATCGGTCTGCCTGTGTGGCCCGTCCAGCGTCCCTCGCGAACATCGTTCGCGAAGACACCCATCGCCTCCAGCACGGCGTGCACCCCCGGCACCACATCTTCGCCGTCAAAGAAGATCTGCTGCGACTTTGGGGCACGCAGGGCCACGTGCAAGACCGCCCGACGCTCCGTGACGTTGATCCGTTCGCCGCGAAACATCGCTTCGGCTCGCTCCGCGACACCGGCTGACCGGGCGAGTTTGACCAGCAGTTGCAGGGTCTCGTCGGTCACCCGCTGCTTCGAGAAGTCGAGGTAGAGGCCGCAGGCTTCCGCAGTCAGCCGGGTGCCGCGTGAGGCGTCGCTGTCGAAGAGAGCCCGCAGGGAGGTGTCGCTGACCGCAGCCGCGTGGGCCTCAAGCTCCTGCCAGGCTGGCAGCTGTGGTCGGGCCATTGCATCAAACGGGGTCTCACAGGCAGCCTGCGACGCAGCATCACCACTCACTCAACACCTCCTCTGGATACGGCCGATTCGTCCCGGATCGACCAGTTCGGGGTGGGAGTATATCGCACCCTGCGATGCTTGCGGCTGACACTCAGCCGAGTTGTCACAAACCCTATGCCCCGGTAGCCTCCCACGTTTGTCCCGTGTTTGCCGTGAGACCTGTTTTTCTCGCGGCGGTCATGCCCGTCCGGAGTTGAGCAATGGAAGTCGGTATCGTTGGCCTGCCAAACGTTGGAAAATCGACGCTCTTCAACGCCCTCACGGACGCCGGAGCTCTGGCTGCCAACTATCCGTTCGCTACCATCGAGCCGAACGTGGGCGTCGTCGCCGTTCCAGACCCGCGACTGGCTGAAATCTCTGGCTACATCTCCACCCAGAAAATAATCCCCGCTTCGATCCGCGTGGTCGACATCGCCGGCATCGTCAAAGGCGCGAGCGAAGGGGAGGGGCTCGGCAACAAGTTCCTCAGCCACATCCGCGAAGTGGATGCCATCCTGCATGTGGTCCGCTGCTTTGAGAACAGCGGCGACGTGGAGATCACGCACTTCGACGGCACGGTCGACCCGATTCGCGACATCGAAACGATCGAACTCGAACTGATCCTCGCCGACCTGCAGACCGTGGAGCAGGCGACCGAGAAGGCGAAGAAGGCCGCCCGCGGCGGTGACAAGGAAGCCAAGGCCAGGCTCGCGTTGCTCGAGAAGCTCGCCCCGGTGTTGGCCGAAGGCAAGCCGGCTCGGGGCGTGATCGCCGGGCTGACAGATCCCGATGAGCAGAAGGCTGCCAAGAGCCTCGGCATGATCTCCGCCAAACGCGTGCTCTATGTGGCCAACGTCGACGAGAGCGACCTGCTCGGCCAAGGCCCGCTGGCCTCCAAGGTTCGCGAACGGGCGGCAGCAGAAGGCATGGAGGTGGTGCCCGTGTGTGCCAAGATCGAGAGCGAACTTGCTGGACTCGACGATGCCGAGCGTGACGAGATGCTTGAGGCCTACGGACTCCAAGAGCCTGCCTTGGCAACCCTCGCTCGTGGTGCCTACACGTTGCTCGGCCTCCAGAGCTTCTACACCGCCGGAGAAAAAGAGGTGCGAGCCTGGACGGTCTCAAAAGGTGCCACCGCCCCGCAGGCAGCAGGCGTGATCCACTCCGACTTCGAGCGAGGCTTCATCCGTGCTGAGATCTACTCCGTAGCGGACCTTGCCGAGTTGAAGAACGAGAAAGCGATCCGCGAAGCCGGCAGGCTCCGGGTCGAAGGCAAGGCCTACGTGATGCAGGACGGCGACGTGTGCCACTTCCTGTTCAACGTGTGAGCACCGCCGCTTCGTACGACAGCGTGTCGGGTGTGAACGGAGGCTCATCGCTGTCGAGTGCGGTGAGCACCCGCAGCAGGATTCCGGTGACCGGGTCATCGACCTGGCCGATCTCTCGATTGATCGTGCCATGCGTTTTGCCGCGGGCAGAGACGACTGCCGCCTCTCCACCGGAGGCTCTCACGGCCTCCGCAAGACGCTGCGACTGCAGTCGCGACGCCTCGCGATTGGCCACGTGAAAGATGAGATAGTACGGCAGGTCCGTCGCCGTCTTGGCATGCACAACTGGGGACGCATCGTTCCACGCCTCCTCGCTCTCACCAAACGCGGTGCGATACATGGCTCCAGCGACGTCGCCACCAAGTTCGGTCACCTGCCAGGCAACGTCATAACCTGCTCCATCCAGGCAGACCACGGCTTCAATGTCAGCTGGCTTCAGCCCAACAGCCTGGAGACGATCGGTGTCGACGCCTGCCAGAGCCGCCAGATGGGCTCCGGCGCTGTGTCCCATCAAGGACACCCGCTGGGGATCCCCACCGTACGCAGCGATCTCTGCCTTGACCCATGCGATCGCACGGGCCACGTCTTCAACATGCACCGGATGCTGCACGGTCGGTGAGAGCCGGTAGTTCACGCTAACGAGCAGATAGCCGTGCTCCGAAAAAAACCGTCCCTTCTCAGCCGCCTGCCCCTTGTCACCCTGCCGCCAGCCCCCGCCATGAATAAACAGCATCACTGGGAGCTGCTCAGCGTCTACAGGGGCATAGATGTCGAGACTCAACAGACGAGGATCAACTCCCTCCTCGTTGTGGTAGAGGACGTCCCGTGTCACACGGACCGAATCATCAGAGTCCACCAGCCCGCGGCCACGAACTGCGGCAAACGCTTCCTGTTGTTCGTCAGAGAGCAGTTTCTCAAAGGCCTCACGAAATGCCGACGAACGGAGCTTCCCGCGGTATTCGACGACCAGTCGTCGCAGGTCTGCACGCTGAGAGTCACTCAGTTTCAGGGCGTCGGCTCGCTGCCGGAGAAGCTCGCCAAGTTGTCCACGGTCGGCTGCCGGCCGCGGACGTTCCGGCTGCTGTGCAGAGGCCACGGGCAGGGACGCCGCCAACAAGCCACCGGTAAACAGAACGGTTCGGATCAGCCTGAAGGGGCGTCGCATCCTCAGCTCCTTTGTCACAGTTCAGTCAATGCCGAGCACGTCTCGCATGGAATACGTGCCAGCAGCCTTGCCAACCAAAAAGACCGCAGCAGCAACGGCACCATGAGCGTAGCAGTCTCGGCCTGAGGCTCGCACGTTCACCGACAGACTCTCACCTTCCATACCGAAGAGGATCGTGTGTTCGCCCGGGTTGTCACCGGAACGAACAGCGTGGTAGCCGATTTCACCGACGGGCCGAGCCCCCACACGCCCCTCGCGACCGTGGGCCACCTGAGCCGGCTCGCCCCCATCAGTCAGATGCATCGCCTCGCCCACGATCTGCCCAAACTTCAGCGCGGTGCCACTGGGTGCATCTTCTTTATGGTGATGGTGGCACTCGATGATCTCGACATCGGTGCGGCCTCCCACACTGCTGAGCAAACGCCCCGCCCGTGCCACGAGATCCATCGCCACGTTCACTGCCAGTGACATACTGGGCGATACAAGCACGGGGATCGATTTTCGTGCGTCTTCGATTCCTGCGAGGTCGTCCGCATTCATGCCAGTCGTCGCCACCACCAGCGGCACCTTCCGCGCCACGGCTTTGCGAGCGATCGCAGCCACCGCCCCGGGGAGTGAGAAGTCGATGATCACATCGGCCACACAGTCCCAGTCAGAGGTCACGGGCACATCAATCGTGCCTACACCAGCGAGCTGACCAGCGTCGTCTCCAAGCTGTGGGCACTGCTCCCAATCGATCGCTGCGACGACCTCAACACGGGCGTCTGCCACGGCTGCCGCCACGACCCTTCGGCCCATGCGTCCGGCAGCTCCATGAACAACAAGGCGTAACGGCGAAGAGGCAGACATCAGCAAGGCTCCCACAAATCAAGGAAAACAACTCCTGTCAACCTACCCGCCGCCCGCCAGGCGACAACCGCTTTCGCAGATCTGCGGCAGTCACTCACCTTCGCATCAGGCAGCGTGGCTTTCGCGTGAGAACACGCTGCCAAACGAGACACGCTGCCAAATAAAACGGGCGGGCCATCCGAGGATGCCCGCCCGCCTTTTGTGGGAAAATCGCTCTTCAGAGTCGGCTTCGACCTACTTTCGCCAGTGACGGAAAGGCTCGTAGAGCCGTAGGCCCACCATCACCTCGCTCGAGCTGAACTGATTTGGAGTGACGAAACTCGACTGCTGAATCGTGTCGAGCTCGTAGTATCGATAGCTGACGTCGACAGTCAGCCGATCCGTCAGCTCATAGATCAGTCCTGCTCCCACCTGCCAGGCAAAGGCCCCCTTCGCGTCGGCGTAGATGGTGTCTCCTGTGGGAATAGTTCGTTCGCCGAGCTTGTAGCCACCACCGCCGAGGCCACCACCGGCGTAGATACCGAAGCGATCGGTAAACATGAAGTCCCGCCAGAGATTGGCCGTGACCGACCAGTTGTTGGTCAAAATTACTTCGGTTCTGGGATCGTTGACAAAGGGCTCCGCATACACATCTCGGCCAAGGCCTTCGACCTCAAGCCGCAGTCGCCCACGCTGCCGCTCCAGTGACATGCCAACAGCCGCCCCGGCGGCGAACACCGTGCCCTCGGTGTCGATCCCGAGCGCGGGATCATTCGGTGCTGTGAAACTTGCGAAGGACGCTCCGGTCAGGCCGGTAATGTAGAACCGCCGACATGGCTTTTCGGACAGACACCCCACGTCGCAGTAGGGCGATTCCGTTACCTCAGGAAGCGCTTCGATCTCCTGTTCAAAACTACTCAGATCGATTCCGGAATAGACCTCTTCCCCATGAGCGACACCGGCGACAGCGAGCACAGCCGCCGCGCACAACGCACCTATCCGCCTCATAGCACACCCTCCCTGGAGACCTCTGACGACACGTGGGGATTCCCACCCCCTTCTCGCATCGGCAGTTCCTACAGCAGCCACAGCTGTTGAACAGCGAGCCCCCCAGAACCGGCATCACCCGCTTGACCCGGCCTGTCTCGACTGTCACAAGCGTCACAACGCGACCACGCGTCGTCTCTTTCTGCCATCGAGCGGCTGTCTAGCGACAACTCCTCTCAGCAGATTCCGTTGAGGACTTACTAACCCTCTTGCCAGCCTTTTCGGTATTCACGCCGGAGAAACTGCTCGGCCTCAGGGCTGCCGGGAAACGTCATGCCTTCGGCATCCCAGATCAGCCGCTTCTGGGTCTGGCCTTCGCGGAGCTGGCCGCGAAGAGCGATGTTGCCCAGCAGCACGGTCTCGGTGAGCGGACCGGCGAAATCGAAACAGGCCCCGGCCGGATCACCACCTCGGCAGGCCTGTAGCCACTCTTCGAAATGGCCTGGCGAACGCGGTAGCACCTTTGGCGGTTCGCCGTAGGCCTCCGCCAGTTCGTCCGGCAGGAGCCACCAGTCGTCCCAGTCGCTCATCAGCAGGCCGTCGTCGCCCACGAGCATCAAGCCGTTGGGCCCGATCAGGTCCCCCTTCACAAACGCCGGTGGCCGAGATGGCCGCAGCCCACCGTCATACCAGGTGAGCGTGACCGCGGGCATCGAGCCGCGGGCAGGAAACTGGTAGGTGACGAGCGACCCCTGCGGATAGGTCTCTTCATTGACCCGCGTCGACGTCGCTTCCACGCTCGAAGGCGGACCGAGTTTCAACGCCCGAACCACCGGATCAAAGTAGTGGCAGCCCATATCACCGAGGGCTCCAGTGCCGAAGTCCCACCAGCCTCGCCAGGCAAACGGCACATAGGCGGGGTTGTAGGGCCGCTCAGGAGCAGGGCCTAGCCAGAGGTCCCAGTCGAGCGTAGAAGGCACCTTGGGGGTTTCGGTAGGGCGGGCCAGGCCTTGGGCCCAAAACTCACCGTCAAGCCCGCGGCCGGGCCGGTCGGTCCAGATGTGCACTTCTCGCACCGGCCCTAGTGCGTTGTCGAGGATGAACTCCTGCACCCTCCGCGTGTCTTTTGACGCCTGGGCCTGGTTGCCCATCTGCGTGGCCACCCCCGCGTCGCGGGCCGCCGCAGTCAGCTGCCGCGCTTCCCACACCGAATGCGTCAGCGGCTTCTCGCAGTAGACATGTTTGCCGAGCCGAAGCGCCGCCATCGAGGCGTGGAAATGATGGTGGTCGGGCGTGGCCACAATCACCGCATCGATTGAGCCATGCAGCTCATCGAGCATCACGCGATAATCCTTGTATCGCTTCGCACGCGAATACGTTGCAAAGCTCTCGGCAGCCCGCTGCTCGTCCACATCGCAGAGGCCCACAATGTTTTCTGAATCCACTCCCCGCAGCACGCTCGCCGCACGGCCGCCGGCGCCGATCGCGGCGATGTTGAGCTTTTCATTCGCCGCATAGGTGCGAGCCGATCCGGATGGCAGGATCGTGAACGCTGCCGTGGAGGTTGCTGCGGAGGCCAGGAAGCGGCGGCGGGACGCGCGGGTAGGCATGGCGGATCTCCTCATGTTCGTGGTCGCGTGGTGGTGCCGCTCTCCACGCATTTCGAGACTGCATGATTGCGGGCAGTATGTCCCCTCCACCGAGCCAGTGCCAATCGAAACGGATGTGTCGATCGCGGTTCAAGCCCGCTCGCTACACTTGCGGCGTCTCTTCTGCGTTCGCATCTCCTCCACACGAACTCACGAAGGCTTCTCGTGCGATACCGCGTGAACCACACACTCTGGAACCCGCTCTCTCAACAGCCTGGCTCGCTCCGGAAACGGGCCCTCATGGCGTGCATCGCGGGCCTCTGCTGGATCGCAAGCGGGGCCGCCTCCGCTCAAACGGTCGTGGGCATGACCGTGACCCCGCATCGTCCAAGCCCGGCGCTGCGATGGCGACGGCCGGCGATGATTGAGCCTGCCGCCCGCGTCGAGCTGTTCGTGGCCAACGACACCGAGGCACCGCTGTCGCTTGGCCGCGAAGCCGGGGTCACCTTCGACGGCACCTCGGCCGAGAGCCTGATCGTCGACGGCCGCTGGGCCTGGCACGACACACCGGCAGCCTGGCTCGAAGAGCAGGTCGCGGTTCCGGCTGGTGGGCTGGCTGTGCTGGCCTTCAACGGCAAATCGGCTGCCTGGGCCGTCGGCAGCGAGCACACACTCTCGATCGCCGGCGGTGAGCCGCAGGCGTTTGCGATTGATACGCCGGCGGTGTGGCTTGAGAAAGTGATGTTTCTGCGGCCGCAGCGGGAGAGCGAATCGGAAGTGCGGGCTCCCACGCTGCAGCCCACGGAGGTCGTCGTGCACCTGCGGAACAGCGGCG
>Ga0181606_10004153_pt1 | contig 12106 bp, 3 predicted proteins | sample 041ome_10_FD_132994 | JGI IMG/M metagenome (GOLD analysis project Ga0181606, IMG submission 132994) | Coastal salt marsh microbial communities from the Groves Creek Marsh, Skidaway Island, Georgia - 041412US metaG (megahit assembly) | ecosystem: Environmental > Aquatic > Marine > Intertidal zone... | reverse complement strand
GCAAGCCAATCTCATCGTCGCCGCGAACTAGCGATATCTTCGGGATGGGACATTACGGTCCTCCCTCCACCTGAACAAGCTGAGGCGTCAGCACCACCGCGACAGACGGGTGAGACTGTAGCAGAGCTTGTAACTCGACTAGCTCATGTTAAAGCTTCTGCCGTATCAAGACTGCTTCCACAACTTGAAACCCGTTCCATCCTTGCATGTGATACCGTTGGTGAAATAGAAGGTTCAATACTGGGAAAGCCGAGCGATGTTCATGATGCACGACGAATGATTGAAGCACTTTCTGGAAAAAAACACCATGTTTTTACGGGCGTGAGCATCTGGGTCCCGGAAACTCCCAATACCAATGATCCTGATACGATGCCGCGTCGTTACACAAAGGTCGAGGGGTGTGCATCGAGTGAAGTCTTTATGGAATCACTCAACAAAAAAGAAATTGACTCGTACTTGGCAACAAATCAATGGCGTGGCAAGGCAGGTGCATGCGGCTTTCAAGACGGACTTTTACCTCTTCGTTTACTTAAGGGAACCGCTAACAATGTTGTCGGCCTGCCTGTTGAATGTATCGAACAACTGATTCGTCAACATTTCGAGACACCATAGAAACAAAAACCCCTCGAGTTCCAAAAGGAGCCCGAGGGGTTCGTAGAAAATTTCCGGCAATACCTACTCTCGCACTTTTGGCACTACCATCGGCTCTGAAAGCTTAACTACCGTGTTCGGGATGGGAACGGGTGTGACCTTTCAAATATGTTCACCGGAAAATCTTGTATCACCGCTTTCACGGTGAAAATGTTGTGGTAACTGGCACTCTCATGCTTTCACAAGAGAGCAATAGAGTGAGCACTCGATACGAGTGGTCAAGCAATCGTCCGTTAGTACCGGTTAGCTGAGTGCATTACTGCACGTACACATCCGGCCTATTAACCTGATCGTCTTTCAGGGGACTTTCGGGTTAAACCCTACGAAACCTGATCTTGAGGCGGGCTTCACGCTTATATGCTTTCAGCGTTTATCCTTTCCGTTCTTAGCTATCCAGCCGTGCCGCTAGCGCGACAACTGGTACACCAGAGGAACGTCCTTCCAAATCCTCTCGTACTAAAGAAGAATCCTCGCAAGTTTCGTACGCCCACAGCAGATAGGGACCGACCTGTCTCACGACGGTCTGAACCCAGCTCACGTACCACTTTCATTGGCGAACAGCCAAACCCTTGGGAGCTTCTCCACCCCCAGGATGTGATGAGCCGACATCGAGGTGCCAAACCGCTTCGCCGCTATGGACGCTCGGAAGCGATAAGCCTGTTATCCCCGGAGTACCTTTTATCTGATGAGCGATGGCCCTTCCATTCGGAACCACCGGATCACTAAGTCCTACTTTCGTATCTGCTCGACTTATGAGTCTCGCAGTCAAGCACCCTTCTACCTTTACGCTCGATGCCTGATTGCCAACCAGGCTGAGGGTACCTTTGAACTCCTCCGTTACTCTTTTGGAGGAGACCGCCCCAGTCAAACTGCCCAACTGACACTGTCCGCTGCCCGGATTCACGGGAATCAGCGTTAGAACTCAAACGAATCCAGGGTGGTATTTCAACGTTGGCTCCACGATAGCTAGCGCTACCGCTTCAAAGCCTCCCACCTATGCTACACAGAACACGTCCGAGACCAATATCAGCCTACAGTAAAGGTTCACGGGGTCTTTCCGTCTTACTGCGGGTACGTGGCATCTTCACCACGGCTACAATTTCACCGGGTCACTGGTTGAGACAGTGCATCAGTCGTTACGCCATTCATGCAGGTCGGAACTTACCCGACAAGGAACTTCGCTACCTTAGGACCGTCATAGTTACGGCCGCCGTTTACTGGGGCTTCGGTCGCATGCTTCGCCTTTCGACTAACATTCTTCCTTAACCTACCAGCACCGGGCAGGCGTCAGACTCTATACATCCTCTTACGAGTTAGCAGAGTCCTGTGTTTTTGATAAACAGTCGCTGATGCCGATTTACTGTGACCCCCCGCAGCGTTAACCGCAGAGGGCACCCCTTATCGCGAACTTACGGGGCCATTTTGCAGAGTTCCTTAACCAGTGTTCTCCCGAGCGCCTAGGACTTCTCGTCCCGCCTACCTGTGTCAGTTTTAGTACGGTCACATGCCTTCAACCCTAGAAGCTTTTCTTGGACGTCCTTCGGATGACTATCGAAACATAAACGTCTTTGTCTCATGCTTCCGGATGTCGCTGCGGATTTTCCTACAGCTACCTTCCACACAAGCGAGGGACATTTCTATCCGTCCCCTCACCTTTCAGACGCCGTCCCTCCATCGGTCCAGCATGTGGCGCAGGAATGTTGACCTGCTGTCCATCGTCTACGCCTTTCGGCCTCGACTAAGGAACCGGCTAACCCTGGGCGGATTTACCTTCCCCAGGAAACCTTAGGCTTTCGGCGAGCAGGATTCTCACCTGCTTTATCGTTACTCATTCCGGCATAATCACCTGTACACCCCGACACCACTCCTTACGGTGTGGCTTGTATCTGATGTACAGCGCTCTCCTACCGATCCACTAGGTGGATCCCACTGCTTCGGTGCAATACTTGACTCCCGTTCATTATCGGCGCGAAGTTGCTCGACCAGTAAGCTGTTACGCACTTTTTAAATGATGGCTGCTTCTAAGCCAACATCCTGGCTGTCACTGCAACTTCACTTCCTTAGTGACTGAGTATTGCTTGGGGACCTTAGCAGGTGGTCTGGGTTGTTTCCCTCTTGACCGCGAAGCTTATCCCTCGCGGACTGACTCCCGAGATAGACATAACGGTATTCGGAGTTTGGCTCGGTGGGGTACCCGGGAAGGGCCCCCATCCAAATCAGTCTCTCTACCCCCGTCATGCAGTAACTCGAGGCTAGCCCTAAAGCTATTTCGGAGAGAACGAGCTATCTCTGCGCTTGATTAGACTTTCACTCCTCCCCACAAGTCATCCCCTCGGTTTTCAACCCAAGTGGGTTCGGTCCTCCGCGCGGTTTGACCCGCGGTTCAACCTGCTCATGGGTAGTTCGTGCAGTTTCGCGTCTACCACCAGTGACAAAATGCCCTATTCAGACTCGGTTTCCCTTCGGCTACGGCCCTGAGAGCCTTAACCAAGCCACTGACGGTAACTCGCCGGATCATTATGCAAAAGGCACGCCGTCATGCATTGCCAAAAGGCCATAGCACTCCGACCGCTTGTAGGCACATGGTTTCAGGTTCACATTCCTCCCCTAGCAGGGGTTCTTCTCATCTTTCGCTCGCGCTACTTGTTCACTATCGGTCATTAGGTAGTATTTAGCCTTACGGGATGGTCCCCGTCGATTCAGTCGAGGTTTCACGTGCCTCAACCTACTCAGGGTACCCTCCAGAGACAGTCGATTTTCGCGTACGGGCCTGTCACCCTCTGTGGACGACCTTTCCAGATCGTTCCGCTAACCAACTGTTTGATAACTCCGGTGGAGGGCCCTACAACCCCGCGGTGGAAACCACCACGGTTTGGGCTATTTCCCTTTCGCTCGCCGCTACTGAGGAAATCGATTTTTCTTTCTTTTCCTGCGGTTACTAAGATGTTTCAGTTCGCCGCGTTGGCTGCATGCACCTATGAATTCAGTACATGCCAGTTCGGGAATCCCGGGATGATCGCTTGTTTGACAGCTACCCCAGGCTTATCGCAGCCTTCCGCGCCCTTCAAAGCCTCCTAATGCCAAGACATCCCCCATGTGCCCTTGGTAGCTTGACCACCCGAATCGAATGCTCGCGAGTAAACTCACGAGAGACGAACGGGAGGCCGCCACCCCCTAAATCATCGCCCCTGCCGGAAACACGATGCCGCAAAGCACCGCAAGTCCACCAGAAACACCATTCAGGGTGTAACGTATTTTTCTCGTTCTTAAGCCTTGGGAGAACGCCGTCGAGATAACTGCCCACGAGACAAAAGCCACAAAGGACCAAAGCCTCAAACAACAGCACTCAACGGCATTCAATACAAGATGCCAGTTACCACAACCGAATTGTCAAAGAACAACACAAGCCGACACCTTAAAGGCCGCATCACCATCGAGAGGCCCGCGTGCGAACACGCAAACCACCCTCAACAGCAACGTCGTTGCCCTCAGGGAGCCGGCTCGTGACTTCTGTCATGGACAGAGGCTCAACTCGACTGCGTCAGTGGAGACGTTTCTCCAGTCAGCAACCGAACCGAGCCTCAACCCACGGCAACCGCCACGAGCCTCGCCAGGGAACCGGCGTCCGTCTGATGCGGCACCGGCCTCGCGATGGCTGAAAGTTAGCGAAGCTCGATGGGGTCGTCAAGCGGCTCATCAAAACAACGCCAAGAAACATGTTTTCGGCCGGTTTTTCCCGAGTCTTGAACGCTTTTTTCTTCCAGACACCTCTCCTGATCGAAACGATTTTGAGCCCATCCTGGCCGCCCAGCGGCGGTTGCCCGAGGTATAAATGAGCGTCTGCCAGCGGTGTGTTGGCTGCATGCATACCTGCGGGGAAGAGGCTGTGGCAAAGCGAGGAAGAGTGGCACGCGGAACAACGGCAGTCGTCCAGCGACTCTTGGGAGTCGCGTTCCTGCTCGCGACGCTGACATGGCTGCCCGGCAGTCGGGTGCTTGCACAGACAAGCTCCGAGGCCGTCCCTGTCGTTGTGGCTGAGGTCAGCCGCATGGAACTCTCCCGTGGTCAATCGTTTGTCGGCACCGTCTACCCATTCCGGGAAAGCGATGTCGGCAGCGCCGTCGACGGACGGCTGGTGAGCCTGCCGATTGAAGATGGCCAACAGGTTCGCAAAGGTGACACCCTGGCCGAGTTGCTGCGTGGCCTGCTGGAAATCGAGCGGTCTGGAGCGGTCGCCGAGCTCGACAAACGCCGCCAAGAACTCGCCGAACTCGAGGCCGGCAGCCGGCCTGAGGAAATCGAACAAGCCTCAGCGGAGACAGAGGGGCTCGAGGCCCGCTTGACCTATGCCGAAAGCCGACTCGCTCGGCTGGAGAAGCTCTTCGAGCGGGGCACCGCAACCACCGACGAGCTGCAAGATGGACAGACCGAGCTGCGACAGATCAAAGCGGAGCTCCGCGCCAAACAGGCCGCACTCTCCATGGTCGAAGCGGGCCCTCGCAGAGAGGTCGTCGCTCAGGCCGCCGCTGCGGTGGCGGTCCAGGAAGCTGCCGTGCAACGCATCGATGACCAGTTGGCCAAGCACACGATCCGAGCCCCATTTGACGGCTGGGTGGTGGAGCGACACGCCGAGGAAGGTGAGTGGGTGATTCGCAGCGGCTTGATCGCTCGAATTGTCGAACTCGATCGGGTGGAGGTGGTGGTGCAGCTGCCTGAGATCTATGTCACCTCGCTCAAGCCCGGTACCGAAGTCCGTCTGGAGTTTGACGCTGCTCCCCTGCAGACCTGGATCGGCACTGTCGAACGCATCATCCCGCAAGCCGACCTCCGCAGCCGCTCATTTCCCGTGCAGGTCGTCTTGGAGAACCAGATTGTCGAGGATCAGCCAGTGCTCCGTGGCGGCATGCTCGCCCGCGCCTGGCTTCCCGTCGGCGCCCGCGGCGAGGTCACCGTTGTTCCCAAGGATGCCCTCGTCCTCGGTACGGGCACTCCCGTTGTCTATGTCGTCGACAGCAGCCCGTCAGGCGGGAACACTGGTCCCACCGGCACCGTCAGGCCCGTTCCTGTCACTCTCGGGGCCACGGTAGCGCAGAGCGTCGAAGTCACCGGCGGCGTTGAGCCGGGCCAGCTCGTTGTCACGCGTGGCAATGAGCGGCTTCGACCGGGCGCTGCTGTGAAGTATGTGAAGGCACCCACACCATGAATCTGATCCAGGCCTGCGTTTCAAACCCGGTGAAAGTGGCTGTCGGTGTTCTGCTTGTCGGCCTCTTCGGCATCCTCGCGCTGATCACGATGCCGATCCAGCTCACGCCGGAGGTGCAGATCCCCACAATCACCGTCGAAGCCCGTTGGCGGGGTGCGAGTCCACAAGAGATCGAAAGAGAAATCGTCCAGCCACTGGAGGAGCAGCTCCGTAGCGTCGAAGGCCTCGCCAAACTTTCAAGCACCTGCAGCGACTCCGTCGGCGAAGTCACGCTCGAGTTTGGCATTGGGGTCGACATGGATCAGGTGTTGGTGAAGACCAACACCCGCGTGCAGCAGGTTCGCGACTGGCCGATCGATGCCGATCGCCCGGTGATCAAAACCTCAAACTCCAACGACCGCCCCATCGCCTGGCTGATGCTTGGCCAGGCGCCACCAGATCCGGACGCGGTGTCGAAGGCCGCCGAGCAATACCCTGCCCTGGCCGCCGACCTCAACCGCGTGCTTTCGGGCCGCACCCCCGATCTCCAGCTCTTCCGGCTCACCAAACTCGCCGAAGCCCATCCCGAACTCGCCGACCTGCTTCCACCCGTGATCGACATTGAGTCGATGCGGCGGATGGCCGAAGATGAAATCGAAAGCCGACTCGAGCGGGTGGAAGGTGTCTCGAGCGCCGATCTCGTCGGTGGGCGTGATGACCAGCTGCAGGTCATCGTCGACCCGCAGAAGCTCGCTGCCCGCCAGCTGACGATTGAAGACCTCCGCTCAGCCCTCGCCGGCCAAAACCAGGACACCTCGGGTGGTGACTTCTGGGAAGGCAAACGACGGTATGTCGTGCGTACGCTCGGTCAGTTCCGCTCACCTGAGCAGGTTGAGGCGGTGATCATCGCTCGTCGAGAAGGTCGGCCGGTCTATGTCCGGGACGTCGCCTATGCCCGCCTGGGCACCCGCAAGCCCGACGGCATCGTCCGCCGCTTCGGAGCGGGCAACATCGCCATCCGTGTCACCCGCGACCAGAACGCCAACGTGCTTGAGACGATGGCCGAACTGCGGGAGGTGGCCCGCGACATCGATCAAGGCGTGCTGCGAAAACGCGGGCTGACGCTGACGCAGGTCTATGACGAGACCGACTACATCAACTCTGCGATCGGCCTCGTCCGCAGCAACATTGTGATCGGTGGCGTGCTGACGATCAGCGTGCTGCTGCTGTTTCTGCGGAGCCTGCGGAGCACCCTGGTGGCCGCCGTGGCCATTCCGATCAGCGTTGTCGGAACCTTCCTCGCACTCTCGCTCTTTGGCCGGTCGCTCAACGTGGTCAGCCTCGCCGGCATGGCCTTCGCTGTCGGCATGCTGGTCGACAATGCGGTGGTGGTCTTGGAGAACATCGTCACCAAGTGGAATCAAGGACTCGATGCTCGCTCGGCTGCGATCCGTGGAGCCAACGAGGTCTGGGGTGCCGTGCTAGCCAGCACGCTCACCACAGTCGCCGTGTTTCTCCCCGTGCTGTTTGTGAAGCAGGAGGCAGGGCAGCTCTTCGGCGACATCGCGCTGGCAATCAGCGCGGCTGTCAGCCTCTCGCTGATCGTCTCGGTGCTGGTTGTGCCGACGGCAACAGCATCGGTGCTGTCTGGACGCAAGCCGAAGGCTGCCAAGAGCAACGACGTTGCCAGCCGCCTCGGTGGCTTTCTCCTCGACCGCCTCGTCGGCGGACTGCGGTTCTTACTTGCGGGGCCCGTGCGGCAGATCGCTGGTGCCGGGGCGATCGTCGCGGTCGCCGTCTGGGCCACCTGGCTCCTGCTGCCGAAGGTGGAATACCTGCCTGAAGGAAACCGGAACCTCGTGTTCGGAATCCTGCTCCCGCCGCCTGGTTACAACCTCGACGAGCTGCTCCGTATGGGCGATGTGGTTGAGGAACGGCTGCTGCCCTACTGGGACGTTGACCCTGGCACCCCAGAAGCCGAAGCTCTCGACTATCCAATCCTCGGTGACTGCTTCTTCGTCGCCCGTGGCAAGAGCGTGTTTCTTGGCCTGCGAGCCCTCGATCCGCTCTCCGCGTCAAAACTGATTCCGCTGATCCGTTCGATTGCGGCAGAACTCCCCGGCACGTTCGGCATTGCCAAGCAGTCGAGCCTGTTCGAGCAAGGCCTCGGATCAGGCCGTTCGATCGACGTCGAGATCACCGGCCCCGACCTCGAACATCTCGTCGGACTCGGCGGTCAGATCATGGGCCTGCTTGGCGAGGCGACGCCGGGCAGCCAAAACCTACCCAAGCCATCGCTCGACCTCTCCAGCCCTGAGGTTCAGCTCGTTCCGCGGTGGGAGCAGTCGGCCGACATGCAGCTCGACGCCCGCCAGCTCGGCTACATGGTCGACTGCCTGGTCGATGGAGGCTACGCGACCGACTACTTCCTCGGAGCCGACCGGATCGATCTCGTGATCAAGGGCGAAGACCGCTTCGTACAGCGGACCCAAGACCTCCGCAGCCTGCCGGTGGTAACCCCGGGCGGGCAGCTTGTGCCACTCGAGAGCGTGGCAGAGATCCGTGAGTATTCCAGCGGCCCTGAGCAGATCATCCACCGCGAGCGGGAGCGAGCGATCACCGTGCAGGTGTCACCTCCTCCCGGCATGCCGCTGGAGGAGGCGCAAGAGCGGATCCAATCGATGGTGGTGCAGCCGCTTCGCGATTCCGGCCAGCTTGACGGCGGTTATCAGATCAACCTCGGCGGCACTGCCGACAAGCTCCGCGACACCTGGGACTCCCTCTGGTTCAATCTCGCGCTCGCAGGTCTGATCACCTACCTGTTGATGGCAGCGTTGTTTGAGAGCTGGTTCTATCCGCTGGTGATCATTGCCGCGGTGCCGCTGGGCAGCGTTGGCGGACTCCTCGGGCTCGCCGCGGTCAACGTCTTCGGCGCCTCGTTTGGCGTCTCTCAGCCACTTGACGTGCTCACGATGCTCGGCTTTGTGATCCTGATTGGCACCGTGGTCAACAACCCGATCCTGATCGTCTACCAGTCGTTGAACCTGATTCGTAACGAAGGCTACTCCCGTGAGGAGGCGATCCTTGAGGCGGTCCGCAGCCGACTGCGACCGATCTTCATGACCACGCTCACGACCGTGCTGGGCCTCCTCCCGCTGGTGCTCTTCCCCGGTGCCGGTAGTGAACTCTATCGCGGCCTTGGCAGCGTGCTCTTAGGTGGGCTGCTCGTCTCGACGCTCGTCACGATCGTGCTGGTGCCGCTGCTGCTGGGCCTCTGCTTCCGCGTGTTTGAGACGGTCCAGGCCCCTGCCGCTGAAGCCGCCCCACTGCCCTCGCGTGAAGTGGCTCCCGTGGTGACTGTCGGGGCGTGAACGCATGCCGCGTTGCAAGCCTCACTTCGCGGCAAGGTGTTTCTTGAGTAGGTCGGTCCAGAGCCGATAGCCGGCGTCGTTGAGGTGCAGCCCATCGTCGGCAAACAGCTCTGGCTTTGGCTCACCATTGTCACCGAGCATCGGCGTTACCACGTCGAGGTAGGTCAGCTGCGGGCTCGCTTCACAGATCTCACGGATCGCGTCGTTGGCCTGCTGCTGGGTAGCAAACTGGCCCCAGCGTTTCAGACTCGGCTTGATCGCCACAAAGATAATGCGAGTCTCTGGAAGATCTCTGCGGACCGCAGTCACAAAGGCATTAAAGTCGTCGGTCACACGGGCCGGTGTCTTCTTGGCATTGATATCGTTGTCGCCAGCATAGAACACGATCTGCGACGGCTTGTAGGGGAGCACGATCCGCTTCAGATGGCGATTGACGTCCGCGATCTGCGAGCCACCAAAGCCTCGGTTGATCGCGGTCAGATCGGGCAGCCACTGTGGCAGTTTCCAGAGCCGAATGCTCGATGAGCCGACAAACAGCACGGCCCCGGTCGGCGGCGGCGACTCGCGGTCACTCGCCTCAAAGGTTGAGATGTCGTTTTCCCACTTGTCACCAACTGCTTCCCACACAAACGTCCCATACCCACTGTTGCGATCACGGATTGAACGGCTACCTCGCCAGAGGATCTCAGCAGCCGGGCCGCTCGGATCGTCAACATCGTGGAGCATGCCGGCGAGTAGAAAGTCGTCCACCGGCGTCTCACCACGACGAAACGGCTCAAGCGGCAGTGCGATCCGCAAGGTGTAGCCACCCTCAACACGAACACCTTGAGCCGAGCAGTTCTCCAAAGGCCGTCGCGTGAACACCGCGTCGACCCCACAGATGCCCTGAGCGTCTGGCGGCGTTGCCAACACTCGCACGGTGCGGCGGCCGAACCGGGTGTCGCCGCGTCGCTCATTCGCTGGCCGCGGATCGATAAAGAACTCGATAGCATCGCCGTCTTCGATCCGCTCATCACGCACGCGGACATCGATTACAAAAGATTCGCTCGTGTGGCCTGTGGTGAACACAAACGAGCCGTCTTCTGGGCCGTTCCAGCTGCTCGCCTCACCAAGCACAAGGGCGTTGGCATCGGTGGCATAGGTGTCACCACCGACTTTCGCTGCCGGAAAACTCGGGGCGGCCAGATTCACTTTGCCTGCGAGCGGACCGCAGACATGCCGGCGGTCGATGATCACCGGAATCAGCCGCTCTGCGGAGAGGCCTTCCGCACCAGGCGTCCGCAGCGTGGCCCGCAGCACGGCACCTGAGAGCCGCGCGAAGTCGATCGTCTCTCCAAAGCGAACCCGCACCGACTGGGTCATCTCACTGCCTGGCTCAACAGCCACCCGCACCCGTTCCGGATCGACCGACAGTCCACGCAGCGGGAGCCCGTTGAAGTCACCTGCAAACTCAACTGGCTCGCTGAAGCTGTTGCTCATCCGCACATGCACGTCACCCTCGAGAAAGCCGTTGGCGTCGTCGACCAAGATCGGAGCGACCTCCACCACGGTCTGTGAGAGGAACGCCCGAAACCTCTGCGACTCTTCCTCCGTGACCACGTCTGGCGGCAGAATCCCATCGAGTTTGAGGTTCACCACCTGCGGTCCGTCTTTCTCCATCGTCAGCCAGGTCACGTGATCAAACTCACCGTAGGGCACACCCCGCAGCTGCGACGAGCCGCCGGTGGTGGCGAGCGAGTAGTAACTGCGACCGCCGTTGCGGCTGTACTGCACGTAGTGGTGCACATGGCCGGCAAACACCGTGTGGGGCCGGTCCGCAAGCATCGCCTCGACCTTTTTCCAGTTGGTGCTGTCTTCATTGCCGGCGGCCAGTTCGCGTTCGGCGATGTTCCAGAGCGGCTTGTGCAGAAACACCAGCGTGTGACGTGCATCGGCATGGGCAGCCAAGTCATCACGAATGAAGGCCAGCTGCTCCTCACCGATCCGCTGCAGCGGGTCTTCGCTGAGCAGGCAGAGAAAGTGCACGCGTTTGTAGTCGAAGGAATACCAGCCGGCTCCAAACTTCTCCCGCCAGAGTTCCTGCAGCATCGGGTTGGTCACATCGTGATTGCCCGCCACGAAGAAGAACTTCATGTCGAGCTGGTCGATGAAACCATTGAACTCATCCCACTCGGCGAGCGCCCGAGTCCGATCGTCGGTGTAGCCCTCGATCAGGTCACCGACCGACATCACAAAGCTCGGCCTGAGCATGTTCAGCTTGCTGACCGCGTCCATCCAGATACCGGGGCGATGGCCGCCGGTGCGGTCGGTCATGATCGCAATCTGAAACCGCTCTGGGTCGTCGAAGACGGGCTTCGTGGTCCACGGAGCTGGCCCCGCCATCTCTGGCAACACCATCGCTGGCGACAGGTCCGCTGCAGCGGCCTCTGCATGCTCATGCTCGTGATCACCGTCATGAGCGGAGGCCGAAACTGCGACCAGCCCACACGCCAACAGAAACACCACACAGGACAACGAGCGATCAACGAAGCGGGAGACGCGCATAGAAAAGCCTCGAACAGGACAGCGAGCACTCAGCAAAGACCACGAATCTGCGGCTCATGCTACACGCAGACTATTGGCATTGCGCAAGTGGCATCGCGCAAGCCGCCCGCTCACGGCTCACCACAGTCGGCCAGCCGCTGCACCCAGCAGGGTTCCACATGCCGCCCCGACAACACCTCCGCCCAGCCCTCCAAACACAGCCGCGAAGTCGCGGGGGGGCAAATCAGGATTGAATAGGGCGATCATCAGCACCCCAAACGACGTGGTCGCACCGAGGACGCCACCGATCCCCACACCAGTCAGAAGCCCCACGATGATCGGCCAGCGTGCTGCGGAGATCACTCCGAACTTCGTGTTT
>Ga0181606_10004151_pt1 | contig 12107 bp, 8 predicted proteins | sample 041ome_10_FD_132994 | JGI IMG/M metagenome (GOLD analysis project Ga0181606, IMG submission 132994) | Coastal salt marsh microbial communities from the Groves Creek Marsh, Skidaway Island, Georgia - 041412US metaG (megahit assembly) | ecosystem: Environmental > Aquatic > Marine > Intertidal zone... | reverse complement strand
GAAAAGTTTTTGATGTTGCTGTAGACTTGCGGGCTGATTCACCAACTTTTCTTCATTGGCATGGAGAGACTCTTTCTTCTACAGATTCAAAAATGATACATATACCCAAGGGTTGTGCTCATGGTTTTCAAGCATTGCAAGATAACTCCCATCTGCTGTATCTTCATTCAAATGAATACGATCCTAATGCTGAATCAGGAATCATGTATAATGATCCATTTTTGAATATACAATGGCCTTTGAAAGCTAAAAATATTTCTCAAAGGGATATTGGATTTAAAAAATTAAACCCATCCTTTGTTGGTGTAAAAGTTTAAATTATTCTCATGAAATTATGTAGGCACTGCTCAAACAACCTTGATATTCAAATTCTTGATCTTGGTAAAGCCCCTCCATCCAATAACTATATATCCGAAGATAATCTTTCAACCCCAGAGACATACTTTCCATTGCAGTTATTTGTTTGTCAGAATTGTTGGCTTGTGCAAACTATAGATTTTAATCTACCAGAGGATTTATTTAACGATGATTATGCTTATCTATCATCTTCATCATCATCATTTTTAAAGCATGCAAAGGATTATTCTGATGCAATGATTCAAAAATATTCATTAAATAAAGAGAGTCTAGTCGTAGAGATAGCATCAAATGACGGATATCTCCTTAAAAACTTTCAATCTGCAGGTATTCCAAGTATTGGAGTTGAGCCAACTGCCAGTGCTGCAGCAATATCTAAGAAATATGGTTTTGAGGTTATAGAAGATTTTTTTGGAGTACGGTTAGCTAATGAGATCTCTCGCAAAGGTAAAAAAGCTGAATTGATCGTCTGTAATAACGTTTTTGCCCACGTCCCTAATATCAATGACTTTTCATCCGGTTTAAAAGAATTATTAGCACCAAATGGGATAATTACTCTTGAATTTCCACACTTATTGGAACTAATTAAATTTTGTCAATTCGATACAGTCTATCATGAGCATTATTCATATCTCTCACTAATCTCTGTCAAAAATATTCTTAATACCGCGGGATTAAAAGTTGTTGATGTAGAAATCTTAGATGTGCACGGTGGAAGTCTGAGAGTTTATGCTTCCCATATAAATAGCTCTTCAGCGCCATCTACAAATGTTGAAAGCCTGGAAAACATAGAAATGGTCGCAGGACTGAACTCTATCGAAACTTATCTAAATCTTCAAAAAAATGCTTTGGATATCAAGAATGAGCTTTTGAAGTTTCTATTAGATGCAAAAATACACAAAAAAAAAGTTATAGCATATGGTGCTGCTGCAAAAGGAAATACCATGATCAACTTTTCTGGTATTACCAAAGATCTTATCGCTTATGTTTGTGATAAGTCAGCACTTAAACAAAATAAATACTTACCAGGATCAAATATCCCCATCAGATCACCAGACATCTTAAAATCTGAAAAAAATATTGATTATGTTTTAATTCTTCCCTGGAACTTATCAAATGAAATTCAAGGTGAGCTTGATTTTTTAAGAAAGTATGGCACAAAGTTTTTAATAGCGATGCCTTCTCTTAAAGTTTTTTGATGAAGGTTCTTATCACAGGCGGCTCTGGATTCGTTGGAAGGGCCCTGATATCAAATCTATTAAAAAATAATAGTTTTTCAATTTACGCAACCTATCAGATGAATTGTCCAAAAATTCAGAATGTTTCATGGCATCAGGTAGACCTATTGAACTCATCTATGGTTGCTAAAATCATTAGAGATATACAACCATCTTATTTAGTGCATTTGGCATGGTATACAAAGCATGGAAAATTTTGGAATGCTCCTGAAAATTTTCTATGGAGGGATGCTTCTTACAATTTAATATCTGAGTTTATTAGATGTAATGGAAAGCATTTGATGGTAGCAGGTTCATGTGCTGAGTACCTTATACATGATCCAAAGTACTTAGAGCAAAATATTGATGTGCCAAATTATACTAAAGCAAAAAACGACCTTTTAATTTTTAGTAAAAGAGTTTGCTTGAATGAAAATTGTAAATTGATTTGGCCTAGAATTTTTTTTCCATATGGCCCTAATGAAGACAAGAATAAGTTTCTTTCAAGCATAATAAATAATTTAAAAGATCAGAAGAAAGCTATATGTAAATACCCCCATCATAATAGAGATTATATTTATATTGATGATCTAGCCTCTGCTCTTGCAACCTTGATTGGAAGTGATTTTGAAGGTGAAATTGATATAGGATCAGGAAAATTAACAAATACAGGCTATATTGCTAAAAAAATTGCAAATTCTCTCGATTTAAACAAATATTTAGAATTGTCTGATGTTAATCAAGATTTAGATGTTGATTTTATGGATATTTCTGCAAATACAAAACCATTGAATGAAATTGGATGGTCTCCTTTGCATTCTGTTGATATGGGAATAAAGAAGTTAATTCAATATATTTAAATTAAATGCAGAAAGTAAAAATTTCTTATCTACCAAATATAGAAAATCTTTTTCATCCTGGTGATAGAAGGAGATTTGTTGCCTACTCAAAAATGAAAAATTTAGAATTTAGTCTTTTTGACTATAAGACTTCTTGCGATATCTTGGTTGCAAGTCAGCAACTGGATATATCTCAGTTAAATATAATTAAAAAAAAATGTAAGGTGCTTATTTATGATGCAGTAGATTCATATCATCAAGATTCGTCTTCATTGAATGCAAGACTTAGAGGTTTGGCAAAGTATATTTCAAGGCAAAATCGTTTTTTACTATTGAATTACTCAGTATTCCTAAGAGAGTCATTTCTTCCATTTGTGGACATAATTTTATGCGCTTCTAAGGAGCAACAGCAAGAATTAAAAAAATATAATCATAATGTATTTCCAATTTATGACATTCTTGAAGAACAATCTATAATAAAAACAGACTATGAGATTAAAAATAAAATAAATTTAGTATGGGAAGGGCTTGGTTCTAATCTATTTCAGTTATCTATTCTAAAAGTTCCGCTGTCTAACCTAGCAAAAAAATACAATATTACTTTAAATATAGTTACCGATAAAAAATTTAAAAAATATCTTAATAAATTTATTGATGTTGATTCTTATAGTATAGTTGCTGATTTCCATAATGATATAAAAATTTTTCCTTGGACAAAGGAAAATTTTATTAAGAGCGTCATTAGATCGGATATTGCAATTATTCCAATTGATCTTAAAAATAACCTTGCGAGTGGTAAACCAGAAAACAAACTTATACATTTATGGAAAATGGGAATGCCGGTTCTGACTAGTCCCTCTAAATCATATTCAAGAGTGATGGATGCAGCTGATGTAGACGGTCTTTGTGAAACTTCTATAGACTGGGAAAGAAAAATTGAAGCTTTGATTTTAAGCAGAGATAAAAGATATCTAAATGCTTTCAATGGTAGATTATATGCTGAAAATGAATATTCAAGAGAAATTTTTCAGTCTAAATGGGATAAGGTTCTTTTAAAAGCTGAAACTCTTTTAGGAAATAGCTAATTAAAAATTTGAAGTACGGATTATAATTAATAAAAATTAAATTTTATCGATATGAGCATAAGAAAAATTTCTGTTACAGGTCTAGGTTACGTTGGTCTTCCTCTTTTGATTAGCTTTTCTAAGCATACAAGCGTCATTGGCTTTGACATCTCTGATAATAGAATTGAAGAACTAAAAAATAAATATGACATTAATAATGAACATGAAGTCAATGAGTTGACATCTAAGAATTTATTTTTTACCTCAAATCCTAAAGATTTACTAGGTGCAAATTTTCATATCATTACAGTCCCGACGCCTGTATCTGATAAAAATATTCCTGATCTTAGTCATCTAAAATCTGCGTCTAAAATAATAGGAAGTATTTTAAAAAAAGGAGATATTGTTGTATATGAATCTACTGTATTCCCTGGCGCCACCGAAGAAGAATGTATTCCAGTCTTAGAATCAACATCTCTTTTAAGGTGCGGTGTTGATTTTGATGTTGGGTACAGTCCAGAACGCATTAATCCCGGTGACAAAATACATACTATAGACAAGATAGTTAAAGTAGTCTCTGCAAACTCTAGCTCAGCCTTAAAAATTATTTCACAAACTTATGGATCAATTATTGATGCAGGTATTTTTGAAGCTCAGTCTATAAAAGTTGCTGAGGCAGCTAAAGTTATTGAAAATACTCAACGAGACATTAATATTGCATTAGTCAATGAGCTTTCAAAGATTTTTAATTTAATGGATATTGATACTCTAGATGTTCTTGCCGCCGCAAGAACAAAATGGAATTTCCTTGACTTTAGACCGGGACTCGTAGGTGGCCATTGTATAGGGGTTGACCCTTATTATTTAACATATAAATCAAGGGAATTTGGCTATGAACCAGAAGTTATTTTATCTGGAAGAAAGGTTAATGATGAGATGGCTTTATATATATCTAATCAAATTATTAAAAAATTTAAAAATTCTTCCATGCCTCGATCTATTTCAATTCTTGGAGTCACATTTAAAGAGAATTGCGCTGATATCAGAAATTCAAAAATCCTCGATATTATCAATGAGCTCCATGAAAATGGATTCACTATTCAAGCCTGCGATCCAAATGCTAATCCCATAATTTTAAAAAATCAATTTAATGTAGATTTAATCCCGCTAAATAAGTTAAAACCTTCATCGGCATTACTTATTGCTGTAAAGCATAAGGTTTTTGAAAATATCAATGAAAACCTTTCTAATTATGTTAAAAATAGTGGTTTTGTATTTGATTTAAAAGGCCTCATTGATCCCAAGGATATTAATTTAGATATTGATCTTTGGCGTCCATAAAAAATATTAACTATATGAAAAAAAAAATCTTATATATAGTTAATGTAGATTATTTTATATTAAGTCATAGACTTCCAATTCTTTGCGAAACCATAGATCAAGGTTTTGAGGTTCATATAGCATGCGCAGATACAGGAAAATTTAAAGAACTTGAATCACATGGATTCAAGATGCACAGAATTTCCATGGATCGAAAAAGCATGAACCCTTTTTTGTTAATAGGAAATTTTTTTAAAATATTTTTCTTAATAAAAGCCATAAAGCCCTCGATTTTACATCTATTAACGATTAAACCGATCATTCTTGGCGGACTATCATCTCTTTTTCTTAAAACAAACAAAATTGTTGTGAGCATAACTGGCCTTGGTTATATTTTCGCCTCTAATGGACTCTTGATTCGAATTATTAGGATGGCTGTAAAAAAGATATATAAGATTGTCTTTTCTAGGGAGAATGTAATTATTATCACTCAAAATATTGAAGATAGATTGAATATTCTTAATTTTACCTCTGCAAATTCAGAAAATGTTCACCTAATTAAAGGTACTGGCATTGATATGCTGAAAGTAGCATATAAACCATTACCAAGTTCATATAAAAAGATAATATTTATGGCATCAAGGCTCTTAAAAGACAAAGGTGTCAAAGAGTTTCTAGATGCTTCAAATATTTTACTTAATCGCTCAGATGAAATTTATTTTTATTTGGCAGGAGATATAGATCAAAGTAATCCTGAAAGTTTTTCTTATGAAGAATTACAAGCTTTGAAAACTCAGTATAGTAATGTAAATTTCATGGGGAAAATATCTAATGTGTTAGATGTTCTAAATGATAGTTATGTCTCAATTCTTCCATCCTATCGAGAAGGTTTCCCAAAATTTCTTTCTGAATCAGCATCAGTTGGAAGACCAATTATTACCACAGATGTTGCAGGCTGCAGAGACGCAGTGATTCATGGGGAGACTGGAATAATTATACCTGTTAAAAATTCAGTGGATCTAGCAAAAGGAATAGAGTTTTTAGTAGATAATGTCAGTGTAGCAAGAAAGTTTTCTATTGCAGCTAGAAGTTTTGCTGAAAATGAGCTTGATCTGAATATTGTGTTAGAAAAACATATGGCAATATATAAACAATAAAGTTTCCTATATTAGTTTTAAGCTTTAGGTTATGAGTTTATAATCACAAGTATAACCATTATAATTTTCATATGAAAAACTCGTTAATTCAAAGAGCTACATTTATATTTTTAACTTTCTTTATCTTAGTATATTCTAGTTTTTCTCATCCTCAATCCGCTGAATCACTTCTTCAGGGATTAGATCAAGATTCCCTTAGATCACTTGCAGAATCATCCAGTCGTGTAAGTGGTGAATCCATGTCTAATGATACCAAAGAGCTTAGTTCATTAGCTGAAAGCGATTATTTAAAGACAATTCAGCAGATAAAAAAGATTGATTATCAAACACAACAGAGAAATATTAATGATGCTTTGCATGAGAAGAGGATAGAATTAGCTATTAAGCTTTGCCAGGTTGATAAAAGCGCTTGCTATCTTATTGATGAATATCAAGATTACAAGGAATTGATTGATATTGAGCCTGTTGAAGTGAAGGATTTAAAGGTTTTTGGGGTAGATATGTTTTCTGGCTATCCCTTATCATTTGAGCAATCAACTCAATCGAGCGTTCCAGAGGATTATTTAATTAATATTGGTGATAATATAAATATTGCTATTTTTGGAAGCGACAGTTTTGAAAGCACATTCATAATCCAAAGAGATGGAAATTTAGTCATTCCAGAGCACGGTGCAATAAATATCTTAGGTCTCACGGTTAATGAGGCAAGAGCCAAGATATCAGATTTTTTAAAAAATAAATATATTGAAACAGAAGTTTATGTATCTATCGAGACAACTAATACTTTACAAGTTTACGTTCTAGGGGCAATTAAAAATCCTGGGTCTTATAATATATCTTCAATTTCCAAAACTATTAATGCTGTTATAGCTACTGGTGGATTTGGTCCTGAATCATCATTAAGAAATCTTAAGGTTATGAGGGATGGCAAGATTATTAATTCTGTAGATTTATATGAGTTGTTGATTAATGGAAAAACTAATCAAGATTCTTATCTCCAAGATGGAGATACAATTATGGTTGATGCTCGTCAGAACACAGTTACGATATGGGGAGATATTAATCGACCTGCAATATATGAATTCAAAGAGGGGGAAACCTTCCAAGATTTAATTCAATTTGGGCTTGGATTTAAGCAGTCAGCAAATTTGGATAATATAAGTCTTCAAAGAAAGAATAATTTTGGACAAATAGAAACTATCAGCGTTAACTCAAATCAAGTGCTAGAGTTAAAAAATGGAGATACATTTAAAGTTCATTCCTTAGAGGGTGAAACTTTAAATTCGATTATGCTATCTGGTTCCATTAGGAACAGTGGTGAATACCAGCATAAAGATGGAATGACTCTATCAAATATTTTTAATATACAAACTGACTTGCGTAATGATACTTATGTTGGATTGGGAATTTTAAAAAGATTTAATCCAATAACTAGAACATATAATATTAAAGAATTTAACCTTCTTGATCAATCAAGGCTTGATGAGATACAGCTAAAAGCAGGTGATAAATTATATTTCTTCTCTCAAGATGATATTTCTTTTATAAATTCCAAACAAGTTTTAGATTATCTGCAAAATAAACCAAACGTTGATCCTGTTGATGATAAAAAAACCTTTGTAGATTCCCAAAAACTCCTTTCAGCTCAAGCAAATTCTAGCTTTCCACATGAAAGTAATTTTAATTCTCTTGAAAATTGCTTAACTCACCTAAAACAATTTGGTGGGGATGATTTTATTCAGAGCTCAATATCTAAATTAGAACTTTTTAAAGCAGAAAGTGATCAAGAGTGCCCTGAAATCCTTAGCCAAAATCCTGATTTAACTCCAATTTTGCTTAATGCAGCAGTTCCTGTAAATGGAGCAATAAGATCTCAAGGGCTATATCCAATAGATAATAGCGTGAGTGTATCTTTATTGTTAGAAATGGTTGGGGGAGTTATTAGCAATACTGAACGCGATGTTGTTATTGAAATAATGACTCAAAGTGGTGATATAAATAATTATTTACCTGGATCAAAAGATCTAATTACTAATATCAAATTCTTTAATGCTAAGGCTGGTTCGAAAATTCGAACAGAATCTTTTGTAAAGCTTGTTGGTGAGTTTAAGTCACCAGGTGTATATCCTGTGACATCACAAACCACACTATTAGATCTATATGAACGTGCAGGAGGCTTAACTAGCAACGCATATCCTGTTGGAGGTATTCTTTCAAGAAAGACAGTTTTAGAGCTTGAAAAAGATGCCTTGAAAAAAGCGGAAAGAGAGCTTGCTGATATTCTTGCATCAGGAGTAACCTCAGGCCAAATTGAACAAAAAACTTCTGATGTTCTAGCTTTAATCACTTTGATGAATGAGATAAGTGCTGCGACCCCCACAGGAAGATTGGTAACTTCTTTAGAGCCATTAGAGATAAAAAAAGATCTTACAAAAAATATTTTACTTGAATCTGGCGATATTATTTACATGCCAAAAATGCTAAGTACAGTTACTGTTATTGGTAGCGTACTTAATCCAGTCACAGTCCCATATTCACCACGCCTAAAGGTAAGTGATTATATAAAATTAGCAGGCGGATATAAGGATTATGCAGATAGCTCCAAAACATACGTAATTTTACCTAATGGAATGTCAATTTCTCCAGGTTTTAGCATATTTAATAAACCAGGAAGTCAAATTTTGCCTGGATCTTCAATTATTGTTCCAAGAAAAGCAAGGCCGTTATCTGGTCTAGCATTAGTCGAAGCAATCTCTCCAGTTTTAGCAAATCTATCAATCACAATGGCATCAATTAATAGCATAACGAGCTCAAATTAGTTAATTTGAAACAAGCATTTCTAGTTTTTTTTGGCATATATTTTGTCCATCTAAGTGCTGCCTTGGATGACTATCTGTATCCTGATAAAAATCCTAGTTATTCAAATTACGGAGCTACTGGTTTAATTCATATGCCAAATGGAAGGCTGCATGAGGCTGGTAACTTAGGTTTTATATATGCAGATTTTGATCCCTATAAGCGAATCTCTTTTATTGCTGCTCCATTTGATTGGTTAGAAGTTTCTTATGAGTATACTGATATTGCTACAAGGCTATACAGTGATAATTTTTTATTTAGTAGAAATCAAACGCTAAAAGATAAGGGCTTTGATGCAAAAATAAGACTATTAAAGGAAACTAAGTTTCTACCAAATTTAGCTATAGGCTTTAGAGATCTTGCTGGTACAGGATTATTTTCCTCAGAGTATCTTGTTATGAGTAAGTATTATAAAAATATTGACTATACCCTTGGTTTTGGCTGGGGTGCAATGAATAAAAATGGTTTCAAGAACCCATTAAGTTCAATTTCCAACAGCTTTGAAATTAGAGATGCTGAGAACGATCAAGGAAGAGGTGGCCTTTTAAGTTCAAGCAATTATTTCAGTGGTAAAAAGGTTGGTCTATTTGGGGGTATCGAGTATTTTTTTCCTAATCTTAATGGGTTAAGAGCAAAAATAGAGCTAGATAGTACAGATTATCAAAATGAAGCTGATAATAATTTGGCTCAAGACTCAAAAATTAACTTTGGTTTCGCATACCCCATATCTAATCAACTAAAAGTTTCTCTATCTTATATTCGCGGTAATACTCTTAATTTTAATTTTTCTATTAATGGGTTATATGGTAATAAAGATCCTCTTTTCCCAAAGAAAAAAAAAAGAAAAAAAATTCTAAGAAAAAAAGAAATAAAAACAGTAGCTACTAGAGATAAAAAATATTTATATTTAGCTGCTTTAAAATACTTAGATGAAGAAAAACTCTACGTAAGGTCTGCAAATATCAATGAGGATAAGCTCTCTATAAGTTTTGCTCAAAATACACACCTCAGCTACCCTAGAGCCTACGGAAGAGCAGTAAGAACTTTAAATGATATATCGCCTGATTATATTAAAGATTTTGAACTTGTATCTGTAAATGCTGATTTTGAACTCTCAAAAATTACAATTAATAGAGAAAAATATAATAATTTAAAAACAAGTAATAATTTTGCCCTTCTTGATAGATCGAATATTTATGATCATTCTTTTGAAGAAAGAGATATGCATGAATTCAGGCCAAAGACAGCACTTCCTGCTTATTTTCTTCAAATAGAACCTTCTTTGCAATCACATATTGGTGGCCCAGATAGGTTTTACGTTGGAGGTTTGCATGTTCTTGGTGATCTTCAAGCTATTTTTACTGACAATATATCTCTTACAGCAATGACACGTTATGGTTTAGTGGATTCCTTTGGTGTTCTTAAGCAAGGTTCAGATAGCGTTTTGCCGCCTGTGAGGACTAATGTTACTAGATATCTAAAAGAGGGCAACTATTTTTCACTAACAAGATTTCAGATTGATTATTTAAAAGCTCTCACACCAAATATATACACAAGACTCAGTGGTGGAATTTTTGAAGAAATGTTTGGTGGATTTGGGGGTGAAATTTTATATAGACCATTTCACTCTAATTGGGCCCTTGGAGTTGAGGCTTATAGGGTGAAGCAGAGATACTACGATCAAAAATTTAAATTCCTTGATTACGCAACCAATACTGGACATGCAACTGTTTATTTTATAGAACCTAGAACTCAGATACTTGCGAAATTAATAGGTGGTAAATATCTAGCTGGCGACTCTGGTTTTACCTTTGATTTATCAAGACGTTTTAAGAGTGGTTTACGTATGGGAGCTTTTTTTTCATTAACTGACATAAGCCAAGAAGAGTTTGGCGAAGGAAGTTTTGATAAAGGGTTTTATATTTATTTTCCATTAGAAATATTTTTTAATAATTATTCTACAAATTTATCTAGTTTTGGTTTGAGGCCAGTTACTAGAGATGGGGCTGCCAAATTAATTATTGGTAGTGATTTGTATGGTATTACTGATCAAGGATCGATTGATGGAATTAAGAGAGATATCGATGATTATTATGAATAAAAAAAATTACAGCTTAATCCTAATTTTTTTATTCTTGCAATGTTGTAGTTCTTTTAATTCTTATAGTCTTGCTGCTACTAAAGCTCGAAATATACTTATTGGCTCACCTGCTAAAGAAGTTACTAAATCAGAATATGAAAATTTCCCTTATTCTTTTATTAAATTGAAGATAGGAAAATCTGAGGATGTAATTATGAGTCTTGTGAGTATAACTGATGGTATATTTCACTGGATCTCATCGGATAGAATATCTATATATACCCTTGAAGGAAGAGTTGTTAGAACTGATGGCCTAATTCATGATATTTCTTTAGTTAACTTAGATGCTCTAAATTCATTTAATCTTCAAAAAGATTATCTAGTATTTAATTATCGCTACCCTGAGTTATATTCTGTTCATCACAAATTTAAGCTGAAGAGTAATGAAAATATTTCCTTTCATTACCTCGAAGATTCAATTGAGGTATCTAGGCTTGAATTTGAGGTTTCAATTCCGTTGTTAAATAAAAAGCATAATGATGTTTATTATCTTAGTGGCGGAAAAGTTATCAGCTCAATTCAGAAAATACATCCAATGATGCCAGAATTCAAGTTAGTTTTCTTTTATAAAACCTAATTAAAAACCCTATTTACAAATAAAAAAAGGAGGCTGTAAAGCCTCCTTAATTAAATAAGAGAAAATTATTTTTATTGTGTTTTAGTTGCTGTGATTGTTGAAGTGCTTGTAGAAGTACTTTCAATCTTAACAGGTGTAACAGTTGTTTCGACTACTTCAAGTTCGGCTACCACTTCTTCAAGTGTGTCAATAACCTCGTCGACTTCAATCTCAACCACAATGTCAACTTCTTGAACATTGGTAAGATTGTCTACCTCAACTACTGAACCTCCTGATAAAGCAGTTTCGGTTGTGGAGTATGTTGCAGTACCAGTAACTGTAGCAGTTTGAGTAGCTGTTTGCGTTGCAGTTGCAGCAGCAGTAGTTGTTCCAGTTGCAGTTGCTGTAGATGTTGAAGTAGTAGTTGAATCTGTAACTTCTACTGTAGTAACAACAACTTCCTGATCATACTCAACTATTGTTGTTGGAGCAGGAGTCGGTGCAGGAGTCGGTGCAGGAGTCGGTGCAGGAGTCGGTGCAGGAGTCGGTGCAGGAGTCGGTGCAGGAGTCGGTGCAGGAGTCGGTGCAGGAGTCGGTGCAG
>Ga0181606_10004150_pt1 | contig 12108 bp, 10 predicted proteins | sample 041ome_10_FD_132994 | JGI IMG/M metagenome (GOLD analysis project Ga0181606, IMG submission 132994) | Coastal salt marsh microbial communities from the Groves Creek Marsh, Skidaway Island, Georgia - 041412US metaG (megahit assembly) | ecosystem: Environmental > Aquatic > Marine > Intertidal... | reverse complement strand
TGCGTCTGAAGTTCATAAGATATTTCGATGGAAGCAATCCAATTACCTGAGGGAATAGAAATACCCAATGTATCGGCTCATATAGCTTGCGAATTGGTATTTACTGGAAAAATGGATTGGACACCGAGTGTACCGCGATTGTAGTTAAGGGTATCACTACTAATCTGAGCTTGAGCTGTTACGGCAACTATGCCAATAAAAGCAGCGAGTAAAAGTTTTTTCATCGACGATAAATTAATGTACACAATATACATTGTGTACGACCTTTAGACTTCGCCGAATTCTCAAGGTTTAATCTGCTTCACTCATTTGTTTTAAATACTCTTCTTAAACTCTTTTGTGATAAATTCCTGATACTCCTTAATACTTTGTTTCATGTCCTTTCTCAATAAGAATATACCAACAAGGTTAGGCAACGTCATAAGCGCAATAGCAATACCTGCAAAGGTCCAGACAATAGTGGTATCAATGATAGCTGCCAAGAAGAAACCTAAAACGTATAAAACACGGTAATAATTCACATACTTCACCCCGAACAAATAGGTCACACTTCTACCGCCGTAATAACTCCATGAAATGGCGGTGGAAAAAGCAAACAACAATAAACCAATTGCTACGATGTATTGACCAAAATCACCAAAAAGCCCTTTATTAAAAGCAATAGCTGTAAGGGGCGCACTATGTACAAGAGATTTTCCAGAGAAGGTATATCCTTTTGGGTCTTCAAGACGACCTTCACTAATCTCAATAAGTCCAGTAAATAATTGGCCCTCCTTAAATATTTGAACATCTTCTGCAATCGAGCGTGCATGCAAAACTGTGGCGTCGGATGCAATGATTCCGTCTGTGACCTTGAGCGTTCCTGTGAACTCATTTATTGGCATAACGTCCAAACCCGTTTCAGATCCATTGAAGTATTCATACAAGGCTGATCCATGAACCTCTTTACTTACTTCACCTTCCATGATAATCATATCTGAATAGCTAAAGTCATTTTGATGTTTTTCATTCCAAACTCCTGAGCTCAATAAGGTTAGACCTGTAATGGAACAGATAACTATAGTATCAATAAATGGCTCCAAAATAGCGACCATTCCTTCACTCACAGGGTGTTCCGCTTTGGCAGCTGCATGGGCAATGGGCGCAGAACCTTGACCCGCCTCGTTTGAGAATAAACCGCGGTTTACCCCTCTATTGAATGCATATGCTATAGTTGCTCCCAAGAATCCTCCTGCTGCAGAAGACCCGGTAAAAATATCAGCAAAAATGCTCACAAAAGAAGGAATGATGTTTTCGTAATTCATCACGATCACAGAGAGTGCGCCAAGCACATAAATAACTGCCATTATTGGAACCAATTTCTCGGTAACTGCGGCAATCCTCTTGATTCCACCCAATATTATCAGACCAAGCAAAACAGACAATACCGCTCCTGTTACAATCTCTTCAATACCAAACGTCGCCTTTAATGACGCGGCAATGCTGTTTACTTGAGGCATGTTTCCCGTACCAAAAGAACTAATGATTGCCGCAACGGCAAACAAGGCTGCCATCCACTTCATATTCAACTTATTCTTCATGTAATACATTGGACCCCCTGAGACCGTGCCGTCCTCTGCAAATTCACGGTACTTGTGACTCAAAGTAACCTCCACAAACTTTGTAGTCATACCTAGCGCTGCAGTAACTAACATCCAAAAGAGTGCTGCAGGTCCACCCAAATGAATAGCAAAGGCTACTCCCGCAATATTCCCAGTACCAACGGTTCCAGAAAGCGCAGTAGCTAAGGATTGAAAATGCGACGTATCTCCCTTTGCTCCCTCTTTATCAAATTTCCCGCGAACCACATCAATGGCATGTTTAAAAAATCTGATTTGAGGAAATTTCAAGTAAACTGTAAAGAATATACCCGTACCTAAGAGTGCAAAAACAAACCAGCTTGAGCCGCCTATGTACCCATCTATAACTTTGAGAATATCATTGAGAGAAGCAAAATCCATACGTATTCATTGTTTTTTGAGTGAAAGCCCGAATATAACAAAAAAGCCCCCGTGCTCTTGGCACGGGGGCTTGTAATAAAGCTTGAGTAATAATTACTTTACTTCTTCAAAATCAACATCTGTTACGTCGTCTGTAGCATTTGCATCACCACCTGCATCTGGACCTTGGTCATCCCCACCTTGCTGGTCATTCCCTTGCATGGCAGCTTGAATTTCTGCAGATGCCGCTTGCAACGCTGCATTAAGTTTCTCTTGAGCTGCATCACAACCCGCTATATCTTTAGCCGCGTGAGCTGCTTTAAGTTCTGCAAGCGCAGTATCTATTGGCTCTTTCTTTTCCTCAGGCAGCTTACCTTCCAATTCCTTCATTTGTTTTTCAACTTGGAAGACCATACTGTCAGCGGCATTGAGTTTATCAATTTCCTCTTTCGCTTTTTTGTCAGCATCCGCATTTGCCTCTGCCTCCTGCTTCATGCGGTCAATTTCCTCTTGACTCAAACCGGAAGAAGCCTCAATACGAATATTCTGCTCCTTACCCGTATTCTTGTCTTTCGCACTCACATTGAGAATACCATTGGAATCAATATCAAATGTGACCTCAATCTGAGGAACCCCTCTTGGTGCTGCGGGTATTCCATCTAAATGGAATCGGCCAATTGTTTTATTGTCATTGGCCATTGGACGCTCACCTTGAAGAATATGAATCTCCACTGAGGGTTGATTGTCCGCTGCCGTTGAGAACGTTTCTGATTTCTTAGTTGGAATGGTTGTATTTGATTCAATCAGTTTCGTCATTACACCGCCCATAGTTTCTATACCTAAAGACAGCGGAGTGACATCTAATAGAAGTACATCTTTTACGTCTCCTGCGAGCACACCTCCTTGAATAGAAGCACCAATAGCAACTACCTCATCCGGGTTTACACCTTTTGATGGATCCTTTCCAAAAAAAGCTTTAACCGCCTCTTGGATAGCTGGAATACGAGTAGTACCACCTACTAAAATAACCTCGTCAATTTCAGAGGTAGAATAACCTGCATTTTGAAGTGCTGACTTAGCAGGAGCTATAGTGCGCTCAATCAATGATGCTGCTAATTGCTCAAACTTTGCACGACTAAGCGAACGTACTAAGTGCTTTGGACCTGATGCTGTTGCAGTTATATAAGGAAGATTAATTTCTGTCGCTGTTGTGGAAGATAATTCAATCTTAGCCTTTTCAGCAGCTTCTTTTAAGCGCTGCAGAGCCATGTTATCTTTTCGAAGATCCATGGATTCTTCCGCCTTGAATTCTTCCGCAAGCCAGTCTATGATTACTTGATCAAAATCATCACCACCAAGGTGAGTATCTCCATCCGTAGATTTAACTTCAAATACGCCATCACCCAATTCCAGCACGGATACGTCATGCGTACCACCACCACAATCAAATACAGCGATTTTCTGGTCAAGTCCCTTTTTATCTAAACCATAAGCCAATGCAGCCGCAGTTGGCTCATTGATTATACGACGCACGTTCAAACCTGCGATTTCACCTGCTTCTTTGGTAGCTTGTCTTTGGGCGTCATCAAAATATGCAGGTACTGTAATCACAGCTTCTGTAACATCTGTACCCAAATAATCTTCCGCTGTCTTCTTCATCTTCTGAAGAATCATAGCTGAGATTTCCTGAGGAGTATATTGACGACCGTCAATATTTATACGAGGAGTATCATTATCGCCTGCTTCTACTTTGTAAGGCACGCGTCCAGTCTCTTTTTGAACATTTGAGAATTTCTCACCCATGAAACGTTTCACAGAGTATACAGTCTTCTCTGGATTTGTGATTGCCTGACGTTTTGCGGGATCGCCCACTTTACGTTCTCCACCTTCTACAAATCCTACAATTGAAGGAGTAGTTCTTTTACCTTCACTATTCGGAATTACAACTGGCTCATTTCCCTCCATTACAGAGACACAAGAGTTTGTTGTTCCAAGGTCGATTCCTATGATTTTACCCATTTTTATTTTATTAAGGTTATCAATTCAACTATTCGGTGTTTCAATAAACAATGCTTATGCCATTAGGATTTTAGTGCACAATCACATCCAATGTGTCAGCATTTGATTAAAATTCATGTCAAAAAGAAGATACCTCTCTGCCAAAAGGTCATAAAGGCAATTTAAAAGCAGACCTTGTCACCGTCTACACACATACAAGAATCGATTCCTTGAAAATCTATCCAGCCCATGTCACAGGTAAAGACACCTTTCCACAAACTGTCCATAGCTGAAGTACTCAACTTTACATCCTCTTGAATACCTCGTGCGCGGGAGGAAAACAACCCTAGGCAGTCCGCTCCATTATCCGGATTGTATACATTAGTGAAGAGTGGTTTTTCTTGAACAATTCCTTGGGAAGGCTGATTAACATTGATATAGGTAGCATAATCATCTGCCGCTGCCCATATCTCTACATCTATGCTGCGAAATACCCGAACGTATTCTGTGGAAGCGCCTATATTATTCTTTAAAAACCTAAAGTATGAATCATAAGTTACTTCAGAAACAAAGGTTCCGCTTCCATTAAGGTTACTCCCTGTGCGCACTGGAAGGGCGTAGGTTAATATCTTAATGGTACTATCACTAGGATTATTTCTTGGAGCTTCCTTGTATTTAAAATGCAAATACCCTTGGTAGAGACGAGCATTTCTTGCAGCGTCCCACTTAAATTCTGCATTGCTTATTCCAAATGAAATTTTCTGAAAACCTCTTGGTTTTGTTATTTCTACATTTCCAACTATTGGAGTAATCGCCTCAAAATTATTATTACCCGGAATGAACCCCTTTATTCGGTAATCATATTGTCTATCAATTGGTGCATCTGTCCAATACAGCCTGTAATTATCGGTAGTGAAAATTCCAGGGTTGAGCATATTGGTGTCTTTGCGAAAAAACTCATAGGTATTGACGACCGTTCCGCTGCTATTCAATTGAGCGAGATACAAAGCGGCAGTATCAAAATAAAGGCTGTCGCTATGAACTGCGCCTGCCAATATTCCGTCTTCACCAAGATAAGTTCTGTGTAGCCGGACCCATTGGGTATCAAGATCTTTGTCTAGCAGACCGTAAACGACATTTTCCACATCATAGTCTGCATTAATTTCCAACGTATTGTCGCAGGAAATCACAGTAATTAAGGTAATTAGGGTAAGAATGAATTTTTTCATGTGCGCCAAAAATACAACGTATGCGTTGAGTTCTTTTCTTTGTAACACAGAAAAATAAAAATCGTGCTACCATGAGCGTTGCAAAAAAAGAATTTAAAAAGGTAACTACCCACAGTCTTCAGCAGATGAAAGACCAAGGAGAAAAAATATCTATGCTGACTGCCTACGACTATACTATGGCGAAAATGGTAGATGCCGCAGGAGTTGACTGTATTCTTGTTGGGGATAGTGCTTCAAACGTAATGGCTGGTCACGAAACCACTCTTCCCATCACTTTAGACCAAATGATTTATCATGCCTCAAGTGTGATACGTGCCGTAGACAGAGCCTTGGTGGTAGTAGATTTGCCATTTGGATCTTATCAAGGGAATTCAAAAGAAGCCTTGACCTCTGCAATTCGAGTAATGAAAGAATCCGGCGGTCATGCTGTCAAATTAGAAGGTGGTGTAGAAATCATTGAGGGCATTGAGCGCATACTCACGGCTGGAATACCTGTAATGGGTCACCTAGGTCTAACCCCCCAATCCATTTATAAATTCGGGACGTATTCTGTTCGAGCAAAGGAAGAAGCCGAAGCTACCAAACTCAAAGAAGATGCTCTTGCGTTACAAGAAGCTGGTTGCTTTGGTATTGTTTTAGAAAAAGTCCCCGCACCACTTGCAAAGGAGGTTGCGGAAATCCTATCCATACCCGTCATTGGTATTGGAGCTGGAGCTGGAGTAGACGGTCAAGTATTGGTTTTTCACGATTTGGTTGGCATGACCCATCAATTCAATCCAAGATTCCTCCGCCGCTATTTGAATCTTTATGAGGACATTACCGCTGCCATTGGGAGCTACGTCAAAGACGTGAAAGATGCCGATTTTCCCAATGAAAGCGAAAGCTACACAAGTTAGAACTTGGCTGCTGATTTAAATATTATTTACCAAGACAATCACCTTATTGCGGTCAATAAGCGAGCAGGTGATTTAGTTCAAGGAGACCATACAGGTGATGTACCGCTTCCTGATCATATCAAAGCGTATCTAAAACATAAATTCAATAAACCAGGAAATGTCTTTTGCGGTGTGATTCACAGATTGGATCGACCAACCACCGGGGTCGTACTCTTTGCTCGCACTTCTAAAGGACTAGAGCGTATGAATAAGGCATTCAAAGAGCGCCAAATCAAAAAAACTTATTGGGCGCTTGTAGAAGGTCGACTAGAAGGTGAAGATTCGTTAAGACACTTTCTTAAGAAGAATAGTAAAAACAATAAATCAACTGTCTTCAAAAAAGCAGAAGTAGGTGCTAAAGAGGCACGATTAAGCTACCGAGTAATAAAAACTGGGGATAATTATTCTTTACTAGAAGTTGAACTAGATACCGGAAGACATCATCAAATTAGGGCACAGTTTGCCGCTATAGGACATGCTATTAAGGGTGATGTGAAATATGGTGCTAGAAGAGCAGAACGCGACAAGAGTATTTGTTTACACGCAAAAACGCTTGGCTTTATACATCCTGTAAGTGGAGAAAAAATAGAAATTGAAGCTAGCTCCCCCGAAAGTTTCAAGCCATTTACCTAAGAATTGGGATCTACATCATAAATCACCTTGACGCGATGAAACTCAGGACTCATTAAAACTTCTTGGTGGGCTTTTGTAATACGATCACGAACCTTTATTCCAACGCTATTTTTGTCCACCTTGATGATAATTTGCATTTGGTACAAATTCTTCAATCTGGCAATAGGAGCGTATTCCGGACCTAGAAATCGGTCTCCAATTTTACTTCTTAAGGAACGTGCGAATTCTGAAGCAGCGCGCTCAAGCAACCTGTGATCTCTGTGCTTTATGGTGATGGTAATCAGTCGCACATAAGGAGGGTATCCATACTCATTTCTTACTACCAGCTCTCTCTGTAGCATTCCATCGTAATCATGATTCATGGCCATCTGAATGATGGCGTGTCTGGGCTTCATGCTTTGGATAACAACTTTTCCTTTTGAGGTTCTACGCCCGGTACGACCGCTTACTTGTTCAATTAATTGAAAGGCTCTTTCATTTGCCCTAAAGTCCGGATAACTCAACAAATTATCTGCAGACATAATTCCAACGAGCCCTACTCTATCAAAATCCAACCCCTTGGTTACCATTTGTGTACCTACTAAAATATCGACTTCACCTTCTTCAACGCTCCTTATTAAATCGCCAAAAGCATGCTTTCCTCTAGTGGTGTCTAAATCCATTCGTTTAACTCTTGCTTTTGGAAAGAGCTCCGATGCTTCTTCTGCAATTTGCTCTGTACCAAAACCCTTATGTAAAACGCTATGACCACCACAAGAAGAACACTTCATCACAGGCGGTACTTGATACCCGCAATAGTGACACTTTAATTGATTGGACGCTTTATGATACGTTAATGAAATATCACACCTTGTGCATCCCTCAACATGGCCGCAAGTTTGACATTGTTGAAACGTACTAAAGCCTCGCCTATTTTGAAAAAGAATAATGCTCTCCCCTTTTTGCAGCGTTTGGCGCATTGCATCTACTAGCTCAATGGAGAAATTCCCCTTGACTTCACGTCGCTCTTTAGCGCCCACCATATCCACTACTTCAAGTTCCGGAAGCGGCGCAGTATGAAATCGATTAAACAACTGTACCAAGTGATAGCGTCCTAATTTTGCATTATACATGCTGTCTAAGGATGGTGTGGCAGAACCCAAGAGAATGGAACATCCGCGCTGATTAGCCATCCATACAGCTGTATCCCTAGCTTGGTATCGTGGAGAAGGTTCAAATTGTTTAAAACTACCCTCATGCTCTTCGTCCACTATGATCAGTCCTAGGTCTGGCATAGGCATGAAAACAGCAGATCGTGCACCTAGAATCAACAAAGGCTCATTGTTCTCTAGGGATTCTCTCCAAGCGGCTAATCTTTCTGCAGGTGTAAACCTACTGTGACTCACTGCAACCGTAAAATGAACCCTTAATCGACTAATTAATTGAGTGGTTAGTGCGATTTCCGGGAGTAGGTAAAGAACACGTTTATGTGTTTTAAATGCATTTTTTATGAGCTCAATATAAACCTCTGTTTTTCCAGAGGCAGTCACTCCATGAAGCAATGTAGGCTTGCGCTCTTTAAAGCCTTTCTCTATGTTCTCCAATGCAGCAGTTTGATGCGCGCTAAGCAATATTTTGGAATTTGGAGCCGATGCTGCGGTTGTCCCATCTACTTCCTCAATTTCTTCAATCAAGGCCTTCTTTTTTAAAGCGATAATCTGAGGACTTTCAATCTGATTTTTTTTTCGAAACGCTCTAGAGTCTATCCATTTATTTTCACTTCCACAGGCAGCAACTAAACTCAAAAGGGCTTGGGTTTGTTTCTCGCTTCTAGAGGTTGCAGAGAACGCATCATCTAATCGATTGAGCACATCTGGTGAAATTCTAAGCAGTTTACGCCGCTTGGCACGAGCAACCTTCTTTAACTCCTCTTCTAAAATCGCCCAACCTTGCTCTAGGGCCTTTTGAACCAAAGGCATTGGATTTTTGATTTGAGAAATAGCTCGGATTTCATCTAGGGTGAGCTTTTCATTCGACTTTAATGCCTCATAGAGTAAAAACAATGAATCAGAAAGTTCGGTTTCATTAGGAATTACTCCAGGGTCAAGCACCAGAACACTTTGAGAACTCAGTTTCAAGCCCGGTGGTAAAGCGGCATTCATTACATCTCCAATTGGCGCCAAATAATAACTGGCCATCCACTTCCACTGCAGCAGTTGATGTTCTAGAACTACTGGATACTCATCCAATACACTAATAAGAAATTTTAGCGAGAGATCTTCCTCTATTTCCAAGATGCGCACAACAAGTGCAGCATATTCTTTCCGCTTTCCAAATTGAACCAAGACGCGCATCCCAGAAACCAATTGACCATTGTATTCACTAGGCACAGCATAGTGAAAAGTTTTGTCTAAGGGTAAGGGAAGAATGACCTCAGCTACGAGCATTTATTTTTTGGGTGGTTTAGGTAAGTTCTTTTTAACAAATCTAGCCTCACGTTTTGCTAATAGACGCATCTCATTATCGAAAAAGCTCAGTGTTTTTCGCGCGGAAGATTCAGTTGAAGTTGCTATTGATTTAAATTCAATGAGGTCGTATTTCATTTTTGTTAAATCCGCCAATAAATCTGCTGTTGTTAGCTCCAAAAGCTCAATATAATATTTCTGATAGGCTTCGTATAAATCTGTTTGGCCATTGTAAAACAGTTCATCGCCATAGTTTCGAATGTGGCCGCTCAGGGATTTTATCAATAGTTTTTGTGCAGCATATAATTTATCTAAATCAGTTGAACCCAACTCGCGTTGCAGGTAGGAAACCAAACTATCTACCTCAGCTGCACCTGATTTCATCTCCTTAGTGTAGGCAACCAATTCCATCTGAGCATTAAATCGCTTAACGATTTGACTTTCTCTAACATTGATATCGTAGAGCTCCGCATACCCTTCCATTTCCACTGAAACTTTTGCAAATAATAACTCTATCTGACTTACATAAGTGTGACCGTATCCAGAGCGTGGATCTTCATTTAACCAATCGCGGAGATTGGAAGAAGTTAATTCAATAATTTCACCAAGACTTTCTGTAGCCACCTGCACAAGTTGCTGTTCTTCCGGTTCATCAAGACGAGAAAACGAACGGTTTGTTTTTCTCCAAATATTAAATTGTTCTTCAATTAATGGGGTGATTTTCTTTTCCTTTTCATAGGTCATTACACCGTCAATGATGTCCGAAGTTATAGACATTGTTTTCTCAACTTCACGAGAAACTCTCCTTAGATTACTGCTTGTGCCTTGTGCGATTGCAACAGTAAAAGAGAGCACAGCGATTGCAGTTAATAGTTTTTTCATTGGTTCATCATTTTATTTCAATTTATGGATCTTTTTTGTGCCAGCGTACATATCAAACTGAAGCAATTTACATTCCAATTCTCCATTGAATAGATTCCATTTTCGCGATGGACGCAACCCAATGCTTTTAATTGCCTCCATATCCGATGTGATCCACATCACCGTCCAGCCGGCATATTTTTTCTTTAACGCATCACCCATATCACGATAAAACTGATGTGTATTCGCTGCGATTCTGACATTGTACGGCGGATTTACAAGCAATAGACCTTTCTCACTAGGTGCTTCAGATTCGAAAAAATCTGCTCGTTTTAACCGAATAACATCATCGAACATAGAGCGCTGAATATTATTCGCGGCTGCATCCAATGCATAGGTATCTAAATCACGGCCAAAAAACTTACCCTCATATTCTTTGGCACGACCAAGCAAGCCGCTTTTTATTTTTTCAAATAAGTCATGATCGTAACCCTTCCAAAAACTGAATCCAAAATCTCCTCTGTAGATGTTTGGAGGCATATTATGCGCTATTAATGCCGCTTCTACTAAAAAAGTGCCAGAACCGCACATGGGGTCCAAAACCGGCATACCCCCATTCCATTTACTGTGCATAATAATACCGGCTGCGAGAACTTCATTCAGGGGCGCATGCGCTGATTCCAGCCTATAGCCACGTTTATGCAATGAATCGCCTGAAGTATCTAAGTATACCCGAATGGTATCCTGATATATATGAATATGAATTGGAACTTCAGGATCATTGCGGTCTACAGTTGGACGCTCACCGAGCTTATCTCGGAATCGATCGACTATAGCATCCTTAGCTTTTAAACCCGCGAAGCTACTGTGATTTAGCAATTCATTACGGCCTACTACATCCACTGCAAAGGTAGTTTGAACGTCAAAATGTTCTTCCCAAGGAATGGCGAGCAGTTCGTCGTAATAATGCTCCACATCCTCCATTTCAAATTCTGCTAACGGCAGTAGTACTCGTAGCCCTGTTCTTAAACCAAGATTAATTTTATAGACGAAACCAAGGTCTCCAATTACAGAAACAGCTCTATTTAGCTTTTTAATTTCACGCCCACCTAGAGCGAGTAATTCCTTGCTCAAAATCTCTTCTAATCCGAAGAGTGTTTTTACTACCAATCGGTAATCTTTATTTTCCGGCACCCTTTTGCGTTTTAATGCTACAAATGTAAGCTAACTTTATACCCATGATAGAATGGTACGAATTAATTGCGTTGGTCTTTGGCGGCTTTTTAGCTGGTTTGATTAACGTTGTTGCTGGAAACGGTTCCGCGATCACTCTACCTCTTTTAATGTGGCTAGGCTTGGATGCCAATACTGCGAATGCTACAAACCGCGTTGGTGCCATATTTCAAACTACTAGTGCTATCACTTCATTAAATAAAACGAACCGGGTTAAGTATATGATCCGTCAAAGCTATTTTATCATCCCCCCAATACTAATAGGTGCAATCATTGGAGCCAATTTAGCCGTTGATATTCCGGAAAATATTTTAAGAGTTTGCATTGGAACTGTAATGATTGGTTTGCTCATTACTATGCTTTCAAATCCAAAGAAATGGTTGATACCAACAGACGGAGCTAACAAAAAGAAAACACCCAAAATATGGCTCGCTTACTTTGGTTTAGGCCTCTACGGAGGTTTTATTCAAATGGGGTTTGGAATATTCTTTCTATCCATAAGCGTTCTCATGGCAAAATATGCACTTAAAGATGGTAACATCATGAAGCTTTTCACAGCGTTCCTAATGACCATTCCTTCTTTCATCATTTTCGCTCTTAGTGGTTCTATTGATTGGATTTACGGGTTAACATTAGCCGCCGGAACCGCCTCTGGAGCGCGCTTTGGCGCAAAAAAAGTAGTACACCATCCAAAGGCAAGTGCCATTACTAGAAAAGTATTAATTGCCGTAATTTTGGTGGCAATCATTAAGATGTTTCAACCTCTAGTACTTGAATTAACTCGCTGATGTCTACT
>Ga0181606_10004147_pt1 | contig 12109 bp, 13 predicted proteins | sample 041ome_10_FD_132994 | JGI IMG/M metagenome (GOLD analysis project Ga0181606, IMG submission 132994) | Coastal salt marsh microbial communities from the Groves Creek Marsh, Skidaway Island, Georgia - 041412US metaG (megahit assembly) | ecosystem: Environmental > Aquatic > Marine > Intertidal... | reverse complement strand
TTGGAGAATTCTTCATCGCGGCATGGTATCCAAGGCTCCCAAATACATCTGAATGGTATTTTGAAGTCCGTGGTATAAGGCATCGCAAACTAGCGCATGTCCAATTGAAACTTCCAATAGGTTCTGCATATTTACGGTGAGATAATTGAGATTTTCTAAACTTAAATCATGCCCAGCATTAACCCCCAATTCAAACTGAGCCGCTCGTAATGCGGTTGCCAAAAAAGGTGCAATTGCAGCTTCTTTATCAGCTTTGAATTGCTCGGCATAAGGTTCGGTATATAGTTCAATGCGATCGGCACCTGTGGCCTTTGCTGATTCAATTAGACTTGGTTTTGCCTCTAAAAAAATACTAACCCTAGAGGTGCTGTTTTTCAAATCTTTGATGACCGTTTTTAGGAAATCTCCATACTTATCCGTGTCCCATCCTGCGTTAGAAGTTAAGGCTTCTGGTGGATCAGGTACCAGAGTAACTTGTTCGGGTTTGATGTCGTGTATAAGTTTAATGAAATCCGGCGATGGATATCCTTCAATATTGAATTCTGTTTTGATGACTTTTTTTAAATCGTACACATCTTGCCTTCTAATATGTCTTTCATCAGGCCTGGGGTGAACAGTTATTCCTTCAGCACCAAAGTTCTCACAATCTCTAGCCACTTGCAATAAGTTTGGATTATTACCTCCTCTCGCATTACGGATGGTAGCAAATTTGTTAATATTGACGCTTAATTTGGTGTGTTTACTCATAATATCTCTAATTGAACAAAAATACGAGGCTTTTGGCTTTGGTCCTCAAGGAAAGAATTTTTCTTGGTAGCATCCAATGAAAATAATAAGCGCGCATTTTTATGCACTCTGTATCTCAATACGAAACCAAAATTTGTTCCATTTCCTGTGAAAACACCCAATTTCCAGGGAAATTGTGCAGAAGGCAAGGTTAAATACATGGGTGATGCACTGAAAAATCTAACGGTATATAATTGTAAATTTAAAGGGCCAATTTTACCGCTTATTTGTGCAAGAAGTGCCGTATTCTCTTCATTACTTGTTGAAGGCCTATTCTGCAAGAAAACGAATCGAGATGTGAATTTAGAACCGATATTCAGTTTGGTTTGGATAAATACTTGGGCAAGCGGATGCCCAAGTATAGAATGTGTTTTTTTCCAACGAAACTGAACGTAATCGCTTCGATTGATTTTATGGATATATTGCATCGTCCAATTGAAGGAATTATGGTCATCTCTCGGATAACTCAATTGTGAAATATTCAATATTTGAATACTTCTAATTTGGAGGGAATGTTGTTTATTAGGATTAAAATCGAAACCCATTTCCGAAGTTTTGTTGCCAATGTCGCTTTGTGAAAAGGGAGAGCGTTCAGGCGAGTAAAATGACTCAGGAATCGATTGAATTCTAAATGCCAGATCAAATTTTGAACTCAGACTCCAAGCTCCCGCTGAGTAGAACGACCAGTTTCCTGAATTGTTGGCAGCGATATTAAATAGCATTTTTCCCTTAAGGAAACGATTTAACGTATGCTGAAATTCATAAATGTATTCATGATTAATGCTATCAAAATTTCGAAATCTCGGAATGGAATACGTGTAATAAACTCCGGAAAAATTAAAGGAGTGGTTTTGGAATTGATGTTTCCAGCCTCCAAATATTTGATTAAGTTGATTGTTATGCCTCCGCGATTTTTCCAATTCACTAATATGCAAGCCGCCATAATTCCTTTTTAAAAAGGATGTACCCGATTCATTTAATCTGGTGTCAATTTTAGCCGTACCCAAAGAGACGTAAAATTCATTTTTGCGAATTTGCCAAGTACTGCCCAATCCCCATACACCTTGATCTTCATTTGTTGAAATGGCAGACCGCAACTCTTGGTAATTATTCACCCAAGATCCGAGATTGTAACTTCTACCAATTGAATAAGGGGCGGCAAATACCAAGCCGTGATTCCAATTCCATTGGTATTTCCCCACTACTAATTTCTTAAGGTGTTTAAGTGAATTTATTTCCAATGCGGCTGTTTGGAAATCTAAAGATTTCTCTCCCGCATCGGTTTGAGTCGTGTAGACAAGGCGCGCTAATTTCCCCCATTTAAATTGGACTTGGGAATGCCACGTTGGATTCTTTAAACTCCCCAAGTTGTTATTGAAACTAGATGTAACAGATAGTTGTGGGATATAAGGTGTTTTTCGATTTTCCATAAAATAGGTTAACCGCCTATCTACCAGAATCGGAGACCAGTCTTGTCTATGGGTTCGAATAAATTCCAATTCAATATGGCATTGTTGTAATTCAGATTCATGGTGCCAGTTGCCAAATTTTTCCTGATGATCGAGCATACATTGAGCTTGTTCCATGGCAAACCCGAAGGCAATTAGTTCATCAACAGAAGTCTTATTAAGATTTAATTTGTTGTTGAACTCTAAGGTCTCCCAAATCGCGCTGTTTTTCTCATTCCATTCATCTTGAAATTCTTCTATTTGGGCTGTCGCCGCTCGAAACGGCAGCCCGCAAATTATCATCCCCACTAACTTGACCCACATATTGCAATTGAAAAAATAGTTGTAATGTTTCAAGGGTACTACGCCAATTTCCGCCGATTTGCAGATGGAAATTTTGAAAACGGTGTAATACCGAAAACCCAAAGGGTTTATTCCCGCTACTAAGACAAAATACCATATCCAAATTCTCGATTAAAGGTATTTGAGCATAGGCATGAGCTTGAGTGGATTGACCTTCATTCATAGCAAAAAGGCCAATTAAAAAATTCTGTCCGTTGTAGCATCCTCCTAAAATAGATTGTGCGTGGCTTTTAGATAGAATTGCGCTTGCCACCAAGCGGATTTGTTTGTTTTTGTATTGGGTGTGCAAACCCCCATCCAAAAAGTTGTGAGAAATTGGATTCTGAGTCCAACTCAATTCTGCCCCTATCGACCATTTAGGGTTAATTCGTATAAAATTTGATGTGGCTATTCGAGTTTGATTCCAATCGGGGCTGCCTGAATAATCGGCAGAAATTCGATGTTGCCGGGTGCGAAAATTGATTTGACCCCAAAATTGCGTTGAATGGATATCCGTACCAACGAATGTATTTTCTGTGAATGTGCCTAGTGCAAAACCTGGCTTGAAGTTGGGAAAAAATCCATTGTAAAATGGTTCATTAATAAGCGTATAGTTGGTTTCTTTGGGATGGGATTGGGAATTTGCGATTTGTGCAAATGAAATTGACGAAATCGTTCCCAACAGCCATACCCACCTCTTCATTCCAGTTGTTCTTTGAGTTGTATTAGTTTCTCTTTAAAGTGTCGCAATTCTTGAATGAGCTTCAGCTTATCGTCCGTTTTATCTGGGTTTTTACTGATTTTTTTGCTGGCATTCGCCAATCGCATTCCTTTGTTATGAGTAAGATAATAAATCTCTTTTAAGATTTCAATGTCTTTGAGTTGGTAGATCCTATCGCCCTTTTTGTTTTTCATGGGTTGAATCTGAGGGAAGTTTTTCTCCCAGAATCTCAACGTGGAAGCATTAACACCGAGCATTTCGGCCACTTCCCCAATTTTGAAGTATTTTTTTGTAGGTGCTTCCATATTTAGTCGAATCGATTGGTTTCTCTTTGAGATAACTCCAGCATTTTTTGATAATCCTCATCGCTCAAGTCATTACGGTAGAAAAATGCAGGGTTCAATGGGTTATTATTTCTGCGCACTTCATAGTGCAGGTGTGGGCCTGTGGAACGACCTGTGCTTCCTACGTAACCGATAAGCTGCCCTCTTTTTACTTTAGTGCCGTTTGCTACAGCAAAACGTGAGAGGTGTGCATAAACAGTTGTATATCCATGCCCGTGATTTACAATTAAATGATTTCCATATCCCCATGCGTCGGTTTTGCGTTTTACCACACGACCATCTCCAGTGGCATATACTTCTGTGCCCGTTTCTGCTGTAAAATCCATGCCACCGTGAAAGGTGAAGGTGTGATAAAAGGGATCTAAACGATAACCGAACCCACTTGCCATGCGCTTTAAGTCTTTATTAGCAACAGGCATTATAGCTGGAATAGAATTCACCAAGTCAGAACGTTGGGAAATGAGTTTAGTAAGTTGCTGGTAGCTTTTTTCTTGGGAAGTGCTCAATGCTTTAAGTTCTGAAATTCTTTTCTTTAATTTTTGGAGTGCTTCGCCGTGCGTCAACTTTAATAATTCTTGATAATCGTTTTGGTCGGTTTCGTTAACCTTTGGAGGTGCAACGCCATAAATGGCGCGGTAAATATTTTCGTCTTTTTCTCGCAAGTCCAACAAGGATGCGTCTAATTCTCGTAAATCGCGTTGTAATTGTTTAATCTCAAACTCAGCAGCTTTGGTTTTTCTGTCTAAAACATCGTCGTAGGAGTCTGTTATGTAACGACTTATGATTACGCTTAGGATGACCACGCTAACGATAATCAAAGAACTAATTCCCAAAAAACGCCACAAAACATAGCCCCTGTTTTCAGAGACCTTTTCGAAGCTCAAACTCTTTTGGTTATAGAAATATTTGGTCCTTGGCATTTAGTGGGCTTACAATAATAAGCAATACGTGATTAAAACGCTTGAATTATCCGTTTATTTCGCGGTAGTATTGGATATACGATGCGGCTCGATTTACGTATTCATCTACGTTGTTTTGGATTTTGACTTCAACTTCCGAATTCAAGGTTTTTACAACTTTTGCAGGAACCCCTAACACAAGTGAATAGGGTGGAATGATGGTTCCTGCCGGCACCAATGCATTGGCTCCAATAATGGAGTATTTCCCAATTTGAGCATTGTTCAATACCGTGGCATTCATACCCACTAAAACATTGTTTTCAAGCGTGGCGCCGTGCACAATTGCTGAATGACCTATAACACAATCATTTCCTATAGTACAAGGGTCCCCTGGATCGGCATGTAAAACCGCATTGTCTTGGATATTGCTGCGTTCTCCTACCGTAATTTGGTCTGTATCGCCTCTTAAAACGGCCCCAAACCAAATGCTACTTTTGCTTTTTAACGTAACATTTCCAATTACGGTTGCATTAGGAGCAATAAAAACATTGGGCTCTTTTTGGATGGGTGTTTTTAATACTGAAATGAGTTTCTCAGAAGAATCCATAAGTTCAAATTTAAGCACTTCCGAATTGGGGTTTTGTATATTCGCATTATGAAAACGCTTTTCACCGATATTTCTCGATTAATAGGTATTTCTAACGCAGTCAAGTTTGGGTCTGCAATGAATCAATTGGAAAGCCTTGAAAATGCCTATTTATTGGTGGAGAATGGTTGTGTATTGGATTTTGGTAAGATGGAAAATGCTCCCGAATCGGATGCGATTATTTCTTTAGGAAATCGAGAAGTATTGCCCGGGTTTGTGGATAGCCATACCCACACGGTTTTTGCAGTGCCTAGAGAGGAAGAATTCGTGATGCGCATCAAAGGGGCCAGCTATGAAGAAATTGCCGAAGCGGGAGGAGGAATATTGAATTCGGCGCGGAAACTACGTGCAATTTCGGAGGATGAATTATTTAACCGCGCAAAGGAGAGAGTTAATAAAATGATCCTAAATGGCACTACCACGCTTGAAATTAAAAGCGGATATGGCCTAAGTGTTGATGCCGAACTAAAAATGTTGCGCGTGATTAAAAGACTTAAAGCAGCTTTCCCAATAACCATTAGAGCCACTTTTTTAGGGGCACATGCATTTCCAGAAATATTTAAAGAACGCAAAGACGATTATGTAGAATTGGTAATCAAAGACATGTTGCCCACCATAATAGCAGAAGAATTAGCGGACCATATTGATGTTTTTTGTGAGAATGGATTTTTTAGTCAAGAACAGGCAACTAAAGTTATTCAAGGTGGAAGAAAATATGGATTGCCCGCAAAGATTCACGGCAATCAGCTGGGATATAGCGGTGGAGTTCAGGTGGCAGTATCTAATGAATGTTGGAGCGTTGACCACTTGGAATTTACCCGAGAAGAAGAATGGAATTTATTGCTAGATAGTTTCAAATCTGATTTTGGGGGAACTTTGCCCGTGGCTCTACCCGGTGTTTCTTACTTCTTAGGATTGCCCTATGCCGAAGGCAGAAAGATGATTGAAAAAGGACTTCCTTTGGTATTGGCAACAGATTTTAACCCAGGTTCAAGTCCGGTACATTCCCTACAAATGGTAATGTCTTTAGCATGCACGCAAATGAAACTTACCCCAGAAGAAGCTTTTCATGCTATAACGGTAAATGCAGCAGCCGCATTGAGACTTACAGATAGCGTTGGAAGTTTGGCCAAAGGTTGTAGGGCTGACTTTCTTGTTATGAAATCAGAAAATTCGCTTGCTAAAATGCCTTATTTTGTGGGACAAAATCAAGTAGAATCCGTATTTGTTAATGGGGAGAAATTCATTAGTTGAGGAAAAACCAATTTTCGATTAAACAATTAGGTTAATTCGACCGGCTTTCATTTCAATGAATAAATTTTCCCGAACTTTGTAATCTAGATTGTGTGTTTTCCATGCTATCAGATTGAACCAAATTGAAACGAATTAATAAATAATAAATATGCCTTATCCAGAAATGATGGTGGCTCCAATGAGAGCCGAGTTAGCCAATAACGGTTTTACCGAGTTGAAAACAGCTGATGACGTAGTAAATGCAATGAATGGCAATAACGATACAACTTTAGTTGTTGTAAATTCAGTTTGCGGTTGCGCGGCAGGTAGTTGCAGACCAGGAGTGTTACACAGTTTACAAGGAGACAAAAAGCCAGCAAAATTACTTACAGTATTTGCCGGTCAAGATACCGATGCAACCGCTAAAATTAGAGAGTATATGGTTCCATTTCCTCCTTCATCTCCTGCCGTGGCTTTGTTTAAAGGCGGAGAGTTGGTACATATGGTAGAACGTCACATGATTGAAGGACGCACGGCAGAAATGCTGGCCGATAACCTGATGGGCGCCTATTCAGAACATTGTTAATTAGATGCAACAAATTTTAGAATCGATGAAAAGCGCCTGCGATACCGTAGGCGCTTTTCAGTTAGAAAACTGGAATAAGGTAAAGGCGGAGGCCGTAAACGATAAGTCATTAAATCAACTTGTTAGCTTTGTTGATCAACAAAGCGAGCAAATGTTGGTTGAGGCATTGTTGAAAGCCCTCCCCAATAGTACCATAATTGGTGAAGAATCAGCCTCGGAAAATCGTGAATTAACGGAATATACGTGGATAATCGATCCCTTAGACGGAACTACCAACTATCTTCATGGATTGCCTGTTTTTTCTATTTCTGTAGCTTTGTTGCACAACGGTGAGCCTGTTTTAGGTATTGTTGATTGTCCCGTATTAAAGGAGCGCTTTACGGCTATAAAAGGGGAAGGGGCTTTTTTAAATGGGAATCGGATACGGGTCTCGGATAATGGCGAACTGAAAGATTCGCTGTTGGCAACAGGTTTCCCCTACCACAATTTTGCTGAGATGCAAGCCTATATTGATGTGTTAACGCATTTCATGCAAAATACCCGTGGACTTAGACGAATGGGGTCTGCAGCAATCGATCTGGCTTATACCGCCTGTGGACGATTCGATGCATTTTTTGAATTGAATTTGAGTCCTTGGGATATAGCCGCAGGGATTTTATTGGTAACCGAAGCGGGAGGTCGCGTTTCGACGTTCAACGGAAAAGAATCGGTGGTATTTGAAAATCAAATTTTGGCTTCAAGTACACAATTATATCCCAATATGACAAAAGTTCTTCAATCTTCATTTAAATGATGTTTGTCATGAATTTGTCGCTTTGAGGATTCCCTTGTAATTTGCGAAGATGGAATGGGTGTTGGCCGTATTGAAAGGTTGCGGTTATGGGCTTTTTTTAGGCATAATGAGCATAGGCCCCACTTTTTTTGCACTCATTCAAATGGGAATGCAGGGAGGTAAATCAGCAGGATTGAGAATGGCTGGTGGAATATTTTTGAGCGATTTACTCGTAGCCTTGGCATGTTTCTTTGGTCTTGCCGAATTCTTTATTACACCGCAGTTTCAATTGGGATTTTCGGCCTTTGCCGCATTTGGGATCATTTTTATGGGTGTGCGAGGAGCATGGGTCGGATATAGGAAGTTTCTAACAAATTTGCACAAGCCGATAGACCCTAAAACCAATTTTTTTCAAGGTTTTTTAGTGAATTTACTAAATCCGTTTGTACTCATACTTTGGGTAGGACTATTAGGAGCAATAACCGTTGGACATGATTCATTAACAGAAGATAAATACATCATCTTAGTTGAAATGTTGTCTATCTTGTTAACGGTATTCAGTCTGGACCTTGGAAAGGTATATTTGAGTGATTATATCGGAAAGAAGTTGAATTATAAGATTTATTTCCATTTGAATAAGTACATTGGTTATGTATTAATTGCAATAGGCATTTATTATATGTATCATTTTTTTAAGTTATTGTTACCCGTGTTGAAATAGGTTTAGTGACATTTATAGGAGAACATATTAATGTATTGCTTAACCTGGTTTTAGCCCTGATAATGTTCGGGCTGGGATTGAGTCTTAGAAAGGTCGATTTTGAACAACTGGTAGAACAACCTCGTGTTTTAACAATTGGCTTATTCACACAAATGGTGCTTTTGCCACTTTTCGCGGTTGTACTCGTTACCTTTTTTAACTTACCCGCCGCTTTTAAAGTGGGTGTGTTGATTTTGTCAATCTGTCCAGGTGGGGTGACCTCAAATTTGGTTAGTTATTTTGCCAAGGGAAACGTTGCTTTATCGGTTTCCCTAACCGTGACAAACGCTATAATAACACTTTTTACCATACCCATAATGGTGAATGTTTTTCTAGATGTTTTTTACAACAAGGGACAAGAAGTTATCGAACTGCCTTTCTTGAATACCGTTTTTAGTATTTTTATTGTTACTATTTTACCCGCTGTATTGGGTATGCTCGTTAGATTCAAAATGGGCAGAAAAATAATGCATCTGCAAAAAATCGTGAATATACTTTTCCCGATATTATTGTTGCTTGTTTTTGTGATCAAATTTCTAGCGAGTAAATCCTCAGGAGGTACGGCAATATCAATTGGTGAAATTATTGATCTTACACCAATCGTTATTTCGTTGAACGTTGGGGCTTTTCTTTTGGGACATCTGGTCGCTGCTATTTTTGGAATGTCGTTTCGGAATGCTACGACTATCGCAATTGAAATTGGATTGCACAATACCGCGTTAGCATTACTGGTGGCGAGTGAAATTTTGGGGAACCCTGAAATGGAGAAGCCAGCCTTGGTCTATGCGTTGTATTCCTTCGTACTCACTTTCGGCCTTTCGGTGGGCTTGTTGCGGTTTAGACTTCATCGACTCAGAAATAGGAATTCTGAGGAGAATAGCGCTTAAAAAGCGAATATTTCGGAGTCGTTTTTCTTAGATTGAAAGAACAACCTAACTTTCTCTATTATTTCAGTGGGAACCAAATCATTTATGGATTCGCCCTTCCACAATAAATCCCGAATTTGAGTTGCTGAAATGTCAATTAAAGGGGCGTCATGCCAATTAGCACCAAAAGGCATTGGCTCAGGTGGTTTTTCATAACCGGGTCTGGCATAAACGTGTAAAGGCGCTAATTCTGATAATTCTCTGGCATTTTGCCACGTATGGAAACCGTGCAAGTTATCTGCCCCCATTATAATTCCAAAAGAATGTTGAGGGTAGGTTTGGGTGAAATGGAGCAAGGATTTATAGGTGTAAGAAGGAAGGCTTAATTTAAATTCATCGTCCTTACATGAAAAATTTGGAATCTTGGCGATTGTATCTTGAACCCAACTCAATCTAATATCGGAAGGAATTAAAGTTTCTCCGGATTTGTGGGGATTTAAAGGCGATGGGACGAACCAAATTTCATCAAAAGGAGCGTTGTTTTTCATATAATGTGCAACTTCAATATGCCCATTATGAATGGGGTTGAAGGAACCAAAATACAAACCTATACGAACGCTCATTTCTCAAAAAAGTCGTTGACTAAGTCCTCACAAGTTTTGAAGGTCTCGTCAAGTATATCATTAACAACTACAACGTCGTATTGGTTTTCAAAACTCAATTCATACGTGGCCTTATTAATGCGCTCATTTAATTCGTGTTCAACTTCGGTGCTTCTATTTGTGAGTCGTTCCATAAGAACCTCAACACTTGGAGGCCTGAGAAAAATGGCCAAGGCACCTTGTCCGAATTTTGATTTTAAGGTGAGGCCACCTTTAACATCAACATCGAAAACTACCATTTTATTTTGGTTCCATATTTTGTGAACCTCACTCCATAATGTTCCGTATAAAATCCCGGAGTAAACTTCTTCGTATTCAAGAAACTCATCCTTGTCAATTCGTTCCCGAAACTCCTCTTCAGAAAGGAAATGATATTCCCGTCCGTTTACTTCACCTGGGCGGGGTTTACGTGTAGTGGCACTCACAGAAAATCCTATGCGCTCTGCAAGGGTCTCCATGAGGTGCTTCACAACCGTGGTTTTCCCCGATCCTGAAGGTGCCGAAAATATCAATAGCTTTTCCAAACCTTAACGTAACAATACTTTTGTAGTGCAAAGGTCGTTGTTTTGTTTCAATTTAACGAGATACATACCACGAGCAATATTTTCGGTATGTATATCGACCAATGCGCTTTGTATCTGTGTAAAGGTTTGTGTATAAACGATTTTACCTTGAAGGTCTACTATTTCAATGAGTGTAGGACTTGTATTATTTACAAATCTTTCAGGAATATCTAATGTGAAATCGTTGTCGGTTGGATTGGGATACACCTTTAAATCTGTAGTGAAGCTTCCGAAATTATTTGTATTAATGGTATACCCAACGCTGAATTCCAATCGAATATCGGTGCCAAAATCTCCGTTAAATGTATGCAAAAGCGATCCATTTTCGGCATTGCGAAGCTGCACGGCACCATTACCATCTGCAGTATTTGCCCACCAGTTAAGACCGTCCTCATTTAAAGGATAGGAAGCTGGTGGTTCTCCAGAATCGTCAACAACAAAAGTAAAACAACCGTTATAGAGTTGTAAGGTATCGCGATAAATAGTGTTCGCGGCATCGAAATCTTTACGTTCTTTAATGATATGTCCTCCTGCATCCAATAGGCGCCAAGAAGTTTCTTTGAAGGCATTATTCGTACGGAACATAACCAATATTTTTGATGCCAAAACCTTTGGTGGAGCTGGCATTTCTACTTGGAGGTAATTGTTGCTTTCGTCTTGATCGGGTTGGCCGTTTGATTTTAAGATTCGGGCTTCGAAATTATTACTTACAGGGGTCCAATCCATTTTGTAGGGCAAACGCACTTCTGCGGTTTCACCAAACATAAGCTTACCCACCCAATGGTGCTTAGAAAGGGTTCCCCCAGAAACACCATACTCAATGTCTAAAGAATACACCGGTGTTTTTCCGTTGTTTCTAACTTTGATGATGGGTTCTGAACAAATAGGATTTTGACGCAGGTATTGAGGATGCTTGCTCGGTTGAATGACATCCAGGATGGCCGCGTCGCTATTGTATTTCAGCGGGCCGTATTCAATCAAATAACAGGTAATAACATAGTTGCTATTTCCAGATGTTTTGGTGTAGGACTGCATGTCTAAATCAAAAGTGTGAGTAGAATCGCCATTTTCTTGAAAGTCAAAATTGTATTCTTCTACGTTTTGACCTGGGCACCAAGCAGAGCGGTCGTAAATCCAGGTGCCATTTTGCGGATACACCGGGTTGGCACCACAGTCATCACGCCATACCAATGAAGTATCCACGTATTTTCCGTCCAACCATAAATAACGATAGCGCGGGCAAAATTCAGCACAGTTGCTAGGTTGGTCCATTCCATGACCGGTTTGGATGATTTTTATTCGAGAAGTTTCCGTTCCTTCGCTTGGTGACCAAGTGAAATCTGGTGTCCGTTCTTCAAACAAGGCATCATCGCCGAATGGAACACTTTTTTGATACATCCGTTTGATGCCTAAAACATCACGCAAAGGTTCTCCCTCTACAAAAACGAATTTCAAATCCAATATCCATCCGCGATCGTTTT
>Ga0181606_10004142_pt1 | contig 12117 bp, 12 predicted proteins | sample 041ome_10_FD_132994 | JGI IMG/M metagenome (GOLD analysis project Ga0181606, IMG submission 132994) | Coastal salt marsh microbial communities from the Groves Creek Marsh, Skidaway Island, Georgia - 041412US metaG (megahit assembly) | ecosystem: Environmental > Aquatic > Marine > Intertidal... | reverse complement strand
CGCATCTCTGCCAGCATCCGCGCCAATTCACCACGATCATCGGGCGCTGAAATCACATTTGCCAAATCTTCCAGTGATGCAACCGAATGCGACGCGCGAAAGCTATCTACATATGGGAGCATTGCAGTAATTCCACCAGCCCTTGGCGCAAATCCATCCCAGCGCAACAGCGGGTTTAACCAAATCAAGCGTTTTGCGGAAAGCCGTAGGCGTTGCATTTCACGGGACAAATCATATTCATCATCACGGTCAAGCCCGTCGGTGATCAACAACACAACGGCCCCCTGCCCCATCACGCGGCGTGACCAGTCACGGTTATAATCATGAAGGCAGGCGGCGATACGCGTTCCGCCCTCCCAATCCTGAGCCTCACTTCCTGCAGCGGCAAGGGCGGCATCGACATCCTTATTTGCCAAATGTCGTGAGATATTTGTCAAACGTGTGCCAAAGGTAAAGGCATGCACTTTGGCCCATTCTGCGCCCTTTTGATTGGCAACCGCGTGAAGAAAGTGCAAAACCATGCGGCTGTATTGGCTCATCGATCCTGAAATATCACACAGGACGATCAGATTGGGCCATCTGATACGTTGTTGTTTAAACCGCAAACCATCAAATTCACCGCCCTGTCGCATCGCTGCGCGTAGGGTTTGCGCGGGATCAACACGCGACATTAGGTGGCTGGCTTTGGTACGCCGCGATGAGATGGGTTTCACGGGTAAAGTTAGGCGCGACAGCATGCGTTTAGCGGCGGCGATTTCTGCCGTGCTCATCTGTTCGAAATCCAGCGTTTTTAAACGCTCCTTTGTTGATGCAGTAAATGATGCATCAACTTCGACCATGGTTTTTTCGTTTTCTTCATCCTCTTCGGCCTCTGGCAGATCAGGCTGCATGCCATCCAATAACGCCTCTGCCGCACGTTTTTCAGCCGCTTGGGCAGCGCGTTCCTCTTGGACGCCGCGGACCGCAGGCAGCATCATGGACATCATATGTTCCAAATACCGTGGATCGCGCCAATAAAGCCTGAAGATCTGCGCAAACACTGTACGGTGTTCGGGTCGGTTCACAAAACAGGCATGCAGCGTCCAATAAAAATCCTGCTGATTGGTGAACCCCGCCGCCTTGACCGCATCTATGGCGTCAATTATGCGCCCCGGGCCAATGGACAATCCCGCACGCCGCAGGGCACGCCCAAAATGAATAATATTTTGGGCAAGCTTTGGGTTATCCGGGATTTCAAGCGGGACGTATTCGGCCATTTATGCAGATGCCTCTGCTAAACCTGATTTGGCCTCATCCAAAATTCGTTTTGCCTCGGAACCTTGAATTTTAGCGATATCGTCTTGGTACTTCAAAACGGCCCCAAGCGTGTCTGAGATTACCTCGGGGCTTAGGGATACGACATCGAGCGCAAGCAAACATTTCGCCCAATCAATGCTTTCTGCGACACCAGGCTTTTTGAACAAATCCTCTGTGCGCAACGCTTGGACAAAGGCAATCACTTCTTCACTTAGGGCTCGGGACACTTCGGGAGCGCGGGCATTCAAAATACTGACCTCGCGTTCAAAGTTTGGATAATCCACCCAATGATACAGGCAGCGCCGTTTCAGGGCATCATGCACCTCGCGGGTACGGTTGGAGGTCAGGATAACAATTGGGGGTTCTGGCGCCTTGATGGTTCCCAATTCTGGGATTGTGACCTGAAAATCCGATAGCGCTTCTAACAAGAAGGCTTCAAAGGGTTCATCTGTCCGGTCCAATTCATCAATCAACAGAATCGGCGCACCGTTTTCATCGGGTTGCATCGCCTCAAGCAGGGGGCGTTTGATTAGGTATTGGTCGCTGAATAATTCTGTTTGCAAGGCATCTTTATTTGATCCACCAGCCGCCTCAGCCATACGGATTGCCATCATTTGCGCGGGAAAGTTCCATTCGTACACCGCCGAAGATGCATCAAGCCCTTCGTAACATTGCAATCGGATCAGCTTTCGTCCCAAAACGGCGGCCATCGCCTTGGCAATTTCGGTTTTGCCTACACCCGCTTCGCCTTCTAGAAAGAGTGGGCGCCCAAGTTTCAGCGACAAAAACACCACTGTGGCAAGCGCACGAGAACACACATAGCCCTGTGCAGACAATTTGTTCTGCACATCGTCGATTGAGTTAAATACGCTCATTCCATCTCCTCGCTCTTTCTATCCGCATGCTGCACTTTGTTTTCTTGGGGTCAAGCGCTGCGGTATCGCAAAAAAGTCGTATACACGCCTCAAGGTAGGATGATTTGCACACTATCCCAACATTGAAATTATTAGATTTAAGATTGGTGTTTAGAGTGACACAAAAACATCAATGAGGTTCTGGGGGGAAATCACGGCTGTCACAAGGCAAAAGAATGAGGCGGCGTTCCTGTTGAAATGGATCGCCCATCATAAAGTAATTGGGTTTAGCGATATCGTAATTTTATCCAATGATTGCGAATATGGTAGTGATGAGATGCTGGATCATCTGTCAAAAGCAGGTGAAATTACTCATCTGTGCAATGATGGCCCATATGATGATCGAGGTATTCAATTTGCGGCCCTGACATCGGACAGCCCTGCAATAGAGTTCTATAAATTTCTGCGCGGACGGCGCGACATGTCACGCCATTTGCGCACCGTTTTGGGGCAGTCACAGGCACGTCATGGTCCGTTGCTGAAAATATTGGTGTGACGACGCACGTTACACCTGCATCCAACCGCCCCAAGTTTGTTGCAGCACTGCAACAGGTGGAACAAACGGCGGCAGAATAATTCCGTCAAACTGGACTAGAAACCTGCGCGTATTTTGTGTAACCGCAGGAGCATGAGCACAACAATCACCCTGCCCCGCCCCGATGATTGGCACTTGCACCTGCGCGATGGTGCTATGCTGAACATTGTTTTGCCCCATACAACACGTCATTTTGATCGCGCGATCATCATGCCGAATTTGGTGCCACCTGTCGTGCGCGCGGATGATGCGCGCGCCTATCGGGATAGAATACTGGCAGCAATGCCAGCGGATGCGACGTTCTCACCCCTTATGACGCTGTATCTGACCGAGGATACGGACCCAGAGGATTTGGCCGCGGCCTATACATCAGGATTGATCACCGCAGTAAAACTGTATCCAGCAGGCGCCACAACAAACTCAGCTTCAGGCGTGCGTAATTTCGAAAAGGTGCGGCACATTCTGGATAAGATGGCCGAGATTGGATGTCCCCTTTGCGTTCATGGTGAAGTCACGCAAGATGACATCGACATTTTTGATCGCGAGGCCGCGTTTATTGAGACGGTTCTGGACCCTTTGCGCCAAACAATCCCAGAGTTGCGCGTGATTATGGAGCATATCACCACAAAGAATGGTGTGGATTATGCTCGTGCAGGCGGAGAAAATATGGGCGCGACCATCACTACCCATCACCTGATCATCAACCGTAACCATATTTTAGTCGGAGGGATCAAACCGCATTACTATTGCCTACCCGTTGCCAAGCGTGAAGAACACCGTCAGGCATTGGTTGAGGCCGCAACCAGCGGCGATGCATGCTTTTTCCTAGGGACAGACAGCGCCCCGCATTTGGATCATCACAAGGAAAGCGCCTGCGGCTGTGCGGGTTGCTTTACCGCACCAAATACCATGTCCCTGCTGGCCCATGTATTTGAGGACGCTGGCGCACTTCATCACCTGCGCGCTTTTGCCTGCGAAAACGGTCCTGCCTTCTATGGCTTACCTGTGAACGCCGGCACCTTGACACTGACGAAACAGGGCACACCTGTAAAATTCCCATCCAAAATCGAGACACCCGAGGGTAAATTAACCGTTTTTGACCCTGGCTTTGATGTTTTTTGGTCCGCTGAGTAAAAGGAAATTCTCATGATCCCCAGTTCTTATCCCGACGCTTCTGAGATCGCCCGTCTGTCGGCGCGCATGTTGCTTGAAATCAAGGCAGTGCATTTCAATGCCGAGGATCCGTTTACACTGGCTTCTGGCCTGCCAAGCCCAACATATGTGGATTGTCGAAAATTGATCAGCTATCCTCGTATCCGTTCAACCCTGATGGATTTCATGACAGTGACCGTCATGCGCAATGCAGGGCTTGAGGCGTTTGACAATATTGCAGGCGGCGAAACAGCGGGCATTCCGTTCTCTGCACTGGTTGCAGAACGCATGGCGCTGCCCATGACATATGTGCGCAAGAAACCCAAAGGTTATGGTCGCAATGCCCGAATCGAAGGCGCGATGAGCGAAGGTCAGCGGGTTTTGTTGGTCGAAGACTTAACAACCGATGGCGGTTCAAAACTCTCCTTTGTAGATGCGATTCGTGAAACAGGCGCAAGCTGTGCACATACAGCCGTGATTTTTTATTACGACATCTTCCCCGAAACGATCAAAACCCTCTCAGATCATGGTGTTAGCCTGCATTACCTATGTACATGGTGGGATGTTTTGATCGAAGCCAAGGTGCAAAATGCTTATGACACGGGGACACTGGCAGAGGTCGAAAAATTCCTAAACAACCCGCGTAAATGGCAAGAAAAGCGCATGGGAAATAACGGATAGGTTCCGCAAAATCTTTCGACTCACTTTCTATATTTTGCGATTTGGTGGATTTATTGCCCAAGATATGCTAATCCACAGGTTATCCACAGGAATATACAATTTGCCCCTGTCGCAGTGGCAGATTAGAACACTTCTCACGACGCGGGGGAAGAAATGAACAAAGTAGCAGAGATCAATCCAACAGGCGCAGAAATTCAACTGCCCGAGACGATGCCCCATTCCATTGAGGCAGAGCAGCAATTGCTTGGCGCGATCCTGACCAATAATGAAATTTATGACCGCGTTGCATCAATCATCAAATCACAACATTTCTATGAACCTGTGCACGCCCGTATTTTCGAAGTGGCCGCCGCGCGCATTACAAAAAACAATCTTGCCTCACCGGTGACGTTGGATGCCTTTTTATCCGACGATGTGGGTTTGCGCGAGCTGGGTGGACCTTCGTACTTGACGCGTTTGGCAGGCGCCGCGATTGCGGGCTTCGCGGTGCGCGATTACGCACAATTAATTTATGATCTGGCAATGAGGCGCGAATTGATCCGCGTAGGCGATGATATTTCTGCGCGGGCGCGCCGTGCAGATGTGGACCAAGACCCGAAAAAACAAATCGTTGAAGCAGAACAATCTCTTTACGCACTCGCGGAAGATGGGCAGTCGGACAGCGGCTTCAAATCCTTCCTCTCAGCGGTAACGGGTGCTGTTGATATGGCGAACTTGGCCTATCAACGCGATGGCGGTTTGGCGGGTATTTCAACAGGCCTGATTGATCTGGATAAAAAGATGGGTGGTTTGCACCCTTCGGATCTGATCATCCTTGCCGGACGCCCTTCAATGGGGAAAACATCGCTTGCAACCAACGTGGCTTTTAACATTGCCAAGGCCTATCGGCGGGGCAAGAAACCTAATGGGGAAGAGGGTACATTGGACGGTGGAGTAGTTGGGTTCTATTCACTGGAAATGAGCGCCGAACAGTTGGCCGCACGTATTTTGTCAGAGGCAGCTGAAATTCCATCTGAGCAAATCCGCAAAGGCGACATGACCGAGGGCGAATTCCGCCAATTCGTGGACGCGGCCAAATCTCTGGAAAGCTGTCCGCTGTATATCGATGATACCCCAGCCCTACCGATTTCACAACTGGCAGCGCGGGCGCGTCGACTTAAACGCACGCATGGTTTGGATGTTTTGATCATCGACTATTTACAACTCGTTCGTCCAGCATCTTCAAAAGATAGCCGCGTAAACGAAGTATCCGAAATCACCCAAGGGATGAAGGCGATTGCCAAGGAATTGGATATCCCTGTGATTGCCCTGTCCCAGTTGTCGCGTCAGGTGGAAAATCGTGATGACAAACGTCCGCAACTGTCTGACCTGCGCGAATCTGGTTCGATTGAACAGGACGCAGATGTGGTGATGTTTGTGTTCCGTGAAGAATACTACAAAGAACGCGAAAAACCTGGAGATCACGATTTGGAAAAAATGGCGCAGTGGCAGGAAGAAATGGAACGCTTGCATGGACGCGCTGAGGTGATAATAGGAAAACAGCGTCACGGCCCAATTGGGACGGTTGATCTGTCATTTGAGGGGCGCTTCACGAAATTTGGCAACCTTGCGAAACCCTGGCAACAGGGCAACGAATACTAAATCTCGCACGCATCGCCCTATTTTCACTTGGAAAATATTCGCAAGTGTGTTGGGCTTGCGTGCGTAAAATGTAAGATGTTTTCATGCCAAAATTTCAATTGGGGATCGCCGGCGCACAGGACACTGATATTGTGTGCGTCTTTAATTATGCTCAGGCAAAATCCTGAATGATCCTGAAGCGCAACTACGTGACATATTGGCCGATGATTGTGGACAGGTCATCGGATTGAAGCGGTTTTGCTGCCTCTATTCGCGTTTCAATCGCCTTCATCCTTTTGTGTAATATTCCGATTTCAACCAATTCTGGCAATCGTTATCGTACAAGGTGCAATTCACATTAGGAATGCTCTAATCCGGGGAGTAAATCTTTTTCACATACCGTTGCTTCTTACGCAGCATCACAGATCAGAACCGCCACTTTCAACCTTCCCCAGAGGCTTAGTCTGCTATAAATTTTAGCGTTTAATCCTTCGACCTGAATTTTGATTTTTTCGAACAAACCGTAAAACTGAACGATTTGTGACATAAGATCGTCGGATATGACGTGTACGTCGGAAATGAGTGAACTGTTAAACCATGTGTGACGTGCGTCTGTTATATGACGGATAAGGTCATCGCGCTCCGCCATCGCCTTGCACAACAGGGGCAGTGACGGGCTTTTCGTTAGGAAGATTTCCAAATCCGTCGTGTTGAAATCAATTTCCGCATAAATGGCGCGGACTAGGTTGTCCTTTTTTAATACCTTTGCGTGGGCATTTTTGCGATCTTCCATAAACCGCTGAATATTCCATATGCCAATCCCCAACATCGCCGTAATTAGCGAGAATGTAAATTTATCCAAATATCATTTTTGCATCCTTACGCCCACACATCAGCGCGCTTTACGACGCAATGCAACCGAGAATCCGCTTGACCTGAATGCCAAGACTGTCAAAACGAGGGTATGAGTGCAGCCACGTTAAGTATTGATTTAGATGCCATTCGCGCGAATTGGCGCGCATTGAACGAAAAAACCAGCGGCGAAACAGGCGCGGTGGTCAAGGCGAATGCCTATGGCCTGGGCGCTAGCTTTGTAGCCAAAGCATTACTGAAAGAAGGCGTTCAAACCTTTTTCGTAGCTTTGGCCGAAGAAGGGGTAGTGGTGCGTAAATCCGTGGGTAATGCCCCCACGATCTATGTCTTTGGCGGGCATATGCAGGGGGACACGGAGCTGATCCGTGAATATCGCCTAACGCCACTGTTGAATTCTGTTGATCAATTGATCCGGCATTTAGAAACCCTGCCCGATCATCCGTTTGGCATTCAGTTGGACACAGGCATGAACCGTTTGGGCATGGAACCTGTTGAATGGCACGCGGTGCGCGAATCGGCCCTGCCTTTAAACCCCAAACTGATCATGTCCCATTTGGCCTGTGCGGATGAACCTGATCATGATATGAACGCCAAACAATTAGCCGAATTCCATAAAATGACCGGTGACTTAGATATTCCCAGATCGCTATCCGCAACTGGTGGGATATTACTGGGGTCTGACTATCATTTTGATCTGACCCGACCTGGTGTGGGATTATACGGCGGCTTCCCCTTTGAACAGGCCCGCGCCGTTGCCAAGGTTAAAATCCCCATCATTCAAACGCGCGAGGTCGATGTCGGCGAAACCGTGGGCTATTCCAACTCATGGCGCGCACCCACACCGCGCCGCATTGCGACCGTATCCGCGGGATATGCCGACGGGATCATCCGCGCCATGGGCTGCCAAACGGCGCTGTATGCGGGCGACATGCCCTGCCCCATTGTGGGGCGCATTTCGATGGATCTAATTGGGGTGGATGTAACACTGCTGAGTGAACCTGTTGAAAGCCTGGAATTGTTAAACGATCGGCAAACAATTGACGTTTTGGCAGAAAACGCTGGTACAATTGGATATGAAATTCTAACCTCTCTTGGCGGGCGCTATCAACGCAGATATGTAGGGGATATGGGATGACGGGTGCACTCGGCGCACTTGGATCAACAGTACTTGCCATGCTGGCAAGCATCGGACGCGTTGTAATTTTCGCATCCAATACCGTAAAACATTTGGCCCTGCCCCCATTTTACCCACGTGAATTTTTTCAGGCCTTGGTGCAAATTGGGTGGCTGTCGCTGCCTGTGGTGGGCTTAACCGCATTTTTCACAGGCGGTGCATTGGCCTTGCAAATTTACGCAGGGGGTGCCCGTTTCGGCGCCGAGGCCGTAGTCCCCAGCATCGTGGCCATTGGCATGGTGCGTGAACTTGGTCCCGTTCTTGGAGGCTTGATGGTGGCCGCGCGTGTGGCCAGTTCGATTGCTGCAGAAATAGGCACGATGAAGGTGACCGAACAAATTGATGCCTTGGTCACGCTCTCGACTGATCCGATGAAGTATCTGACATTGCCCCGCGTTTTGGCGGCGACGCTGTCTTTGCCGATCCTTGTGGCCGTTGGGGACGCCATTGGCATATTTGGCGGATTTCTAGTGGGCGTGAACCGATTGGATTTCAACGCGGCTGCATATTTGAAAAACACCGTTGATTTTCTAGAAACCGCAGATGTGGTTTCGGGCATGGTCAAGGGCGCGGTCTTTGGCTTTATCGTGGCCTTGATTGGATGCTATCACGGCATGAATTCAGGCCGCGGCGCCCAAGGCGTGGGGCGTGCCACAAAATCCGCCGTCGTTTTGGCCAGCGTTTTGATCTTGGCTGCGAACTACATCCTTACCGAGGTGTTTTTCACATCATGATTGAATTACGCGGCCTTCATAAATCCTTTGGTCAAAACCATGTTCTGGCAGGTGTTGACCTGTCGATTGAACGCGGAAAATCCATGGTGATCATCGGCGGCTCGGGCACGGGAAAATCCGTCCTTCTGAAATCTATTCTAGGTTTGATCATACCTGATCAGGGGCAAATCTTGGTCGATGGAGGGGATGTAACACAGGCAGATCGTGATGCATTCTTGGCCCAATTTGGCATGTTGTTTCAGGGTGGAGCATTATTTGACAGCCTGCCTGTTTGGCAAAACATCGCCTTTCGCTTGATGCGCGGGTCGCTGGAACGCCCAAAAGATGAAGCGCGCTACATCGCCATTGAAAAATTACGCCGCGTGGGTCTGAAACCAGATGTGGCAGATCAGTTTCCCGCCGAACTGTCAGGCGGCATGCAAAAACGTGTCAGTTTAGCGCGCGCCATTGCAGGAGACCCCGAAATCATCTTTTTTGACGAACCCACAACAGGCCTTGATCCGATCATGTCAGGCGTGATCAACGATCTGATCCGCGAAATCGTGGTGGATATGGGCGCAACGGCCATGACCATCACCCATGATATGACATCTGTGCGCACCATTGCCGATGATGTTGCGATGCTGCATGCAGGACGCATTCAATGGACAGGTCCAGTTGGCGACATGGATCAATCTGGCGATCCTTATATTGATCAATTCATAAACGGACGCGCCGATGGCCCGATTGAGGCGATCCGATAACATCCAGCTTTTTGAACCATCCATGAACGTTTTGCTTTTCCTGATGATTAAAAAATTGTCTATCTTGAGGTCTTGTTGATCCTTGCGGGGGTCAAGGCCACCCTGCCCACAGGTGCTGCACGGCATTTATCATTCGTTGTGATAGGAATCTGTGCTGCGGGGGATCGCCGCGCAATTCGTCGTACCGTATTTCCAAATTTATCAGCAACCATGGGCGGACATTGCACAAAACTTTTGCTACGGACATGGCACGGTATGTTCATCCCATTGCTGGCGTCCTTTGTTTTTCTAAATACGATGACGCAAAAACACAGGCGGGTGATGTTTATTGATGGGGTGCAGATGGTTTTACTCATAGGGCTTTTGGGTTTACAGGTGAGAACGTTGTGAAATACGTCAACCTTACACTTTTGATCCTATATCCAATTTCTTGGTTTTCTCCGTTGATGAGCGCAGGACTGCTGCCCCTGTTCGGGAAGTCCGAAATCACGATCATCAGCGGTATTTTAACGCTTTGGCAGGATGATCCGTTTTTATCGCTGATTGTTGTTTTGTTCGCAGTTCTTCTGCCCATAGGAAAAACACTGTGTAAGGCCGCGATTGATTTTGGGGTGGCCCCCAAATCATGGACGCATGGATTGGCGGTGATGTCACGCTTTGCCATGGCCGATGTGTTTTTAATTGCGCTATATATCACGGCGGCCAAAGGCATTGGCGTGGGCCGCGTTGAAACCCAATGGGGGTTATACCTATTCACAGTTTGCGTGCTTCTCTCGCTCTTGGTGTCGGTGATGTCCTCTTCAGCCTTGTCACGCACTTCCCCATCTGGCAGAAGTTGACCCATGGCAAAATCAACCACCTCTTATTCCTGTTCTGCTTGCGGCAATGTCACGACTAAATGGTCTGGCCGTTGCGAGGCCTGCGGTGAATGGAACACAATTGTCGAAGATGGTGGTCTATCCGTTGGTCCGAAAAAGGGTTCGATCGGCGGGATGAAAGGCAATGGCATTAAGTTGACGGATTTAGCCAGTCAAGAGGCCCCATTGCCACGCACCCATTCTGGGATTGATGAGCTTGACCGCGTTTTGGGCGGTGGTTTGGTGCCTGCCTCTGCGATTTTGGTAGGTGGCGATCCGGGGATTGGAAAATCGACCCTACTGTTGCAGGCGGCGGCACGATTTTCCGAAGCGGGATTAAAGGTTCTATATATTTCGGGCGAAGAGGCCAGCGCACAGGTGCGCATGCGCGCCCGGCGGTTGGGTTTGGGATCGGCGAATGTGCAACTGGGCGCGGATACGAACCTGCGTAATATTTTGACTACGATGGACACGGAAAAACCCGATCTAGTGATCATCGACTCGATCCAAACCATGTGGGCCGATACAGTAGAAAGCGCGCCTGGCAGTGTGTCCCAAGTACGCTCTGCCGCCCATGAACTGACCACATTTGCAAAACGCAAAGGTGCCTCGGTCATCTTGGTCGGTCATGTGACGAAAGAGGGTCAGATTGCAGGCCCCCGTGTTGTCGAACATATGGTGGATACGGTTTTATATTTCGAGGGTGAACGCGGCCATCAATTCCGCATTCTGCGCGCAGTCAAAAACCGTTTTGGGGCATCGGACGAAATTGGCGTTTTTGAAATGTCTGGACAGGGTTTGGAAGAGGTCAAAAATCCCTCAGCCCTGTTCCTGACAGATCGCGAAAACACTGCACCAGGTGCGGCCGTATTTGCAGGGATCGAAGGGACGCGGCCCCTGTTGGTCGAATTTCAGGCGCTGGTCGCGCCCAGCCCCCTTAGCCAACCACGACGCACAGTCGTGGGATGGGACAGCGGACGTCTGTCAATGATCCTTGCGGTTCTTGAGGCACGGGCGGGCATCGCGTTTTCGGGGCTGGATGTGTATCTAAACGTGGCAGGCGGCATGCGCGTCAATGAACCTGCCGCCGATCTGGCCGTTGCCGCGGCCCTGCTGTCGGCGCGCGAAAACAAGCCATTGGCGGAAAATTGTGTGGTTTTTGGGGAACTCAGCCTGTCAGGAGCGCTTCGTGCGGTCCCACAGACAGAAAATAGGTTGAAAGAAGCGCAAAAACTTGGTTTCACACGGGGTATCGGACCTGTTGGTGGGAAACAGGCACAAGTATGTGGAATTGACATGGCGCAAATGTCAGATATTGCGTCATTCGTTGTCGAAACATTCGGCACGACTTAGGCTGAGGAAAAGGGCAAGCGGCCATGGAAGGATTTAACGGAGTAGACGCAGTGGTGGCTGTGATTATCGTGCTGTCCTCATTGCTTGCATACTCACGCGGTCTGGTACGCGAGGCCATGGCCATCGCAGGATGGGTTGCCGCCGCCATCGTGGCCTTTGTTTTTGCGCCAAACGTAATGCCCTTG
>Ga0181606_10004132_pt1 | contig 12131 bp, 8 predicted proteins | sample 041ome_10_FD_132994 | JGI IMG/M metagenome (GOLD analysis project Ga0181606, IMG submission 132994) | Coastal salt marsh microbial communities from the Groves Creek Marsh, Skidaway Island, Georgia - 041412US metaG (megahit assembly) | ecosystem: Environmental > Aquatic > Marine > Intertidal zone... | reverse complement strand
GACGAGGACGAGGACGAGGACGACGAAGGAAAAGTAAACGCGAAGAAGAACAAAAGTGCAGCGAATACCTCGGAAAAGCTCAACAAAGCCGCGCGAAATAAACGCGCCCGACATCAACAGTTACAAAAAGAAATCGAAGAGAGAAAGCAATTGAAGAAACAACGACGGGATTTAAGCGAATTGAAATCAATAACGAAAGATATCGCGGAAAAAGAAAAACGCGACGAAATGAAACGGCACAGGCTTCACTTAACGCGAAAAGAGCGCGAGGAAACGCAACCTCGGCGGTTAGGAAAGCACAAATACGAGGAAGATTTACCGGAGGTGTTGTTTACAGAACAAGTCAATGGAAATTTACGAACGCTGCACGGTGCGCACGCGTTATTAAAAGATCGTTTGAAGTCCTATCAGAGAAGAGAATTGATCGAGCCAAGGAAAAGACAGATTAAGAAGAAATCAAAGATGTTGATGAAGTACGAACCAGGCGCGAGAGGCGCGAGAGAGAGCGAGAATCAAAAAGAAATCGATGCTCTGAACGCGCAGATCAAGGAGAGAAAAAAAAAGTTTTCTTCCGTTTAGTTACTTTTTAGTTGTAAAAAAAACGCTTCGTTTTTCCTTCGAAAGAAAAAAAAAAGTTCTTTCCTTCTCTTTCACAAAATACGCGCACGATCGATAGATATGCGGCGGCGGCGGCGTTACAGAATCGAAATCCTTGCACATCGAGAAGATCGAATCTTTGCTCCGCAGCGCGATGATGATCTGCAACCGCCCGTCGATATCCCGTTCGCGCCGATCGATAAATATCCCGCGATATCGAATTTACAAACGTGTTGGTCATTTTTTTTCACCTCTTCTTCTTCTTCTTCTTCTTCTTCTTCTTCTTCTTCGAGATCTTTGCCTTCGAGTTGCCTGCTGAAGCAGGCACTGAGCGAGACCTTGAGGTATTTCCCGCTGTCCATGAAAGTGGTGGATTGGCCTGCAATGCCAAGCCTTTCAGGTAGAGAACAATGCGGCGTGTATTGGAAAGAGGTGGACGTGTTATACCATCAGGAGGAAAAGGAGGAAAAGGAGGAGGAGGAGGAGAAAAAGAGAATAATGGAAAGAGTTGAAAGAAAGACGAAACCTTTGAAAATTCCTCGAAGAACGTGCATGGCGGTACAGAAAACGAACGTTCGTTCATTTACTAAGAATAACGAAGAGAAATGGGAAGTTCTGACTTTCTTTGTGAAGCACTACGCGTGCGACGGGGACTCGATGAAGACGTTTCTTTCTTTCTTTTGTCGCATCATCCAAGAGCAAGAAGAGCAACGACAACGACTACAACAAAGAGAATACTTACTTTCTAAGCGACGTTTGAGTGAGATTCACCTGCCAACGAGTAAGCGTTTGGAATACTTTAAACTCTCAAAGAGAGAAGAAATGAAAGTTAAAGAGTACGGCGAGTTTATCGCGTATCCTGAACTCGTCGAACACGGGTGCGTAAAAGTAAAACCGTCTCGAGCGCTTCGCGGTATTTTGGTCGGTGGTCTAAAATTTATCTTTTCGAAAACCACTAGGATTCAAATTAAAGTGAGCGAAACCTTCATTCGCAACATGAAAACGAGAACTGCGCAGTTGGCTCCAGTTGAAGATTACGTCGTCGAGGATGATTACGTGAGCTCGAACGACATCGCCACCGCGTTTTGTTGGAAGCTTCTTTCTTTAGTGAACGAGAGGAAGGAGAAGAAGAAGAAGAGCACGAAGAAGAAACCATCTTACGCCAATATTGCAATAAACTATAGAAATTACGGTGTTCTGCCGAGAAACTATTTTGGCAACGCTTCGTTTGCGCATATTATTGCTGTCGATGATGTGTACGCATCTGTTGAAAAACGAGCGAGAGAAATCAGGAGATCCTTGCAGAAATATCGCGAAGGAGACTCGCGCGTGATTGATTCGCGAACAAGAGTCAGACTCGCGCTCGGATCTTTGGATAATATATCGTTTCGCGAACATTTAATTTCATTGCATTCCATGTTGAATTCGCTCGATTTAAGCGCGACGAATTGGATGACGTTCGATTTTTACAATTTGGAGTTTGGGCGCGGCGTGAAAGCGACACAATTTGATGGATACGTAACGCCGCGCGTACCGAATTCGTGCGCCATCCTTCCTACTCGGGCCGGTGATGGATGTACGCTCATGGTGGAAATGAAAAAGAACAAAGTTAAAAAAGCAGTTGAGATTGTTCGAAGGATGTTTACACTCGACGATGCTGATAATAGCTGATGATGATAAATTAAGAAAAAGAAAAAGTGAGTAACAGCGTTCTGGCACCTCTCTCTCTTTATCGAAATGTCTACGCGCAGATGCCATTCCGCGTTCTCAATTCGTTCATCTTGGCCTCGATGCGTTCCTCGACTCGTTTGCGAGCGTATAATTTCGCCTCAATTTTAATTTTTGCAAACTCACGCAACTCCCGCGCCTCTCTTCTTGCCAAGAACCCTCTCGAATGCGCTTGCAAAAGAATAGCCGCGCGTACTCTCTTTTCATTTTCAGCCTCTCTTTTCTCGAGTGCAGCCAGTAACAATCGCGCTTTGCGATCGTTTGCTACCTGTTCTCTCGTTTTTACACCTCGGTAATAACTTTGGATGTGTGTAGCTGCGTGGTCCCGCGCTTTACAAGCTTTAAATTCGCCGTAAACTTTTCGTTGCTGCATACCTTTGAAAGATTTTTGAATAGTTATCGCGCTCTGCCGTTCGACGCGCTCTCGCTCTCGCTTAGCTTCAAGCGCGACGCGCTCTTCTTCTTTTCGTCGAACTTCTTCACGAAGTTCGGCGATGGTTACTCGAGCTTTACTTCCTCGAAATCTCGATTGAATCTTAATTGCCGCTTCCGTTTCTTTTTCTATTCGCTTGACTTCTTCCTTCATTTCTCGGACGACGCCGCGACGCGCTTTGTTTCCTCGAAAACTCGATTGAATCGTCGTCGCCGCGCGTTTTTGGTTCAAAAAGGCTTTGCGCTCGTTCGATCCTTTCCAGTGTTTCTGCACCGCCGTGGCAGCTTCGTTTCGAATTTTGACGAATCTCACCGAACGAGGCGATGAGGCTAATCTTGACGAGCCATCGCTCGAAGTAGTAATATTACGCTCTTCTTTTCTTTCCTCTTCTTCTTTTTCTTTCACTGAATTGTCGTCGTCATCAACTTCGGCGACAATTTGGTCGATTTCGTTGAGCAGCTCATCACTATCGCTACTACTATTACTGCTACTATTGGTCTCATTACTTTTATCATTGATGTTCGCGCCAGTGGACGATACCTCGGCGGCGGCGGCTTCCGCGATAGTTTCAATTTCATCGAGTAAATCTTCCTCTTTTCCGGGTCGTACCTCTGCTTTCTCCATCGTTTCTTTCTCGTCGGCGCTATTATTCTCTTTATCGCTGTTGCCGCTTTCGCTACTATTCGTCGTCGCCGTCGCAGTAATGCTTTGCACCCACGTTCCGATTTTATTCAATCCGGACGTATCGATAGACTTTAACAAACTCGTCGGACTGGAAAAAAGCGACGAAGATGTCGTCGTCGTCCTTGTCTCCTCTTTTGATTCGCTATCCGGCGTTCTCGGTTCATCGCCGTCATCTTTTTCTTCTCGTTTGTTCTCGTCGCTCTTTTCTTCTTCTTCTTCTTCTTCTTGTTGTAGTCGTTCCTCCTCCTCTTCTCTTCTTTTCTCCTCCATCAACTCCTTATCGATGTTTGTCAACGCCGAACCCAAACTGTCCGATATTTTTCTAATCTTTTTCTTATTCTTCGTACTCTTATCGTTGCTACTTATGCTACCGCTTTCGGTCGCCGCGTGATAATCGTCGAGAAACTCTTTATACTCCTCTCTCAACGCGTGCATTCGCATCGAACTTGCCATCGCGAGTTCCACCCTATACGCTCGCAATTCTCGACATTCTTTGTAAAACTTCACGCGATCTTTCGCGTTCAAGTTACCCACGATGATACCGTGCTCGTTTTTAAGGAACAAGGACAAAGCGCGGTTACCGCCGGCGCTCAGCGTGGCCAGTTCGAGCTCCGTTAAAATCGGTTCTCGTTCTTCGCTCAAAGCGTTCTCGTCGTTTTCAACACCACCATCGACGTCTTCGTCGTCGTCTGAATCGTCTTCCAACGCGGACGACGAAGCGGACATCATCATCGGGGAGAACAGCGGCGAAAACTCCTCTTTAACCTGATGGTTAAAAAAAATGCACTTCAGGTACTTCCCGCTTTCTATTTTCAACTGCCCATCCGTTTTGTGTTCCTCCGCGCACGCTCGACACAACAGCGTCCCAAACTTACAGTGCAAATACACGCCCAATTTCTTCTTACAATCGAAACAGAATTTGTTCTCCTCGTCCTTCTCGCTCATCGAAGAAGAAGACAAAGAAGGGGTTTCGGCGTTTGAACAGGAGTTTTGGGAATACACGGACTCGTGTATCGTTTGGAGGATGAAGCAGTTTCGTGGTCCCATGTGCTTTTTTTCCATCATCATCATCATCATCATTTCTCTCGGTAAAGGTGTCGTCTCTGATGGTTTTCTATAATTCCTCTTCTTCGTATCACAACTCAACGACAACTAAGAAAGAGAGCGCAAAAGAAGAGCGCGTTTCGTCAATACTCTACTGCTAAATGCGTTTTGCATTAACGCGTTGTAGTAGTAAAAGTGTTGAAAATACGAAATGTCCTTTTTTTTTAAAGCCTCTTCTTCTCAAAAAGGGTGTTACTTTTTCTTCCGTTTTTTTTCTGAGGGAGTTTTGCGGTTACACTGTCGTTGGTCTCTTTTCTCGATATCTCAACACTCTACTGAAAAGAAGAAGAGAAAAGTCTTCCGGCTAAAAGCCTCTCACACCTCTCTGTGTCTCTTTTTCCCATCAGTCGTAAAAGTGACGAGTACGAATTCTTTGTTGATTGAGGGCAAAACTTTTTATAGTATCTTCTCTCGTCGGGCTGTGAGAGTACGCGCAACCAACCTCTGGAAGAAACAACGTGATGTCTCAAAAGTCTCATCGTCGGGAGGAAAAAGAGAAAAAAGCTATATATACCAGATGAATGAGAAACGAGAGCAACGAAAGAAGAAAGAGACAACGATGAAACCACAAACGATATCGACGAAGAATAAAACGGACGATGATGGTATCGTTAAGAAGACGTTGATCTTTACCACGACGACGACGACGACAAAAGCCAAAAGTACCTTCGCCGACGCGGAAGAAGAAGAAGAAGAAGAGGAGGAAAAGGAGGAGATTTTGCATCAGACTTTTGGTGTTGAAACCACCAAGAAGAGAGAAGAAAGAAAAGAGGGAGAAAGGACGACGACGACGAGGCAACGAAGACGACGCAAACGACTCTCCTCCGAGGAAGAATTTACGACTAAGATGACGCCAGAGATAACGACGCCGCAGCAACGAATACAACGTCCGGCTTTGACCACCGGCGCCGTCTCTCGACCGGCGAACAATCAGCTCTTATATCGCGCAAAGTTCGACTGGTCGCACTATCCTCTCAACGCCTTGGACGAGCATTTTTTACGGACAAAATTACATCGGGAAACAGTCGAATGCGCGTCGGTGTCGTCGGCGTTTTTACAAATCATGTCGGCGATACAAACGGCGGAGAAGAATCGCAAGGACGGCAGGAGAAGAAACGCTTTGAAGTTGTTATCGAAGAATACGAGAAAGACGAAAGTGGTCGCGCTCTCTTCTTCTTCGTGCTCATCTGGTGGCGACGGTAGCGTTCAAAAGAGTAATATCAAAAAGAAGAAAGGTGGAAGTAACAAGGGAGAAGCGGCAGGAGGAAGAGCTGAGCTGACGACGCATCGAGTGCTGCCCGAAGATTTGAAAAAACACGACGGTTTATACGAGAGCGAAGACGGCGTAGAATACGGCACGAATTTGGATCGAAACAGGTACGGAACAGATACTGATTATTTGCACACGTGCATAAAATACAACGTGGCGTCTCTCAATTTATGCGAGAAATTAGTAAACATAGAGATAGTAGATTCCAAGGGAAGTATCACCGCCTCCGCGGCCGCCACTTCAGACGCGAGCGGAGGGAGTAGTAGAAGAAAGAAATTCACGACATCAGCGCCGGCTTCTTCACCACCGTCGAAGTGCGTTCGCATCGTTCGCGAGGGTGAGTGCGAGTGTCGATGCGAGGAGATTAATAAGGAAATCCAGTCGATGATGGAAAGGAAAGAAATTTTTGATTCGACTAAGGAACTCGTTTGGCCTCAGGTTGGAAAAAAACACGGCAACTTAGGAAATAGGAATCGCACGAAGAACAAGAGTAACAACGATAACAACAATGACAACAACGCGACAGGCGCCACGTCAGTACAAACGACTACGACCAATACGACTACTACGACTACTACAACAAACGTAATGACTACTAGTGCGATGGCGGCGATAGCAACGCCAAGAATGCGCGCATCGAGCGAGGATCAGAATGAGAAACGCGGTGAGAGTGGTAAAACCAATAATGACAAATTAGGCGTTCTCCTGGACGCGCTTACGCAAGTTGGAGGAATACAGATTACTCCAAACGGGACGCCTTCACGACCGACGAGGGAACGTAAGATAACGAAAATGGATGATGTGATCTTTGCCGAATACGAAAGCCAACGCGCGGCCTCACCGGTGGCAATCCAACCGGCGAAAGACAAGGCGTTCGGTGGAACTCTACCTCTGGCCATTGAGCAAGCGTTCGCATCAACGCCTCCACGACATAAAACGGCAACAGAAATAGCGTCAAGAGAGGTAGAGGCAGGAGTAGCGACGACAAATAATATCGAGAACGTACAAAATACAGAGGCGATTCGGGAAGCTATCATCGCCGCAACGAAAGAATCGATCGATATGATATCGGAAGAAAATCTTCGCGACGAGTTGCGCAACGCCGTCGTTTGCGCGTACGAACGTCACATACACGCGACCGTTGCAGAAAACAACAGAAGATACGCGGAAATTAACGTCAATTTACTTAGCAAAGAAATCTTGTCCTTGCGAGAAGAGTTGAGATCGATGGCGATGACCAACGCTTCGTTGAGATTGAAGCGCGCCGCAGACGAAACCGCTAAAGCAGGGGTAAAGACAAAGATGCGAAAACAGAAAGAGAGCGCCACAAACGCTTCTTCTCTGAAAGTCGAACAACAAGGTGAATCCAGCGAAGAAGAAGTCACGACGCCGAGAAAAGGCGACGACGCAAACAACAATAACGTTCTCGTCGCGCGTTCTTCCTTACAAGACGACATCGCTCAAGTCAAACGTCGATTGGAACGAGCGCTTGAAAACGACGCCGAGCCGGTCGCGACGAAAGCGTTGTTCTTTCAAGAAGTGCAGGACCATTTGACGACTTTGTTGCGGTTAGTCCACTGCGAGGTCCTTCTCAACGCCTCCTCGGAAGGAAGAGAGTGACGAGTGAATAACTTTTCGTGAAATTTTCACGAGGTTCTCCCTCGGATTCTAGTATAAGAAAATAATTAATCGTTCTGATCCTCACTTTATAGTACGTTGTGATCGACAGCTCTCTACCGGCGCAGATAAATACAAACGAATAAACAAACCGCCACTTTAATAAGAAAATGCTCAAAACTAACGCTACAAAAATCGCACTCGATCGCAAAAGTCGTTCCTTTCGCGTCGTCTTTGCCGCTCTGTCTGTGTTCTTCTTTATCTTTTCGGCGGAGGGAGCTTTGGACGAAGAAAACAACATGGGGCGTTCTTTACTTCAGGATCATTCCTCCGCGCACGCGGTATGGCACGGACATTCCATGGACGAGAAAGGGGAATTCTGGGATCGCGTGGGCGGGCATTTCGATCGCAATCGCCGCGAAGAAGAGGAAGATGGCCCGTTGCGGTGAGCGCGTTTCTCTCTTTTTTTTTTCTCTTGTTTACCCTCGTGTATTTTAAACACTCACATCCCTCTCTCTCTTCCTCTCTCTCTTTGTCCATTTTATACACCACTCGCAGATGCTTACTGAACAAGTGTGGCGACCAAACGCGCGATTGCATTCACTCGAAAGCGTGCAGAGACTTCATGAGGTGCACAATCAACTGCGGCCGCGAAGGCCGCCGAACTGAGAGAAAAGATATCGATGGATTATCTTTTAATCCGACAAAGTGCGCGTTCGCGTGTGTCCAAGAACAAAGCGAATCGGATGCTGTGAAGAAGTTTTCTTTGTGTACGATTACGAGCGGGTGCTCTTTACCGCTTCAATAAGAAAGAAGTTGCGTTTGAATTACTGCTACTACCTAACATTACTACTACAATTATTGCAATTTCATCTATACGAGCGCATCCGGCGCGTCGCCTTTGAACAAATCTTTCATGTGTACGTTTGTCAATTTCATTCTCTCAAAGTTCGGTGCTCGCTTCTTCTTTTTCATCAATTTCTTCTCCGCCTCGAGTTCTTCTCGCGAGACCTTTCGAAACGACCGTTTCGCCGCCGGTTCCATGTTCGCTTTTCGCAACTCCTTATCAAATTCAGCCTCCTCCTCCGGAATCTTCACCTCGGCGTACATCTTCACAAACTCCTCGTCGATTAACTCTTTGTTGACGTTCTCCTCCTCCTCCTCTTCTCCCTCCTTATTATTCGCACCGTCTTCATCCACGACGCTCACCCTCGGATACGTCACCCACTTCCTCGTCTCTGAATTTTGCACTCGCCACACCTTTCCGCTTTCCTCCAACTTCATCACGTCAACCAACACGCCGTCGTAACTATCGCCTAAATCTTCCTCCAACACCCCATCCGCGTGCTTCACAATCAACCCTAAAAGCTCGTTCTTATTCTGTATGTCGAATTTCGGCTTATACTTCAGTGTATCTCTCTTCTCGTCGTACAAAATCTTCTCGTTCGCTTTCAAAGTCAAAAACAACTCCGACTGCTTATCGAGGTGCGTGTCGAAACCGAGCAAAGCTTTCAACTCGCTGTTCGTCATTTGCTCTCTCGTTCTTTTCAGGCAATCAATGGTCGCTTTTTGTCGCGCGAGCAAAGACGTCGGAACGTGTAGTACTTGTTGCGGTTGATTCCCGCCCGCCTGCGCCTGTAACGCCGCCTCCCTATCTTTCAACAACTTTGCGTTTGCTTTCTTCAATTTCTCCTCCTGTCGTTGCCTCTCCTGCTCCGCTTGTCTCCGTATCCGATCTTGTTGCGCTTCCGATCGCGCGTCCAACGCAGCTCGATCGCGGGCGACGTCAATCATGATCTTCGCCGCCGCTTTCTCGCCTTTGCGGTACTTCTTCAGAGTTTCCTCCAGGGTGGATTTGCCTCCCGATTTCGAAGATTTTTTCTTCCCCGACATGATGATTTGATGATGATGATGATGATGATGATGCGTCTCGCTCACAATCTCTCTCTCTTTCAAACAAACAAACAAACAAACAAACAAAGTTGAATATACTACACTATCGTGCGCGCGAGGAGCACAAAAGCAGAGGAGAGAAAGAACAAAAAGTGTATAATAATAATACGATTTGCCGATTTTTTGTTGTCACGGGAGAAAGAAAAGTGAGGTTCTGCCCCTCCTTTCGTCCAAGACTTTTTACTGCTTTTTTCCAAAACGGTACTAGTGATCTTGCGCGTATCGTCGTCGTTTGAGCAGCGCGAAAGAAAGATGCCGCGTTAATAATCGATCGTTAGTATTTAGATTGTTGTTATTCATCAGTTATTAGTGTGTGTGTTTAAAAACTACGTGTTACAAAAATTTCCTCCTTCTCGTCTCTTCTCACTCTCTTTATTATTATATTTAGTATTCCTTCTTCATTTTTTTTAAGCGACGGTGTACTCTTCTACGGTTAATTTAGTCTCCCCGCCGTATTTAACCGGCGTATCGTCGGTCGTTCGACTGACGCCGACGATTTTCACGTCGCACAAGGTTGATCGGGCGGAAAAGTTGACTTGGACTGGGAAGAAGAGTTCGCCGTCGCACGCCGGCGTGACGAATTCCATGCTTCCGTTTCGATTCGAATCGTCGATTAAATCAATGGTCCATACCAGTTCGTTTCGTCTAGAGTCAACCGTGAAGTCGCCATCGCAGCTGTTAACGGTTGGTGGTTCCCGGGAGGAAGGCAAAGGGATGACGATGGAGACGTTTTCGTACTCCATGCCGTCCGAGGCTTCGTATTCGATAGAGACGAAGGATTCGCCGCCGGACACAGACGGCCAGCAGTTGATAACAATCGGCACTTTGCTCTCGTCTTTGGTTTGGAAACGCCATTTCAAAATACCAAGCGGGCTACCACACGGAAACGGTCGGTTTGGATCTTTCAATCCCAAAATACCTTCGTTAGCGTGTAATTGCTTGTCAATGTTTGGATGCGTTTTGAATTGGTACCCTTCGTTCGCGCCGGTATCAATCGCAACCTTTACAAACGCGTCGTCTTCGTTTTGGATTTCCATCATCATCGTACCTTGTACTTCCATGCTTTCTAAACCACCATCTTTGGATAAGTGAACGTTTAACTTCTCCTCGACGATGATGCTGACGGATTCTTGCGGGACTTGCGGGACTTGCGCGCTCGCCTCGTTCCCTTTGGTGTATTCCGTCTCCACGGATTCGCCTTCCTGTCGCAAAGCGTCCATGAACCGGTTCGTTTTTTGCTTCGACCCCAAAACCATCCCTTTCTTCGGCCCAGCTTTTGCGGCGAGGCCTTTGGGACCTCTCGGTTCGCCGTAGCCGTCCGAGGCGGCTTTCGAGCTGCCTCCGTACCCGCCGATGTTGTCCATATCGTCGCCAAAACCACCACCTCCGCTGCCAGATCGGCCTCCCGATGACGCGAACGGATCGGAATCTCTCTCTTGAAACCCAGAGATGCCACCACCACCAAATCCGCCGCTTCCTCCTCCGCCTCTTTCCATCTTCTTCTCCACTTTAATCTTATCAATCTCCATCGCCTTCCTTTTCATCACGTCCTTCGTATCGTTAATCTTCGATTGAATGATCATCTTGTGTAACTTCTCCTCGTGCGATTCCATCTCCATAAATGTTCTAATTTGACTCATGGTCACGTTTTCTTTATGTCCGGCTGAGATGACTTCATCGAATGCGAATATCAACTCAAACGCCGCTTTGCTCACGCCTTCTTCGTCCACTTGTTGATAGCAGTACTCCGGCAACGTCTTCGCCAGCATTCTCAAAACGTCCAAATCCTCCAAAATATTCGACGCTTTATTCGTGACTAACAGTAAATACATGGTTCCATTTTCCAACGGTTGATACACGTATCGCACGTTTTCTGTTTCCACGTACGTGTGTTGTTTCCCTTGATTGGCGGTGCCTCCGACCAACTTTGGAAACGCGGCTAATAAACCTTCGATGCGTATTCGAGTCATCGGGACAAACTGGCGAGAGACCAAGGCTTTGCCCGATTTCGTCACCACCGAGGCGGCGAGGACAACCTGTTTGTTGTTTTAAGAAAAAGATTAAGAGAGAGAGAGAGGAAATGAGGATGACTTCTGAGTGAGTTGGTTCTTCGATTGGGTTGCGCGAATGAGATCGCCTTCTTAGCTCATCTCTTTCTTTTCTTTTCAACGAAGATGAAAACCACCACCCCCATATATATTCTTTTTCTCTTTTCCGAGACCGCGAAAAGACGACGACACCCGACGTTCTTCCAAACGCAACATCAAAGAACAGAGAGATGATCATCATCCGGAGATAACAACAACAGAAGAAGAGAGAAAGAGAGAGAGAAAGAACGGACGAGAGAAAGAATTTGACGAGAGAGAATGCGACGAGAGAAGGAAAAAAAAAGAAACGAATTTTAAGCGCGAAAACGCATCGAATCGCCGTTGACACGCCTCCTCGTTCACTCGAACGGTATTCACATCGCGTACCATTTTTCTTCTCTAGTATTTCTTCCCGCGACTCTTTTCTGCGCAGGCGTGAAAAATTTTCGCGTCGCGCGTCGTAGAGTAGTATGTGAGTACTCCGCGTTGTTGTGCGTTCGTTCACCCGCCTCTTCGCCTAAATCTCTCTAATTCTTCTCTCTTCTGTGCTCTACAATAATAAATGACTCTCTTGCTCTTTCCTCTCCTTCTTCTTTCTTTGCGAAAATTTTTCAAAAAACCCTAAATACAAACCGTGATACAAAAATTTCAACAAACT
>Ga0181606_10004124_pt1 | contig 12150 bp, 9 predicted proteins | sample 041ome_10_FD_132994 | JGI IMG/M metagenome (GOLD analysis project Ga0181606, IMG submission 132994) | Coastal salt marsh microbial communities from the Groves Creek Marsh, Skidaway Island, Georgia - 041412US metaG (megahit assembly) | ecosystem: Environmental > Aquatic > Marine > Intertidal zone... | reverse complement strand
ATCAGAAACTGTAATACTACTTAAAAGAAGTGGATCAGATTCTCTGTATCCATCTCCTACTATACTTACGTTGGCAAAAGTATAATTTTTACCTTCAGAATCAATAACCATTGACAAAATTTCACCACTAGAGTAAAATTGTTGTTTAAGAGAGTTGATAACAGGCATGTATGATTCTGTTAAAAATTTGTTTCGCAGAGCAATTGGAATAGTGTACAAATACTTCCACATATAACCATCAGGCATAATAACTGGATCAACAACAGTACCGATAGGTTTGTATGTAGATTCAGCACCCTGATTATTATCAAGACATTTGTAAACATGGAATTCATCTGTTAGGACGAACATGTTAGCAGATTCAATAAGTTGTGTACCTGAAGCACCACGAGCAATTACTGCTTCAGCTTGAGCACCTTCACCACCACCGCCTGTGATAGTAAGAGTTGGAACTGAAGTATATCCACGCCCACTACTTGTTAATGTTATTGCAACAACCGCACCTTCAACAATAGTAGCGACAGCGGTAGCACCAGTGCCACCACCGCCACTAATAGTAATCGTAGGAGGATCTGCATAACCAAAACCACCAGAAATGATATTAATACCACGAAGTTCATCGCTGTATGAGTCATCAAATTGATCATACACGACACTTGATAGCCAATCAACACGTGGTATTACAAATGCCACATCTGTTGATTTAACCTGCTTCATAGTGATAATTTCATTACGAGTGTCTAGTTCGTACTTAAAAGAATCAACTGGAGTAGGTGGTTCACGCTCATCTTCCCAAGCAAGTGTCTTACCCAAAAAGTAATAGTATGTTGAGAAATTTGACTGAATCTCTTTATACAAACCCTCTGCGATAGAGTTATGTAATGGAGATTTCAGTAATGATGATGATGTCGCCATATCCAGTTAGCCCTGTAATTTATATTAAGATACTGTTACAACCCAAGTAATAGCAATTGAGTCGCCTGCAGCCTTGTTCACAACTGGGAAAGTTGTACGGCAAAGCATTGTACCAGAAGAAGATGCGTTTAGAACTGCAGCTTCAGTGATAGCACCAGTACCAGTACCAGCAGGGAAAGTAGCAGTGTATGTTACTTCATTACCTGATGCAGTACCAGAAGATAGGGCAACACGACCAGCTTCTGTAGTTAGAGCAGTATCACCAACTGCTGGAGTATCAGTACCAGTACCAATTGCCATGTGGCTCATGATAGAGGAAGACGTACCAACAATACGTGATGCGATATAGTTCTTACCAGCGGTAACAACCAAGTTTGTAGTTTCGAAGGACTCTTTTACAGCACCTTCAGGATCAATAACCGATACGGTTAAGCGACCCTTTACTTTTAGATTTTCTTGCAGATCCATAATGTTCTCCTTTAGATCGTTTGATAATTATCAGACACGTAGATTCCATTATCGTTGAGGAAGAAACCTGCCTCACCGTATGGGTTTTTATTAACGAAGCCACTTTCAGTGAAAGTAACCTCATCATTCGCACCTTCTTCAATAATCATAGTGAATTGTAATGCAGGTGTCGTTCTATTTAGGTCATTTTCGTCAGCTGCATCTGTGTCTGACATACCTGTATAAGAGGTAGCCAATTCTTTTTCAGAGTCGATAACAGAAAGACCGAATCGAGCCAAACCACCAGCCATGGTTGTCTCGGCATTTTCAGTAACCACTTGACTATCAGTTAGTGGTTTAGAAAGTTCAAATGTATCATCGTCAGTTACAGTAATCGTTTCATCATCTACTGAACCATCATAATCAAGTGACGTAGAATTGATAGATTTACTTGTTAACAGCGAAACAGAATCAGTTTCAGCAACAGCTGATGATTCAAACACATCCATAGTCAACGCAAATGTATGCGCTTCTGAAATAACTGGTGTATCGTCTAGTCTCTTTTCCATATTTATGATGGATAGACCGAAACGAGATGAACCATCTGCCATAGTTGTTTCTGGGAATTCAGTAGCACCACTATAAATTGTTGAAAGAGATTTAGAGAAATCTTTTGTATTATCTGTAGTCCCAGAAAGACTTCCAGATGTAGTCAAATCTCTATTGACCATAGTAATACTATTGTCACTAATACCAATGCCCATATCTTTTATTAGAGCATTTGTAGCATTGTCCAACATGGTAACACTGTGATCAGCTACATTTTCATCATAATCAGGTTCACCATTAAATAATGCTTTCGCCAGCGAGTAATCTGGATTTGTTCTTGTTGTTCCAGAACCAGCAGTATCAACAAGGAAGAATGTATTATCATCATCTCCTGGACTTAATCCAAGGTATGGAGCATAAAGTGGGGTGTCATTTACATATTTCTGAATACCAGAAAGTGATGTTAATTGACCACCAAAAGCAGTATCTAATTGAGCACCAAGATCAAATACTTGATTCTCAGTAGAAATAACTTCATCTTGAGCAGTGATAGTAAGAATTTTAATAAGAGATTCAAGTTGTAGTGAAACATCAAATTCATTACGAATATCATACTCACCAAACAATGCCATACCAGCAGGGTGAATCAAAGTCTTAATGGCTGATTGATATGACTCTAAAGTTTCATCAATTTTGATTAGATAAGAGAATGCCTGATAATAACGTGAATCTTGAATAAAGATAGCATCATCAAGGAAGCCATCGTTGTTAATATAATATCCAGGATAGTTGGCGATAGCACCAAGACCAACTTTAATAATCGCCGGTGTTTCAGTAGAAACTTGTGCATCAATAGTTGTAATACCAAACTCACGCTGGACTTCACCAGCATAAGTACCATCCCATGCTGGACCACCAGCTTCTGTAGTATCAACATATGTTTGGTAGTTAACAGTACCAGTTTCAGAAAAACCTTCCATACGATCTGTAATTCGTATTTCATTTAGAACACGAAGAACTGAAGTTCCTGCTAATTGTTCTAAGGTTTGTCCTGCTTTTGGAATGAGAGTAGATGTAAATTCAGTAGAATAACCAATACCATACTTAATAAATTCAGCAGCATTAATACCACCATTAGCATCTACATCTTTAATTTTAAGAATAGTACCATAACCATCAAAGTTACGAATATTATAAAGTTCACCAATCTTAAATCCAGTACCCTTCTGCTCAACTCTAAGAGAAGCAGTAGTTGCTAGAATATCACCAGAAAAATAAGAACCAGTAGTATCATCACGATATCGAAGTCGATCACCAATATTAATATCACCAAAGAACCGTCTATCTAAGATAAGTTCATAAACAGTTTCAGATACTTTAATAGCACGTTCAACTTCAACTTCAACATATTGGCGTCTATCAACTAGAACACGAATAATACGATTTGGTGTGATAACATCAACAAGTTTACCAACAATTAGATCTGTATTACCTTCAGTAACATTAACAAACACAGAAATGTCTTGATTCCATTTACCATCAGAAGCACGAAGCATCTGTTTAGATGGATAATCAAGTGTTACGTTTTTACCAAAAAGGATTTTGAATAATAGATCGTAAGATGCTTCAGAACCTTTAGAGAGATATAAATCTTTAATGTGTTTTAGAAGAAACTTTTCATCAATATTAGAGTATGGTAAATTTTGCGCTAGTTCGTTTTTGAAATGAACAATAAAACTATCTAAGGTATTATCAAGATCCCTTAGATTTACTAGATTCTTTTCGTTTTGTTCGAGGTATCGGTAATACGCTTCAAGAAACGCAACAAACGCAGGTTGTTCGTTTCTAATATGCTCAGGTAGCTGTGACGCTACAAGGCTCGATACCTTTGGACGGACTAATGCCATTCTTATGACCTACTTGATGCGTGTTGGTAATTAAATCCTGCACGGAGATCACCCTGTGCTGTTCTGTCAGGAATTGCAGTCACTGTCAAGTGATCACGAGCAATTTCTGCGATCTGTTCTAGTGCTGAAACAACATCATATGACAATGGTGTGATTTGGAATTCAAAGTCAATATCAGCTAGTGCAGTAATATGAAGGTTTCGGATATCAACATAACCAGCACCATAGTCAATAGTTCCAATTGCTTCATTTACGATAATTTCTTGAGAGTTAGCACCCAAGCGATATAATTTTAGTTTACCCAGACCATCACATTTTAGATAGTGAATCTCATTTGATCCAGCAATATAGAAACCAGTAGATGATACAGTACCACCTCCAGGTTTTGCGTGAATTGGGTTAATAATATTCAACACATACTGAGCAGAAGTATTATATCGTGGAGAAATAAATCTACGAATATTTACTGTCATGTTAGTGTTTTGAATAGATGGTTCACTTCGATCAACAAGACCAGTTAGTTTTGATGCACGGAATACACCATCAAATACTTGTAGATTATTATCATCATAATCGTAAATAGTTTGCGTAACGATATCTTCAATTTCAGTAGCAGTTCGTGTTGTTAGATTTGGGTTGTAGTAAACAGTAACATTAAGTGCTAGTTTTAAGTATTGTGGATCAATAATTTCTGGGGTAACAGAAACAACTGAACGCTTATTCAAAATTGTATTAGTAATTTCTGCCTTTTCAACATTTGTCAACTTAGAAGCAGTATATGGACGAACACAAATATAAACCTTACCGTATTGTGGTGGGCTATTATCTTCACCACCCCAAACCTGAACAGATCTGGCTTCAGCAAAGTTCTTTAGAATTAGAGATTTATAATCATCAGTGGTAACAGCACGGTTTTGAGAAGCATAATACTTTGGAGCATTCAAACGAACAGAATCACGTGTTTCTTTTTCACGACCACCAGATGCTTTTGATGTTGTATTGATTGAAACAGTAGCACCTGTTAAAATATTAGATCCTTCGTATGAGAAGAAACGAGCACCGTTTGGGGCATCAAGATCTGACACAAAATATTCTAAGATAACAATGTTACCTTCTAGTAACTGCCGACCAACAATCCCATCACCAAAGTAAATTTCGTAAACACCACCTTCATTTTCTTTAACAAAGTATACTTTACTTTCTGCTGATAGGTCAACAATTGATTCATGGCGAGTGAATGTTTCAGTAAATGAAGAAGAAGCATTTTCTTGAACACGAACAGTAAGGGTATCAAGATCAACGTTTGAGTTTGGAATAATAAATTTGGCAGCACCATTTTTAGTAAATTGGTTTGTTACTGGTGTACCTTGTGTTAATGTAACAGCTTCAAAAGTGTAGTTTAGATTATCAGTTGTGGTAGCAGAAACTGTACCACGATTATAGAAATTGTAATTTTTACCATCAATCTTAGTGGCAAAGCGAGAATTTTTAGGAATAGAAACAACTGCTGGACCAGCAGAAGGAGAAACAACTGTAATGTCAGCAGTAGCGGTAGCACATGAAGCAGAACGAGCAGTATAACCCAACATCTTAGCGATAGAAATAATACTATCACGCTTAGACGCAGAGTCCAAGAACATTTCGTTTAGGGTAAGGTTTTGATAAAGAGCATTATAGTGAGTGTTGTATGCTAGAACGTCCAGCATAGTAGAAAGAACAGAACCTTCGAAATCATAATCCTGAAGTTCATCTTGTCCTGATAGGAATGATTTTAGGTTTGCTTTGATTCCATCAAAGTCAAGTGCCTCTACATTAATCTTTTTATTCTGTAATTGTGCCATTTATCGTGTTCTCTCTAGGACTAGCGTAACCTGTTTTGGTTGTGTAGTGTTTACGATCGCATATGTTATAGTAACTGAATAAGCATTATTATCTGATTGATCTATAACATCTACTCCAAGAAGATTTACTCTAGGTTCAAAGTTATTTATAACGTTTTCTATACTTTTCTGCAACTTAACTGCAGTCATAGGGTTAGCGAGTTCAAAAAGTAACGCTCTAACCTGTGATCCAATTTCACTATGAAATGGACGTTCGAAGTTGCGTGTAAGAATTAGATTACGCAAACTCTGATTGATTGCGTTCTCATTTAGTTTGCGTGACATGTCTCCTGTCACTGGGTGAGCAGTGAATCCAAGATCTATATCTGAAAATACACGTTGATTAGTCGCCATACTCTTATTTATCCTACCCAAAAAAGGTCTTGGATGCTCCCTGACCCATTGCATCGCCACAGCTAATTGAATCACCAATTCTGGCTGCAGCTTTTCCTTCTATTGTTGTCTTACTAGAACCACTACTTATTTTTCTTCCACTATGAACGGTATTTCCACACGCATGTGGAGGATGAGTCGAATCAACCATTGCTGCAGCTGGTCCTTCCACCGTAGTTTTACTCGCAACCGCACCATTAACAGCTGTTGGAGGAAAACATCCATGCCCTGTGCTCTTATCTCCGAGTCTACATTGTGCTGGCATTATCTTCCCACCCTAGTTTCTGCGATAGCATTTAATAAAGCAGTTTTTCCTGAATCCCAGTTAAATACACTTATTATAGTATAGTTCTGTGTGACGACTGTCCCCAGATCACCAGTAGCAGTCACCGTATAAACATTAGAATGTTCTTGTTCACTCGGAGCAGTATAACTACAAATTTCGTATGCTCCTTCAATATTATCAAAACTATCAACGGTAACATATGTCTCATCTTGCTTCATAAACAAGACTGTAAGACCACCATGTAATGATCCAGTGTAAGCACCAGAAATAGAAGATCCAGTAGTAACACCAGCATCAGGTTCAGCAGCAGTTATTCCTGTGATGCTGAATGTCTCTAATCCATCAGGATCTGTATATGAAAAACTCTGACTAAAATTTGTATTAATGTCAATTTCTAGTACAGGTTCTGCTGGATCTGGTGACCACGACATACTTTACCTATTCTTTGGTGGGATTCGAGTAATCAAGTGGAATCCCTGTCCATATGTTGTATCGTTTACCATAGTAAATGCTTGTCCACGATTACCCTCTGCTTTACAAGAGATGTGAATCCAAACTGATTGTGGATGTCTGTATTCAAGGATCAGCTGATCATAAGGAACAGTACGAGCGATTTCTTGGACGAGTTCGTAAGTAGCATTGGCTTTTTCAGACAATGGTGATTTAATCAAACCAAGATCGAATGCTTGCCCTTTGTTGTGTTGTGAGCGACCAGTTCCCTGACGATAACCAGAATTAACCTTCCAAAGATTACCATATCCACCCATACCTTCTGGTAGAATGTTTTGAGCAATCAATGGTTCAATTACGTTTTCAAGAACAATACAAAGATTAGAGATAATCTGTTGTTTAGTCAAACCAACTTGATCTCGTAGTCTGTGACCACCAGTAGGATCGTAACACATACCAAAGTTGAAGTTCTGTGACATACGGAAGTCATCAGTAAATCGTTCTGTGCCTTCTACAACGCTAGTGTCAACTTCACGAACAGTTTGGTTTGGAGTAGCAGCAGCAACGTTTTCTTCTTGAACGATTAGTTGATCTGCATTTGGATCACCAGTCTCACGACGAAGTGCTTCTGATTCTTGACGACCACGTGGTGTTGACCACTCTTCTGGTGTTTCATGTTCTTCTTCAAAGGTAGCTGGAGGAGGATCTAATTGATCTTTATTTCCATTCAATGGTGGTTCAAGTTGTGGAGCATAAAGTGGAACAAATGGTGAATTTTCACGACCAGTTTCTTCATCCACATCTTCAGGATCACCCCAAACTTTTTCGTTGACATCTTCATCAATTGGTTCACCTGCATCGGTCTCATCAGCAAAGATACTTGTTTCACCTTGTGATGGTCGAGCAACCTTTGCTTGATTCTGAAGAGCATCAGTTGCAGCTGCAGCACCTTCACCAAAGTGACCAGTACTATATTCAACATCAAGTACACCGCCTGATAGAATATCCATCTTACCTTCAGACTCGATATTAGCAGTAACACCTTTGATATGTAAAGCACCGACTGATTTAAGTTTTGTCTCAGCACCACCATAGATGTCAAGATTTGCTCCTGTCTCAAGGAACATATTTGTATCACCTTTGATGTTAACATCTCCAAGTGCTTGAGCATTTAGAGTAGTCGTTCTGATATTGGTTGCTAAATCAGTATTGATTGTTAGATTGTTTGAATCAATGGTAAAGTCTTTTTCGACTTTCATAGTCATGTTTCCACCAACAACCCAATTCACATCATTGGTAACACCCATGTTTACGTTGTTACCTACTTGAATGTTTGCGTCAGCAGCAACTTCTATATTAGCATTAGTGCGAGCAAAGATATTAGTATCACCGTCAACAGTAATGTTACACTGTCCAGCAATGTGGACATTACCATTATTCTCAACAATAGTGAAGTTATCACCAACAATATAGTTAATTTGAGTTCCATTTGGATCGATATCCGTATAAGTTCCTGCCCTATGGTAGCGACTGATTCGCTCAAATCCTGGAGTATCATCAAACTCTTCAATATGACCAGATTCTGTTTCACGAACGTGGTTGTAAGGATATCTTGGACCATATGTTGTGAATGGCTGATTCCAAGCACCCAATCCTAGTGGACGTGGAATGTCTGTATGTCGAGTTGCTTCTTTGTTTGTATAGTTTGTGCCAAGACGTTCACCACGTGCATTACGGTTTGTGTGATTCTCATCCTGCATTTCCTCAATAGGATATTTGCTGTTTGGATCACGGAAACCAAGATTCTGCGCACCACGACTTGCTTGTGCTTGACTTGATTGTGGTCTACCATTCCATGGTTCAGCTGATGGTGGACTATATGGAGTTCCTGCTGAACGAGGAATCGTTCCAGAAGCAGCAGCACCATAAAAATATTCATAGTAATCTTGTTTTAGACGAGCAATGTCAGGAGAGTTATAACCAACAGCACGTTTTGCTGCAAAGAAATAATCTGGATGTGCTGAAGGAGATACGTCTCGTGAAACTCGATCTTTGAAATATAAAGCAGCAACAAGAGCAGAAACTTTAATATCAGTATTCAGTGTGTCAGGATTGTTGACAATGTCAATGCCAACACCTGCTTCTTCAGCAAGACGTTGGTAGCGTTCATAGTTGGCACGTCCAGTTAGCTGAATGAAACCACGACCATAAAACTTACCACCATCTTCATCAGTTCGGTTGCCAAGAAAGTTAGCACCACGTTGAGTTGGACCATATGCCCAATTGAAAAATTCAGTTCTTGAAATATTTTTACTTGGTGCTCTTGAATATGTCTCTGCATCGGAAGCAGAAGCGAATTTATAAATCTCACGAATACGAGATAGTGAATAATTGTATGCCTCTTCTTGAGGAATCCAACGAGACTCACCACCGCAAATACCTAACAAAGCACACTTCTGTTCCTTTGTAGTCAAACCAACTTCATCTGCTGCTTGAAGCAATGCATTGATACCGTAAGATGCCTTACCAGTATCAGAAGTAGAGGATGGTGGTGGAACAGTAGGAATCTGTCGATTAGTAGTACTGTCTGCTGGAGTAATCTCAGTAGGTTCGGAACGAACTGGATTACCGCTAGAAGTCGTTACAGGATTACCAGAACTATCAGTTAGAAATTGTTGTGCTTGAGTTTCACGAACTGCGTCTAAGTTTGTAGGTGGTTCGCCAAAATTTAAGAAATCACCATCAAGTTCACCAACAGTAGGTTGACTTAATGTGATAGTGTTTCCAGTGATAGCAGTAACAAGAGTTCCATCTTGAATACCTGCACCAAAGATTTGCATGTTTGGTCGCAGAGTCTGAGTAAGATCTTGGTTTCCATCAACAGTAATAGTTGTACTGCCTGAAGGAACATTTGGAACTGTGGTTAATTCAATATCTTCTGCTGCGATTGGACGAGTTCTGGTATCAACATTAATATCTTCTTGTGATAATGGAACACCTGAACGACCACCAATCGTACCAAGCATAATTGGTTGTTGTTTCCAGTAGTCGGCAAACATCACCATAACAGATGTTCCTTCGACTGGACCAACTGGTGCTGAACCGATACCGTTCATTGCTGCAGATGTAATTGGAGTTATTGGAAGTGCCCATGGCAAATCTTCAATTGGTAGCAATGAAGTATCGTGTGTATGTAATCCTACAATACGAACTTTACAACGACCAAGTGCTTCTGGATCTTGACGATCCTCAACTACACCAACCCAAAAACTATTATTCACGCTCATTACTGTACTCCTGATCTTGCAGCATCTTCTTGTGCTGCTTCATCTAGACCTGATCTTGCTTCGTCTGATGCGTTATCCGCAGACATCTGCAATGAATCAGAAATCAATTCCATTGTGCATTCATGCTGTTCTTTGTTAATATAATGATTGATTGATGCGACAATATAATTGCCTGACCAACGCTTATCAAAGTAATCTGTATCTGATGGATCCAGTGGGCTGATCAGCGGTAGTGTCACCTCGACTTTCATACCTGCTGTGTAATCAACTCTTCCTGGAACTGTGATATTCAAAACGTTTGTTTGTGCCATTGCCAACAATGCTTTTCTTCGTTGAATACGATCGTAGTTACTGGTGTCGCCATTGTTATCAGTGAAGTCATCAAAAATATTACTGATTTTGATATAAGTCATTTGAGCAGCAGCATTACGATTAACACCACCACGTGGCATGGCTGGATATGGGTTTAGAGTTTTGATTGTATTGTTGTCAAACTCTTCGTAGATATTAAAATCTTTTACAGTGTATTTCTTTGTGAACAAATCATAACTGTATTGTCTGCTTCCAAAGAAACCAGACTTCAGACGAGTAATATAATCATACCCTACTTCAATCCCCATGTCAAGGATTCTTTTATAATCTTCATTTGGATTTTTAGCGTCTGCACCAGAACCTAATTCATCACGAGTGTAATTATCTTTTGAAAATGATTGGTAAGGATCACCTGCATCATACATGGCTTCAAGTGTAACAAAGTTAAATCCATCTCTGTTTTCAAATAACATATATGGAGCATTGTCTTTGTTTACTGCCTGCATGGTAAGATATTGAAGATTCTCAACAGGAGTCCACATGTTTGAAACGTAGGTATGATTCTTCACAACTGGTTCAACGGTAACACTCTTAGAAGTTTCAAGACCACTTTCTTGATCTTCTAAAATTTCTCTAACGATATCACCAATGTTGCCATTGTAACGCTTTGAAACTTTCTTATTAAGACCAACCAAACCTTCAAGTGACATAAAGTGTAGCTGATATGCTACAGATTTATCACCGAGTATTTCTCGATCAGTCATTTTGTATAACATGTAGGTAGCATCAAACTTACCAAAGTCACCAAGTCCTGGAGTTCTAATTTCAAAACGAATAAACTCCTGTCCAGTTAATGGAAACAGGTTAGCAAAGTCAAGCGACTCTTTGATTACAACATTCCCATCTATGAAAGGTTTGTGTATACTTTCATAAATTGAAATAGCTTGCACCTGTGCAGTAACTTCTTGACTAAATCCTGCTGGAGTGAAGATTGTAATTTTATCAACCTTGACTTCGCCAGCGAACTTTAATTTATCGTCATCTAACGCCATATTTTATTACATCTCGTTTTTGAAGTCTTTTAGAATTTTAGCAATCAACTCTGGTGCTGGTATTTTTATCCTACGTTTTGATTCGTTTAATTTATCTTCATATTGGCGATTTGAAACTGTCGTTGCTCCAACATAACTAGAATCCACTTGAACACCATTCTCATCTTCGTAGTGATGAATACCATCTGGATCATCATACTTAGAAGCCATATAATCTTCAAGAGCAAGATATGTTAATGGGAAATCTGAACGGTAATCAAACCTATCATTGGCTAACATGATAACCCAATGGTACTGAGAACTTCCATAAAATTTCTCAGCAATTATTTCAGGTGTTTCACCTTCTTTGATATCATACTCATCGTAAATAGAAATATTTGAAAGGACATCCCTGCGGAAACGAACATTAGCAGTAATATCTGTTACACGCTTAATTGTTCTTTTGTCTTTGTCTAGTACTGCGTCATAATCAAACTCAAAATCATATAACATCTTAGGGAATCGTTTGAAATAAATATCAGCCATAAATTAGTACCCCTTTTCGATCTTCTCTTTGGTGAGAAGAGCAAGTTCTCTAAATGATAGAACTAAGTTAATTTGAACAGGCATACCAGTAGCATCATCAAAGGTAGCAAAGTTGCCGTTTGGTGTATAGTTGACTGCCATATCAGT
>Ga0181606_10004109_pt1 | contig 12176 bp, 9 predicted proteins | sample 041ome_10_FD_132994 | JGI IMG/M metagenome (GOLD analysis project Ga0181606, IMG submission 132994) | Coastal salt marsh microbial communities from the Groves Creek Marsh, Skidaway Island, Georgia - 041412US metaG (megahit assembly) | ecosystem: Environmental > Aquatic > Marine > Intertidal zone... | reverse complement strand
TTCTTACTCCGATAGCATTATTCACTTAAACGATGGTAGGTTTGTATTACCTCCATTAACATCTTTTCATTTAGTTCAAGCTTTAAACCCTTCTTATAATGATAATATATTAGAAATTGGATCAGGTTTTGGAACAACCACTTCTATATTAAATCAATTTACTAACAACATTGATTGTATTGAATCATCGGAGGAGATGATCAAAAGTTTTAATGATAGTATGAAATCTGAATTATTTTCTGCCAAACTACTGAAAAGTAGTATTGAAAATTTCTTCACAAATAAAAATCCTAGTATAAGCAAATATCAAAAGATTTTAATAAATGGATCTCTTGATGATGAACCTCATCAAATTATCAGTAAATCTGACGATAATGCTCAGATTGTTTGCATTATTGATAATCAGGAATTCAAACATAAAATTATCAAATATCAAAAAGTGAATGGTAACTGTAATCGTTTCATCATTGATGAGGCTTCTTCCTCATTAATTCATAAATTTCATAAAAAAGAACAATTTGTTTTTTAATTTATGGATGATCTCCAAGACAAAAAAAAGTATGAAACTGAAATTTATCAAGAATGGATAGATAAAGGTTGTTTCAAACCAACATATAATTTCGATAAAAATTTTTCAATCTGTATACCGCCGCCAAATGTAACTGGTTCTTTGCATATGGGACATGCTTTAAATAATACTATCCAGGATATTTTAGTTCGATATCACAGAATGAACGGCTACAACACATTATGGCAACCAGGTACAGATCATGCTGGTATAGCTACTCAAATGGTAGTTGAAAGAAATTTAGAAGAAAAAAATATTTATCGTAAAGATTTATCTAGAGAAGAATTTATTAAAAAAGTCTGGGAATGGAAAGAGTACTCGGGATCAACAATTATTAATCAACTTAAAAGATTAGGTAGCTCCTGTGATTGGTCGAGAGAGAGATTTACTATGGATGAAGGTTTATCTTCTGCTGTTAGAAAAGTATTCGTGTCTTTATACAATGAGGGCTTAATCTATAAGGGTCAGACTTTAGTCAATTGGGATACAAAGTTTAAAACGGCAATTTCAGATTTAGAGGTAGTACCTACAGATGTAAGTACACAGATTTACTACATTAAATACCCATCTTCCAATGGGCAGACGATAACGGTTGCTACTGTTAGACCTGAAACAATATTTGGAGATACTGCAATTGCAGTTAACCCCACTGATGATCGCTATCAATCTTTAAAAGATATTACATTTACGATACCTCTTACTGATAGAAAAATACCTCTTATTTTTGATGAATATTCTGATCCTGAGATGGGAAGCGGTGCAGTAAAAATTACTCCCGCTCATGATTTTAATGATTTTGAAGTTGGAAAGAGGCATAATTTAGAACTTTTAAATATTTTAAATGATGACGGCACTCTCAATGATAAATGTCCAGAAGAGTATGCGGGTTTAGATAGATTTGAAGCTAGAAAATTAATTGTCAAAAATTTAAAAGACCAAGGCTATATTGAAAAAATTGAAGATTATAAAACAACTATTCCGTATGGAGATCGTTCAAATACAATAGTAGAACCTTATTTAACAAATCAATGGTTTTGCAATGCAGAAGAGCTCGCAAAACAAGCAATGAAAGTAGTAAAAGAGGGGGAAACTAAATTTTTTCCCTCGAACTGGGAAAAGACATATTTTCAGTGGATGGAAAATATTCGACCTTGGTGTATATCTCGTCAAATATGGTGGGGGCACCAAATTCCAGTTTGGTATGGACCAGATGGAAAAGAATTTTGTGCAGAAACAGAAGAAGAGGCTAAGCAATTAGCAACTGATTACTATAAAGCAGATAAAATTATTCTTAAAAGAGATAAAGATGTCTTAGATACATGGTTCTCTTCAGCTTTATGGCCGTTTAGTACTCTTGGATGGCCAAATCAAGAAAAGACACTTGAATATTTCTATCCTAACTCTGTTTTAGTCACAGGGTTTGATATTATTTTTTTCTGGGTAGCGCGGATGATGATGATGGGTAATAAATTTATGCATACAACGCCCTTTCACACAGTTTATGTCCATGCATTAGTTAGAGATGAAAAGGGTCAAAAAATGTCAAAGTCAAAGGGCAACGTCATTGATCCTCTTGAAATTATAGACAAATATGGAGCTGATACTCTGCGTTTTACTTTAACGTCACTAAATACGCCTGGTAGAGATGTCCGATTAAGTGAGCAAAGGATTGCAGGATATAGAAATTTCGTAACAAAAATAACTAATGCTTACAAATTTGCAGAATTTAAATCAATTTATCCTTTAGAGCAAAACGAAAAACCAAATCCTAAACACATGTTTAATCATTGGATTATCAGTGAATTTCAAAAACTATATCGATCTATTCAGGATAATTATCAAAATTATTATTTTCATGAAGTAGCAAATCAACTTTATCACTTCACATGGCATACATTTTGTGATTGGTATATCGAATTATCAAAAAATTTATTAGACTCCGACGAATATCGAAAAGAAACGATTTATACTTTCCATTTAGTATTTAATTCTTTACTTCAATTATTGCATCCTATTATACCTTTTATAACTGAAAAACTTTGGTCAAAAAATAATGACTCTATCTTAATGACTTATCAATGGAATTATACTGATGTTGCCATCGATGAAAGTTTAGTTAATCAAACAGAGGACTTTATTGATTTTATTGAAGAATACAGATCAATCGAAAAGCTTTTTGAAATTAAAAAGGAAGATTCAGTATTGATCTTTTCTGAAAACAAAGATCTTCAAAATTTATTTATAAATAATCAAAGTATTTTGGAATTTTTAACTCGAAAAAAATTATCTTTAGAGAAACTCCAATCAGGGGTTAAGCTTCCATTTAAAAAATATGATTTTATTTTAGAAACAAATCAGATTGATAGTGATAAAATTAAAAATAAATTAAAAGAAAATCAACAAAGTCTTCAAAAAGAAAAAATTAATATAGATAAAAATTTATCAAATCCTAATTTTACTGAGAGGGCTCCAAAAGAACTTATTGAACAAAACACTCAAAGACAGGCAGCTATTAATTTGGAATTATCTAAAATAGATAGTATATTGTCCAATCTGTAATGGTTGATAAAAAGAAATTACCAAGTCGTCATGTATCAGTAGGACCGAATTCTGCTCCTCATCGTGCCTTTTATTATGCTATGGGCATGACTGAAAAAGACATCAAACAACCCTTTGTTGGTGTAGCTACGACCTGGAATGAAGCAGCTCCATGTAATATTTCCTTATCAAGACAAGCTCAGGCTGCAAAAAAAGGTGTCAAAGACGCGAACGGCACTCCAAGAGAATTTACTACAATTACCGTGACTGATGGAATAGCTATGGGTCATGAGGGCATGAAATCTTCATTAACTAGTCGTGAGATTATCGCCGACTCTGTAGAATTAGCTGTTAGAGGTCATTGTTATGATGCTTTAGTTGGTTTAGCAGGCTGTGATAAATCTTTGCCAGGTATGATGATGGCAATGGTTCGTTTAAATGTTCCCTCTGTTTTTATGTATGGTGGTTCAATACTTCCGGGTGTGCATAAAGGTAAAGATGTGACAATTGTCGATGTATTTGAGGCTGTTGGAAAACATTCAAGCGGAAATATGACTGATGAAGAATTACATGAGTTAGAATGTGTTGCTTGTCCTTCAGCGGGCTCTTGTGGAGGTCAATTTACTGCTAACACGATGGCTTGTGTTTCTGAAACTATTGGATTAGCACTTCCAGGATCTGCTATGACACCAGCTCCTTATGAGAGTAGGGATCAGTATGCTTATGAAAGTGGAAAAGTTGTAATGGATTTAATTGAAAAAAATTTAAAACCTAGAGATATTGTTACGAAACAATCTTTAATAAATGCAGCTATAGTTGTTTCTGCTTCAGGTGGATCAACAAATGCAGGTTTACACTTACCCGCAATAGCTCATGAGGCTGGTATTGATTTTACCCTTGAAGATGTTACCAAAATATTTCAATCAACACCCTACATTGGCAATCTTGCCCCTGGTGGAAAATACGTAGCTAAAGACCTCTATGAAGTTGGAGGAGTACCTGTTTTAATTAAAACTTTAATTGATGGCGGTCTTATAGATGGATCCTGTATTACAGTTACTGGAAAAACTTTATCTGAAAATGTTAAAGATGTTGAGCTTCCAAAAGATCAAGATGTTATTTACCCAATTTCCAATCCTATTAGTCACTCTGGTGGTGTTGTTGGATTAAAAGGTAGCCTAGCTCCAGATGGTGCTATTGTGAAAATAGCTGGTTTAAAGAAACTCCAGTTTAAAGGAAATGCTATTTGTTTTGATCGTGAAGAAGAAGCCTTATCAGCTGTGTTGGAGGGTAAAATTAAACCAGGAAATGTTGTTGTCATTAGATATGAAGGACCAAAGGGAGGTCCGGGCATGAGAGAAATGCTATCAACAACTAGCGCAATTTATGGTCAAGGAATGGGAGAAGAGGTTGCTTTAATTACTGATGGTCGTTTCTCAGGTGGGACTAGGGGCTTTTGTATAGGTCATGTCGGTCCAGAGGCATATGATTGTGGACCAATAGCTTTGATAGAAGATGGTGATGAAATTGAGATTGATGCCGAAAATAATCGATTAGATTTAAATGTGTCTTCTGAAGTCTTAGAACAAAGAAAATCTCAATGGAAGCCAAAAGAACCTCATTTTCATTCAGGGACTCTTTGGAAATATGCTCAAACAGTAGGACCTGCACATCTTGGTGCTGTCACACACCCAGGTGGAAAAAAAGAAAAAAGAGTTTATTCAGATATTTAAATCCATAAGTATTGGACAGTGATCAGAGGGTCTTTCCATATCTCGATATTCTTTAAGAACCTTAATCTTCATAACCTTACTTTTTAAAAAAGGTGAGACTAAAAAAAAATCAATTCTTATACCTTCTTCTTTTCCAAATTTATAAGTTTTATAATCAAAAAAAGTATAACTATTTTTTTTTGGTTCGTTTTCAAAGACATCTAATAAGTCTAAATTCAGTAATTTATAAAATTCTTTTCTGGTTTCTGGTTGTGCAAGGGCATCTTTTCGATATTTTTTTATATCATGAGCATCGTCATCTGCGGGTATGACGTTAAAATCACCTGTTACAATTACTTCATAATTTTTTTTTAATTGTTTTAATTGATTATATAAGAGATCCATCCATTCAAGCTTATAAGAAAATTTCTCTGTATCGATAGGGTTTCCATTTGGAAAATAATTATTAACTATAGCTATTCCTTCTTTTTCAAGAAGCAAAACATTATTTCTTGCTTGAAGTGTATTTAACTCAGAAATAGTTAAATCTTTTATCAATAATTCTTTTTGATATGAAATTGATACTCCATTATAGCTTTTTTGATTTTGACTAATTGTTGCATAATGATAAGGGTCAAAAAAATTTAAAACATAATTTTGATCATCTATTTTGAGTTCTTGAATGCACAAAAGATCTGGTTTTTCCTTTTGGATTAGTTTTTGAACTAGGGGTTCCCGCGCACGAAGAGAATTAACATTCCAACTGATTATTTTCAATTTAGATACTAAAGGAGCTACCGCATCCACATGAATTTTTCGCTTTAGGATTGGATATACTAAAACTTGAACCTATCATTTCTTCTTTATAATCAAGCTCAGATTGATCAATAAACTCTAAGGAGTTTTTATCAATAAGAACTTTTAAATCATTAAAATTAAAAACCTCATCTTTTTCATGATTAAGCTCATTATCGCTTTTAAATATATATTGGAAACCAGAACAACCCCCACCTTTAACTTTAATTCTAAAATATTTCATTTTTTGGGATGATAAAACTTCTTGAATTTTACTTATTGCCTTATCTGTTATATTAATATTTCCCATATGTTTAACAATCTATCAGCTTTAAATGAAAATTCAAAAGGAAGACTATATGAGGTGAGCACAGATCACCGATTACCCTATGAACGAGATCGCGATCGTATTTATCATTCAACAGCTTTTAGAAAACTTAAAGATAAAACTCAAGTTTTTATGTTTGAAAAGGGGGATTACTATCGAAATCGTTTAACTCATACACTAGAGGTATCTCAAATTGCTCGATCAGTAAGTCGAAAATTTCAATTAAATGAAGATTTAGCTGAATGTATTTCCCTATGTCATGATTTAGGACATAGTCCCTTTGGTCATGTGGGAGAGGATATAATATCTCAAGAGTTAGATCATAATTTTGATCATAATATTCAATCGTTTAGGCAGGTTACCCTTTTAGAGAAAAAATATGTAAGCTATGATGGCTTAAACCTCTCATGGGAAACTTTGGACGGCCTGATTAAACACAATGGACCAATACAAGATCCCATTCATGAATACAACTTATCACCTGAATTTAGTTTTAATCTTAACAAATATCCCTCTTTGGAGGCTCAAATTGCATCCATATCAGATGATATTGCTTATATTGCCCATGATTTTGATGATGGAATTCGATCAGAAATATTGAGTCTAAAAAAATTATCTAAAAATAATATTTTATTTGAATTTATTGATTTTGATTATTTGTTCTCATTAGATAATAAAGTTGCACGTAATTATTTTACGAGGCAGGTAATAAATTATTTAGTGTTAAATTTAATTGAAGAGACTGAGTTAAGATTAAAAAATTCAAACTTAAAATCTTATGATGACATTATAAATTCATCGGAATTTTATGTTGGATTCAGTGCTAATATCCAAGAAAAAGTAACCCTTATGAAAAGTTATCTTTTCGAACATTTTTATACATCCGATTTTGTTTATAATAATAGAACTCATGCTGAAACAATTTTAGTTTTTATTATAAATTTTTTAAAAGAAAATATTTCAGAATTGCCCTCAAGCTGGCAAAAAAAAATTACTAATGAACAATCGAAAAAACAAACTATAGTTGATTATGTTTGTGGCATGACAGATCAATATGCCATAAATTTTTATAAAAATTATGCTTCAAAAAATTAAAACTGAACTACTTAGATCTTTAAATAGCAGCTATGATAATATTGATATAAAAATTGATGATATAGAGGTTTCAACCTTATTTGATCAAAAAGGAGATTTTACATCAAATATCTCTATGAAATTATCAAAATTATTAAAGACAAATCCAAATCAAATTGCTCAAAATATTGTTGAAAATTTTTCTTTAAATTTTGTAGACAAAATAGAGATAGCTGGCCCAGGGTTTTTGAATATTTTTATATCTGACACTAGTTTCAAAGACTTTTTGAACAATCAAAGAGTATCACTAAATAATGATAAAAAAATTAATATTGAATTCGTTTCTGCAAATCCCACTGGTCCTTTGCATTTAGCTCATGGAAGGGGAGCCATAGTAGGAGATGTATTATCTAATTTATATGAATACTTTGGCAATAAAGTAAATCGTGAATATTATGTAAATAATACTGGTAATCAAATTAAAGAATTTATGTCATCAATTCTTTTTTCTATTTCAAACAAAAAAAATTTAAGTCTTAAATATGATCAATTCTATAAAGGTGACTATATCGAAGATATAGCAGAAATTTGTTATCAAAAATTTAGTGAATTATTTGATCAAAAAGATCTTTCCACTGAGGATGAATTAATGCTAGTAAATTTCGCCATTGAAAATTTAGTCAATGGCTCGATAAAAATTTTAAATAAATCTGGAATTCATTTTGATACCATTACATATGAAACAGATGTAATGAAAAGCAATTATCTTGAAGAGATAATTAATTCTTTAAACAGTAAAAATCTTATTTACAAAGGTCAATTACAAATGCCTAAAGACTACAAGGGCACGTTAAAAGACAATGAAATCACTATTTTTAAGTCTACTAATTTTGGAGACGATGAAGATAGAGCTTTAACAAAAAATGACAAGACACCAACATATTTTGCCAATGATATAGCTTACCATGTAGATAAACATAAAAGAGGTTTTGATAAGCTCATTAATATCTGGGGTGCAGATCATTTGGGATACTTAAAAAGGTTATATTCTGCATTAATATCATTATATCCATCCATAGATTTTTCAGTAGTTTTCTGTCAAATCGTAAATTTAAAAAGGGATGGTCAAATTCAAAAAATGTCTAAGAGAGAAGGTAATATTTTTGAGTTAAATTTATTAATTGATGAAATAGGCATCGATAACTTTCGTTATTTTATGTGTTATCGAAAAAATGATACCCATATGGATTTAGATATTGATTTGATAAAAAAAGAAAATAAAGAAAACCCCATATATTATATTCAATACTCCTATGCTAGATCGCAATCTGTATTAGATCGAAAAAAGGATGTTATTGATACAAATATAAATTTCTCACTAGAACTTAAAAATTTATATAAGAAATTATATGACTGGGATATCGTTGTCCAAAATGCTTATAATAAAAATGAAGTACATTTAATTGCACATTACTTAGAGAGCTTAGCTTCATTTTTTCATACTTTCTGGTCATCATCTAAAAATAACCCAGAAATGCGATTTTTAGATAATGATGATAACATCTCATTTGAACTACATAATTTTTTATTAAAATATCAAGAAACTGTCTCTAAAGGATTGGGTATTCTTGGAATTAAACCTAAGTTAAAAATGTGAAAAAAAAGAAGCTGATCATATTTTTTTGTATTTTATTAATATTATCTACAATCTTTTATTTTATATTTGATAGCTATCTTCAATATATATTTTTTGAAAAATTTATTATCATAGAGCCTGATGAATTTGATTTTATAAAATGACAAGTCCAATTATAATTTCAATTAAAAAAAATTACTTATCAAAATTAGAACAACAAAATATTAAAATTTATAAGCCATTTGGAATTATTTTATTTGCAAGAAATATTTCTAATTTTAACCAAGTTAGACAACTTACTTCTTCCATTAAATCCTTAAGTAAAAAAACTTTAATTTTCATTGATCAGGAGGGTGGTATTGTTAATAGATTTAAAAACTTTTCAGAATTTCAATTCAAAGATAATTTTGATTTTTATGATATTTACTTGAAATATCCTTCTTTAGCTAAACAATTAGTCTATTTAAAGTCATTTATTACTAACTACTATCTATCTAGCCTTGGTATTGATGTTAACACAATACCTGTCTTAGATATTCCCAATTCCAAAACCGTTTCAATGATTAAAAAGAGAACATTTGGTTCTGATTTGAAAATAAATACTATTTTGACGGACATAACAGTTCAATCTTCACTTGATTTTGGTGTTTTACCCGTTATGAAACACTTTCCAGGCCATGGATTAACTAATAAAGACTCACATTTTACCAAACCAGTTACTAATGCATCTACAAAGGCACTTAATCATCAACTCTCACTATTTAAAACATTTGTAAAACTACCTATGATTATGACTGCCCATATACAATATCAAAATTGGGATAATCATAATATTGCAACTTATTCACCTTATATTTTGAAAAATATTCTTCGAAAAAAATTGAAATATAAAGGTCTAGTAATGAGTGACGACTTAGTCATGAAGGCAAATAATCAAAGTATTGAAAAGTCCATTGATCTATCTAATAAGTCAGGATTAGATATTATCCTAGATTGCAGTTCAGATTGGAAAAGATATATAAAAATTTTGGAAAACTTCAAAAAAACTAATTTTTTTAATAATAAAAATAAAATTTTATTTTCAAAAAAGACATCTAACAGAAGACTTCAATCTATTAATATTAATCACTATCATGATTTGTATAATGAATTAATTAAACTCTATGGAATCTAATCTCAATATTAACATTAAGGACTACAATGGCCCCTTAGATGTGCTTTTAGAGCTTGTGCACAAAAATAAATATGACTTAAAAGATCTTCCAATTCTTCAACTCTGTAACCAATACATAGCTTTTATTGAAGATTTAAAAAAAGTTAGCATAGAAATAGCATCAGAATATCTATTAATGGCTGCAATTATGGTTTTCTTAAAATCTAAGTTCTTGGTTAATAAGGATAAAGAAGAGGACGTAAAAAAGGTAACTAAATTTTTAACAAACAGGCTCACAATTCTTGAGTTAGTTCATAAAAACAGTGAGCTATTATTTAATCTACCTCAATTCAAACAACAATTTTTTACAAGCACTTACAAGAATAAATTAAAAATCGAAAAAAATTTTATTATTAAAGATAAGCTAATTGATCTTTTAAAAGCGTATGCTGATATTCATAAAAGAAATCAACAATATACTCTTAAATTTTCATCATCTAAGCTATTCACTATAAAAGATGGTCAAAATATAATTTCTAAAGAAATACTAAATAATCCAGACTGGTTTTCTCTTAAAAGCTTACTGCCCAATAATCTACAATCTGAAATAATGAATAAATCATTTTATTCCAGTACGTTTAATGCCAGTCTTCACATGGCAAAAAAAGACAAAGACAAAGATAAAGATAAAAAAATTGTAATTAGTCAATCTCAACCATTTTCTGATATATTTTTAAAAAAACATGAGTGAAACATCACAAAAAATAGAAGCATTAATATTTGCTTCAAGCAAACCTATTTCTGAAAAAGAAATTCAAAAACGATTAGATCTCCATGAGGATATATCTGAAGTTATGAGTAATTTAGAAGAAGCCTACCAGCATAGAGGAATTAATTTAAAAAAAATATCCAGAGGTTGGATTTTTTTAACGAATACAGAAGTTAGTGATATTTTTCATGAAAAAAGAGAAGTTCAAAAGAGATTATCTAAACAAGCAATCGAGACATTAGCAATTATTGTTTATCACCAACCAATTACTAAAGCTGAGATTGAAAGTATTCGTGGCGTTAATATAGGCCAAGGTATATTTGATCAACTGATGGAATTGGGTTGGATAGCCCCTGGTGGTAGAAAAGAAGTGCCTGGTAGACCTATATTATGGGAAACGACTGATGATTTTTTACTGCATTTTGGTTTAGGTACATTAGATAATCTTCCTGGTATTGAGGAAATGAAAAGTTCTGGACTTCTTAATGATAATTTTGCCTCAATGAATATCCAAGAATTAACAGATGATCTGGAAAAAGATGAAGCCTTTGTCGATGAAGAAGATAATGAAGATGAAAATCTAGATGATTTTACCCAAAGTCAACTAACGCAAGAAGAAAATGATACTTGATATTAAAAATCTTCACCACAGTTATGGTGAAATTCATGCATTAAATAATCTCAATTTTTCTATTAATAAAAACTCTATCGTTTCAATTTTAGGGCCATCTGGTTGTGGAAAAACTACCTTGATAAGAGTGATTGCAGGACTAGAAGAAATTCAACAAGGAGAGATTTATATTGAAGAAGATCTTGTAGCCAACACAAAATTTAATTCTCCTCCTGAAAAACGTCCGATATCATATGTATTTCAAGACTTTGCTTTATTTCCACATATGAGTGTTTTAGAAAATATTAGTTTTGCTGCCAGTGCTCATAAAAATAAAAAACAGCTAATTGATCAGGTTGTTCATCTTGCAAAAGTTGATGGTTTTTTGCAAAAATACCCTCACTCTTTAAGTGGTGGTGAGCAACAAAGAGTTGCTTTAGCTCGATCAATTGCAGTTCAACCTAAATTATTACTTTTAGATGAGCCTTTTTCAGATTTAGATTTAAGTCTTAAGACAGGCATCATTGATGATACTCTCCACTTGATTAATAGTCTTGAGTCTTCGGCAATTATCGTCACTCATAATGCTGAAGAGGCTATGTTTTTAAGTGATACAATTATAGTTATGGAAAAGGGCTCTATTGTTCAAATTGGATCACCTCATGAAATTTACTTCAATCCTTCTAATCTCTATGTTGCATCATTGTTTGGTGAGACAAATATTTTCGAGTCGGAAGTCAAAGATAATTATTGCATGACGCCACTAGGTGCCATTAAATCTGAAAATATTTCTAATAACCAAAAAGTAAGTGTTGTTATTAGACCAGAGGCAATAAAACTAAATTTAGAAAAATCACCAATATTGAATCCTTATTCTGGTGTAGTTGTTGACTCAAAATTTTTAGGAAATAATACTATTGTTCATATGACTGTTAATGATCACCAAAACAATAAACATCATATTCATAGTAAAATAGGTGGTAATTTTTTACC
>Ga0181606_10004106_pt1 | contig 12191 bp, 8 predicted proteins | sample 041ome_10_FD_132994 | JGI IMG/M metagenome (GOLD analysis project Ga0181606, IMG submission 132994) | Coastal salt marsh microbial communities from the Groves Creek Marsh, Skidaway Island, Georgia - 041412US metaG (megahit assembly) | ecosystem: Environmental > Aquatic > Marine > Intertidal zone... | reverse complement strand
GGCCATTTTTTAGTATCTTAATCGCTGGCCTGCATCAACTTACTGGACTTTCCTTGCAATATGCGGCCCACATGGTTAATGTTGCTCTATTTGTCTTGGCAAGTTTTTTCTTTATTAAAAATGTCACCTTGGTCAGCCACCAAAAAACCAACATCCTCTTTGCCACATTAATCTTGTTAACCTCGATACCTTTAATGGATGACTATTTGGCTATGGTGTTGCGAGACCAAGGACAGTGGGCGTGTTTTATGATTGGCGTTTATGGCTATCTGCGCTGGATCAACAATCCTCGGTGGTCATGGGCACTTTTTTGGCAAGTGGGATTTCTATTTGGCACCTTGTTTCGACCCGAATGCTTAATATTTAATATTCTGCTTCCATTTACCCATCAACTCTTTATTGTAAAGTCTGAGCGTATAAAGTTATTGATCCAGTCGATCAGCATCCCATTGGCTGGTCTATTTTTGTTACCTATTTTGTGGTTCATGTTTAATATTGATGCGAGCTCAATCGATCTAGCACGTCTGAATCAAATCATCACTCGACCTACACTATTTCTGAATACCATGTTGCAACCACTGGCCATTGAGACGCAAAATTATTATCTCAAAGTTTTAATCGCCGATTTCGCCACCAGCTTTAAATACTTTTTCTTAAGCTACGTGGTGGCGTATAAGTGGGCGGTGGGATTAGGACTGCTGCACCTTTTTCTCTTTGGTTATGCCATTCAACAAAAGCTAATCTCATCACCCTATTTAAAAGCATTATCAATCTTTTTTGCGCTCTCCAGCATCATTACCATAATCAACCTCTACACCACGTTCGTGATTACGAGTCGCTATTTGGTGATGAATTTTTGGATTGTTTATATCGTGGCCGCGATCGGCTTAAACCACCTCTGGCGCACCTTACAACATTCCAAGCACCCCAAACAACGATGGATGAAGTGGGGACTGGTGGTCCTGCTTATGATCTATGGTCTGAATATCATCATTGATAAACCGAGGCAGCATTTTGAACAGCAAGCCGGGCACTGGGTAAAGGAGCAACAATTGGATCTAAATAATATTTACTTTAACCAGCGGCGAGTGGCTTTCTATGCCGGGGTGTTGGCATATAAGCGAGTTGACTGGGACACGGCGTTCAACCAAATTCGTTATCCTTATTTGATCATTCGCTATAAAAGATTTACGGAATTTAAAGAAATTAAGCAATATCAAGCTGTTCAGTTTTTTCCATCCCGCGAACAACCCAAGGTGGTGATTTATCGCAGGGAAGGCAACTAAAAAAATCCATCGGACAGATAAATTTTTAATCCATTGGTATATAATTAAAAATTATTTCAACCTCAAAAAGGAATGTTTATGCGGTTTTTCTTTATATTAATCTGGCTCATGTTGAGCCTAAATACGTTTGGAGAAGAAAAAAAAATGGCAACAGTGAATGGTAAAAAAATAAATCAAGAGTGGATTGATTACGTTCAAGAAAAGAATAAAAAAAATCCAGAAATTATTAATGCATTCTTAAGAAACGTGATTACCGAGGAAATGATCGCGCAAGAAGCAGAAAAAATCGGCTTAAACAAGGATAAAGGCTTCAAGATCATCGCCGAGGTCGCGGCCCGTAAAGAACTGGCTGACTATTATATGAGAAAAAAAATGGCTGACCTCAAAATAAATGATGAGATGTTGAAGGCCGAGTACGATAAAATGGTAAAAGGCTTAGGAAAACAAGAATATAAGCTCTCTCAGATTGTATTGAAATCAGAAGAGGATGCTGCCAAAGCTCTGGCAGAATTAAAGAAGAATAAGTTTGCAGATGTGGCAAATAAATATTCCACCGCGGTGAATAAGAGAAAATCAAACGGCGGCGCCCTGGGTTGGGTGAACGAGAGCTTTCTTGAGAAGGACGTTTTGCCTGTGCTGATGAAGCTAAAAAAAGGGGAATTTAATACCAAGCCAATTAAATCGAAGGATAATTACTTTGTAGTGCTGTTAGAAGATAGCAGACCCTACAAGGCTCCTGAGATGGCTCAAATTAAGCAGCGTTTAATAAGAAAGATTACCCAGGACTACCGTAACAAGATCGTTAAATCGATTCGAGACAAGTCAGAGATTAAGATGTAGTAATTTTTGCTCTGAATTTTTTGGCATGAGGCTTACTCCTTTATGTGAGCGCTTATCATGACATTGATTCGCTAGAGTTTTTTTAATTTCTAATAAAAATAGGAACACTAACAGTGATTGATTTACTCTTGCAGACCTTGGGATTGCATCCATTGCTTTTTTTTGGTGTTGTTGTATCTGAAGTTGGACTATTTTTTTTGGTGATTAGCTTTATGAGTAAAGGCGTTATTCATCGATATGATGAAATCCAAAAAATACATCATGGGCACACCTCACGCCTAGGAGGCTTATGTATTCTCATTGCCTTACTTATTGGATTCATGAATCGACCGTTCCTTCATGAAAAGCAAATGATTGATAGTCTGTTTTTTTGCTTTTCACCAGTATTGCTTATCACTATATTTGAGGATTTTCATATTCACACGAAGCCAATTTATCGAATGCTTGCCATGGTGTTAGCTTCATTACTTCTCCTATTTACCTTACCCAATTCATTGCCCGAACTTTCTCTTCCGATCATAGGGCCTTTGTTAAATGAAACCTATACATTACCTATTTTTTATGCAATGGCATTAATAGCCTTAATGAATGGAATGAATTTTATTGATGGGGCAAATGGACTGTTAACGGTGACATTATTGTGTTCATTTTTTGGTTTAGCGTTGATAGCTTATTTAGTAAATGATCATGACTTTCTGTTGATTATTCTGTTTTTTTCAATTCCATTATTTATTTTTTTATTATTCAATTATCCTTGGGGAAAAATTTTTATGGGTGATGTTGGCGCATACTGGTTCGGGTGGGTAGCCGGAACTATTAATATTTCTTTTTTTTCCAGGCATGAGGAGCTGTTGACTTGGTCAGTTCCTCTACTATTATTTTATCCCGCAATGGAGGTGTTTTTTTCGTTTTTAAGAAAAATTTCACAAAAAAAATCACCGTTTCATCCAGATGATCGCCACCTTCACCTGATAGTCTTTTTTTTACTTAATGGAGTCTTTAAAAATCAGCCGCGACGAGCTAATAATTTTGTGATGCCTTTCTTAACCTTTTTTTGGCTCACACCGCCATTATTGGCTGCTCTCTTTTATCAGAACCTTAACATGACGCTATTGTCATTGGGGTGTTTAATAATCATCTATTTTTTGTTGTATAGAGTCATCCCAAAGAAATCAGATTATATTTTAGATTAATGGTATTTATCGTTGCTGATATGAGCATTAATTTATAGTAATTGGATCAATAACAACCCCGTTACACTTCCTGATCCTCAACAAAAGATACCCTCTAGATAGATCTCCTGGCTAAATATAACCAGACTATTGGCTTTGAAATAAGCCTGAGCCTTATCCTGATGACCTGCCTTCAGGAATCGGATGATGTCAAATAACTCATCATCCTCCGACACATTGTTTACCACTATCTGCAGAAGATGGGTCGCTCTATGGGTGAATCGAATGACATGACGACGCATTAACACCGACGACCCCGTTTCAAATTAGTTTGGCTGTAGTATGCATTTGTCTATTTTATTTAGCCCTAGATTTTATTGCTTTTAAACTTTAATCAAGTCTGTAGATAATAAGTTTAGCCCTTCTACAAAATAGAGAGGATGAGTTAATTAGGATAACGCTGACGATAACTTCTAGATACTACTTGGACTAGATACACTACAAACCCGAATAACCCACCCAAAATGGTGGCAATAATTGTTAATTTTCCTCGGCCCTTTTGTTCATTAATTGCTGGCAAGGTATTGTTGAATTTTTGTCCATTACGTTCAAAGCTAATAAGATTCCGTTCAAGGTTGTCTAGTGCAGCAATCTCTTCGCGCGTAAAATCCATCACATCCACTTGTTGTCGATAATCATGGATTACCTGTATCATTGGTGTAAGATCAATCACATCACCTTGATATAAGATAGATTCAAACACACCATTCAATTGATTGAGAACTGATTGTGACAATTTAAGGGCTTTGATCTGCTGTTTAGAGATAAAAATAGCTTCCATTTGATCGGCCATCTCTGAATAGCTCCATCAAGTCAACTTCATCTTCAAATGCGTTTTCGTTAATGGATCGGGATACTGGCGATTGTCTCGCCATAAGAAAATTATCTTAATTAAAGATTATAATTTTAGACGCCTTTTGCTGGCATAGCAATTCTCTCTTTGAAGTATTTATTCTGATAACTATTGACCAGTATAAAGAACTGAATTGGTCTTGCAGCGCTAAGGAATAATGCTTGTAGTGCTAGTCATTTCTCTTACTACTGATTCAATGATAACAAAGGGTTTGATCAATATTTTTCATGAAAAACCCTTTGTTATCAGAGTCAATAGAAATGGACCTCCAGGGACAGGATATATTGTTGACATGCAATTAAACATGTCATAATGGCTTATCTTGGATAATCGCTAGGCTAATGTAATAGCATGCTTGTTCATTTACTACATTTTTTTAAACTTCAGGACTTCGCGCATCGCCGCAAGATAGTTCTAATTGTTTCCTTTACCATAATAGGAGCGGTCCTTGAAATGCTTGGCCTGGGTTTATTCTTACCAGTCATGAATTATTTGGCCACAGATCAAATTCCCCAATGGGCATCAATCACCCTGGGGGGGGTGAATCTCTATAACAAAGAACAGATTGCAACGTTTGTTATCGGCTTGCTGTGTGTGTTTTTTATCCTCAAGAACGTCATTCTCACTTTTTTAACTTACCAGATTCACCGGCTCATCGGAGACCTGCGGTTTTATATCTCTAAACGCATGTTTGAAAGATATATCAACAGCGAATACAGTGACTTAATGCTCTATAGTTCTTCGACAATAATAAAAAACCTGACCACCATGATCTCAAATTTAAATACCTACGTGTTGGTTCAGGGCGGTATTTTTTTGACCGAGTGTTTTGTGCTCGCCGCCCTGGTAATGCTCGCCCTCATCCTGATGCCACTTCAGTCGAGCCTGTTGTTTAGCTTTATTTTTATCCCTAGCTATATGTATTTTGCCTTCACCAAGAAAAGAATTGCTCGCTATGGTGTTGAAACTAACAGCAATGAAGCGATCAGAGTTGAGCATGTGCACGACATGGTCGGCTCGATCCGCGATATCCAACTCTTAAATAAAAGAAAGTTTTTTATAGACCGGTATGATCAGAGCAATTTTAGTGTTACCCAACATTCATTTAAAGTGTCATTCATGACTCAGTCTACTAAGTATGTGCTCGAGTCTATTCTGATCTTTTCAATGACAACGTTAATCTTCCTTCAGGTGATGCAAGGAGCCTCGATGCTTGAATTAATTCCGATTTTGGGTTTTTATGCCATCGCTGGCTTTAGAATTATTCCTTCTGTCAATCGTTTGATTATTGCCGTGCAGAGCATTAAGTTTGGCGAGGATATCTTAAAAACTATAAATGAGAATTTAACAGTCAACTCAGCGGTAAAAAATGTTCAACCACAACAGACACTTTCTTTTTTAAATGACATCCACATCAATAACCTTGGCTTTAGCTACCCCGGGCTAGTATCTCAGGTGTTGAAAAAGGTCAATATAAAAATTGCAAAGGGTGAGGCGATTGGGGTTTGCGGAGAAACTGGATCTGGTAAGTCGACCCTGCTCAACATTCTGCTGGGTTTTTTAAAGCCGTCATCTGGGGTGATCACCATTGATGATGTTGATATCCACCAAGAGCACACCAACCTAAGCCAGGTCTTAGGATTTGTCCCACAAGATATTTTCCTTCTGGATGATTCAATTGCTAATAACATAGCCTTCGGCGTCCCTGCGGATTTGATTGATTTCTCGAAGCTGGATCAGGCTATCAAAGAGGCGGGCTTGGAATCATTTATTAAAAAAGCAAAGTTTGGAATTGACACCCCGGTAGGTGAGCGTGGCATTCAGATATCGGGGGGTCAGCGACAGAGGATTGGTATAGCGCGGGCCTTTTATTTTGGCGCTGAGATACTTGTTTTTGACGAAGCGACAAGTGCCTTAGATGAAAAAACAGAGCGACTAATTATGCAGAATATTAGACGCTTAAAAGGACGGTACACACTCTTTATTGTTGCCCACAGATTGTCGACCTTGAGTCTCTGTGATCGAGTGTATGAGCTAAAAGATGGGCGCACCAAGCGTTTCAAATTGGACCAGTGAGGCATGAATAAGGTAGTAGTTTTAATGGCCACCTATAATGGTGAGCGATTTATCGGCGAACAAATCGAGTGTGTCTTGCAGCAAAAAAACGTGGATGTGACACTCATCATTTCAGACGATAGCTCTAGCGACCATACCCTGGAGATCATCCAAGAGTATTGTAATCTCCATCAAAATATCAGCCTGTGCAATAAACATAGGGTTGGTGGATGCGCTAAAAATTTTTATACCTTAATGAGCCAGATCAATCTTCTTGAGTATGACTTTGTGGCCTTGTCCGATCAAGATGATGTCTGGCCAGACCATAAACTGTCTCATGCCATTGATCAAATAACATCACATCAGGTTGATGGTTATTCCTCTGATGTGATTGTTGTGAATGAGCGACTGGAGACAATAAAGTACGTCAAGAAAAGCCATCCACAAAAAAAGTATGATTTTTTATTTGAATCCCCTGGTCCAGGGTCTACTTTTGTAATTACCCAAACATTGTATCAGTTCTTAAAATCGAAAATAGATGATCGAGTATTTGGTTTTAACTATCACGACTGGTGGATGTATGCCTGTGCCAGGCATCACGGCTTCCGTTGGTATATTGATGATGCTCCCAATATATTTTATCGTCAACATGCAAATAACCTTATAGGTGCAAATATGGACCTTATCTCTTACATCAAAAGAATTAAAAGAGTCTTTGTAGGGGATTACAACAGTGACCTTATTTACATACATAAATTATTTATGCCAGGACAGCATTTATTTAATATACAACGGGTTCTTTTTTATCTATTAAATTTTTACCACACCCGTCGCTCAATGCTTCACTGCCTAATGAACATCTTTCTTTTGCTGTTCTTATTAATTCAAAAAACATTACCAAACAAACGTGATTGAGAGTAGTTTGTGGAAATTATAAAAAAAATAAAAGTACTTAAGAGAAAGGTTTTGATTGAAATTACAGAAGATTATCGCACTTATTTCCATGAAGATTTTTGGATGTCTAGTAACGAGATAGATTTTCGCAACATTCCAGAAGAGATTTTAATGATACCCTTGCTCTTAAATATCGCCCCAATCATTTGGGCATGTGATTTGAAGGTGACTATCCCCGGGATTGATACGACTGTTCGGCATAGTTTAATTCGATTGAAACAGGCTTTTAAAAATCAGTATCCTGAGATTAAGTGGAGCGGATCAATAAACAGTCAAGGTTTTGAGTCGAAAATACCTTCCAAAACATCAAAAGATGGGGTAGTGCTTCTTTATAGCGGCGGCATTGACTCCTTAAATTTATCCCAAGATTATTTAGATAAACAGCAATATTTATTAACAATCCGAGGTTCAGATATCAAACTCAGTGATGACAGGCTGTATAAAACATTAAAGTTAAATTTTCAGAATTATGCAAAATCAATTAGAGCGATTTCTATCTTTATGGTATCGAATTTTAAAAATTTTATCAATTATGAATTTCTCTCAAAAAGTTTTCCATCAATACCAAACTGGTGGGGAGAGATTCAGCACGGAATTGGATTAGCCGGCTTCTTAGTCATCCCGGGTTATTTCTATAGTGTTAAAACAGCGCTGATGGCAACAGATTTTTCGGGTGAAGAAATGATTAACATGAGGTGGGCTTCTACTAGGCTAATTATGAGTTCTCTAAGGCTTCCTTTTTCACATTTTTCTCACGAAGGCTATCATTTATCCCGCCAAGATAAAATAAAAAAAATATCTGAAAAATACAGAAAAATTAAAAACATAACTTCTGTTAGAAGTTGCTATTCAGCTCAAAGTGAAATAAATTGTGGAAGATGCAATAAGTGCATGTTGACCATGATGGGGTTTATAGCTGCCGGGATAGATTATCGACATTTTGGGTTTTCAGAACCAAAAACAGAGTTCATCAGAAATGCAAAGAAATTATTTTCTATAAATCATTTCTTTGATTTTCCCATGTGGAATGGGGTTCAAAAACAAATTGTATCTCGAGAAGAATATGTCAGACTTGGCTTAGATGATGAATTCATTGACATGTTAATGTGGTTTAAAAAAATTGATCTTGTTAAAAAATACAGGCGATCTCAACGGCTCTTTAATTTTTCTCGCTTAATTTTATATTTCATTCGAAAAATCCCGTATTCAGATATTTTAATTAAAAAAATTAAATCCAGATGATGATGCACCAGGAACAACATAAGCAACATAAAACAATGCACTCTTTGAAATCGAAGTTGGTTCAACTTAATTCAATTATCAATAATAAAAATATTTGTTTTTTGGATCTTCCCATCCACCATAATTTTGGCGATGCCCTGATCATGCTTGGATCTCTTGATTTTTTTAAGCAAAATGATTATAAAATAAAAAGCTATTCAACCTATTTTAATTGGCATGCGCAATCCTTAACGGACAATGATGTTATCGTTTTTCAAGGCGGAGGTAATTTTGGCGATATCCATAAGACCCATCAGTTGCATCGAGAAAAAATAATACAATCATACATAAACAACAAGATTGTTATACTCCCGCAAACAATCTTTTTTAACGATCGCATCAATTATAAAAAAACCTGCGCAATATTAAAGCAACACCCTGACTTACATATCTGTGTTCGTGATGGTAAATCACGTGAGTTAGCCCTCAACATGACGCATCATGTATATCTGATTCCGGACATGGCGCACCAGCTCTACCCCATTGAATGCGATGCATCAGAAACAAATAAAAAAAACAACAGCATGCAAATTAAAAGACAAGACTTAGAGTCAGATGAATTAGATATCAAATTAACTGTCGACTTGATTTGCGATTGGAAGACGATACTTGGAATGCACAGATATCCGATATCCCTGCTGAGACAAATTCAGAAATTGCTAAACATTATATATTTGAACTCATACTCAGCAAATTTCACAACCGAACTTTTGATAAAATACAGTTACCATGTGTTGAGTGTAGTTGTTAAGAAATTGAACAATTACGAGACGATATATTCATCAAGATTGCATGGATTTATTCTTGCTAATTTATTACAAAAGCAAGCTTTTTTAATAGATAATAGTTATGGAAAAAATAAGCAATATTTTGCTGCTTGGTTCAGATAAACATATCTATTTTTTTAAACCTATTTTAAAAATAATTTGAAACATCCAAAAATTTCCGTCCTCCTAGCTGTCAATAAACTTGATGATTTTCTTGCCGAGTCAATTACCAGTGTGCTGAATCAAACTTATGATAATTTTGAGCTTTTAATCCTTTGTAATGGCCCTAAGAGAAACTTGCTTGAAGATTATATTAATAACCACTTTACCGACAAAAGAATTAAAGTGTTTAAAATTGAGATGGAAGGAGTTGCCTTTGCACGAAACTTTGGCATCCATGAATCTAAAGCTAAATATATAGCCTTACAAGATGCGGACGATATTTCAATGCCAGACCGTTTTAAAAAACAAGTCGAATTTTTAGAATTAAATGGCGATTACTCATTAGTGGGGTCTAAGGTATTACACATTGATAGCAAAGGAAGGTTTCTAAAAAATAAATTTTTATATATTCAGTCTGACAAAAATATAAAAAAACTCCTGCCGATACATAACACTCTGCTTGGCTCATCTCTTATGATGAGAAAGTGTAAGGTTGTTGAAGCAAAAGGCTATGTATTTGGTTATTTCTCAGAAGATCATGATTTATATCTTCGGCTTGCGAAAATACCCAAGTCTAAATTTCATAATTTAGATACTGTTTTATGTCATTACCGAAGACACAAAGACCAAATGACGGGAGGCATCAGTTTTAAAATTTTTACTGAGATCGCCGCTATCCATTTTATTAATTTATTCTCTAGAGGCTCATTACTTTCTTTGCTTGGAATAATTTGGGTTTTTCCGCCGGTCATATTTGTAAAAAGATTCATAAAGAAGCTGATCAATCGTTTTTTTTAGATTTACCTTTTAATAATCTGCTCTTAAAGAATGATTTAAGGTTTTAAATTCTGATGTTTGCAGTTGATAGCAATCTGACCTAACGCCCTCCTTGATACCATATATTCATCTCGATTTGATTTTATCTAATCACCATATCTCTCAGTCGGGACAAAATAAATTCCAATTAACCCCGGTTTATAGAGGGATTATAATTTATGCACAAGACCTTGATGATCTTCAACAAAGGGATGGATAAAATTTAGCTGCAGCACTTCACCCAACGATTAAAGTGGGTGAGTATCTTGTAGGGTACAAAGGGAGCTGGTCATGCCTCATGATAAAAATTAACCTTGTGTATTTTTTTGATAATGAGATGATATAAAAGCTAAAAAAGGTGCATATCTATGATTTATAACTTATTCATTAAACTTTTGACGATCACATTTCCACGGCTAAAGCTGGATATATTCTTGTTACCAAAAGAGGTAAATTCTAAATTTGTTAAATACTTGTTGGAAGTTATTTTTCTTATCCCAGCCTTGATATTCATTCCCTTGTTTCTACACCGATGTGCATCTAATTTTAGATACTCCCCAAGGAAAAATAACAAACCTGTGATGTTCTTCGACGTGACCGACCTTTACTATTTTAAAATTAAACGCTGTGGGATAGGAAGGGTGATAACTTCGGTTTACGCACACCTATTAAAGACTCTGCACGGGTTTGAGCTAACCCCAATCGTGTATCACTTTAGCGCCTCAAACAATCTATTTTCAGTGGTTGACCTCCCCAGCATGAAAATGATCAAGACAATTCCGCGGCCTAAAAAAGGGGATATTTATCTTAACTTGGGTATGACTCTCAAGTATGTGCCTGTTATGCGTTTAGAAATTTTTAATCAACTATTTCATAAGGGCGCTGTGCGCTGTGTGTTCATGATGCATGATCTAATTCCAATAGAAGAGCCGCAAGTGGTTCCATTTTTAACACCAACATTTTTTAGGTTGTGGGTCTCGGCCTGTTTACAACAAGCGGATTTGATTTTATCTATATCAAAAACCACTCATGGGAAGTTAGTCAGCTATATCAATCAGCAGGCCATACCGACGTCTTCACGATTTGACTGTGTGTTACTGGGCTCAGATTTGCAAAAAATAAAAACCCCATCAGGTGTAAAAAAAAATACTATATCGGATAACACAGGTTGTGCCAAATCACTTCAGTTTCTCCATGTCAGCAACTTCGAGCCAAGAAAAGGCCATAAACAATTAATCGAGGCCTTTGACATCCTCTGGAAAAAGCATACTGATATTAAACTCATCCTGGTGGGAGGCGGCAATACCTGGAACAATAAAAAATTATTGCATCAAATCATGACGCATGAATTTTATGGCACTAAACTGCTCTGGATCACTGACATTGGTGACCAAGATTTAAAAACTATATACCAACAATCAAGCGCCCTAATTCATCCGAGCGAGTCAGAGGGCTTTGGATTGAGCATTGTCGAAGCGCAAAACTTACACAAGCCCGTTATCTGTCGGGACATTCCGATCTTTAGAGAGATCGCCATCGGCGACGGAGTCACGTTTTTTAATACTAAGAGTCCCGCTGAGTTGGCTCATGTGATCGATCACTGGATCGAGAGTGAAGCAGAATCAAAACCCTTAAAAAACGAGGTCAGGGACTGGCAAAAGTCCACCCAAGAGCTCGTAAAGGCACTAAAGACACATTTGGATATTCCTTAAAAATACACCTTAGCAACGACCCGGCCGATATTGACTTGATGGGGATAGGTTATAGCAATAGTTAGAGACGTTAACGAGGTATTTCAATTACCAAGAATAGCCTTCATCAAAGTCTTATCAGTAAGAGTTAAAAACCGTTCAGTAAGATTGATCCGTTCCATTAATGCCTGCGAGTGAATGATGTGGGCTGGAATAAATGATAAAATAAAGGATGGGATACCGCGGAAACCTGT
>Ga0181606_10004102_pt1 | contig 12201 bp, 15 predicted proteins | sample 041ome_10_FD_132994 | JGI IMG/M metagenome (GOLD analysis project Ga0181606, IMG submission 132994) | Coastal salt marsh microbial communities from the Groves Creek Marsh, Skidaway Island, Georgia - 041412US metaG (megahit assembly) | ecosystem: Environmental > Aquatic > Marine > Intertidal... | reverse complement strand
TTTTATTTTTTTCTTTTTATATCACCATACATCTATATTATACATCTATATTATATAAGTATAATAAAAGTTTTTTCTAAATTGATTGGAATGACAAATATAATAAATTAAAATTGAATTATGTATAAAAAAAATATATATAAATAATTTAAATATGTTTTCATTTTTAAAATCTTATTTTCAGTCAGATGAGCAATCCAAGGAACAATTTTATATTGATGTGTTCGTAAATGCAGGTAATATAGAAGTAATGGAAAAGTATAAAATTAGTATAAATAGTTATTCTACAAATGGTTTTACCGCATTATCACAGGCTACATTTAGGTGTGATTTTAAATTAGTTAAATATTTAGTAGAAAATGGAGCGAATGTAAATCTTACATCTGCTGATAGATTAAGACCATTACAATTAGCAGTAATAAAAGACCGATTAGATATTGTTAAATATTTAGTAGAAAATGGAGCGGATGTTAATCTTACAGAACAAGAAGATTTATCACCATTGTATATTGCAACATTTAAAAATTTACAACATATTAGAAAATATTTAATTAAGAATGGAGCATCTATGGATTCCAAGAAATCCAAATAAAATCTATAATTATAATATAATAAATTATTATATTTTAATTAGATTGAGTAATACCAAGTTCAAACATTTCATTATCCATAACATGATATTGTATATTTGATTGTGTAACACCAAGTTCATAATCACTATTATTATCCATTTGAATTGTAGTATTTAATAAAATAGATATATTTTCTTGTTCTTCTTTTTCTTTTTCTTTTTCTTTTTCTTTTCTTTCTTCTTCACCATATTTTAATTCATATTCAATATGAAGTTCTAAGTTTTTCATTCTCATTTTTTTCATATTTTCATAACAATATTTCTTGAATAATGTATAATAATCACCTTTAACAGATTTTAAATAACCGTCATTATTTAAAGTTGTAAACTCTCCAGTATATAAATAAAAAGGGATTTTTGTATTTTTAAGTTCGACATTAAGTGATTTTTTGATAACAGAATCTTTAATCTTATGTAATTTTAAAATTTTTTGTCTATAATTTTCAATCTCTTCTACATTATCTTGAATTCTTTGTAAGAGGTCAGCTTTTTCCATTTGTTTTTTAAATAATAAAATATTTTGAACAATACCTTGTTCTTTAACTTTATCTAATAAAAAATTTTCTAAATATAAATCTGTCATATCGATTTAAATAATAAAATTAATTAAATCAATTTTAAAAAATTTTAATATTAACCTATATCTTATTTTTTACTCATATAAAGATTATTATGATAAGAATGAAAATAATTTAATTTTTGTGGAAATGACATTGTATTAACTTTTTCAGATGATTTTTTTTTATCTTTTTCATCTGGTTCACTTGGTTCATCTAAACAATATTGTTTTAAGAAATTATCATCTAATTCTTGTTGAACTGGAGTTGTATCAACTTTAGTAGATGTTGAGTTTTCTTGTTTAATATTGTTAGACATTATATTATTTTATTGTAAAATTTTAAAATCAATTTTAATTATTATTATTTTTACAACATTTATTCTTAAATTTTTTCTTTAATTTAGAAGAAATTGTATGTATATTTTTTGATACATAAATAAGACCTTCTGCAATATCTGGGATAAACTCTTGAACAATTGTAATTAATATTTGTTTTGTTAATAAATCAATTGGTAATAAAGTGATAATAATAAAAATTGCAAAACCAAGTAATAATTCTAATCGTTCTTTTCCAGTATTAATTCCTCTAAATCTTTCAATTTTGGGAACCATTAAAGTAGTAAAAAGGAACCATTCCTTATAATCAATATTTTTATAATTATCTTTAAATCCACGATTAACTAACCGTCTAACTTCTTTAATAGAGTTTTCATATAATTTTGATATATACATTTCTAATTTATGAAATTGTTCTAATGAATGATTTGGAAATTGTTTTCTAAAAAAATCTAAATTTTTTCCTAAATGTAATATATCAATATCTGTCATGATTCCTATTTTAATATATAATTAAAATATATATTAAATCTTTAAATATAATTAAATTCTATAAGTAAAACCTTCAATGTTAAATAGTTGTGCTTCTAGATTAGTGAAATCATCATTTAATTCAATAACAAAAGAATCATTATAATCTAAAACTAAATTCATTCCCATTTGATTTGTAAAATCAAAAGTAATTTTATAAAAATTATGATTGTCATTAAATTTTGATAATTCTGTTTTGCAACTATAAAATAACCAATCACAATTTGATTTAATAGGGAATTCTTCATTTGTAATATTTACTTTTTCATTTTTATTCATATAATAAATATTAATACCATTTTTTAGTTTGCACATTGCACCATACATTTGTCTTTTCATTATTGCATTATCTTGAATTGTAATTGTTAATCTTTGAATAAATAATTTTTTAAATTTATCTTTATGAACATGTAAAAATTTGCAAGGTTCTATATAATCAGCGATTGCTTCTTTTGTATTTGTTAATTCTGATTTTAGAAAAGTTTGAAAATAAGTTTTTTTCAATTCATTATTTAAAGTCATAATATAATTTATATAATTTATATAATTATATTTTTTAATTATTTTTTTTATTTAATATCCAATCCAAGTTACTTTATATGAACTTGGTTTTCTGCTAAACCAACCAAGCTTTTTAACATCTTCTTCAGTATTCGATTTCCTCCATATATATCCTTTTCCATTTCCGTGTTCTGCAACTTCCAATTTCCATCCTCTAAATACATATGCAACATCCCAAGAATCATTTGACCAAGCATCAAATTTTGCACCTTTATATAAATTATACCAACCACCTTCAAATAATAAATGAGTAGTTTCTCTGCCAGAAACTGCATAACCAGCAATTTTACGAGTAGACATCATCTTTTTTAAATCTGTTTCATATAATGTTGTATTACCAATAATAACCTTTGATGATTTTAATGTATCATTTGCAGAAACATTATTAGTTATTACATTATTCGATTTTAAATTTCCATTAACTGTAAGATTTTTATTAACTGTTGCATTACTACTATCAACATTTGGAAAAATATCTTTTACTAAATTATTTGTTGTATTATATGAATTTAAAGCACTATCAAAAAAAGTTTTATCACCTTCAAAGTTTTCTTTATTTTGAAAGTTTTCTCTATCATGTTTGTCTGAAAAATCAATAATGAGAATTAAAAATAAAATAACTATAAAAATACCGAATTCTATTTTTTGTGATGGTTTTAAATTATTAAAAAGATTTTTAATATAACTAATCATATCTATAATATATATTTATAAAAAAATATTTATTATTGTTTAATTTTAACTATTATCTGTTTGAATATTTTTTTAACAAATGATTTTTTAAATAATAAAATATATATTCCAAATATTAAAAAACAAATAATAAGTAATTTAATTCTTTTATCCATATTTTTAATATCAATATTTTTAAATGTTTCAGTTTCTTCATTTTGTAAATTAAATAAACTTGCCAACCAATTAAAAAACCGTGTAAAAAATCCGGGGGTTTCCTCAGTTGAAGTTGTTGTTTCTTCATCATTAAAAAACCATGAAAATAAAGTTTGTTCTTTTTCTGGTTCTACAGTTTCATTTTTTTGATTAATTTTATCTGTAATTTCTGCTACTTTATCTGCAGTTTCATCATATACTTTTTCAATTGATTCATCTGTAATATTTTCTTCTTGATTGACATTTTCTTGTTGGATTGCTTCTAATTTTTTACTAATTTCACTATTTACTCCACAATTTTGTTCAATTGAATTTCCTAATAAATTAACAACAGAATCGATTGCATCTAATCCACTAAAATCAATTTTTGCATTACATATTGCTGTTTGACACGGTTCTCTATCATTTTGTCTTTTATATGCTTCTGGTGCATTACAAGTATTTAAAAAACAAGTTCTATTTCTATTAATAAGATTCATTATAATTGGGTCTTCTCTTGAATCAATATCATCATTTTTCGGTAAATTAACATTTGCCATACATCCACCATATGTTTCTAACATTTTATTTTCAGGGTCATATTTATCTAAAAATGCAATTAATCTTGTCATTAATTCTTCACATTTTGAATTATACCCAGCTTTAGTTTGATTATCATCATACCAATCGCGACCATTAATTTTACATTGTCCAGTATTTCCAATATCAAAAGATAATCTTTTATCAACTTTTTCAATAGAACCATCACTATTTTGTTTTAAAATAGGAACAACAATTTCTTTTTGATTTGTACAGCAAGCTAGTTTTTTATAAATATTTTCAAAATAATTCTCTAATGTAATTCCACTTTTACCAGTAATAGTTTCATTAAGTGCAATCCACATACCATCACCTAATTCAGATGCAGTTTCTTTAGTTCTTCCATTATTTGCAATTCCATGAGCTTTGGTTTCACTAGTAACAACAGCATTAAGAATTTGGTCTTTATCTTCTGGAGAAAATATATTATTAAATGACCAGTCAATTTCTTTTAATAAATTAATTAAATATGTATCGTTTAACCATCCATAAAGACTGTTAAAATTTTCTGTCTTAGACATATAATATAACTATATATTAAAGTTATATTATATTTTTATAACAAGATATAAAAAATTAAGTAAATTTTACATTGACTGCAGAAGTTTTATCTCCTAATGTTAATATATCCTTATCAACAGTTAAAAATTTGCCATTTATTTTTAATTTATAAACATTTTCTTCTAGAGTGGAAGAATTATCATTAATATATTGAAATTTAAATAATCTATCTTGAGACATTTTATATTTTTCAAAAGAAAATGTTTTAGATTTTTCATTATATTTTAAATAAAGTTTATTATTAGATACTCCATCCTTTCGAAGGATAAATATTTCTTTTTTATCTAAAAATAAAGTTATTGCGACTTTAACTGCACTTAATTCAACTTCTTTTAAACCTAATGATTTATCATTAGTTTCTCCAACATATTTATTATTAATCATCATAATTAAATCACTAAGTTTTGATGTTTCTGTAAAGTTTTCTTTTGATTTTTTAATAAAAACTTTATATACAATTCGAATAAGAATTAATAAAGAAATAGTAATAAGAATTTTTAAGAAATGTTTTTTAAATAATTTAGCTCCGGTTTGAAGATATTTTGTTAAAGTGTTTATTATAGAAACACCTGGGCCAGCACCAGTCATTTCATAATCATTATAATATTCTGGGGGAGGTCCTTGAGGATTGCCAGATGATATACCTAATAATCCTGGAAGAAGAGGTTTGAGAATAAAGATAATTATAACTGCACCAATAACTAAAGGAACCATAATATAAAATCCACCAGTTGAAATGATACTTGTTGCGGCCTCTCCAGCTGCTTCAATTGTTCCTTTGTCTTCTTTTGTTTGTTCAACTTCAACTTCAGTTGCAGTTGAAAGTTCATCTTTAGAAAGACCAGACATAGCGGAAATAATTTCTTCTGATATTCCAGAATTTGAAATTGAACTAGTTATTTGTTCAGTTAATATATTTTGATTAATATTTCCAATAATTACTGAACCATCAGTTATTTCCATTTCACTATAATTAATATTTTGTGCTGATGCAAATGCATTTGCAATATCATTAACAGTTTTTGATACATTTTCAATATTAACTGCTTGTTCTATACGATTAGTTAATTCAGTATTATTTTCAATATCTAATATATTTCTAAAAGTAGTTTCATCAACACTTGAAGTAGATGTTCCAGTAACTGATGCACCTAATGATTGAACAGTTGATGCGAGACTTTTTAATAATTCTCCGAAAACTTGTTCACCTTGTTCTTCTAATTGTTTTTGTGTAGAATTAGAAACTTGTTCCATTTTATTTTGAATTTGTCCAATAGTATCTTGTATTAATTCTGTTTTCATATCAGTATTTGCGAGTGCACTTAAATTAATTTTAACATTAGCATCTTGAGTTATATCTCCAATTGTAAGAGTACCACCACTTATTTTCATATTACTAAAATCAATAGTTTGTTCAACAACTGCACCCGAAGAAATATTTGTTAGATTTTCTTGAATTGTTTTTGCGACAGTTTTATTAATAACTTCAGTTGTTCTTTTAATAATATTTTTAATAGTACTATCATTAATAATTTTTTTTCTAGTTTCACTTGATTGTGAACCACCCATAATATATGTTATATATTATGATATAGTATTTTTTTTATAATAAAGAAAAGATTAATAAATTAAAATAAGTCCATAATTAAATATAGTTTTTTTAAAAATTATATTTAAATATTATTCATTCTACTAACTATATCCATTACCATATTATTTTTGATATTTTTAATCATTCCATTAATCATTGTTTTATTAACTTTGATTTTCTTAAGTTTTCTAGGTCTAACAGATTTTTTATTATTTAATCTCTCTTGTTCTGCAACCTCTTTTCCTGTAATAAATGGTAATTTTCCAGTTTCATCTGTAAATGAAGGATTTACTTTTAATGTAAGAGAATTCTTCATTTGATTTCTTAATTGTTCTTCTAATCTTTTAGATACATTTTTAAGTTTTACATATTCAACTGTTTTTCCTTCTTTTAATTTCTGTTCCGAAAGTTTCTTGATTTTTAATAATTTAACTTTCATTGATTTAATATTAGTATCATTTTTAATAATATTCATATGTGTATTATATAATCCTAATGTAATTTGATATAATGAATCAAATAACTTTTGATTATCTCCAATTGATGTATAACAATAACAATATCGAACTAAACTTAATAAGTCTAATTGTTTAAGTTTATATGATTTTACAATCATATTCATATCATTATTATTTTTAAGTAAATCATCAGTATCATCTAATTTATATTGATTAGATTGAGATAATAATTTAACATTTTCTCTTTTGATTTTAAATAATTTCATTCTTGGAATAATTTGGTCTTTAGTTTTACCAAAAATATCTTTTGTAATGAATAAATGAGTTCCATTTTCTTCATAAACAGTTCCAATAATTCCTTTTTCATTTCCTTTAATGACCATTACATTTTTACCAATAAATGTTTGAACAACTTCCAAATCATCTTCAGTTGTAGTAATAATTTGGTCATACAAATCAATATATACTAAATTACCGATTTTATTTTTATATGTTCCAAATAGTTCTCTTGATTTAACATATACTAATTTTCCAATAATTGTTTCGTGTTGAACTAAGTGGTCAATATCTAAATAGTAATTTTGTAAATCAATATTTTTATTATTGATATGATAAATAATTGCATAAAGTTTTGCAATTTTAATTATACTATTTGAAATAAAATCATTTTTAAAATATCCTGGTTTTCCAGATAATTCTGTATTGAATCTTGCGAATAATTTATTTCTAATGTTTTTCATCTGGTCTTTAATAAATTTCGATAAAATATCTTGTTCATTTTTATTATCTTGAACAGATAATTTATTATCAAAACATTGCAATGTATTGATGACACATTGAGAAATATCATTTAATAATTTATCATATTTTTCTTGTTTGATATTTCTTTTTGAATCTTCTTCATCTTCAAAATTTTGAATTGCTTTATTAATAGAATGATTATAATCATTATTATATTTCTTATAATTATTCGATTCTTCTGTATTTTCACCAAAGAAATTATATTCAAAATGACGTTTTGCTTTCATCAAATTTTCCTGTGAGAAGTTTGATTCATTATACTTTGATTGAATAATATTCATTAAACCTTTTTTAGTATAATCATCTTTTACATTATTAATATATAATAATAAATCATCAATATGTTTTTGATATAAATCTTCTTCTCCTTTATAGATATAATATTTATTGATTTCCTCATCAATTTCTTTTAATTCATTTTGAAATTTTTCTCTATCATCCATTTTATCATTTTCAGTGAAAATTAATAAATTCATAATATTAATATATTTTGATTTAAGTTCTTCAATATTAATATTTGTTTTTTGAATAATCATATTATTTGTGAAATCTAAATGTTCAAAAATATTAAATTCAGTTATAGATTTTTCTTCTGTTCGTAAAGGTTTTAATTTATTATTTTTATTTAAAATACAATAGAGAATAATTCTCATTTGTTCTTTATTTTTAATAATTTGTTTTTCACCTCTACATAATTTAATAAATTTGTTATCAAGAATTGATTTTTCTAAATCTGAATAAGTAAAAATATCAATTGTTTGTAATTCAGATAAGATTATATCACAATTTTCAAAATGTAATGAAGTTCTTAAGAATGTATTTAATTGAATACGACCAGCTAAATTATCTAAATCAGAAAGCGTATCTTTTTTTTCTTTAATATTAAAATCAACTTTAGCTTTTCTAATTTTTTCTTCTTTTTTATCTGTAATTATTTCATCAATAATATTTAATTGTTCTTTTGAAACAATTGGAGAATTTTTGAATAGTCTTACAATATCAGCAAGATATTCAATATTTCTATTATTGCTTAACATTTTTTTTGCGAACATGATTAAAATCTTAAAGATTAAAATAATTTTGAATTATAAGATTTTATAAAATCAATTTTAATTTATTAAATAAATAAGTCCATTATACTAAATAATTTTTTAAAAATATTATTCTTCTTTTATAATAAATGATATAATTGAATTAATAATATATTTTTGAAATGATAATGATAAATTATTATCATTTTTTATTCTTCTCATAACATCTTCTAAAACATTACATTTTAAAATGTATTTATTTTCAAAAAAGATAGATGTAAATTTTGTAAGAAAATTATTTAAATCATAATTAATTTCCATAGATAATTTAAATATATTAATAAACTCATTATATTCACTATTTGACATTCTATTTAAATAAATAAAATATTCTTCTAATTCTTTATCTTTATCATCAAGTTTAAAATAATTATGAAAAAATGTTTCCATTTTATTTTCTAAAGTAATTTCTTTATCTTCATAATCATCAATCATATTTTCTTTAAAATCATCATCGATTATCATATTAAATAATTGTTTTTCTTTATTTTCTTTATTATAATTATTATTTAATTTACTTAATGTTTTTGTTCTTTGTAAAAATCTATCAACGTATGTAGAATTAAAATTTGTTTCATGCAAATAATAATAAATATAAGTTTTAATATAATCATCTGAATAAATATCAAACTCTGATAATTTTTTTTCAAAAAAATTATTTTTTTTAGTAATTTCTGTTTTTAACATTGAAATAAATAATTCTCTTTCATTATCATTAAGATTTTGATAATCATATTGATTAATATAGATTGAGTTTGTATTTTCCATATTTAGTTAAAACTTTGATAAATCTTTAAGTTATAAAATATTATAAAATCAATTTTAATTATATAATATTATTTAATAAGTCCATAATACAAATATATTTTTTTAAAATAAGTTATTTTATAAAATTTAAAACTGTAATTCCACAATCGTGGAAATCATTACTTAATATTTTTATATCTCTTTGAATATATTTATTTTCTTCTAAAATTTTAATTACATAATTGATTTCGCGCATTGTATATTTTTTTGAAACTAAAATAGATAATAATTCAGTTTCTTCGAAATCTTCTACAGAAATTAATATTGATAAAATTAAGTTTTTAAGGGTATTTAATTGTGTAAATCTCATATCAAAAATATAATCAGTTTCTTGAAATATTTGAAATGTTTTATTACATAATTCTTGTTCTAAATCTCCTCTAAAACTAGAAACTCTTTTAAAAGTTAATTTCTTTTTAAATAATTTTTTAAACATATTTTGTAATAACTGTCCTTTTGTCATATATTAAAATAATAGTTGATAGACTATATAATAATCAATTTTATTTTTAATTTAATATAATTTAATATATAATAAGTCCATTTTAATAAATAATTTTTTAAAAATCATTTATTTTTTATAAAGTAAATAAGGTTGATTTTTAAGTGTCTTAAGTTCTGTTCGTAATTTAAGAATTTCAATTTTTCTAAAATAACATTCTTTTTCTAAAACTTCAATTCTTTTTAATGACTTTTCATGTTCATCACTTTTCTCCATGAGATTTGCTTCGAGTTCTACAATTTGATTTTGGTAATGTTCATCCCATTTATCTAATGTAGTTTTAAATTTTTTTAATTTTTCAATTTCTTCATCTTGGTCTGCAATAATACCATTTAAATTATTTTCGACATCCAATTGATAACCTCTTCGTTTTTCAACTTCTTGTTCTAATTTTTTAGTTTTATAAAAAAATTTAAATACAAGAGAAATCATTAAAATGTTTGATGTAAATAATGTTGTAATAATTATAGAATTCATTTTGTGAGTATTCTGTATATTTTATTTTATAAATAATTATAAAATCAATTTTATTATTTAATGGTCATCATTTTCTGGTTGTCTTTTATCTAATCTTCCTTCTGGATGATTATCTGGTGAATAAATTGTATACATTTTTAATTTTTCTGTTTTTGATGTATTTTTAATATAATGTTTTGCACCAGGTGGTATAATAATTGACATTCCATCTTTTAAAGTATATCTTTTTCCATCAATTTTTGCGTATCCTTTACCTGCTTCAACTCTAATAAATTGTGAAATTGTAGGATGAATTTCTTCTGGTATATCTTCTCCTGGGTTTAAGGACATTAATACCAATTGATTTTTTCCTTTTACTGTATATAGAACTTTTCTATAATTATTATTTTTCAAAGTTTCTTTCTCTATATTTCGATGGTCTGGAATCATAATTTATATAATTATATAATTAAAAATAATTTCAAAAATTGAATAATAATTTAATTTTATTATTCAAATGAGTAGACTTGATAATAGGATTAAAAAAATTGATAATGGGATTAATAAAATTGATAATGGGATTAAAATTGGTAATGGTCTGATTAGAATTGATAATGGTGAAATAATTAATCCAGTATGTATTATGTATAATACAAATAAAAAAATTATAGAGAAACTTATAAATACATTTGGTATAAAAATCCCTTATAGACAAAAGAAAGACTTTAAAAATTGGGCATATGAAATTGGATATCTCGGCGATAGGCATTTTTATGCGCAATGTGGTTACTTAACTCGTCAATATAACGCAATAAAAGTGATGTTGGAAAGTTTTCCATATAATTTAAATCATTCAAATATACAGAGACTATTTCAAATAAAAGAATTTCTCCCATGTAGTTATAGAAACAAAACGGATGAGGATTATGATTTCTTCAATAATGAATTAGTATATAATACACTAGAAGATAATACTGAATTATATGACATTATATGCGAAATAGAAAAATTACATCCAATCGTAACAAAAAGATTAAAAAAAGAGAATGATGAAATTCTAAATTTTTTGATAATGAAGGTCAAAGAGAGATATATTGCGATGGATATACTATCAATAACTGGTGATTATTATTATAAAGAAATATTAAGAATTGAAATGGATAAAGAAAGACTTAAATAAATCTTGCAATTAAATTATAATTTCGAAAATTGAATATTGACTGGGTTTAAAAGTTATGATTTTTCAAAATGATTTTACCAAAAGAATTAGAAGATATTATTATAGACTACATATCTCAACTAGAACATGTAGAGAAAATGGAAGTTATATGTAATCGAATAAATGATATTGATATTGAATATGCACCTGGTATATATTCATATAATTTTGAAGAATTAAATATCGAAATAAATCAAATGGAAAGAATTTATACAAGTTATCCATTACATATAATTAATAATTCAATTGCAGATGAAATTAATTATTATATTCATGAGGAATATAGTCAAAAACTAATTGATGAAATACTTAATATAGAAGATATTAATTTATTTGATTCAGATGAAGATAATTATTTTTTTTTCTTAAATAAAAATTTAGAATTTGTCAATGAAGAATATTTTATTTGTGAAAATTGTGAATTTTATATATTAAGTGAATTAATGGATTCTCATCAATGTATGGAAATATTATATGGAGAATAAATATTATTTATATAAAAAATTGATTATTAAACTGGACTTGAAAAATATAAATTGTAAGTAATATAAAAATATATTTATATATTTATAAAACAGTATAAATGTATAAAAGTTATCAACAAGTAATCAATCAACAATTAACTTTATC
>Ga0181606_10004099_pt1 | contig 12204 bp, 12 predicted proteins | sample 041ome_10_FD_132994 | JGI IMG/M metagenome (GOLD analysis project Ga0181606, IMG submission 132994) | Coastal salt marsh microbial communities from the Groves Creek Marsh, Skidaway Island, Georgia - 041412US metaG (megahit assembly) | ecosystem: Environmental > Aquatic > Marine > Intertidal... | reverse complement strand
CAAATTTTAAAAGAACAATACCGCAACAGCCCCGATGGCATCTCGGGAAATGAAGATTGCGGACAGATGAGCGCTTGGTATGTGTTTAGTGCGCTTGGTTTTTACCCTGTAACCCCGGGTTCAAATGAATATATCTTGGGTTCACCACTGGTAAAAAAAGCCAAGATTCATCTAGAAAACGGACGTGTATTTGAAATCCGTGCACCCGAATCGAACGAAGCAAACGTTTACGTGGGCGGGGTTTTATTGAACGGTGCCGAACATCGGAAATCTGCGATTTCACATGAATCGATCGCGCAAGGTGGTGTACTGGAATTTCAGATGCAATCCGAGGTTTCCGATTGGGCCACACGCAATGCCGATGTGCCCGAAACCGCCATTACCAAACACCTCATCACCCCTGCACCCTACATAAAATCAGGAGAAATTGCGTTTTTAGACTCCACAGAAGTTCAATTGGCCTGCCCGGACTCCTTGGCTACCATTTACTATTCTACGGGAGGAATTATTACGCCGTATGAGCACCCATTGATCATTTCTAAAAACACCGAACTCACCATCTACTCCGCATCAAACGGCGTGGAAAGTGCGCCACTCACAACCGAATTTCGCCAGCGTGATCCCCGTTTAAAAATTGCATTGGAGTCGTCGTATTCGAGCACATATGCAGCCGGTGGGAACAATGCGCTCATCGATGGCATACTGGGCAGCGAAGACTTTAGAACCGGCACGTGGCAGGGATATTACGATACCGATTTTGGGGCCACCGTGTATTTGGGCGAAGCGCGCACTGTTAATCGGGTAAAAATTCGGTTTTTAAGCGATCAGAGTCCTTGGATTTTTTATCCGAAAAGCGTCACCTGCTACGCCTCGCTGGACGGTGATCATTTTACTTACATCGGAAGGGAAGAATTACCTGTGGAGGCCATTGAAAACTCTGAAATTAAAACCTTGGATTTCAATTTGGGTGGACGACCTTATGCCTATGTAAAAGTGGTGGCTGAGAAAGTAGGTGCTCTCCCTCCCTGGCATCTCGGCGCATCTTACAACGGTCGCGCTTGGATGTTTGTCGATGAAATTCAAATAGAGTAACCCTTCAGAAGGAATCTGAACCGCTCACCATTAAAGTATTTAGAGCAGTGTGTGCCAACTATGTCGCAATCCTCCCCAACTGTTCTACTCCATGAAATAGGGTGCCTCGCGATTTACCCCCTCATCACCCCATTGAATTTGGCTGCTAAAACCCTTATGAATGCTGTAAGCCCCGGTTTCACCTTGCTTATTTAGAGCTATGAATCCCACCTGAAAATCAGTGTGGCGCCCGCGCGCATTTTCAATAACTCGGCGCACTGCTTCTTCGCATGCCTGCTGTGGGGTTCGGCCTTGACGCATAAACTCTACCACCAAAAAGGACCCCACCACCTTCAACACCTCTTCTCCTAGACCGGTAGCCGCAGCTCCGCCCACCTCATTGTCGATGTACAATCCCGCACCTACTACCGGCGAATCGCCCACACGACCATGCATCTTGTAGGCCAATCCACTGGTGGTACACGCACCGGAAAGATTGCCATCGGAATCGAGGGCCAGCATACCGATGGTGTCGTGGTTTTCAATATTAATTTCGGGTTGGTAGTTGGCAGTCTTCCTCCACTGCTCCCATTCCTGACGACTTTCTTCTGTGAGCAGGTTCTCGGGTGGGAATCCCTGTTGGAGGGCGAATTCTTCGGCCCCCTTACCCACCAAAATGGCATGTGGAGAATCCTCCATCACTTTTCGGGCTACAGACACTGCGTGGGTCACATTTTCCAAACACATGACCGCACCATAATTGCCCTGGGCGTCCATCACGCATGCGTCTAGGGTAACATGGCCATCGCGATCTGGACGGCCTCCTTTGCCCACGGTGGAATTGGAAACATCGGCCTCTTCAACTCGAACCCCGCGCTCCACTGCGTCCAGTGCGGAACCACCATCTCGAAGCACTTCCCATGCTGCAGCCACTGCGTTCGGAAAGTTCCAAGTGGTAATGGCCACCGGTGTGCCTGCCGACAGAGGTGCCGGGGCTGAAGGCATGTTTTCAGGGCGTGAAAATAAGCGCTTAGCCGCGGCAGATGGCGACCCTAGGAGTAAAAGGAATCCCCCCAACGAGGACTTCACAAGAAAGTTTCTTCGTTTCATGACATCAATTGTTCATTTATTTACTCGCAAAGCAAAAAGTATGGCGTTCTCTTGCGCTGTCACAGGCAAGCAAATTGCATTTTTAGTACCTTCCGTTGCAGTCTAATTCATTATTTATTTGATCAGAAGCGCAAAATGTAACCCTTTGCATTACGTTCAATCGCAGTTATTCAAATATAGCGAATGGAGGATTTGCATAGGACAGCGCTGTAAAAGTATGTGTTTATGAAAAGAAGTTCGGTTGAGAATGCGGGTTGAAGTTTGTGCCAACTCGCTGAAATCTGCCCAAAATGCAGAGCGGGCTGGAGCTCACCGGATTGAGCTGTGTGCTGAGCTCGGGGTAGGGGGAATTACGCCGTCTGCTGGACTTATACGTGCCGTGCGAAATGCGGTACAAATACCCGTGTATGTGCTCATCCGCCCGCGAAGTGGCGGTTTCTGTTACAGCGATGAGGAATTCGAATTAATGAAGCGGGATATCGCTTTCTGCAAAGATGAGGGTTGCTCGGGGATAGTAAGCGGTATTTTACTTTCCAATATGCAGCTGGACGCAACCCGTACCGCAGAGTTGGTGCAATTAACTGGGTCCATGGGCTTTACTTTTCACCGTGCATTCGACTGGGTCCCCGACCCCCTAGCCACCTTGAAAGAGCTCAAGAATTTGGGGGTTATGCGCATATTAACCTCCGGACAAGCGACTTCCGCGGTAGAGGGTTTGCCCCTAATTACTCAATTGCAAAGCGAGTTCGAGGGGGTTGTGATGGCGGGCGGTGGCATTAACCCGAATAATGTACGCGAATTCAAGAATGCTGGAATTCGAGAAATTCACCTTTCTGGAAGTGTGGGGCGCGCGTCGATGGCGCCACCCGAAATTTCGATGAACAGCCCCAAATATCTCGATGAAACTACCGTTTTTTATTCCGATAAAGCCCTCCTCGAAAACGTAATCCGAGTGGCTAAGGCCTAGCCCCATTTAAACGCTTAAAAAGCAGGACCCAACGCCCCAAAGACCCTCCGTATGAACTCATTAGCCCCCTTAATTCCACTCCGAAAAAGATCCTCTTTTGGATGGATTTGGTGGGTTTTCTGGATTTGGGCCATGGCCGCGTGCCAATTTCCATCCAACGAACAAGGGCGTCCCCAAGGGTTGTTGGAATTTCGCATTGAACAATTCCACCCCGACTCCAACTTCATGGATGTTCGTTTTACCATCAAAAACGAATCGGATAGGGACTGGAAAGGAGGGGAATGGTCCCTTCATTGGAATCAAATTAGCGGGGTCATCGATTCTTCGAGTTTGCCCGATGGCGTGCGGTTCCAATGGGTAAATGGAAACTCGTATTTCGTGCTGTATTTCGATTCCTTGTGGACTATAAAAGCGGGCGAAGAGCGCTCATTCAAGGCAATCCAGCGTGACATCATGCCGAGGCTCGCGCTGGGTCCCGTGGGGGTTTTCGGGGTGATGAGGGAGCATCCCTTTACCCTTACCACCACTATTGAATGGCAAGATGCCAAGGGATTAGAGGCGCTTAATCTTCCCTCGCCTGAGGGCCGTTTTCGGGAATATGAACACATCAACCCGAACCCTCCTGAAACCCTTGCTTGGTTGGTGCCCACGCCGAAGGAAGCCGTTCAAGTTTCGGGGCTTCGACCGGCCCCAAATGCTTTTACAGGCTACATGGACCCCGCATTTCGCAGCGAAAAGCCCCGTTTAGAAACCCTGGTTAACGACCTGTTCCCCACTTGGAAATGGGTTGCAAAGGCCGACGAGGCTTCACTTTCCCTTCTTTTTGATTCTGCGTTACCTCCCGAGGGTTACCATTTGCAAATCGATTCCGGCCGCGTACAGCTTGTGGCAAAATCCTATAGTGGCCTGGTGTACGCCTTGCAGTCGCTGAAGCAAATTGAACAAATTGCATCCCGGGAGCAGCTGGGTTGGCCCATTTTGGAAGTTCACGATGCGCCGCGATTTGCGTACCGTGGCTTCCTCCTGGATATTGCACGGAACTACTACGGGCCGTCTAAGATTAAACAAGTAATTGATCTGTTGTCCCTTTTTAAATTGAATGGATTGGAATTAAAGCTCACGGACGACGAGGGTTGGCGGCTCGAAATTCCCGGCCTCCCCGAGCTCACGGAAATTGGCGGGCATCGCGGGTACACGAAAAATGAGCAAGACCGATTAATTCCTATGTACGGTTCTGGGGCTGATGGAGGGGCTACTGGAAACGGATATTTAACACGGGAGCATTTTATTGAATTACTGCAATATGCCCATGCGAGGAACATCACCATTATTCCGCAAATTAGTTTTCCTACCCATGCGCGAGCGGCGGTAGTGGCTATGAATGCGCGCCGCCAACGCTTTGCAGAACGAGGAAATCCCAAAGAGGGAGAACGCTATGCCCTCTCCGATCCTTACGATGGCAGTACGTATCGCTCCGCCCAGCTATACAACGACAACATTATTAATATTTGCCTGGAGAGCTCCTTCGCATTTTTCGCAAAAGTAGTGGACGAGGTGGATGGAATGTATGCGGCTGCAGGCGTACCTTTTGAACAGATGAGCATCGGTGCCGATGAGCTCCCCAAAGGAGCCTGGGAAGGGTCTCCGGCCTGCGCACAGATAGTGGGTACGGCCAGCGGCAAGTCTGTAAGTACGCTTTACGATGTGGCGTTGCATCGGCTTAAAACCTTGCTTAATGCACGCGGCATTGCGCTCTCGGGCTGGGAAGATTTCCTGCTGGAACATTCCTCCGATGGCCAAAACGAAACGCGAATAAAGCCCGATCGGTTCAACCACGAGGTAATCCCATATGTTTGGAATAACCTTTGGAAAGGGGGGCGAGAGGATATGGTTTACAAGTTTGCGAATGATGGTTTTCGTACAGTGATGTGCAATTCTTCGGCGTTTTACTTCGATATGGTGGATGATGCGGACATGCATCAACACGGCCTCAGCTGGTCCGGATACGTAGATTACTTCGATACCTGGGCCCTGGACCCGGAAGACTTGTTTGCCAACGACTCGCTCAATCGAAAACACGGCATCGACTCCCTATATGCCGCATCTACCACGCGGCTGCAGCCTGAATTGCGCAATAACTTATGGGGAATTCAAAGCCAACTTTTCACAGAAACCGTGCGCTCAGAGGAGGTTTTAGACGCCCTGCTCGTGCCTAATCTCCTGTTTTTTGCCGAACGGGCATGGGCCCCTCGCCCCGACTGGATGAGTTGGCATGCGCGGGCGCAGCTCCCGGCGCAACTCGAGGACTGGCATGCGTTTTTGCACCTGTTGGGCCGACGCACGCTTCCCATGGTCCAAGCGCGCTTTGAAGAAGAGGTGTGTTACGCACTTCCCGCAGTGGGCGGAGTTGTTTTGGGTGATACGCTGAAGCTCGCCTCCTCCATTCCCGGTTTCCCCATCCATTACACCTTCGATGGAACAGCACCCACACCCAGAGATCCTAAATATGAAGGTCCGGTTATTGTACCGGCAAATGCCATGGTAAAAGCTCGTGTTTTCGATATTACAGGGCGAGAGGGGCGTGTTTACCATATAAATCGGTGATTTTATCTACTTTCGAGCGTTGGCACAGCCATGTTGTATCTAGCTCTTGATGGTCTCTGTTACCCTCGAAAGTCGATGATTTTTTTGGGCCCTTTTTATTAATTACCTCCCAAGTTTGTTCGTAGGCGGTAATTACATGAGCGTGATCGAACATGTGGCGAAATTCCTTATCGGACAGCTTGTGCCAATCGAGGAATCCGCTAAAAACTTCCAAAACCAGATTCCCCATAGGGCTGTCTACATATATGGGAATGTATGGGATTTTACTTCCTATTTGCCCGTGCTCTTTGTCATTGGGGTGATAGGTACTTGGATGGGCAAGAAAATCCTTGTTCATATTCCGCAGAGCACCTTCCGGCGAATTTCGCTTCTGCTTATTTTACTAATTGGAATCATCACTCTGGGTGCGCAGGTTTAAAACTTTGCCTTGGCTCCCATAAAAAGAGCAACCAACTTATGAAACGCCTTTTGGTTTTGCCCTTTCGCCGGTAGCTTGGCTGGCAACTTGGCTGGTCTCATCGCTGCCTCTTTGGCTGGTCCTAATCGCCTGTAGCAAAAAGAATCCCAAACCTAAAATCATGTATTCCGATATACGCGGCTATATTTCTGCTGCGCTTAGGGTTTTATTTTCGATTTTCCCAGTAACACATAAAGAGGAAGTATACCAAGAATTCCATGCATGATCATAGGGATAAGCCGCATGTTTTCAGTTATTCCTTCGGGCATATTGGGATCCCATTTAACGATAAAAACAGCCAACAGATTAATCACGCTCAGCGACAGAAGCGTTCTGGTTTGGAACGATTTAACCAATCCTTTTGCTTCCTCATTAAGGGTGTAGTCCGAAAGGTTGGTCTTCCCAGGGAACGATAATATTCCAATGGTAAACATGAGGGCCAAAGTGGTGATGGAAAGTAACGGGTCTGTATCAAATGAAGGTACTAATGAAGTAACTGCCAAAATGGAGAAAAGAAAATACCCGAGCTTAAAAAAGAGCCTTTTTTGAGCGAGTGCCCCGTAAATGCTAATAGACGATATGAGTACTGCAACAATTAAAATTTCCATGGTTATTGGTTTGTTTATGATAAGATGAACTTAGGCCTGAGCTTTTTGTGAAGTATAAAAAGCAAGAATAGCGGCAAGGGCTAGGGTGATAAGTGCGGGCATAGGAACGTTTACTGGGGTTGTAAAATGCTGAGCCAATCCATTAAATAGGAAGAAGGTATAGGCTATTCCAATGCCTAATAACACCTTCTTAGCCTCTTCCGTAGGAATATTTCTGGTAAACAAAATGATGATTCCCAACGCCGTTACCGACATGGCCAAGGGCCAATGCATGGCAGTTCCTACTTCAATAGCTTCTTTAGTAAGCCTATCTGCCGGAAATGATTGCTTAGTCAGGGTCTCTGCTCCGAAATAAAAAGCAATTCCTTGAATAATATTTAACGATCCTATGAGGGTAATGGCTGTTTTTGTTTTCACAATAGTTTTCTTTGATGTTGCAACCCAATGGGAAGAGTGTCTTTTCGGTAATGATTATGCCTGCCGTACTCTTGCTGCTTGTCAAAGAAAGAACTACAGGCGCGTAAAAACTTGTACAAATTGCTCATTAAAGAAGAACGAGCTCGGGGATTGGGCCCTTTACGGCATTTTTATATTCCCTTGGGCTCATACCAGAAAATCGCTTAAAAGTCTTTGAAAAATGGGCTTGGTCGTAAAAGCCAAAATTATATGCGATTTCAGTTAAAGGAGCCTCTCCTTGATGAATGGTATACATGGCAGAGCGAAATTTTTTATGCATCAAATACTCATTATGGGTAACGCCGAGCCAAGTCTTACAAATTCGGTTGAAATGGGATGCAGAATATCCCCTGTTTCCAATATCCATTTGGGTTTCGTAAAACAATGAGTCCTCAGAGGAATATAATGTACTTATAGACTTACTCATTTCTACCGCGCTGCTCTGGTGACTAGAATTACACAGTCGTTTGAATAAGAACCGCTCTAGAAATGAAGCTTGCTGCTTAAACGTGGGTAGCGCATTCAGTGTATCTTGAATAAAACCTAGGGAATTAATCATAAAAGGCTCTATGTGAATGTCTTTCAATTCACTAGCCGGAATTCCGAAAAGAGCCATGGCGGCTATGGGATTCATAACCGCTGTTATGGCATTCAGGCGGCGAAATTTTGTGGCAACGGGTCTGGTTTGACTCGAAAATAAAATGGCGAAATTTTTCGAATAATCTGGCAGCAGCTGACTCTTCTCGGAATCTATGTAAAAGTGATCCAATTCGCTTCCCTCCAAGAAGAACATTAATTCTATCTTGGAATTGGGCATTATTAAGAAATTACTGTTAAAAACGGACTTGTGCTTTCCGATTACATCGACCAATCCCCTTAATGAATGCGGTATGTATACCTCTACATCGTGTTCATCATTCGCATCCATTCCTTGGCAATCTAGCTTTCTGAAATTATTTCAAAAAAATACGGGTAAAAAATCAGACCCAGCATGTTTTTTTACAATTCTTTTCTGAAATCAAATGATAACTTTCACAAGCGGCACACATCACCCCAATTCATATAGACTAAATGATAGAGGTTGTGCCCTCGATTAGTCTCGCGTCATGGTAAACTCAAAATCATATCCGCGCTCACTCAGCAGAACGGATTTAAAATCGGGAGCATATAGCGCATCAAATAGATCTCCATCTATGGTATAAGCTTGATTCAATACATTATAATCGGGATTTAAAGAAAGATTGGACCAAGAAATGGGATAAGCATCTCTTATAGAGTCTCCCTCATAAATGTAGAGCCAATTTAGTAAGCCCGTGCCATTTTCATTGAATACGAGGGTTCCCGTTACTGGAATGTTAATAATCTGACCATCATCATCCTCATCTGTTTATACAAAATTTGTGGGCCAAATGCCGACTATGGGGTCTACGGTGTTCCTGGGTTCGTCGTCCTTGGTGCAGGAAAGAACCACGAACAGGGCCAAAATGAAGGTTAAGTTTCTCATTGTCATATATTTAAAGTATTAAATAAAAAATTTAATTGCCTCCTTTAATTAGTAGGTGATTTTTTTGGCTTGGCGGAAGTGGTGATCCTTTGAGGCAATTACCAAAGGTCAATTATCTCGTTTAACCCATAGTCAAGAAAGAAGAGGCGACAGCATACGGCATAACGCCCGTCAAAGTCGCAAAACCGGCCTGTGAAATGTCGATTCAATGTATAGCCACTTAAACTTTTCCCAGAAATTGGAGTCTAAACTTTAAAAGCACCTAAATGAAAACCATTCTAAAGTTAGTCCTGCTGGCATCAATACTGTCTTGCAGTCGCGATGAACCCTTGGTTAATGTAGGCAATAGTATTATTTCGCTCCCTGAAGAGCCGTTCGACTATATCAACATAAGTTTGCCAAGTCATTTTACGAATAATGTGCCTGGTCAACCCTTACCCACGTCTGTAATTGGGCTGGACAATACGCCAAACAACAACCCCATTACAAATGAGGGAGCTACCTTAGGCCGAGTGCTTTTTTACGACAAGAATTTAAGTGCGAATGGAACCATTTCATGTGCGTCGTGCCATAAACAGGAAAAGGGGTTTTCAGATGATGCTGTTTTAAGCGTTGGATTTAATGGAGGGCACACTCGCCGGCATGCGATGACCTTAATTAACTCAAAATATTATGCCCGAGGGCGGTTCTTCTGGGATGAAAGAGCAAGTACACTGGAAGAGCAAGTACTTGAACCCTTTCAAGACTTCGTTGAAATGGGTATGACTTTGGAACAAGTTGTTGCCACAGTGCAAGAGCAAGATTTTTACCCTGTATTATTCGAAAATGCCTTTGGAAGCAGAGATATTGATGCAGAGAGAATTTCACGAGCACTTGCTCAATTTGTGCGCAGCATAGTGAGTTATTCCAGCAAATATGACGATGGCAGGGCAGTTTCCAATTCGCCAGCAGTAAATTTTCCAAACTTTACCAATGAGGAAAACTTGGGAAAAAATTTATTTTTTCGGTCTATTCCGAATGGTGGTGGATCTTGTTTTGGTTGCCATACAACCGAGGCGTTCGTAAGTGCAAATCCTGGCCCTCAGAATAACGGGCTTGATTTTGTATCGACAGATTTAGGCGCGGGTGAAGTATTCAATAACCCGATTTTTGCGGGGCGTTTTAAGACTACTACGCTTCGAAACATAGAACTTACGGCGCCTTATATGCACGATGGAAGATTCGCCACATTAGAGGAGGTTGTGGAACATTATAATTCAGGTATACAGGGACACCCCACGCTGTCACCGGCATTAAAAGACAATAATGGTAATCCGGTTAGGCTTAATTTTACAGATGTTGAAAAAGGTGCGCTTGTTGCTTTTCTTCGGACGTTAACGGATCACAGCATAGGTTCTGAAGAAAAATGGAGTGACCCTTTTAATTAAAAAGTAGAATACAAGCTGGTTAGCCCCCTGAATTGGTCTCTATATTGGAAATCAGTGATGGGAGGGCAGATAATAATGGTTATCTCATCCACAATCGATATAAATAAGGAAGGCTAATTAATGATGGCGTGTAACAAGGCCTTTTATCGCACTAACTCCTGATAGTAAACGCTTGCCTTAGCCTTGTTATTTATTTCGCCATCCAAATAAAGTTCTTGGTTAGACAAGAGCTTTATTTTCTTCACATTTTTGGGCTCAACCTTAATGATCTCGATGATTTTCTCCTTCTCTTGAATTCTTATCAGTTACTGAATGATGAATAATCTGTGTTAGGGAAAATAGGAGTTAATCCGGCTTCTCCACCTTCACACAACTCCATTACTTTAACCGCCATTTTACTCTCATCTTCATTTAATCTCCAATCAAGATATCTTTGAAAATGCTCATATGAGGCCCAATTTCCGTAAACGTAATATGTATAACTGCTATCATTAAAGAAGGCTTCAAGGGACAAGCATCCATCATACTCTCTTGTGGTTTGTAGGCCTTCAGGTGTATTATGTAGGTCAATTATTGCCTGTTTTTTTTCGGGTAAAACCTTGAGAATCACCAACACGGTATTTTTTGGACCAACAGCTTGCATCATACCTCCGTAGTCAAAAAAGTCACCCTGGGCAATAATTTTACCTTCAGCATTAAATTGAAATACCAATAACCCTTGAGATTGATGTCTTTACCAGTAATAGAATTTTTTCCCGTCCAAGTCCCATAGGTTCTTACACTTCCGTCTGGTTTAAGCGAACCTGTGTCGACTCCAGGAAGCCAGGCCTCCGCATTGTATTGAACATCCTCAAAATTATCGTGGTATGCTTTTAACATAGAAGCATAGGCATCATATCCTAAAATCTCATTAGATCCATACATTGGGCCTCTATTTGGATGTCCTTACTTACAAGAGTAAGTTGTTCATCAAGCTTTTCTTCACCATGAAGGGCAAATAACTTTTGTGCTGTTGCTAAATTTCTCTCGTAATTAGGATTATCTGTGCATGATACAAGAAGCATCCCTGTAAAAAATAAAATCAGTTGATTGAAATTTTTCACGTTGATAAGTTTTAAATTCCTGGTTAATATCTTTTTGCATGAATAGGTCAAACTAAGACAAATATTGCCGCGAATCATTCTGTGGTATGATCCTCTACTCGAACTATTTATTTAACAGCAAAAAATTTTCTGTAGATGTGGGCGTCAAGTATAGTCTCGTACTTAGGATAAAAATACTCGTCCCAAAATTGTTGTAATTCATTCGAGTGAGAGGCTTTATATTCCGCAGTACTAATCCATGTGCTTAGCCACATATAACGAAATTCCTGAGACTCATCATCTTTGGCGACTTGATAGACTTTATAGCGATTTTTGCCAAAACCATTTTTTTCATAGATCTCATTGGCTTTGCTCAAGTCTTCTTGAAATTCAGAAATACTAATCCCTTCAGGTAAGTCAAATAAATGCAGGCTTATTCGTTCATTTGATTGGGCGTTGCTCAGCGTAAAAATTAGTACTGATAGAGTAAATAAGAGTGTTTTCATGATGAAATTAAAATATTATTGCATTTTAAAATTAAAACAATTTAGCAGTAAAAAAATACTCCACAAAACTTAATGAAGATTTAAAGCCTGAATCGTGTTGCAGAAAAGGAAAGAGCCATCGAAAATCGATGGCCTTTCTAAGATGGCCCCCCCTATTATTCAAAGTTGCAGCACAACTAAATCTATTTTTGAATTAATTTGATTAAATTTTAGATCTAATTCATTCATCATGAGAACAGTAAGCTTGTTGGTTGTTTTATTTATTAGCCAAGGATTATTTGGACAAGAATTCACGGAAAGAGTTTATTCAGGAAACATTAATGGAGTATCCTCTACGTTGAGGTTAGAACCGGGGAGTCTTCACAATGATGAGACAGAGAATCGGTTTTATGGAATGATTTTAGGTAGTGAT
>Ga0181606_10004085_pt1 | contig 12218 bp, 9 predicted proteins | sample 041ome_10_FD_132994 | JGI IMG/M metagenome (GOLD analysis project Ga0181606, IMG submission 132994) | Coastal salt marsh microbial communities from the Groves Creek Marsh, Skidaway Island, Georgia - 041412US metaG (megahit assembly) | ecosystem: Environmental > Aquatic > Marine > Intertidal zone... | reverse complement strand
GTTCGCGTTCGCGTTCGCGTTCGCGTTCGCGTTCGCGTTCGCGTTCGCGTTCATACCAAATCACACCGCGCCGTCGACGCCGCGATCAGCGCCGCGCCGTGCACCGCCCTCGTCGGCGCCGACGACGTCACCATCAGCGCGTCCGCGTCGGACAGCGACACCGATGCGTCGTCATCGGCTCCATCGTCGTCGGCTCCATCGTCGAAACTCAAACTTTTATTCGTCGTCGTCGCTCGATCCGCGCGCGACGACGACGCGCGCATCGACGACGCGACGCGCGCCAACATGGTACTTTCGCGCTCGCCCCGCGCGCCGTGCGCGCGCGCGCGCGTGTGCGGCGCCTTCGAAAGATGACGAGTTAGTTGGTTGGGTGAAAAAGGAATTTCAAACTCTGGAGCAACAAAACGCGAATACAGTTACAACAACAAAGATGATAAATATTAGCGACTGGACGACGCGCGCGCGGCGGCGAGCGCGGAGGTGAACCATGAATGGGTGTCGATGCGCACGATGCCGGCGTCGGCGACGTTGGAGGCGTCGAGGGTGACGAAACTGCCCTCGGCGGCGGCGGCGACTTTGCGAGCGACTTCGTCGGCGGAACCGTGGACGAGACGCGCGCGAGCGGTCGGTGGCGCTGATTTTACGCCCTCGACGCCGTCAGCGGAGGGAAGTTGGACGATATCGTCGACGATCGCGTCGCGGTAGACGCCGATGACGTGTGGTTGGGGAGAGAAGCCGCTCGGAAAGGAGGCGTCGATGCCTCCGCCTCGAGAATTGACGTGCGCGATGTGCACGCGCTCGGCGAATTTGACAGACACGTCGCCGCCGCCTGAATCGATACCGATCATTTCTTCACCCGCACCCTCTAAACTTCCGATGGAGACGGCGCCACCACTCGTGCGCACGAGACCGAATTCACCCACGCGTAGACTCTTCGCCGTCGCGTCGCCGCCGCCGGTGTTGACGTTCACTTTATCCCCAAAAACCGCCTCAGCGTGAAACTTCCCTTCTGGTTCGGTGTCTACGTACACCACCGACCCAACAAACTTACCGCGCATCGTCACGTCCCCCCCCGCGGTGCGCACTCTGGAATCCGCGCTCACCGATCCTCGCGCGCGCACCGCGCCTCCGCTCGTATCCAGGTCCATCGTCGACCCTTTGATCGTCCCCAATTCCACGTCCCCGCCGTTCGTGCGCACTTTCACCCCCGCCTCGACGACCGATTCCACCAAAATCGTCGAGTTCTCCCCCATCAACCGCGCGTCGACGCCGCAAAATCTCGGCGGTATCCTCGCCCGCACCGCCGCGCGCGTCCCGTCCCTCGCCCCCGTCCTCGCGTCCCGCACCAGCACCACCTCCCCTCGCCCGCCGTCGCCTCGCGCGCGCGTGATCTCGAACTCGCCGACGCGCGCGTCGTCCACGATCTCGATCTCGATGCGCTCCGTCGCCGACGCGTGCGGCGCGACGACGACGTCCACGCGCGCGCGTTCGCTGTCGAACGCCACCGTCGCGCCCGGCGCGACGCCGTCGAACGTCGTCGTCGCGTGCGTCGCCGCGCGCGCGAACGGCGCCGACCGCAGCATCGCGCGCGCGCGCGCGAGTCGACGCATCGCGCGCGACGTCGCGCCGCGCGGAGTGGCGACGCGCGACAGAGGGCGACGCGTGCGAAACGAATTCGCGACGCGTTCGATCGCGCGATGGACGCGAACGCGCGCGCGACGCGCGAGAGGGACGCGCCGGACGCCGTCGCGGACGCGGCGTGCGACGTCGAGCGACGCGCGCACGTGATCAGTGGACGCGTGGCGCAGTTGGATTCAAACATGAAGTCGCTGAAACTTGAACTCTCGGCGCTGAACGATGCGCTGATGGACATGGAGGGGAAAGCGAAGGAGGGGGACGGGGCGTACGATACGATGGAGACGCGCGCGGCGCTGTACGGCGCGAGACGGGTGATACAAGGCGCGGGACCGGGTGGAGACTTGTACGGGTACATGAAGCCGAAGACGACGCACTCGCGGTTTCTGCGACTGTTCGTCGGGGGAGCGGTGGAGATCAATTCCGTGAGACAAGAGGCGAGATTGCGGTTGAAGGAGGAGTATTATCACTTTCGCGATCAAAATACGGTGGTTTACGTGTTGGCGCCGTTGGCGTTGTTGCTCGGATACAGCGAACGCGTGCACCCGAAGGCGCTGGACGCGACGCAGATTGGATACTTGAGGGCGTTTTATCCGATCGCACTGCAGCTGTATTGGGTGTGGCTTTTGTACTTTTACACCGCACTCGCGCTGCGGGAGAACATTTTGCGCGTGAACGGGTCGACGATTCGTCCGTGGTGGATTAAGCACCACTACTATTCGGCGGCGATGGCACTGTGCGTGTTGACGATGGATTTAGATTCGCCCGCGTGCGAGGCGTTCACTTTGAGATTCTTACTCTTCACCACGCTTCAGGGAGTGGTGATGTTAGTCCAAAATAGATACCAGCGTTTCCGCTTGTACACGCGCGTGGCGATGGGGAAAGCGTCGCCCATGGACGTGGCGTCGATTGAACTCTCGGGCGGACAGCTCAAGCTTTTGTACCCACTCCTGTTCGGTTTGCAGGCGATGCAACTGTACGTCGGCGCGAGCGTGCTGTTCGTGGTCATGACGACGTATCGCATAGAAAGCCACATCATGCGAGAGTGGCAAGCGTCCGTGGCGGGCGTCTTATTCGTTCTCATGGCGGTTGGCAACTTCACCGCCACGCTCAACACGCTGCGATCCAAGCGCTCATTCGCGCACAAGAAGCGGACTCGCAGCCAAAGTTTTCATCAGGATTAAAACAACTTTAGCGCACTGTCAGTTTATTCACTGCACTACCATTATAATTACTCCTTACATAACTACAGCTCGTCGCGGCTCGCGATCTCCGGATCCAGGTTTGGCTTGATGTTCGCCAGCCCCTCCGGAAGCGGCAAGAAAAACTTGTGATCGCCGCACGTTTGCATGATTTGATACACGGATGACCATATATAACTGTTCGCCTCTTGAAACTGCCTGAGCATCCACGTGCGAACGATAGCGACGTGGTACGGGTTGATGTTGTGCACACCATCTTGAGGATCGAACGGCAGTAATACGCCTTCTCTTCGCGTCTGAGCCACGGCGATGACGTAATAATCTCCTGAACTTGTCGCTTGAATCAACATCCGCTGAATCGTATCGTAATCAACTTCGACGCCCGGATGGTGGTACAGCGTCCAAGGAGTGTCCCACGTCGCGAGTCTCGGATATTCATCGGTGGTCACGGTGAAGAGCGGTCTAGTTTTGTACGTGTCGACTTGGCTCCACGGTGTACGCTTTGCGTGCGCAATCTTGGCTTCGCCGAGGAGAGATTCGAACTTTGTAAAGACCGCGCTCAAGGAAAGCTCTTCATCGATCCACTTGTACACGTCTTCGACCAGAGGAAGACTTGCCGCGCCCGTGGCAATAGCCGTCAAAGCCGCGGCGCCGCCCGGTACGCTCGGCGCTGCGAAATACGCACCTTGTATCGATTCACGTGCCCCAATTTCGACCGCTAACCCATATTTGGTGTAATCGCGCATCGCGGTGTAGTTCGTCGTCACTACGGGCGTACCCAGCGCTTGGCACTCGAGGACGACCATGCCGAAACCTTCCGATTTCGACGTGTGCAAACACACGTCGGCGTGTCTTTTCAGTGCCGACGTGAAAACCTTGTCGTGCAAATTCTCATCCAGCGTGTACATGTTCGATGGAATTTGTGCGCGTTGAAGCGCGGCACGTAGGGATATACCCGTTCGCAAAACCGCGACGGGCGGCTTGCTCTTGTGGTTCAGATCGTTTTGCGTCATAGCGCTGTCCACCGTATGAATCCAGAGGTGCGTCTTTAATTTCGGGTTCGCTCGTTGAAATTCAGCGAACGCGTTGATTGACGCCACCCATCCTTTCCTGTCAGAGTTTTCGTAGTTGCCACCTTGCATGAGCACCAAGAAGGTGTCGTCGTCGACTTCGTCGATGCTCCTCGAGAACATTCTGTCGTACTTTTTAGAATCAAACACCGCGCGGCGAATGACTTTGCGTCTATTTTTGACATCGTCGGCGATTTTCAGTTTCGTCTCGAAAGAGTCCGCGAGCGCGTTGAGCGACGCGCGATCGATAAAATGAGGAATCGTGCGCGTGAGCGGCTGCTCCGTCGCGATCGCGCGACCCGTGGTGTCGGACAACGCCGCCACGCCCGAGTACGTCCGGACCACCGCCACCGACGCGTCCGCTTCTTCGTGGTGATACGGCATCCACAAAACCACGGGCACGGCGAAATCGTACCCATCGAAATACATTTGTCCGATATCCATGAGCAACACGAAGGCGTCCAGTCGGTGCGTCGACGACGCCTCGTTCACCTGCTTCATCGTCATCGACAGCTCGTTTATCCGCGCGTACGGCGCGTGCACGTCCGGCACGCCCAAAAACGTCAGGTGCTCCATCGCCTTTTGCTCCGCTTTCGTCGGCGCGCGCACGTCGCCCGCGAAGCGTTCGCGAGCGCGGCGCCAATCCGCGTACTCGCCCGGAGGCAACCGCACCCCCGGCACGCGCGGCATCCAAAACGTCTCGTACCCATTATCCGCGAACGCTTTAGAGAGTCCCAGCGCCTGCGCCTGGTACGCGCCGAACGTCCACGGAACCGTCGCCGCGACGAAGCACACGCGCCGATCGTCCGCCGCGCCCGCGCTCGCCGCGTTCGCCCCCCCCCCGCGACGTCCCCACAGCGCGTCCGCGCGCGTGACCCCGCTCGCGATCGCCCACGCGACGCACGCGACGACGACGATCGCCCGCGCGCGTCGCGTCGCCATCTCGAGTCGAGACGAGCGTCGCGTTCTGCGGCGTCGCCCTCGCGTCCCGCCCGCGTCCCGCCCGCGTCCCGCGTCCCGACGCCCGCGTCTCCGTCTCCGCCGCGTCTCCGTCTCCGCGCGCGCCTCAAAATCCGTTATCGCACTCCCCAAAGTAATCGTGCGTCGCCCACGTCGCCCTGTCGCCGTCGTCGCTCGTCGCGATCGCCCTCGCCGCGTCCGCGATGGCTTCGGCGCACGCGCTCAAGCTCTCGCCCTCGTCCGGCTCCACGTCGACGCACCACGCCTCGCCGTCGCCCACGGGCGCGCACCGCGCGACGTTTCGTCGCCCGATCGCGCGCTCGACGACGCTCACCGCGTCCGCGCCGCGCGCGCCGCGCGCGATGCGCGCCGACACCCGACACCGCGCGGCGTCGGCGTCGACGCGAACGCGCAGCGACCGCGCGCGCGCGTCGACGTCGTCGAGCGTCAGCGGACGCGCGTCGCGCTCGACGCGCGCGTCTCCGCGCGCGCGCGCGTCGCGCTCGACGACGACGACGAATCGAGGCGTCATGGACCGGGCGCGACGCGACGTGACGGCACACGCGCGCGCGAACGACGGCGATGGCGACGACGGCGACCGGGACGACGACGACGACGCGGGCGGGCGTCGTTTTCGCACATCACGCGCGCGCGACGGCGACGCGTCGAACGGCGACGCGCGTCGGGAGGGGCGTCGAAGACGCGCGAAGCGATGACGAAGCCTCGGCGCGACGACGAGGGCGCGCGGTCGCGCGCGCGAGCGCGGGCGCGGGCGGGAGCGGAGGGAAGAAGATAAGCCAGAATGAGTTCACGGCGCGCGCGTGGGACGCGATCGTGCGGGCGCCGGAGGTGGCGAAACAGAGCAAACAACAAATCGTGGAGACGGAGCACGTGTGCGAGGCGCTGTGCTCGCAAAAGGACGCGTTCGCGATGCGGATATTCGCCCAAGCGGGAGTGAAGGATTTGAAATTAGTGATATCGAGAACGCGTGATTTCATCGCGGGGCAGCCGCAGGTGAGCGGGGCGGCGCAACAGGTGCTGGGGAGGTTTTTGGAGTCGCTCGTGGACGACGCGCGGACGATTTCGAGCGGCATGTCGGACGAGTTCGTGGCGGTGGAACATTTGGTGCTCGCGCTGGCGCGAGACGAGAGATTTGGGAAAGGATTGATGGCGGATTTGGGGATCACGTACGCGAATCTCGAGGCCGCGGTGATCACGCTGCGTCGGGGAGAGAACGTGACGGATCAAGACGCCGAGGATAAGTACGAGGCGCTGAAAAAGTACTCGCGGGATTTGACGGAGGAGGCTCGGGCGGGGAAGTTGGATCCCGTCATCGGCCGAGACGATGAAATTCGTCGCACGATTCAAATCTTAAGTCGTCGCTCGAAGAATAATCCGGTGTTGATCGGAGAACCCGGGGTAGGGAAGACGGCGGTGGCGGAGGGACTGGCGCAACGCGTCGTTCGAGGCGACGTCCCGACGTCTCTCCAAGACGTGAAAATCATGTCATTGGACATGGGTTTGCTCATCGCCGGCGCAAAGTTTCGAGGGGAGTTTGAAGATAGGCTAAAGGCGGTGATGAAGGAAGTTTCCGACTCCATGGGGAAAATTATCCTTTTCATCGACGAGATTCACACCGTCGTCGGCGCCGGAGGCGGAGGCGGCGGGGGCAACGGCATGGACGCGGGTAACTTGCTCAAACCCATGCTCGGGCGAGGTGAGCTGCGATGCATCGGAGCAACGACGTTGGATGAGTATCGCACGTACATCGAGAAAGATCCCGCGCTCGAACGTCGATTCCAACAAGTTTTAATCGCGCAGCCGACGGTGGAGGACACGATCAGTATCTTGCGAGGTTTACGCGAACGCTACGAGCTTCATCACGGGGTCTCGATCTCTGATTCTGCCTTGGTCGAAGCGGCGACACTCAGCGACCGATACATCGCCGATCGCTTCTTGCCGGACAAGGCGATCGATCTCGTAGATGAGTCCGCAGCCAAGCTCAAGATGGAAATCACGTCGAAACCGACGGTTTTGGATGAAATCGATCGCGAGATTTTGAAACTTCAAATGGAGAAGATATCGTTGTCGCGACCAGGCGCTTCGCGAGACGCGCGCTCGATCCAATCCAAAGTTGAGAAGCTCGACAGCGATCTGAAGGCGCTCACCGAAAAGCAGTCGGTGCTCAACGATCAATGGCAAGGTGAACAAAACAAGTTGAAGGCGATTCAGACTTTGAAGGAAGAAATTGATTCGGTTACGAACAGCATTCAGCGCGCCGAGCGTGAGTATGACTTGAATAAAGCGGCTGAGTTGAAGTACGGTACGCTCATGACGTTGCAGCGAAGACTAAACGAGGCAGAGGAAGTGCTCGAGCTCGCTACTTCGGAGGGACCGACTCTTTTGCGCGACGAAGTCACCGAGGCCGACATCGCGGACGTCATCTCCAAGTGGACCGGTATTCCCGTCGCCAAGCTCCAGCAAGGCGAGCGGGAAAAACTTCTTGATTTACCCGCCGAACTTCACAAGCGAGTCGTCGGCCAAGATGAAGCCGTGCAGTCTGTGTGCGAGGCTATTCAGCGCTCTCGCGCGGGTCTCTCTGACCCGAACCGCCCGATTGCGAGTTTCATGTTCCTCGGCCCCACGGGCGTGGGTAAAACGGAGCTGTGCAAAACATTGGCAAACTTTTTGTTCAACACCGAGGAAGCGATGATTCGCATCGATATGAGCGAGTATATGGAAAAACACTCTGTGAGTCGCTTGATTGGCGCTCCGCCCGGGTACGTCGGTTTCGAGGAAGGCGGTCAACTCACCGAGGCGGTACGACGCCGTCCGTATTCTGTCGTACTTTTCGACGAGATGGAAAAAGCACACGGTGATGTTTTCAACGTATTGCTTCAGATTTTGGACGATGGTCGCGTCACCGATTCGCAAGGGCGTTTGATCAACTTCAAAAACACTATTCTCATCATGACGTCAAACATCGGTAGTCAATATGTGCTCGACACCAACGAAGCTTCGAAAGAAACCAGACGCGAGCGTGTGATGGATGCTGTGCGTGGACACTTCCGACCGGAGTTCATCAACCGTGTGGACGAGTGGATCGTCTTTGATCCGCTTGCGAAGGATCAAGTCACCGCCATCGTTCGACAACAAGTCGAACGCGTCACCTCCCGTCTCGCTGATCGTAAGATTGGACTCCGAGTCTCCGACGAAGCCGTTGCGTTACTCTCCGACACCGGCTACGACCCCGCATTCGGCGCTCGTCCCGTGAAGCGCGCGGTGCAGAGCTTATTAGAAACCGCCGTAGCCCAAGCCATCCTTCGAGGCGACGTCAACGAGGATCAAACCGCCGTCGTCGACGTCGACCCGTCGTCCACGGGGAAGCTTGTCGTCACCGCAAAAGATTCTCCCAAGTCTGCAAACGTCATCGCATGACCGAGCACTGATTCTTCTCTCGCACTCGCATTGGTGTAATACGCAAAGCCTTCATTTTTGACTCCTCGCGCCTTCGAACCGCACTTCGCGCCGCGAACGCACCGCGCACAATGGGCGAAGACGACGATGAATGGCGCTCGCGCGTCAATCGCGACGAGAACCGCGAGGAACTGTGCGTTTCGAAGCGTGGTGCTCCCGAGCGACGACGAACCGCGCGCGCAAAGTCAATCATCAATCATCTGGAATTGTCGACGAAAACGCGCCGACGGGCGAAGACTGACCGCGCACGCATCGTCCGCGCTCGACAGCATGACCGCGATGCTCTCCGCGAAAGATCCGCCCTACGCGGACGCGGTCGTCACGAACGCTAGGGTGGCGGCGACGAAGCTGGAGAAGATGCTGTTCGAAAAGTGCAAGAGCGAAGAGTCGTACAAGCGCAAAGTTTTAAACAAAATAGAGTCGATCTCGGAGAAGATCATACGCGACAGGGCGCAAAAGAATATGGAAGCGCAAGGCTTAAAAATGGCGGACGCGCCGGCGAAGCGGGCGAAGACGGAGGGTGTGGGAGGTGGCGAAGTGGCTTCGACTTCGACGGCGCGTTCGCCGTACGAAGAGGGGCGAGCGTATTTTGAAGCGTTGTCGCCGGTGGATCAGAAAACCATGCGAAGGGACATCTTGAAGCGATGGTTGGAAGAGAATAAAGGGAAGACGGCGATCGCAAACGAGTTTCAATCGACCGAAGACGCGCAGGTGAGGAGGCAGATTTACGTTAACAAGCTCAAAGATCACCTCGATTTGCACATGTTCAAGTCGTTGACGAATCAGTTACGGGCGCAGCGTCCGACGATAATCAATCCCGAGCTTCAAGGATTTGTCGCCGATCTCGTGGCGACGGATGCGATGGCGATACAGGCAGAAACTAAGCGTCAAGCCATCGCCGCCGCCACCAAGTCGTCGACGGTTCAACCTACGTCAGAGTATTGGCTCAAGGTGCACGAGTTGCACGAAAAATATCACGCCACGCTTAGCCGGGCGCTGAAGAATATTCAAAGCTTGACGAAGAGCGGAGAAAAGCTATCAGCGATTCGACAAAAGTTTGTCGACTTGCTGTCCAAGGTAATCTTGCCCGCTATCGAGCAAACTCCGAACAATCGCAACTTGAACGTCGAGGCGACGGTGACGCATCTCGAGGAAATCGAGCGATCGATCAAGAAAGCGTTGTCATCGTACGACGTGCACGCACAGCGCATGCAAGACCAGAAACGTTTGTTGACGATGGCACCGACGCAACGCGCCATCGTATCTCTCACCGAAGGCGTGGAGAACAAGAACAGAACCGACGCTCGTGCCGCCATCGCCGAGACGTGCTCGAAATTAAACATCGATTTCGACGACTTCACCGCCGATCTGTTCGACTCGGACGAGGAAGAAGACGAAGCGATCGACGTGAACGAACTCTTAAAGGACGTCTTCGCGAGCGCGGGTGATCAGGCACTCGAAATCGTCCCCGCGGGCGCGCCCGAAACCTGGACGCTCGAGCTCGGCAAGGACGTCGTCGCCGTCGGGTTTCGCGGCGACGCCATGTCTGAAACCGAGCGCATCGCCACCGTCGCCGAGTATTAATCGCTTCATTAGTTCGTGAATATACAAATGTACTACTTTCTCCCACTACTTCCTTCCCCATCGTCCGGGTCGTGACACGCGTGCAACCACGCGCGATCCGCCACCTGCGTCGGCTTTGCTCGCTCGCACTCGTCCACCAACCGTCCGTTTCTGTAAAACGCCACCGTCGGCGTCCATCGCACCGCGCGCGCCGTGAACGGCAGCGCGTCCACGTCCGCGTCCACGAACGCGACCTCGCTGCCCCAGCGCTCGCGCAGCGCGTCGATCGCGGGCGTCAACTTTGCGCAGTGTTTGCACCACTCGGCGCCGTAGTTGACGACCAACAGCCTCGATTTATGCGTCCTGAGCGCGTCCGCGAACGCCGCCTCGCTCTTGATCACCGCGCGCGCGGTCGCGCCGTCGCTCGTCGACGCCTCGGCCGCGCTCGCGCGACGCATCGCGCGCGCGACGCGAGATGGCGCCACACTTCGGGACGCACCGCCTCGGGACGGCGACGCCTTTGATGGATCACGAACGAGAATTACGCGTCGCCGAGCGCGCGGCGCGCGTCGCGGGAGCGGAGATCGCGCGCGCGTGGACGCGCGATCGCTCGAACGAGACGAGCGTGGAGTACAAAGGCGCGGTGGATCTCGTGACGGCGACTGATAAATTGTGTGAAGATTTAGTCTTGAGCGCGCTGCGGGAAGCGTTTCCAGAGGATGATGTCGTCGGAGAAGAGACGCACGCGGCGAGCGGGGCGAAAGAATTGTCGAAAACGACGTCGGTGAGGTGCTGGTACGTCGATCCGCTGGATGGGACGACGAATTTTGTGCACGGGTATCCGTTTAGTTGCGTGTCGGTGGGGTTGTGCGAGGGCGGCGAACCGACGGTGGGCGTCGTTTTTAATCCGATATCGGACGAAATGTTCACCGCGGTGCGAGGACGCGGGGCGTTTTTGAATGGGAAGAAAATTTCGTGCAGTGCGGTGCGAACGCTGGGGAAGGCGCTGATCGGAACGGAGATTGGCGTGCACAGGGACGGGAAGACGGTGGACGCGATTATGGGTCGCGTGCGAGCGTTGGTGGAAAAGTCACGCAGCGTGCGGTGCTCAGGGTCGTGTGCGATGAACATGTGCGGCGTGGCGATGGGTAGACTGGATGGGTTCTTCGAGATCGGGTTCGGCGGACCATGGGATTGCGTGGCGGGAACGATTATTGTGCGCGAAGCTGGCGGCGTCGTGTTCGATCCTTCGGGAGACGCGTTCGACATTTACGCGCGACGAGTGCTGTGCGCGAATGGAAATATCGGTGATGAATTCGTGAAAGCGCTAAGCGAGGTCCCAGATGGGCCGGGGGAACCTCAGCGACCGGAGATCTAGTGTGTTTTCCCGAGGCGGCGCTTGACGGCGCGCGAGCTGGCGTGCAGCGCGTGCTCGACGAAAACCGAGCACGTGTACAAGCCGCCCAAAATCGCACTGCACCCGAGCACCCATTCGAGGAGTGGTTTGCGCATCTCCCGTGTAATGACCTATTAGCGAACGTGGTTAGTGTTTTGTAATTTTCGAGTTGAGTTTTTTACCTGCATTGGCGACAAGTCGTACGAAAACTTCACCACGGGACCGCGAGGGCGGCGAAATTCATCATCCATCGCATGCTCTTCCACGCGATCGTAATATATCATCTCGCGTTCTTCAGCGCTTCCGTGCACGTCGAAATGGTTGCTCGAAAATGTGTACTCGTAAATCTGAATCGGTGCCCCGTCAATCGGCGCAAACGTGCGTGGAATCACCTTCATGTAGTGTTCAAAAGCCGTTCTTCGATTTTCACGCGCGTCAAACTGGGCGCCGCCGCCGCCGTTGTCTTTCTTTGCGAATCTCCCTCCCATGTCCACTGGAATGAGGCTCCAAGCTTTGCGCAAATGTCGTGGAATGAAACTGGGTTTACCTGGAACGTGCTCGCCGAATGATAAGTGTCGAACGACGTGCGTCATGTCCACGTCCGCGAGCGAGTGCGATCGCGATCGAGGCACAAAATAAAACGCTCCCGGCACTCGATTGACGTTGAATTGACCATTCACGGAGCAACCAGGCGTTCTCACGACGGAATCGTGCCGACCGTCACCATCGGCATCGTGTCCGAAAACCGTGCCTCGTTTCTTTGGCGATGCCTCGTCGTTGCCGTCCTCTGTCGCGGCTTCGATTTCTTTCAGCAGAGAATCTGCGAAAGCCGCGATCGCTTCAGCGCTGCGCTTGCCGTGATACACCTCGAATTGAATGTTCTCAGCCTCGCGGTGTAACTCTGCAATCGACGTT